>Ga0190265_10002717_pt1 | contig 11903 bp, 10 predicted proteins | sample Popmic124T_FD_133135 | JGI IMG/M metagenome (GOLD analysis project Ga0190265, IMG submission 133135) | Populus adjacent soil microbial communities from riparian zone of Indian Creek, Utah, USA - 124 T | ecosystem: Environmental > Terrestrial > Soil > Riparian zone | place: USA: Utah | collected... | reverse complement strand
GGATCGGTGCTGGGCAGATACAGGATGCCCTTGGTGCGCATCTCCTTGATGATCGCTTCGAGCCCCTCCTTCTCTTTCTCCGGCGGGAACTCCGTATAGGCGTAGCGTGCCATCAAGGCGTCGTATTCACCCGTGGCGCTGTTGAACGTCTCGGTGAGATCCAGCTGGTTGCCAACCACCTTCACGCGCGGGGTTGGATACTCCATTACCGACGCGCGATCGTTCACGCTCGACGCGAAGTTATGGCCGAAGCCGAACACGTGGCCGAGCTCATGCGCGGTGAGCAGCTTTTGCCGCAGCAGCACCATGTCGCGCTCCCCCGCCGGCATCGCACTCGGCTGGCTCGTCATGCTGAGGAGAAAGTCCGGGACCGGCAGGAACATCGCGCAATCGTCGCCGGTGCTGGTGGGCGAATAGCTTTCCCAGTAGTTGCCGATGGTGCGGACGCGGTGCGAGTCCATGCGCGTCTTCGATCCAAGAATTTCGCCGGTGCGCGGATCGCGATAGGTGCCGCCGCTCGAGAAGCCGCGCTCGTCGCGATTGATCCAGAGGATCCACGCGTAGCGGATATCCATCGGATCCATGTCGGGCGTCGGATCCCTCACCTGCACGGCGTTGCGGTAACCGGCGGCCTCGAACGCCTTGTTCCACAGCAGCGCGCCCTCGCGCATCGCGGTGCGAACGGGCTCGGGAATGCCGGCGTCGAGATAGAAGACGATCGGCGTCTTCGGCTCGCTCATCGCCGCGCCGGGAGTGGCCTTTTCGAGACGCCAGCGGCTGGCCCACGAGACCTCGGTGCTCTCATTGAAGGGCTTCGCGTAATCCCGGAAGTTCACCCCGCCGACGCCGATGCGGTGATCGGTGGGCCGCGGCCGATAGCCTTCCGGCGCCTTCAGGAACGAGTGGTGGATGCGCAGCGTGAACGCGCGCCCGTCCGGCGTCACGTTGTTGACGAGCAGGCCCGGGTTGTCGGACGCGAAGGTGATCACCGTTTCGATCTCGGTGTTCTGCGGGAACGCGCGCATGCGCGGCGGGTAGAAGCCGCTGCGCGCCGCATCGAAGCGGAACGCGCCCTGGTTCAGCGTTCGCAGGCGGCCTTCCACGTTGGCCGCGTCGCGCATGAAAAGCGGCGTGGCGTCGGCGAGCACGCGGCCACCCTCCTCGGCTTCGACCGGCAGCGCCGCCAGCACGGACGAGGCGAACGAATCGCGGACGTTTTCAACCTGCGCCGCGGTGCCGCCGACGGCGCGGTAGTCGAGGTTCTGCGACACCACGAGCACCCGCGGTCCCGAACGCTCGAAGCGCACGACCCCGCTCGAGAGAATGCCGCGATCGAACGGCATCTCCACCGAACCGGCGCCCGAGGCGGCCGACACGTAGTAGAGGACGTCCTCGCCGAAAGCGGGAATCTCGATCAGGACCCGCCCGCGCGCGGCATCCCAATAAAAGGGGACGAACCCGTCGGTGCGCTGGACGCCGGCGGTTCGGTCCGCGATTCTCGTCGCGGCTGGTTGCTGGGCATCGATCGCCGGTGCGAAAAGTGCGGCAACCAGCAGAATCGTGAATGTGACGCGGCGCATGGTGGGCCTCCGTTGACAGAAACGGGTGGATTCTACGCCAACGCCGCGATAAAGGTATCGCCGAGTGTCTCCACGCCCTGGTAAGGACCGCGTAGACAACTGCGGCATACTGGAACGGCAACATTGCATCAACCCGTTCCCGTGAGGAGCCTTTCATGAATCGTGTGTGTTCCATTCGCCTTGCGGTCTTCCTGCTGATCGGTGGTCTGTGGTCCGCTGCCACGGTTGCGGCGCAGGCGCCGGCCGCACCCGCCGCGCAGGCGCCGCAGGCGCTGAGCTACGAGATGGCACTGCAGGTGATGGATGCGGCCGAGGCCGAGGCGCGCAAGAACAAGTGGAACGTGACCATTGTCGTGACCGACGCCGCCGGCGTGCCGGTGGTGCTGCGCCGGCTGACCGGCGCGAGCCCGCGCTCGTACGACATCGCCACGCGAAAAGCAGCGACCGTGGTGGCAACCAAGCTGACCACCGCAATCTACGGTGAGCAATTGAAGGCCGGCAGCGTGAAGGAAGTGCCCAACGGCATCCCTTTCGCCGGCGGTGTCCCGATCATGCGCGGCACGGAGTTCATCGGCGCGGTCGGCACGAGCGGCGTGCGCGCCATCGAGGACGAGCAGATCTCCAGGGCCGGCGCCGGCGTGATCAAGTAGCGAGACGGCGCCGCTGAGCGATCAGGGCCCGCAGGCCATCGAGGATGCGGTCAAGTCCGAAGTCGAACGCCTGCGCATGGGCGCCCTCAGTCGCCGCGGCGGTCATCGTTGCGGCCAGCGCCGGGAAGCGCTCACCATGACGGCGGAGCAGTTCGGTGATCGTCGGGACGAGTTGTGTCTCGGGTTGCCGGTTCGCTCCGACCTGCTGGGCGATCATGCGGACATGCCCGGCCAGTACCGCAATGGTGTCGAGGCGTTCGCTGCCGCTGAGACCGGTCTTGGCGAGGATGGCCAGCGCACACTCCAGCCAGCCGAGTTCGTTGGGGCCAATGGGACGAGACCCGACGGTCGCTTCCAGTGCCCAGGGGTGCGCCAGATAGGCCGCGAGCAGCCGGTGTGACCATTCCTTCAGCCCGGCCCGCCAAGTACGGGCTCCTAGGGTAGGCGGTTCGCCGATCGCGCATTCGGCCATCAACGCCACGAGTTCCGCCTTGCCTGGCAGGTACCGGTACAGCGACATCTTGGTAAAGCCCAGTTCGGCGGCGACGCGCTGCATCGAGACCGCCGCGAGCCCCTCGGCATCGGCGATCTCGATCGCGGCGGCGGCGATACGTTCCAGGCTCAGCGCCGGCTTTGGCCCACGCGTCGGCTGAGCCCGGCCCTCCCACAGAAACTCGGTCATCACAACGGCCCCGCCCCCGGACTTGCTCTTGTTAAAGAATTGTATCTACTATACACAGTGATACAGTGTCCTATGGACGCAGTTAAAGCGGGGCGAGTGGATGCTTAAGAACACGACCGTGCTCATCTCAGGTGCGAGCATCGCCGGACCGGCGTTGGCGCTCTGGCTGGGCCGGTATGGGTTTCGGCCGACCGTGGTGGAGATCGCGCCTGCGTTGCGTGGCGGCGGAAATGCCGTCGACGTTCGAGGCACGACCCATCTCGCGCTGCTCGAGCGCATGGGCGTGCTCGCGGACCTGCGCCGGATACAGACCGGCGGCACCACGATGACGTTCGTCGACGAGCAGGGTGGCACCCTGATGGAGATGCCTGCGGACTTCGCCGGTGGCGATCTCGAAGTGCTGCGCGGCGATTTGTCCCGGGTGCTATACGAGCACAGCCGCGCGAGCACCGAGTACGTCTTCGGCGACAGCATTGCCACTGTGACCGACACCTCGCACGGTGTCGACGTCACCTTCGTCAGCGGTATGCGTCGCACATTCGACCTGGTGATCGGGGCGGACGGCGTGCACTCGAACGTGCGCGCACTGGTCTTCGGGCCGGAGTCGCAGTTCGTCAGCCACCTCGGTTACTACGTCGCGACCTGGGACGTCCCCGCTCACCACGGCCTGGGCCGCCACTCGCTGCTGTACAACGTGCCCGGCAAGCTGGCGAGCGTTGGCGGAGATCACTGCGATCCGGCCAAAGCGAGCGCCTTCGTCGCGTTCGCCTCGCCACGCCTGCATTACGACCGCCATGACGTCGGTCAGCAGCGTCGGATCATCTGCGACGCGTTTGCCGGCCTGGGCTGGCAGGTGCCACAACTGCTTGCCGCGTTGCGCGAGGCGCGCGATTTCTATTTCGACTCAATCTGCCGGGTCGACATCTCGCCATGGTCACGCGGCCGCATCGCCCTGCTCGGCGACGCAGCCTGCGGTGCCACGATCGGAGGCATGGGCACCGGCACTGCGATCGTGGCGGCCTACGCGCTGGCGGGCGAGCTGGTCACGGCCCACGGCGACCACACCATCGCGTACCGCCGCTATGAGCAGCTGGTCGGCGACTTTGCCAGGCGCTGCCAGAAGAGCGGCAACGCCACCGGCAAGTTTCTCGCGCCGGGCGCGGCCTGGGCAATCTGGTTACGCAACAGCCTGCTCAGACGGCGAATCCTCATGACCATGATGCTCACCATGGCCAAGGGCCGCACGAACACCATTGATCTGCCGGACTATCAGAGGCACCCGGTCTCAGACAGGACTTGATTATGGACGCTTCAACACGCATTACGAACCACATCGCGGATCTTGCCGATTGGCGCGGCAAGGCCCTCACGCAACTTCGGAAGCTGATCCGAGATGCTGCTCCGGGCATCGTCGAAGAATGGAAATGGAACACGCCCGTATGGTCGAACAACGGCAATGTCGTGGCGGTCGGCGCCTTCCGGGACCACGTCAAGGTCAACTTCTTCAAGGGCGCAGCGCTGCACGACGCGAAGGGTCTATTCAATGCCGGCCTCGAGGCCAAGCAGAGTCGCGCCATCGACATCCACGAACGCGACCTCATCAATGCGGCGGCGTTCAAGGTTCTCGTTCAGGCCGCCGTTGCTGTTAACGGTGGCAAGTCGAAGCACACACCACCAACCAAACAGAAGAAGTGATCAGGACACACATGACCTTTATTACTCACGTGCCAGGCGCGAAACAAGGGATCGTGGCCGGCTATGTTCTCACCACGCTGGTCGCACTGTTTCTAACCTTCGACACCGTCATGAAGCTGCTGACGCTGGCGCCCGCGGTTGAGGCAACGACCGAGCTTGGTTACCCGGCCGCCACCGTACTCTGGATCGGCATCATCGAGCTCGTGTGCCTCGCCTGCTATCTAGTGCCGCGCACATCGATCCTTGGCTCGCTCCTGCTGACCGGGTACCTGGGTGGCGCGATCGCGACCCACGTGCGCGTCGGCAGTCCTCTGTTGAGTCACATCCTCTTTCCGATCTACATCGCGGTGATGCTATGGGGAGGTCTCTATCTCCGCGAGAGGCGGCTGCGCGAGCTGGTGCCGTTGCGGCGTCAGGACGGATGAGGAGAGTCAACCAATGCGTTCGGATTCGACGACCGTGACGCCGGCCGGAGCGGTGGCGGCAGCGCTGATGAGCGTCCGCGCCACCGCGGACGCATCCACCGCGGCGTAGCGGCGCAATGGGCCAACGAGAAGCGGCCCGATCACGCGAAAGACACCGATCGCTACTCCCTCGCCAAGGCGGGCCCGTGTGCGGTCGCCAACCAGGAACGATGGCCGCAGAATCACGACCGTCGTAAATCCGATGGCACGAATCGCCGCTTCGCTTTCACCTTTCGTACGGGTGTAGAGGAACGGCGAGCCTGCGGAAGCGCTCAACGAAGACACCAGCATGAAGCGCTGCGCTCCGGCTCGCTTCGCCAGCCGCGCAAAAGCCACGACATAGTCGAGATCGACGCGCCTGAACGCAGCCGCAGATCCTGCGTCCCGCCTCGTCGTGCCCAGGCAGCAGAACGCATCGTCGACGCCGGGCAGAGCGAGTTCTTCGAGCCGCTCGAAATCCACGCGCTGCACGGTGACTCCAGGCGTCGCCGGAACCTCACGCCGAACAAGACTCGTGACGTGGTGGTAGCGAGTGTCTGCTCCCAGGAGCTGCAGCAGCGCTTGACCGACGAGGCCCGTTCCACCGGCAACGACAGCGGACCGCGAGGGAGCGCGAGCGTCTACCACAGCGAGCACAATGGATCGGCGAAGCCCGTCGGCGCAAGCGCGGTGAGTGCTCGTCAGCGAGGCTGGGGGACATAGCGCAGGTACGGCGCCGGCGCGCGCCAGCCTTGCGGGTAGCGCTCGCGGGCCGCGGCATCGGACACCGCGGGCACGATGATCACGTCGTCGCCGTGCTTCCAATTCACCGGCGTCGCCACCTGGTGCCGCGCGGTCAGCTGCAGCGAGTCGATCACGCGCAGCAGCTCGTCGAAGTTGCGGCCGGTGCTCGCCGGATACGTCAGCGTGAGCTTGACGCGCTTGTCTGGACCGATGACGAACACCGATCGCACGGTTGCCGTGTCGGCGGCCTGCGAGTCGAGCATGCCGTACAGCGTCGCGATGCGCCGGTCCGGATCGGCGACCATCGGAAAGTCGGGGGTGTAGCCGGTCACCGCGAGAATGTCCTTCGACCACTCGCGATGCTCGTCGAGGCCGTCCACGCTCAAGCCCATCACCCGCACACCGCGCCGCTCGAATTCCGGCGCGAGCGAGGCCAGCAGCCCGAGCTCGGTGGTGCACACCGGCGTGAAGTCGCGCGGATGCGAGAACAGCACGCCCCACCCTTCCCCGAGCCACTTGTGGAAATCGATGATCCCATGCGTGGTTTCGGCCACGAACGCGGGCGCCAGATCGCCAAGCTTCAGAGACATGATCACTCCTCCTGTCTCTAAAGGCTGGATGCGCGGCCGGATCGGCTCAGGGCGCGCGAAAGGTTATTTCCGCTCGAGCCGCCGCTTCACCGCTGCCAGCTCGCTGCGCGTGACCACCACGTCCGGATGATCGGGTTTGAGCCGCTGGCTGCGGATGTCGAGGGCACGCTGCAGCGCGTCGGCGGCTTCCGCGTCGCGCCCCTGATCGAACCGGATCTTGCCGAGGACGGCGAGAATCGACGCCTCGGTGAAGGGGCTGACCTTGGGAGTCACGAGCGCGAGCGCTTCACGAATGGTTGTGTCCGCCTCGGTCAGCTTGCCGCGGCGCCGAAGGGTACCGGCCAGGTTGGCCCTCAACTGCGGCTGTGAAAGAGCCATCGTCATCGCCGGCTGCTTCGCCGACTGCGCCAGCACGTCGCGCATCATCGCCTCGCTCTCGGCCAGCTTGCCCATGGTGGCGAGATAGTTCGCCAGGTTCGCCTGCGTGACGAGCGTCGACGGGTGCGTCGTTCCCAGCAGTTCCCGCCGCATTTCGAACGCGGCCGTGGCGTAGGTGACTGCCTCCGCAAGGCGGTAGCGGTTCGATTCCACCACGCTGAGGTTGTTCAGCGTGGTGGCAATACTGGGATGGCGCTCGCCATAGACCGCCCGATACACCTCGAGCGCTTGTGTCATCTGACGAGCGGACTCGTCGTAGTCTGCGACCCGGATCAGCGCCGCAGCCAGGTTCTGTCGCCCTCTGGCCACCTCGGGATGGCGTTCGCCGAGGCTCGCGATGCGCATCGTCAGCGCTTCGCGGTACAACTCGACCGCTTCGGGCGGCCGCCCCTGGGCGCCACGCACGAAAGCGAGGTGCGACACGCTCATCGCGGTGTCCTCATGTCCCGGCGCGAGCAGCACACGCCGGGCGGACAGCGCCTCGGAGATATAACGGTCGGCGTCGTCCAGCTGGCCCGCCTGCGCGAGGGCGTAGCCCAGGTCGTTGTGGTCGGTGGCCGTCTCGACGCCCGTGAGATCGCCCCCGGCGCGGTGGATGTCGAGCGCCTTGCGGAACAAGCCGGCCGCCTCCTGCGGCTTGCCGCGCTGAAGGGTCGCCATCCCGAGCAGGCGGTAGTCGCGTGCCACGTCAGCATGCTGGTCGCCTCCGCCGGCGCGGCTTGCGGCCAGCGCCCGCGTTGCGATATCCGCGACCGCATCGAACTTGCCGAGATTGAAATAGACGCGTCCGATCGCGTTCAGCAACCGCGCCTGCAGCAGCGGCTGTGTGGACAGCGCGTCGGCGCGCTGCAGTCCCTGATCGAGCATCCGCGCCACGGGCATGTCGCGGTTCTGAACGACGTTCGGATCGCTCGCCTCGAACAGACCGACGACAAAGTCCGCAACCTCGCGAGCCTTGACGGCCTCCTGCCGTTCGCGCGCCGCGGCCTGCTCCATCTCGCGCGCGTGTTGCACGCTAAGCGCGGTGTAGCCGGCGAGCGTCGCCACGACGATGGCGGCGGCGGCCAACGCGAGGCGATGCCGTTGTGCGAAGCGCGACGCGCGATAGACCAGCGAGGCCGGACGCGCCAGGACCGGACGCCCGTCGAGATACCTCTCGAGATCCTCGGCCAGGTGCGCGGCGGTGGCGTACCGCCGATCGGGATCCTTGCGCAGTGCCATGCCGGCGATGCGCGCGAGGTCTCCGCGCAGTTGCCGCGCCAGTTTCGCCGGCGTTGCCTGCCGTGCCTGGGCAATTGCTTCCGCACTGGTCGCATCGCCGCCCGGGCCCGGGCGGGTCAGCGCATCCACCATCGGCAGCGGATCGGTCTGCACGACGACCTGCTCGAGGTGCGCGGCACCGCGCGACTCGAGTCGATGCGCCCGGCGCCCGCAGAGCAGTTCATAGAGCAGCAGGCCCAGCGCATAGACGTCAGTGGCCGTCGACACCGCCGCACCCATCACCTGTTCCGGGCTGGCGTAGGCCGGCGTCATCACTCGCGAATCGGTGGCGGTCTCGGTGCGGCGATCGCGGCTTTCCATTGCCAGCAGCTTGGCGATGCCGAAGTCGAGCAGCTTCACCTCGCCGGTTTCGGTGACCAGCACGTTGGTCGGCTTGAGGTCGCGATGAACCACGAGCGCGCGATGGGCGGCGGCGACCGCTCCGCAGGTGCGCACGAACAGCCGGATGCGCGCGGTGAGGTCGAGCCGGTTGGCGTCGCAGTAGGCGTCGATCGGCTGTCCGTCGACGTACTCCATCGTGAAGTACGGCAAGCCATCGTCGGTGACGCCGCCGTCGAACAGCGTGGCGATATTCGGATGGGCGAGACCGGCGAGGATGTCGCGCTCGGCGAGAAAGCGGTCGCGCAGCGTCGCATCGAGCACGGGTGCGCGCGCCAGCTTCAGCGCGACCAGCCGCTGATAGACGCCGTCGGAGCGGCGGGCAAGATACACCATGCCCATGCCGCCATGACCGATCTCGCGCAGCAGTTCGTATGGACCCACCTGCGATCGCGGCGCCGGGTCGCGCCAGGCGTTCGCGGTTGGTGAGCCCAGCGCGGCCATCACGCGTTCGACCGGACCCGCCGTCACCTGCGCCGCCAGCAGGGCCTGGATCTCAGCGGCCATGCCTGGATCAGAGCAGTGCTCGCGCACGTAGCTATCGCGCTCATCAGGTGGGAGGGCGAGCGCTCCTTCGAAAAGCGCGGCCAGCCGTTCCCATCGATCGGAAGGTGTGGTGGCCGCGGCGCTGGATTCGGGCTTCATCGATCTGCCGCCTTCAGGTGCATCCCCAACCAGACACGCGCCAGCTCCCAGTGCCGTTTCACGGTGGCCGGTGAGACGTCCAGCGCCGCTGCCGCTTCCTCGATCGTCATGCCGGCGAACACCCGGCACTCCACGACGCGAGCCGCACCGGGGTGGACGGTTTCGAGGCGCGTCAGCGCGTCGTGCACGATCAGCAGGTCATCGAGGCAATCGTCGGCAACGATTCCGTCGAGATCGATCTCGACGGCGACCGTGCCGGAGCCGCGCTTGTGCGCGTTGCGCGCGGCCGCGTAATCAATCAGCACGCGGCGCATCGCCCCGGCGGCGGCGGCAAAGAAGTGCGCGCGATCGCGCCACTCGATGCGCGTCAGGCCGACCAGCCGCGCGTAGGCCTCGTGCGCCAGCGCCGTTGCGGTCAACGTGTGCCCGCGCCGCTCCCCGGCCATCTGCTGCCGCGCGATGCGACGCAGCGTGTCGTAAATGATCGGCACCAGCGCATCCAGCGCCTCGCGCCGATCGCCGTGCGCACGGCGGAGGAGTGCCGTGACTTCGCCGTGATCCGAATCTGGTGGCGGCGCTGCTCCGTCCGGGTGTGCGGTCATCGCGAATCGGTTCCTCATTTCCCGCGAAACGGCTTGTGCCCGAAGCAGAGGAGCTTGCCACCAGCGGCGGCGTTTGCGCAAGCCCCCGATGGGGGAATTCCCTCTCGCGGCCCACCGGGTTGGTGAGCCAATCCGCGTCCCATTGCCGCCTAAAGGGACAAGGCAGTGCGTCCGCTGTCGATTGAGCGAGGAGGAATCATGAAGGTTTCACGTGTCATGTGTGTGGCGATCCTGGTCGGCGCGCTTGTCGGGTTGACCGGCTGGACCGGATCGACGATGTCCGGCGCCGTACTCACCGACGCGGAGAAGACGGCCGAGCACTGGGGCCCGCAGGACAAACGTGACTTCGAGGTCTGGATCGCGGATCAGTCCGATACCCGGCCCGGTTACGGCGGCCAGATCCTGATCTACGAAGGCGAGCGGTTGTACCGCAAGCGTCCCGAGCAGGCCATGCCGAAGGTGCGGCTCGATCTCGGTGGTACGACATCGAACCTGTGCCGCGCGGCCACCGGCCGGAATCCCGTGCGCCCGCACATGATCCTGTTCAACAGCCAGCACTCTCACGCCGTGGTCTCATTCGTGGCCAGCGGGCACGTGGTGATCTTCGACGCGGAGAAGCGCACGCCGTTGCAGTGCTTCGAGACCACAGTCGGCAGCACCGGCACGCGGCAGGCGCATGCGGCGTATCCGGCGCCCGACGGCTCGTACGTGCTGGTCGCGAACCAGAATGGCAAACGGCTGGAGCGCATCGACACCAACTTCAAGACCAACACGTTCGCGCACAACCCGGCGGCGACGCTGGACCTGGCGACGTGCACCACGCCTTCGGGGCGGCCATGCGAGGATCCGGCGCTACGGCCGATCAACTGGCCGATCTGTCCGATCATCGATTCCAGCAGCAAGTACGGATTCGTCACGCTGCGCGGCGGCGGGATGTTCGTGGTCAATGCGAAGACCACGCCGATGTCGATTGTCGGCGAGTACGACAAGACCACCGTGCGCGGCAACGGCTGCGGCGGGATCGAGCTGGGCGGACACATGTATATCAACTCGGGCGGCAGCCCGGTGAACGTGTCCTCGACCAATCCGCATCATCCCGATCTCTATGGATTCGATGTCTACCAGTTTCCCCTTGCCGGCTACTCGCGATGGGCGGCGCCCAACACGCCGGCGCCGATTCGCCTGCTCAGCAAGTCGGGCATGTCCGACTCGCACGGCATCGGCGCCGCGGGCAACGACCGCGGCCGGTATCTCTGGGTGATGGATCGGCACGCCAACGTCGCCGAGATCATCAACGCGCGGACGGGCCGATGGGTGAACACGGTGGAGCTCGCCGGCGCGCTCAGCGACGACCCGGCGCCCGACCTCGTGGATCGATCGCCCGCCGGCGATCGATTGTTCGTCGCGCTGCGCGGGTCGGTGCCGCTCAGCGGCGATCCGCACAACGCCAGCGGGACCACGCCAGGCCTGGGCATCATCGAGCTGAAGAACGGCGGGCGCACCGGACGGTTGGCGGCGGTGGTGGCGCTGACCAATCCGCTGCAGCAACCGAATCAGGCGCCCGATGCGCACGGCCTGCGCGTCCGGTTCACGCGCGCCAAACACAAATGGTGACGCCTGCTGATAGTAGCGAGCCGAGCGAGGCCAAAGGCCGAGCAACGGCGAGTGGCGTGTGAGATCGGCGAGCCGAGCGAGGCCGAAGGCCGAGCGACGGCGAGTGGGTGTGAGGCAGGGATTCGTTCCCATTCCGGACGAACCGAAGGCGAGTTCGGATGTGACTGAAGCCCTGCCGAGCCGCCGAGTGAGGCTGAAAGCCTGACGATGGCGGTGAGGCAGGGATTCGAACCCTGGGTAGGGTTTTAAAGCCCTACAACGGTTTAGCAAACCGCCGCCTTAAGCCTCTCGGCCACCTCACCTGACGGGTCCGGCGCGACGGCCGGATTTTCAAGTATATCCCGCCTGCCGGGGGGACTCGACGGAAGGCACACTCACCATGCATTCTTGTGTCGTGCGCATCTTGCCAATTTTCGCCCTGCTGATGCTGTCGGCCGCTCCGGCTGCCACGCAGCCTCGCGCGACCGGGCCGGTCGCGGATCTCAATGCCGAGGCAAAGGCGCTGAGCGATACTGACCCGGATAAGTCCCTCGCGGTCGCGCAGAAGGCACACGCCGCGGC
>Ga0190265_10002716_pt1 | contig 11903 bp, 16 predicted proteins | sample Popmic124T_FD_133135 | JGI IMG/M metagenome (GOLD analysis project Ga0190265, IMG submission 133135) | Populus adjacent soil microbial communities from riparian zone of Indian Creek, Utah, USA - 124 T | ecosystem: Environmental > Terrestrial > Soil > Riparian zone | place: USA: Utah | collected... | reverse complement strand
CGCCCCGCAAGCTTCTACTGGCTCGCCGCCCTGTTCACCCTGTTCGTGCTGTTCCTCTACGGGCCGATGATCACCATCGTCGTCTTGTCCTTCCAGGGGCCGGAAGGCGGGTTGACCTTTCCCATGAACGGCGTCTCGACCTATTGGTTTTCCAAGCTCTGGGCGGAGGGCTTGCCCAATGTCGATATCTGGGCAGCTTTCGGACGCTCAATCCAACTGGGGTTCGTGGTAATGATCGTCACCGTAGTGCTCTCGCTGCTGGCCGGCCTCGCCTATCGCAAGCGCTTCTGGGGATCGAACGCGCTGTTCTACATCGTCGTTGCCAGCCTGATCATGCCATCCATCGTCGTGTCGCTCGGCATCGGCCTCGAATTCCGCATCGTCGACGACATCGTCAAGGCCTATGCGCCCGAGTTCATCGCCGGCGGTTTCGAAACCGCGATGGGCCTGTTCACCTCCGGCATCGGTGCGCATCTCACCTGGACGCTGCCCTTCGGCCTCCTGATCATGTTCGCCATCTTCAACCGCTTCGACGGCCGCTTCGAGGAGGCTGCGCGCGATCAGGGCGCCACCCCCTGGCAGACCTTCCGGCATGTCGTGCTGCCGATCATCGGGCCGAGCGTGGTCGGGATCGGGCTGTTCGGGTTTACGCTAAGCTGGGACGAGATCGCGCGGTCGAGCCAGGCCATCGGCTACCGCAACACGCTGCCGCTGGAATTGCAGGGCCAGACCACCACCGTGACGACGCCGGTGATTTACGCCCTCGGCACGCTGACGACGGCGGTGTCGATCAGCGTGATCGTGCTTTGCCTCGGCGCGATCCTGCTGCTGCAGGCGGGGCGCGCCAGGGCTTAGCTCATGCTGATCAACATCGTCAATCCGAACTCGACGGCATCGATGACGGTCAAGATCGGCGCGGCGGCGAGGGCCGTGGCGGCGGCGGGAACGGAGATCCTCGCCGTTAATCCCGAGGAGGGACCACGCTCGATCGAGGGCTATTATGATGAAGCGATGTCGCTGCCGGGCATGCTCGCCGAAATCGCTAAAGGCGAAGCGGCCGGCGCGGATGCTCACATCATCGCCTGCTTCGACGACACGGGCCTCGAAGCCGCGCGCTGTTTGGCGGGCGCGCCGGTCATCGGCGTTGGCGAGGCCGCGTTTCATCTCGCCAGCCTGATTGCCCATCGTTTCAGCGTCATCACCACCCTGTCCCGCTCGATTGCCGCCATCGAGACCAATCTGATGAAATACGGCCTCGACCGCCGCTGCGCGAAAGTGCGCGCCGCCGAAGTGCTGGTGCTGGCGCTGGAAGACCCCCGCTCGAACGCTCGCCGCGATATTTCCGCCGAGATCGGCAGGGCAAAGCTGGAGGACCGGGCCGGGGCGATCGTGCTCGGCTGCGCCGGCATGGCGGACCTCGCGGCCAGCCTTTCGCTGGAGCATGGCCTGCCCGTGGTCGACGGCGTCGCCGCGGCGGTGAAACTGGCCGAAGCCCTCAACGTGCTGCGCTTGCGGACCTCCAAGCTCGACGCCTACGCGTCGCCGCGCACTAAGTAGCCGCGCACAGCAAAATCCGTCATGGCAGGCTCCTCCTGCCAAACCTTGAATCTGATTTGCCAAACGTTGGAAATTCTAAAATTAATAGGTCCTGAGCCTAGTTACGATAATGGCGAGCGTTTGATTTGGAGACGCTTGAGGCGCGAATAGAGCGTCGTCGCCGGCACTCCGATAACCTCGGCGGCTCCCCTCCCTTCACAATTGCGGAGCACGGCAATGAGGTTCTCCCGTTCAAGCGCCTTGCGCTGATCCTCGGTCGTCACAATCCGCCATATGCGCCACCGCTTTGTCGGTAAATGTTGCCACGGACCTGATCGGAGATGGCAGGTCGAAGCGCAGCCGGCCGTCGCCTGCCGTGATCACCGCGTGCTCGACGACGTTCTCCAGCTCGCGGATATTGCCTGGCCAGCGATAGGCTTTCAGCCCCTCGACATCACCGAGGCTGATCGGCAGCTCCAGACGACCGGCCCGCGCGCAGGCGCGGCGGACGAACAACAGCGCCAGCATCGCAATGTCGTCCGGCCGGTCGCGCAAGGGCGGCGAACTGATCGGGAAGACGTTCAGCCGGAAGAACAGATCCTCGCGAAAGCGCCGGGCCGTCACCTCCTCCTTCAGATTGCGTTTGGTCGCGGCGATCACGCGCACGTCGATCTTGCGGCTGCGGCACTTGCCGACGCGCCCGATCTGCTGCTCCTGCAGCACGCGCAGGAGCTTGGCCTGCTGGTCGAGCGGCAATTCGCCGACCTCGTCGAGAAAGATCGTGCCGCCATCGGCCAGCTCGAAGCGCCCGACCCGGTCCGAGACCGCGCCGGTGAACGCGCCTGTGCTGTGGCCGAAGAACTCGCTTTCGAACAGTTCGCGTGGGATCGCCGAGCAGTTGACGCGGATTAGCGGCCGCTCGCGGCGCAGGCTGGCGGTGTAGATGGCGCGGGCGATCAGCTCCTTGCCCGTGCCGGACTCGCCGGTGATGAGCACCGTGGAGCTGGTCGGAGCGACCAGCTCCATCTGGTGCAGGATGGTGCGCACCTCATGGCTGTCACCGACCAGCTCGGTATGGTTGGCATTGCTGCGCAACTCGTCCTGGAGATAGGCGTTCTCGGCTTCCAGGCGGCGCTCCAGGCTCTCCACCTAGGCGAGTGCCTGCCGCAGGTCGGCCTGCGCCTTCCGCTGCTTGGATACGTCGCGGAACACCACCACCGCGCCGAGTGCCGGCCGTTCTCCTGGATCGGCGTGCTGGTATATTCGACCGGGAAGCAGGGTGCCGTCGCGCCGCCAGAACACCTCATCGAGGACGCTGTGGATCTTGCCGCCGCGGAAGGCGGCGTAGATCGGGCACGCCTTGATGTGGTAGTGGCTGCCGTCCTCATGGCTGTGATGGATGACGCTGTGGATGGTACGGCCGATCAGGTCCTCGCATCGCCAGCCGAGCATCCGCTCCGCCGCCGGGTTGAGGAAGGTCGTCTCGCCCTTGGCGTTGACGCCGTAAATGCCCTCGCCCGCCGCGTGGAGGATCATCTGGTCGCCGCGCTGCAAATGCCGGACAGCACCTCGAAACGCTCCTCATGCGGACGGCCGCCGCGATAGAACTGCTTGACCTCGAAGGCGGCGCAGCGTGCGCGGATGGTCTTCAGGTCGTGCGTCAGGAACAGGACGAACTCGCGGCCGTCGGTCTCGACGCGTGACAGGAACAGCTCTATGGGCCGCATGGCGGCGTCGGGGTCGATCAGCTCCAGGCCCTGCGATCAGGCTGGCCTTGCGTCAGGCATTCCAGCGTAGGGCGGTGAGCGCGGAAAGCTGGTCGGGGAAGAGACTGCTGGCGCGCCGTGTGCTGAGGTCGAAGCCGTTGATGCCGGTGAGCGTCAGGGCCGGCTCACTTGAAATGCACCACCCTGTCGAGGACCAGGTCGGCGACGATGGCCGCATCCCAGATGCCGGTGATCAAACTGTTGGCACGGACATGTTCGTTCATCGCTTGCCCTACCTTACGCCATTGAAGGCCGCAAGTGGCGGCGAGGTCAATACGAAATTTCGTAAGCACTGCGCGCAGCTTCGCAATTTATGACATTTCGTAACCTCGGCTGCAAGCCGCTAGTGACGCCTAAATCCTTACCAACCAACGCCCTCGGGCAATTTTCCGGAACTGGCACGCTTCTTGTAATGCCTTGGCCAGACACAAGGAGTGAGAAGATGGGCGCACGCGACAATCCCTTCGATCCTGAGAAAACGCTCTGGTCCGCCTGCCCTTGCGGCAAGCACGCATCGCGCGCCGAGCATGACGCGGCCGAGGCCCAGACGACGGCCGCCGCAGATGCGGGCGATCCGGCGTGGGACGACCACGACGCGATGCTGGAGCGCACGGTCGAGTCGGCGGTTCTGAAGGGCTTGTTCGGCAACGACGCCACGAGGCGCGGCTTCCTGAAGGCGGTCGGCTCGGCGACGGCGCTTGCAGCGATCGCGCAGTTTCTGCCGATCGACAAGGTGAAGGCGGCGATCGTCGACGCCAAAGGCGAAATCGAGAAGAAAAAGCTGAATGTCGGCTTCGTGCCGATCACTTGCGCCACGCCGATCATCATGGCCAAACCGCTCGGCTTCTACGAGAAATACGGCCTCGATGTCGACGTGATCAAGACGGCCGGCTGGGCGGTGTCGCGCGACAAGTCGCTCTCGGGCGAATATGACGCCGCCCACATGCTGACGCCGATGCCACTCGCCATTACCGTTGGCGCCGGCTCGACCGCTAAGCCCTGGACGATGCCGGCCGTCGAGAACATCAATGGCCAGGCGATCACCCTCCACGTCAAACACAAGGACAAGCTGGACCCGAAACAGTGGAAGGGCTTCAAATTCGCGGTGCCCTTTGAATATTCAATGCACAATTTCCTGCTCCGCTATTTCGTCGCCGAGCACGGCATCGATCCGGACAAGGACATTCAGATCCGCGTGCTGCCGCCGCCGGAAATGGTCGCCAATCTGAGCGCCGAGAATGTCGACGGCTACCTCTCGCCGGATCCCTTCAATCAGCGCGCGGTCTATGACGGGGTCGGCTTCATCTACAAGCTGACCAAGGAGATCTGGGAAGGTCATCCCTGCTGCGCTTTTGCCGCAAGCCGGGAATTCATCGAGAAGAACCCGAATACTTTCCTCGCCCTCTATAAGGCGATCATCGACGCGACGGCCTTTTCCTCGAACAAGGACAACCGCAAGCAAATCGTGGCCGCTATCGCGCCGAAGAACTACCTCAATCAGCCGGAAACGGTGATCGAGCAGGTGCTGACCGGACGCTTCGCCGACGGCCTCGGCAAGGTGCAGAACGTGCCGGACCGCATCGACTTCGATCCGTTCCCGTATCATTCGATGGCGGTCTGGATCCTGACCCAGATGAAGCGTTGGGGCTACATTAAGGAGGACGTCGACTATGCCGCAATCGCCGAGCAGGTGTATCTGGCAACAGACGCCAAGGCGGTAATGCAGGAGATGGGCCTGACCCCGCCGGAAACCACCTACAAGACCTATGTGATCATGGGCAAGCAGTTCGACCCGAAGAAACCGAAGGAATATATCGAATCCTTCGCCATCAAGCGGGGCTGACGAAGGGACGAGCTACCGCCCCCTCGCCGAGGGGGAGAGGGTTGGGGTGAGGCGGTGGTGTGTACTATCGATAGCCCCCAAATCCTCACCCGAAGGGCTTGCACGTTCCGACCTCTCCCGATGGGAGAGGTAAGGAAGCACGAGATCCGTTCCTTTTGGGACTTCGAAAAGGCACGACTAAGAGGAGGCGCAGGCATGTCGACAAATTTACGGGCGGCAATGCTCTCGGTGGTGCTGTTCTGCGCGTTCTGTTTCGCCTGGCAGCTCTGGGTGGGTGCGCAAAGCGGCGTGGCGGGCGATGTCGATCCGGAATATGCCGCGCTGCTGGGTCAGCAGGCGAAGGGCGGCTCGGCTGTGCCGGGCCCTCTGGATGTCGGCAAAGCGATCTGGGCCCACATCGCAAATCCGTTCTACGACAAGGGGCCGAACGACAAGGGCATCGGCATTCAGCTCGCCTATTCGATCCTCCGTGTCATGATGGGTTTTCTGCTCGCCGCCGCCGTCGCCATTCCGATCGGCTTCTTCATCGGCATGTCTGAGGTGTTCCGCAAGGCCGTCGACCCGTTCGTCCAGATTTTGAAGCCGGTGTCGCCACTCGCGTGGATGCCCCTCGCTCTCTACACCATCAAGGATAGCGGCGCCTCGTCGATCTTCGTGATCTTCATCTGCTCGATATGGCCGATGCTGATCAACACGGTGTTCGGTGTCGCCGGTGTGCGGAAGGAATGGCTGAACGTCGCCCGGACGCTGGAAGTCAGCAATGTCCAGATGGCCTGGCGCGTGATCCTGCCCGCCGCCGCGCCGACGATCTTCACGGGGATGCGCATTTCGATCGGCATCGCCTGGCTTGTTATCGTCGCCGCCGAGATGCTCGTGGGCGGCACCGGCATCGGCTACTACGTCTGGAACGAATGGAATAACCTGTCGATCACCGGGGTGATCAGCGCCATCTTCTTCATCGGAGTGATTGGAATGCTGCTCGACTTCATTCTTGCCCGCCTCGTGCGGCTTGTGGAATACGCTGAATGACGGGAGAGAAGCCGCTGATCAGCGTCGAGGGTCTGGCGCGTCGCTTCCCCACGGCCGGGGGCAAGGGCGAGACGGAAATCTTCGGCGACGTCTGGTTCCACGTCCATCACGGCGAGTTCGTCTGCCTGATCGGCCATTCCGGCTGCGGCAAGACCACCCTGCTCAACATCCTCGCCGGTCTCGACAAGCCCAGCGACGGCGTGGTGATCGTCGATGGCCGCGAAGTGACCGGCCCATCACTGAACCGGGCGGTGATCTTCCAGCACCACGCGCTGCTGCCCTGGCTGACGGCAATCCGCAACATCGCCTTCGGCGTGGAGTCGCGCTGGCCGGGCTGGTCGCGCCAGAAAGTGCGCGAACACTGCCAAAAATATATCGACATGGTGCACCTGACCGGTTCGGAGGAGAAGCGCCCCTCGCAGCTCTCCGGCGGCATGAAGCAGCGCGTCGGCATTGCCCGCGCGTTCGCCATCGAACCGAAGATTCTCCTGATGGACGAACCGTTCTCCGCACTCGACGCCCTGACGCGCGGCAGCCTACAGGAGGAGCTGCTCTCCATCTGCCAGAACACCCAGCAGACCGCCTTCATGATCACCCACGACCTCGACGAGGCGCTGCTGCTCGCCGACAGCATCGTGCTGATGACTAACGGCCCTGACGCGCGGGTCTGCGAGATCATCGAGAACACGCTGCCGCGAGATCGCACACGGAGCGATATGCATACGCACCCGAACTACTACCCGATGCGCAACCATCTCGTGGAGTTCCTGGTGAACCGATCCAAGCGCTTCCGCGAGGAGATCTCGACCAGCAGCTACGATCCGCGTCACCCGCCAGTCGTCAGACCCAGCGCGTCGCCGGAGAAACCAGGAACGACGAAATGGGCGTCATGAGCGGAAAGCTGCCGGTCACTGGCAATCGGCCCTTGCGGGTGAAAACGCCGAAGCGGCGGCGGAAAGCGCAACTGCCGTTCAGGCCGAAGCCGGCGAATGGCGCTCGCTATCCGCCCGGCATGGGACAGCCGGGCAGGGAGAAGAGCCCTGCGAAGGGCGGCATTGCGACACCGTCGGGCAAGGCCGAGCCCACGCCCGCCGCGCCAGTGGCGATCACGATCGAAGCGAAACAAGGAGCGAGAGCGATGACACGGGAACAGCTCACCGAGAAGATCCTCGACATCAAGCGCGAGAAGGGTTGGACATGGAAATACATCACCGACGAGATCGGTGGCATGAGTCCGGTGCTGATCGTCGGCGCGCTGCTCGGCCAGCATAAGCTTGTCAAGCCGCTGGCCCGTGCCGCCGCTCAGCTTTTCGAGCTAAGCGCGTCGGAAGAGCGGATGCTCAACGAGGTGCCGATGCGCGGCGCGGGCGTCCCGATGCCGCCCACCGACCCGCTGATCTACCGCTTCTATGAACTGGTCATGATCAATGGTCCGGCCTGGAAGGCGCTGATCGAGGAGGAGTTCGGCGACGGCATCATGTCCGCCATCGATTTCGACTTCGAGATGGAACGGCTGCCCGATCCGAAGGGCGATCGTGTTAGGATCGGCATGTCCGGTAAGTTCCTGCCGTATAAATATTTCGGCGCAGCCCAGGACACGCCAGCGCTCGGTCTCAAGGACCTCGATAAATAGCGGCCGGCCGGCGGCACGATCTCTCTCGATAACGACATGGAGGAAACGATGAGCCGCCCGCCATTATCGCCCTTCACGGCGGAAACCGCGGCGATTAAGGCCCGCAAAGCCGAGGACGCCTGGAACACCCGCGAGCCGGAGCGCGTCGCCCTCGCCTATACGGAGGACAGCCGGTGGCGCAACCGGGCCGAATTCTTCTCTGGCCGCGCCGCCATCGTAGAGTTCCTGGTCCGCAAATGGCAGCGGGAGATGGAGTACAGGCTGATCAAGGAGGTCTGGGCGTTCACGGACGACCGGATCGCCGTCCGCTTCGCCTATGAATGGCATGACGACAGCGGCAACTGGTACCGGGCGCACGGCAACGAGCAGTGGGAGTTCGACAAGGTCGGGCTGATGCGCCGCCGCGAGGCGAGCATCAATGACGTCCGCATCGCGGCAGGCACCTGCAAGTTCCACTGGCCGCTTGGTCCTCAGCCCGAGGATCATCCGGAACTGACCGACCTCGGTCTCTAGTTCCGCTGACAGCTCGGTGGCCTGTCGCAGACAAGTGCAGTGCCCCAACAAAGCTAAGACCTGCGTTTACGTGAATCTGGCACGATCTCGCCGTGCTGCGCTTCGCCTAGCGGATGGCGCTGGTCCTCATGAACGTGTCGGCACGCTGAACGCAGCCGTCCACAGGGTGCCGCAGTATCCATGCGGCGTCATTCCGGGGTTTGGCTCAGAAATTGTTTTCCGTAAGGATCATTGGGCAAGCAGGTATTCGTCCGGCGCAAAAATGGGTTCTGTTGCAAACTATCCAGTTATGCGGGTTGTAGCATTGGCCTCTGTTGTTTCCCGGGGAGACCCTGATGTTCAAAGGCCGCCATTTCGATCGATCCATCATTCTGCTTTCAATGCCCTATTTTGAAGTCCATGTGCGCAGAGGCGGGTCTGGCGCTGATATTTGAACGGCCTATCTCGAAGACCTGTGTCTTCGGCTCTGCCAGATGGGTGGACGGGGAGCGACCGATCATTCAAATGTCGCTGCGCATGAAGTTCAACGATCACTTCTGGTGGACGCTGTTCCACGAGTGCGCTCGCATCATTCTGCACCGCGGCAAGAAACTTCGCGGACGACCACAAGGGGCAAGGCCAGGACGGCGTCGAGACTGAAGCCGATAAGTGGGCGGAGACGCTTCTCTACGGAGAGGATGGCGTAAAAAGAATAGTGACTTCCCGTCCTCGCAGCGCGGCCTCCGTTCGAAGCTGGGCCGCAAGACTGGAGCTTCACCCGGGCCTCGTGGTCGGTATGCTCCAGCACTATGGTGTGTTGCCGTACACCCACCTGAACCTCCTGAAAGCTAAGTTCAAGTGGGCACCGGATCCTAAACCCACCAGTTCCGCATCATGCAGCGCGGGCTGCGCCGACTGATGGCACCGGAGCGTCCGATGACTCGTGATCAGAAGGGTCGCTTGGATCGGCAGATAAGGGAATCTTATCATCTGTTTCAGGCACGAAAAACCGCTGGCGAGGCGGGCTCCAACTTCGTGACCGAGGCGCCTGAGGTCACGTCGTCCCCCAACCCCGCCCCAGCGCGTAGCGGCGATCATCTTGATCGCGATCCGCACAAGGCGAAACCTCCTCCCGAGCTCGGCTGCCGTGCCCGCGGCGCTGATCCGTGCGCGGATGCGGTTGATCAGCCGCCTTCCAGCTCATCCTTCCCGGCGCGCCCGAAGCAGGGGTCGTCAAGGCGCCGATCATCGAGGATCCTGTGCCGGCCGTACCAGATCAGACTCGGCGTCGCCTATCGGGTCCAAGAAAATCTGGCGCGACGGATTGCGGGCCATTCGCAGTACATCGCGCCAGATTCCTGGGGTAGAACTGCTACTATTTCAGAGCCTGGCGATCACTCCCGAACTTATAGTTAATGCCAACTTTGACGGTATCGACGGTGGCGTCGTTCCTGAAATCGCGCGGCACTTCCGTGTCGTCGATTGCGCGCACTGTGAGATCACTAAAATCGAAATGGAGGTATTCGGCCTTCAGCGACCAATTATTCGAAAGTGCATACTCGACGCCGCCGCCGACGACCCAGCCGGTCAGTGTGTCGGAGTTTTTCGTTCCGCTGACGAGGAGATCTCCTGCGGGATTGGTATCTATAAACGATGCGTCAGCACTGAGGAAAGCCACGCCGCCCTTTGCATAGATCAGGAAGCGGTCAGACGCGATGCCGAGGCGGCCAGTTAATGTTCCATAGAGGTCGCCTTGAAAGCTGGCGACGCTATCGCCAGGAAGACCAACCCTTGACGGAGCCTGCTTGCTGTTGTCGAAACCGAGATAGCCAAACTCGCCCTCAATACCGAAGACGGCGCTGCCCCGCTGGACATTGTATCCGATCTGAGCTCCGCCGATGAAGGCGTTGTCATCAAAGCTGAAGTTCTCTTCGTTGTAATTATCCACGTCCGTTACATCGTTTGAGCCCCAGGTGCCGCCCGCATGAAGGCCAACATAAAAGCCCGCCCAGGTGATCGGCGACATATAGACTGGCTCGTCCTTTAAGCTGTCGCCCTTATGATAAACGTCCGCCGCATTGGCCGCCCAGAGCACCCCCGCGCCCATAAGCATACCGGCCCCATGCAGGACCGCTTTCGATGTCGTCATTGATCCCCCCAATATGAACGAACGCCCGACACCCTTGAAAGCGCCGCCATCGCCGGTTCCTCGTGGAACGGCTATGCCGATCCATGGGGATGGAACCCGTCTCACGAAACTGCAGTATTTCCCGGCAGAACGGTGTTGTCATGAGGTCGGTGTCCTGCACAGTGGCAAAATTTGGCGTGCTACGTAGGGTACCGGTCCTATGAAGCACCACGCAGGATTGCTCAACAACAACAACTGAAGAAATACAAAGCGGTAGGTATTTGGGACGGTTGCTGTCTCCCGTCTTGCGGCGCTGAATGCCATGCTTCCATAACCAATGGAGGATATTATGCGTACATTCGGCTTTATGCTTTTGATCTGTTTGTCCGCGACCACCTTCGCCCAGGACAGTAACTCCCTGAACGGCTACTTCCGTAAAGACGGAACCTACGTGCAGCCCCACCACCGGACGAACCCGGATAACAACATCAACAATAATTGGTCCACTCAGGGGAATGTGAACCCCTATACTGGGCAATCAGGCGCCGTCGTACGCACCGCCGAAGAATTACCTTGGGTCCAGGGAACGGCCGCGCTCTGACAACTACTTCGGGCGAAGATAGCCAGCGAAATCCCAACCGCGAGTCCACGGCTCGCTCAACTTGGCCGCTCCTGATTACCCAGTTTCGTCGGCGCAGCTGTAGTCGCAGCAAAAAGCCGCTGGCGAGGCGGGCTTTCCAACTTCGTGATGGCGGCGCGTCCTGAGGTTCACGTCGTCTCCCAGCCCTGCCCCCACCTTGCGGCGCCAATCGCCTTGATGGCCGCGCGCAGCAGCAGGTGCTTGACGACATCGGCCGCGTTGCCGGCAGTGGCGATCTGATCTGTCGCGGTCTCCAGAAGCCGCAGCACGGCGGCCCTGCTCTCGAAAACCGCCCTTCGCATCGTGTTCTGGTCCGGAGTCATCGGCGCGGCCTAGAGTATTTCCATCAGCCGGTCGCACTTGCGCTCAGGCGCTTGTGGACGATGTGGAACGCCTCGACCGTGGTGCTGCCTTCGTCATGCAGCGGTAGCGCTGTCCCTGATCATGCTGAGCATGACGATGCTCTTGTCAAGCGCGGCAAGCGCTTTGGCGATCGGGTCGCTTCTCTGGCCTGGATTGCGCGCCACGAGTTCGGATTGTATGACCTCCACTCAGGTTGACTTGGTTAGGCCCAGGCAGGTGTTACTAGCACCGACTTGGGCCGCTATTGACTTAGTGCCAATGACAGGATAGTGCTGTCCGGTACTGACATTGTCAATAGGGTTGTCATGGTGCGAAAAAAGACGGCGAGCATTGGCGTCAGGCTTGAACCGGTAATCAAAGAAGCAGCAGACAAAGCGGCAGCAGCGGACCATCGAAGCCTCGCCTCGTTGATCGAGAAACTGCTGGTTGAGCACCTCAAAGCCAACGGCTACGTGCCGAAGTGAATCAACCGT
>Ga0190265_10002715_pt1 | contig 11907 bp, 9 predicted proteins | sample Popmic124T_FD_133135 | JGI IMG/M metagenome (GOLD analysis project Ga0190265, IMG submission 133135) | Populus adjacent soil microbial communities from riparian zone of Indian Creek, Utah, USA - 124 T | ecosystem: Environmental > Terrestrial > Soil > Riparian zone | place: USA: Utah | collected... | reverse complement strand
CGTCGCGTGCGACCCCTGTGCGGTCGAGAAGATCAAGGGTGAGGTTGCGGCCGCGCAAGCCGACGCCGATGCCGCCCACGATGCCGAGCTCGAGAAGGTGAAGGCGCAGCTGGCCGAAGCGAAGGCCGTTCTCGACCAGGGCCGAACGAAAGACGTCGAACAACACAAGGCGAACCTCGCCCAGGATCAAGCCGACCTGGTAGACGAGCTCGCGGCCGAGAGCGCTGATGCGGCTCAGGACCGCGAGCTGCGCACGCTCTTCCACACGAAGATCACCGACGTCGCCAGTGGTGCGATCGATCGATCGCGAGACTCCGCGAAGTTCGTCCAGGCTGCGGCGGCGGCGCTCATGGGCGCTTATACAGCTTTGCTGGGGCTGGTCTTCTCCGTCACCGGGCGGACGCTTCCGCTCCGAGGCGTGTACTCCGCGGTGTTCCTTGGCGTCGCCATCGCGATGGCAGTCGCATATCTCGCATTCCTTCGCCAGCGATCGGCCATCAACGCGTACGAGCCGAGTACCTCGTTGGCGGAGACGCAACTTCGGCGCACATCAAACTTCGTCGAATGGATGAACGCTGCAGTCGCGAGCGGGGCCTGGGCGCTGCGCGCCGCGGTCATCGCATTCGGGATTGGCGTTGCGTTCATCCCGGCGGCATTCGTCGGACCAACGTCGCCATCGGCCCCGACCGCAGGTGCCCCGGAACCGCCCTCGATCCCCGCAGCTGTTCCGGAAGCCATCGAGGAACCCGCGCTGCGGCTCTTTGAGTACGAAGTGGACAAGTACCTCGCATCGGTTGAGGTGACCGACCCCGAGTCTCCCACCGCGGCGGATGTGGACACGTGCAGCGATGTCCTGAGTCCCTTCCGGAGCTGCGGATGGACGACAGAGACCGCAGTGGAGCGAAGCTTCCGATGGCTCGTCTTGTATTCGGTCCTTGCCATCTCGGCTGTAGCAATTCTGCCCGGCCTTGTCAGATGGGTCCGCAGTAAATAGATGCGGCCGGGCGCTCATGAGACTGTTCGCGTGGCTTCCGCGTAGGCGTTGTAGCCGCCGATGATGTCGGACACGTCGGCGAAGCCACGCTGGCGCAGCACGCTCGCGGCGACCGACGACCGGTACCCACCGGCGCAGTAGACGACGGTCGGACGACGTGGGTCGAGCTCGGACACTCGCGCCGGGAGCTGGCCGACGGGAATCGGGATCGCGCCCGTGATGATGCCGTCGGCGACTTCGCCGGGGTTGCGCACGTCGACGAGTTGAAGGTTGACGACGTCGCGATGACGATCGTCGAACGCTGCGGCCGTGAGGCGCGAGGCGACCTGAACCTGGTCGCGGTGGACGAACATCACCTTGTACGGCTCGTCGAGGCACCCGATCACGCGGTCGAAGCCGATGCGGGCGAGGCGGTTCTTGCTCTGCAGCTCGTCGCCGCGCTCGACCATCAGCACGATGTCGACGTCGGGCTGCACGACCGACCCGGCGAACTCGGCGTAGCGGCCGGCGAGGCCGATGTTGATCGCTCCGCGGATGTGGCCGCGGGCGAACTCCTCGGGATCGCGCCCGTCGATGAGAACCGCCCCGGCCGCGACGGCAGCCGTCATCTCGTCGAACGTCAGCGGCGCGGGCGGGGTGTCTTCGTCGAGCAACTCGCGTTCTTGGCGATTGAGCATCGCGTCGTACCCGAAGTAGCCAGGTGCCGGCGGCTGACCTTCGGTGACGAGGCGGATGAACGTCGCCCGATCGGGGGCCTGGACCGCGTAGTTCGTGCGCCGTTGGTCGCCGATCGTCGACCACAGGTCGGTCGACAGGTTCTTGCCGCACGCCGAGCCGGCGCCGTGGGCCGGGTAGACGCGGGTTTCGTCGGGCAGCGTGAGCAACTTCGTGCGGAGGCTGTCGTACAGCTGGTCGGCGAGCTCGTCGCGGGTGCAGCCGACCGACGACAACAGGTCGGGGCGACCGACGTCGCCGATGAACAGCGTGTCGCCGGTCAGCACGCCGTACGGGGTGTCGTCGCCGGCGTGCTCCCAGACCACGATGCTCATCGACTCGGGGGTGTGGCCGGGCGTGTGGCGGAACTCGAGCCTGACGTCACCGAGCGAGTGGCGTTCGCCATCGGCGATCTTGCGGTGGGCGAACTCGGGCTCGGCGACGGCCGAGTAGGCGATCGTCGCCCCGGTCGCGGCCGCCAGCTCGAGGTGACCGGACAGGAAGTCGGCGTGGAAGTGGGTCTCGATCACGAGCTCGATCGTCAGCCCTTCGGCCTCGGCGTCGGCCACGTACTCGTGGATGTCGCGCTGCGGATCGACGACGACGGCGCGCCCGGTCGTCTCGTCCCCGATCAGGTAGGAGGCGTGCGAGAGGCACTCCAGGTAGTACTGGTTGAACCGCATTTCGGATCCCCTTGTCCGTACAAAGGCTAGCAGTCTCCCCGGCACCGCCTGCCCGCCCTCCGGGACCACGTGGTAGAGATCGGGGGTGACCTCGTTCGTGCCCCTCGTCGTGCTGCCGGCCGACCACGCCGGAGGTGCGCAGTACGTGCACGTCATCGGCTCGTCGGTGTGGATCGGGCCGGCGATCGCGTCACCCGAGTGGACCGCGCACCTCGTCGGCATCGTCGGCGGCGAGGCGTGGTGGGCCGTCGACGTCCCGCACGACGACGATCCGAGCGACGGCGCAGCCCTCGATCTGCGCCTGTACCACGGCCGGTCGTCGGAGGACGAGTGGCTGGCCGCCGGTCGGGCGGTGCAGATCGTCGAGTGGGCGCGCACCCATCGGTTCTGCGGGCGTTGCGGGGAGCCGACCGAGCTCACCCGCAACGAACGCGCGATGCGTTGTCCGTCGTGCACACTGATGGCGTTCCCGCGTCTGGCGCCGGCGATGATCACGCTCGTCACGCGTGGTGAACCGGGACCCGACCAGGAGGCCCTGCTCGCCCGCGGCGTGCAGTGGACCGCGCCGATGTTCTCGTGCCTGGCCGGCTTCGTCGAGCCGGGCGAGTCGCTCGAGTCGGCGGTGATCCGCGAGGTCCATGAGGAGGTCGGCGTGACCGTGGCCAACCCGCGGTACCAGGGCAGCCAGCCGTGGCCGTTCCCGCACAGCCTGATGATCGGGTTCCGGGCCGATTATGAGTCGGGAGAGATCGCCTGCGACCCGACCGAGATCGCCGAGGCCGACTGGTACCGGCGCGACGCCCTGCCGATGATCCCGCCCGGCATCTCGATCGCCCGCAAGCTCATCGACGGATGGGTCGCGGAGGGGTGAGCGACCCGTTCAGGTGAAGTAGCCGAACACGTCGGCGATCAGGTGGGTGAGCGGGCCGTTCGTGACGCCGTTCTCGTCGGTCGGGCTGAGTGTGACCTGGGCCGCGCTGCCGGGTCGGGTGATGCCGGCGTTGGCCACCGTCATCCCTGATGTCGGCCAGTTCAACGCCGACGTCGGCGGCTCGACACCGCCGGTCGCCCACGCCTTCAAGAAGCCGTAGCGGGTGGTCCCGGTCGCGGTGAAGTTCCACACCACGCCCGACGCGCTCGGCGGAACGAACACGCCGGGTGCGCTGTTGGCCGAGACGACCAGCTGGGCGCCGTCGTTGATCGTCGGCCCGACGTTGCGGGAGTCGTAGGCGCGGGCAGGCGCGACGGGAACGAACAGCCCAGTCGTCGACGGCGTGGCGCCGCCCGACGTGATGTAGCCCGTGACGTCGGCGATCACGTGCGCGCTCCCGCCGGGACCGAGATCGGCGAACAGGCTGACGCCCGTCGTGGTGACCGGCACGATGACCGTGTTGGCCGCGGTGCTCCCCGGCGTGAGGTTCAGCGTCGACGTCTTGTAGATGTCGACGCTGTTGCCACCGGGGTACGCCTGCACGAAACCCTCGCCGATCGTCGACGTGCCGGTGATGTTGACGACGAGTGCTTCGATCTGGTTCGCGGGCACGCCGCTCGGCAGTCCGAAGTTGATTGTTGTGCCCGTCGCCAGCGGTTGGCGACTGCCGTCGCGGCGGGTGTCGAGCACGCGCTGCGACGTGTCGAGACCCACGAACCGACCGTCGGTCGCGAGGCCGCCGACTGCTGCCGTGAAGTACCCCAGCACGTCGACGATCGCGTTGCCGCCAGTGTTCGAGTAGATGCTGATCGCGCCGCCCTGGCCGAGCGGGACGATCGCGAAGTTGGGACGCGTTTGCGGGGCCGCGTCGAGGTTGAAGCTCGAAAACGCCCCGACGGGCGCGGCGAGTGTCGGGAGTGCCTGGCCGTATCCCGTGCGGGCCGCGCCGGCAAGTGTGAGGTTGATCGCGACGGCCGTGACACCGGTCGCCGGAACGCCGGCAACACCGGCGATCGGGACATCGAGGATCTCGCCCGGCCACAGCGTGCCGACCAGGTGCGGCGGTCCGATCGGTCCCGAGGGACGGGTGTCGAGGATCCGCGTCGGCGAGCTGAGCGGTACATACCTCGACGGTTGGTTCGAGACGGTCGTCGCGGGTGGCGCCGGCAGACGGAACTCGCCGGTACCGAAGAAGTTGTCGGGGCCGCTCGGTCCGCGATCGACGACCGTGTTGCGCAGCAGGTCACCGAGCTCACGCGCGCCGGCCGCGAGGTTGGCGCCGACCATCAGCGCGGCACCGCCGGCGACGACCGGCGCCGCCGCGCTCGTTCCGGAGAAGTCGAAGCCGAACGTCGTGCTGCGGAATCCCGAAACGGCGGACATGTCGGGCTTCACTCGCCCGTCGTTGGTCGGCCCCTGTGAGCTGTACGTGCCGAGCCGTCCCGAATCCGGGGGATCGACCGCGCCAACCGCGACCACGCCCGCGTTGACGGAATCGACGATCGACGTGGCAGCCGAGAACTGGGCTTGGACGTGGCTCGCCATCCCGTCGCCGTAGTCGAGGATCTCGATCACGTCGCCCGACGGATCGCCGCTGACGTGCTCGATCCGCATGAAGAACGCGTTGCCCGGCGCCGGGCAGGCGCTGCCCTGGATGATCTCGAGCGGCGGCGCACCGCTCGTCTGGTCGGCGGTCCCGGAGTCGATCAAGTCGTCGGTCGACGGGTTCGCGATCGGAGAGTGGTAGAGGAAGACGTCGTAGTTCGTACGCTGCGCGGGCGGGATGTCCCAGTCGTTGGCCCACCGCACACCGCCCGGCGCGATGCAGCGGTTGAAGCGCAGCCACGTGTCGGTGCCGGCGGCACCGAACGCCACCGACGTGCCGATCAACCGCACCGGCGCGCGGTAGTAGCGGTCGACGGCGTTGTTGCCACCCGAGTTCACCCACGTGATTCCCAGCTCGACGGCGCGGTCGGCGACGCCGTCGAGCGCGCCCCGGCCATCACCGGGGCCGTCGTAGCGGCTGCCGAGTGACCGGCTGATCACCCGGACACCTTGCGCCGCGAACCAGTCGACCAACGCGTAGTAGTCGCTCTCGGTGGATGCGCGCCCGATGTAGATCTGGGCGTCAGGCGCCATGTCCTTGACGATCTCGACGACGGCGGGGCCATGGTTGTCGCCGCCGCCGTCGATCCCGTCGAAGAACTCGCCGGAGCAGTCGCGCCCTTCGGAGATGCACCGGGCCGTGACGTTCTGCACCGGTCCCGGGCCCATCTCGGCGATGTTCCAGTAGGCGTTGACGTCGAAGAAGTCGATGACGCCGACCCGCACACCCGTCCCGGTGAGCGCCGCCGCGTGCCAGTCGTCGGCGTTGGTGATGCCGACCTCCGATCCCGCGGTGGGCCCGAAGCCCGGGCCGACCTGCTCGGGGCGCACGTCGAGGTGGACTGGCCGGCGCGCCCGCCCACCGAGATCAGCGATGAGCCTGCTCGCGGTAGCGGTGGGCACCCGTGCGAGCATCACCCCGCTCGGTGCAGTGTCGACGATCGTAGCTCCAGCTACTTCGACGGCGCGACGCGTGGCCGCGATGTCGGTGGCCGAGTCGTTGAGGATCTCGACGGTGACCGTGCTGTCGACTCGGTCGAGATGCCGGACCGACCGCGCATCGCTCGGCCCGTCGTCCGGCGCCGCGTCCGACACCGGAACGGCGACCGCAACGAGCCAGGCGACGACGAGAACGGATCCGACTCCAGCCGATCGCACCGAGGCTGATCGCACCGAGGCAAGTGCAACACGATGGGAACGCCGACGCGTGCGGTGCGTCCGGCGCGATCCCGTGAACGTCACGCAGTGTCCCGCCCGAGGCGGTCGGCGAAGAAGTCGAGGATGATCTCGGCCCGCATCCGGCGGTGGACCGGCGAACCCGACCGCGACAGCTCGTGGTTCTCGCCGGGGAAGCGGTAGAACGTCACGTCGCGTCCGAGCAGACGGAGGGCGACCCACAACTCCTCCGCCTGGTTGATCGGGCAGCGGTAGTCCTCCTCGGAGTGGATGATCAGCATCGGCACCTCGATGTCGCGGACCCACATCACCGGCGACATGCGCAGGTACTCGTCGGGATCCTCGACCGGGTTCGGTCCGTGCTCGACCCGGAACACGGTGCCGATGTCGCTCGACCACTCCTCGGTCAACAAGTTGTTGACCGCCCGTTCCGAGCAGATCGCCTTGAAGCGGTCGCCGTGGCGGGCCGCCAGAACGGTCGCCATGTAGCCGCCGTAGCTGCCGCCGAGCATCCCGACCCGCTCGGAGTCGCAGAACGGGTAGCGGTCGAGCGCGGCGTCGAGGACGGCGATCACGTCGTCGACGTCGACCGATCCCCAGCCGGTGCCGGGGACGTGCGGGTGCTTCGGACCGAGGATCGCCTGACCCCACGCCGTGTGGCGGCCGCTTCCACCGCGTGGGTTCGACATCAGCACCACGAACCCGGCGGCGGCCTGCATCTGCGCTTCGTCGAAGAACGTCTCGCCGTACTGCGTGAACGGCCCACCGTGGACGTTGAGCAGTACCGGGTACGACTTCGACGGGTCGAACTCGGCGGGCCGCATGATCCACGCGTCGACCTCGTCGGAGCCGTCGGCGCACGGCGCGGCGAACTTCTCCCAGCCGAGGAAGGCCTTGGTGATCGCGGTGACCGGACCGTCGAGCGTGTAGATCTCGGCCGGCCGCTCGACCGTGGCTCGCGCGTAGGCCACCGTGCCGGCTGCCGCGTCGAAGCCCTGGACCGTGATGCCGCCCACCGTGATCTGTTCTGGGTCGCGGCCGTCGATGTGGAGGCGGTACAGGTGGGTGTCGCCACGGTCCTCGGCCAGCGCGTACAGCGACTCGTCGTCGATCCAGACGGGGGGCGGGTATCCGCCGGTCGGTGCGAACGTGCGGTCGAGTCCCGTGCTGATCCACCGGTGCTCACCGCCGTCGATGTTGATCACGCCGACCTTCGAGTTCTGCGGATACGTCGTCGGGTTGTCGTTGCCCAAGAACGCGACCATGCGGCCATCGGGCGACACGGACGGCGATCCGTACTGACCGGTGTGCTTCGTCAAGGCCCGGACCTCGCCGTCGCCGTCGGCATCGAGCGGGACGATGTACAGATCGGCGGCGAGGTCGCGATCCCAGGTGTCGTGGCGTTGGCTGCTCGTGACGATCGCCGACGAGTCGGGCGTCCAGGCGATGTCGGTGTGCTGGAAGTCGCCCGGCGTCAGGTTGCGTGGTGTGCCGGTGCCGTCGGCGGCGACGACGTAGATGTGCTGGGGGCGGTCGAAGATCCAGTCCTCACCGTTGAGCCGTGAGAAGAAGCGTTCCACCTTGCGGGGTGCCTGCCAGCTGGCGTCCTCGGCCTCGTAGCGCTCGTCGCGCGTGCGGCTGGTGAACGCGATGCGCTGGCCGTCGGGCGACCACGCGACGTCGCCGAGGCCGTCGGGCATCGTGCACAACGTTCGCGTCTCGCCCGGCCCGGCGACGGGAAGGACGTGCAGCGTCGAGTCGCCCTTCTTCTCGCCGCGTCTCGACGTGAACGCGAGGAACCTGCCGTCGGGCGACCACTCGGGACTGCTGTCGTGGGGGCCGGCGGTGATCGGTGCGCCGTCGAGCCAGACCCGTGAGTTGGTGACGTTTTTCTTGAGGTCGACTGACGCCACGACGAACGCGATCCGTGAGCCGTCCGGCGACACGACTGGTGCCCCGGCCGACGTACGTCCGTCGAGCAATCGCTCGGCGATCTTGGTGTGGTCCACCCCTCGAACCTATCCCGAACTGTCTGCTCCGAATCGTCGAGATCAGCCGTTCCGGGCAGACACGTCGCCGGATGCAACAATCGGCAGATGGCCGGCGTCGCCCTCATCACCGGAGCGAGCCGCGGGATCGGCGCCGCGACCGCTCGCCTGGCAGCGGCCAGGGGCATTGGCGTGGCGGTCAACTACGTCAACAGTGCCGAAGCTGCCGAAGCGGTCGTCGGCGACTGCCGGGCGGCGGGTGTACAGGCGATTGCAGTGCAGGGCGACGTCGCCGTCGAAGACGACGTGCAGCGGATGTTCGAAACGACCGCGGCCGAGCTCGGTCAGCTGACGGTGCTCGTGAACAACGCCGGGATCCTGCATGCCCAGGCCCGGCTCGACAGCTATCCGTACGGCCGGCTGCGGGAGGTGTTCGACGTCAACGTCATCGGTGCGTTCCTGTGCGCCCGCGAGGCCGTGTTGCGGATGTCGACCCGGCACGGCGGGCAGGGCGGTTCGATCGTCAACGTCTCGTCGGCCGCCTCGTATCTCGGTAGCCCCGACGAATACATCGACTACGCCGCCAGCAAGGGGGCGATCGACACGCTCACGATCGGCCTCGCCAAGGAGGTCGGCGGTGAGGGCATCCGCGTCAACGCCGTTCGTCCCGGCCTGATCGACACCGAGATCCACGCCTTGTCGGGCGAGCCGGACCGCGCCAAGCGCCTGTCGGCGACCGTCCCGATGCGCCGCGTCGGCACCGCCGACGAGGTCGCGGCGACGATCATGTGGCTCGCCTCCGACGAAGCGGGCTACGTGAACGGCGCGATCGTCAACTGCTCCGGCGGCCGCTGACCCCCCAACCCCCGTTCTGTCTGCTTCAGGCGCGCCGACAGGCAGTCTGAAGCAGACAGAACCAGGGGTCTAGAACAGTTCGAGTTGTTCCCAGGTGGTGGCGACTTCGCTCACGAGTTGCCAGTGGAGGCGACCTTTGGCCCCGGGCCGGCGGACCTCGACGCGTTCGGGGCGCAGCGACCGGGCCGAGCCGTCGGGGTCGTGCAGGGTGATGCTGCCGTCGGCAGCGATGCCGGACACTCGTCCGACGATCCAACGTCCGTGCTCACCACGGCGGAAGCGGATCGCTTCGCCGGCCCGCAGGCCGAGGCGGTGCAGCAGCGCCGGATCAGTCATGTACCAGGGTGGTCATCGCGGCGTCAGTCACCGAGCACCCGGCGCTGCAGCTTGCGCATGCCGGCCAGCCAGCGGTCGGGATCGGCAGCCTTGCGGCGCATGTACTCGGCGACCTCCGGGTGGGGCAGGATCAGGAATTGCTCGGCCCGGATCGCCTCGTGGACGACGGTCGCGACGTCGTCGGGCTCGAGCACGACGCCGGCGAGGCGCACCACGTTGCCGCCGAGGTTCGAGGCCAGACCGTTGGGGTCGGCGTCGCTGCCGTTGAGCATCGCCGTGTTGACCCCTTGCGGGCACAGGCAGCTGACTCGAACGCCCTGATCGCCATAGGTGATGCTCATCCACTCGGCGAACGCGACGGCCGCGTGCTTGGTCAGGCTGTAGGGCGCCGATCCGATCTGTGCCAGCAACCCCGCCGCCGAGGCGGTGGAGCAGAAGTAGCCCTCGCCGCGGGCGAGCCACCCCGGCAGGAGGTGGCGAGCCGCCCAGCGATGGGAGTGGACGTTGATGTCGAACGCGGTGTTCCATGCGTCGTCGGGTGTCATCGGATCGCCACCGGTGCCGACACCCGCGTTGGCGAAGAACAGGTCGATCGGTCCGAACGCCTCTTCGGCGGCGCGAATCAGTTCGATGTTGCCGGCCTCGGTGCCGATGTCGGCGATGACGCCGATCGAGCCGGCCAACTCGTCGACGGTGCCGGCGAGCCCCTCGCGATCGGCGACGACGACCTGGGCTCCGGCCTGATGGAATCGTCGGGCGAGAGCCGCCCCGATTCCCCGGGCGGCGCCGGTGACGACCACGTGTTTCCCGTCGAGTTCCACGAGGGCCCATCGTAGGTGCGCGCGCGAACGAGAAAAGGCGGATACCGTGTTCCGGGATGACCGACCAGGATCTCACCACGGAGTTCGATCCCTTTGCGGGCGCGCCGCGGGCCGTGGGTGTGAGCGATGCCCTCGGGGCGAGCGATGCGGTCATCCGAGAGGCGCTCAGCGTGATCGATCAGGCCCTCGGCCAGATCATGTCCCGTGAGTTGATGTCGTCCGGCGAGGTCGCCGACGTGCTGCTCGACGTCCGCACGCTGCTGACCGCCAAGCCCGTCGAACCCGTCTGATTTTCTTGATCAGACCTTGAGGAGCTCGGCGAGGGAACGTTCGAGGCAGCGCTTCAGCAACGCCGGATCCTCGACCGCCGCGGCGTCGACGTTGATGCCCATGTCGAGACTGCCGAGGTACGACAGCATCGTGACGTTGAACGCCACGCCTGCGAGCGGGCCGATCGCATAGTTCTCGAGTAGCTGGGCGCCCGCCACGTACATCTCCATCGGCGCGCCGCGCACGTTCGACGTGGCGAAGTCGACGGTCTGGGTCTGCTGGCGGGCGAGCCGGGTGACGACGCTCGTCGGCAGCGTCGAGGCGACCGCGGCGAGCGTGTCGAGTCCGGCCGACCGGCTCTGATCCTTGGCGACAGCGGTGGCCTCGTGGATGGCGGCGAAGCGCTCGGCGATCGGCATCTCGCCGGTCGGGACGAGCATCCGGATCACCGAGAAGGCGTTGCCGCCCGACGACTCGGTGCGGGTGCTGACGGCCATCGAGGCCCGCAGCGCTTCAGTCGGGCTTCCCATCTCGACGTGGTACTTCGAGGCGGCGTCGGCGGCGGCCGTCATGAACGCCGTGTTGATGGTGCCGCCGAGGCGTGCCGCGGCGTCCTTGGTCTCGCGGAACGGGGTGCGGGTGACCTCGATCTGGCGGCGCAACGACCGCGCCGTCCACAACGGTGAACGAGCCTTGTCGGTGTCGGCCAGCTGCGACACGATGCCGCGCAGCGTGTTGGCGGCTGCGGTGCCGGCGTTCGGGAGGCTGGCCGGATCGGCGAGCAGGTCACGAACCTGGCGGGCGACGCCGAGCGGCATCCGCAGGCTGCCGGAGATGAACGCCCGGACCCCTTCGGCGGCGGATGACTCCTGCGGCTCCTCTTCGTCGGCGTCGGGTGGAGGGAGGGGCGGACGCTCGGGCGCGTCGCGGTCGAAGTCGAGGTACTGCAGCGAGAGTTGGACGCCACGCTCGCCGTCGGTGACCGTGTGGTGCATCTTCTGGATGAGCGCCGACTTGCCGCCTCGGAGCCCGTCGACGAGCACGAACTGCCACAGCGGCCGGGTCCGTTCGAACGGATCGGCGACGATCAGGCTCGCCAGGTCGAGCAACTGGCGGAGCGAGCCGGGCTTGGGGAGCGCGATGTGGCGAACGTGGTTCTCGATCGAGAAGTCCGGGTCTTCGACCCACGTCGGCGGCGACACGCTGCCGGGCGTCGGCTGCACACGTTGGCGGAGTCGCGGGATCGCGATGCTCGCCCGTTCGAACCGGCGCCGCAGCACGTCGATGTCGGGCTTGCGATCGAGGATCGTCACGTTGCCGAACGTCGACGTGAGGTACGGGTCCTTCTCGAGGCGCCACATCAGTCCCTCGACGTCGCTCATCTTCCGGTCGAAGTAGAGCTCAGACATCGTCAGCACGTTAGGTCACTGTGCTTCGCCGGTCGATGGCGCGCCCCCGGCGGTGCCGCAGACTTGCTGGGATCAGCGCGGGATGCTGGTGTGCTTGAACTCGTTGAGGTTCGGCCACGCGATCT
>Ga0190265_10002714_pt1 | contig 11908 bp, 7 predicted proteins | sample Popmic124T_FD_133135 | JGI IMG/M metagenome (GOLD analysis project Ga0190265, IMG submission 133135) | Populus adjacent soil microbial communities from riparian zone of Indian Creek, Utah, USA - 124 T | ecosystem: Environmental > Terrestrial > Soil > Riparian zone | place: USA: Utah | collected... | reverse complement strand
CGCCTTGTTGAAATCGAACAGGATTCCGTAAAGCGAGATGCCGCCCGTCGAAGCAATCTGCTTGGCCATTTCACCGGCCTGAACCGTCACCATTTTCTGCTCTCGGGCTTTGGCCTCGACGATATCGACGACTGCGATCGTGCGGCCGTTGAAAGCCTTGCAGTACAGCTGATCCTTCAACGTGTATGCGAGCACGGAGACGTGCCCGTCCGGCAGCTCGGCTGCCGTATAGCGCTGATCGCCGATGTCCGCCGTCAGCGCGCAGTACCCATTTGACTTGTACGGATCCGAGACGCGCGATTCGGGATACAGATACATCGACAGACTCAGGTCGCCGCCGCCACCGCTGCTGCTTCTTTCCGGATCGCCGCCACAATCGCCTGCCTTGCATTCGAACAGGACTTTTCCGCCGCGCGCTTTGATCTCGTCCTGATAGTTGCGCACCACTTCGAGCGGCGAGCGGTCCTGCGGAATCAGATAGACGATGCGCGTGTACGCGCCTTCGAGCGCTTTCTTGTTGCGAGGCTCATGCAACCGATTGTTCTTGCCGTCTGTCTTGCTCGGAACGGGTTCGAGTCGTGACATCGGCAGCGAGAACTCGGCGTAGCCTTTTTGTTCATACGCGACGATGTATGAGCCTTCGTAGCGTTTCAGCGCCGGGCTGTCCTTGCTGCCCGCTTTGTCTGCCGTCGGCTGAGTAGCCGCAAGCGTATTGCAGGCTGCAAGCGCAATCAGGATAGCGACGATCGACTTTCCAGTAGCGAAGCGCGGCCTATCCATGATGCGTGACGCCGTCGAGGATTTGCAGTGCGGGTTCTACCGCCGCTGGCGCGGTGTCGTGAGAAGCGTCCATCGGTTGCGTGGACGCGGCGGGTCCTTGGTGCGGAATAAATGAAACCGTGAACAGCAGCGCTACCGCCGCGATCACTACCACTTCCAGGAAATAGAACCGCGATCGGTTGCCGTTGGGGTTGTCTCGCATCATGTCCTCCAGTGAGTTGCACGGACCTGGCTTGGCAGGCGTCGGACATACGGAGCGAGTGCGGAAAAGCGGACATGCGATCGGCCCGTTGTTTCAAACTGGCCGACTTGGGTTGATTCTCAGATTGAGTTACGGGCCTTTGTCTTGGCGTCCGTTGCCGGTGCGATCCATTTATGGTGCAGCGGATACGGAGAGGCGCGCAGCGTTTTTATCGTTGCAGCGGAGGGCGGTACGCCGCTCGCACGCGCGCGCCAGTAGTCAACTGCGGCGGCATCGAGGCCGGTTGGGTTCACTTCGCGCCAGTACTGCTGTGCTGCGTCCAGCATCGCAAGCGCTTCGGATTTGCTGCCTTGTAAAAGTGCAACGCGTGCCAAACCCAGATCGACATCGAATACGTCGGGCGACGGTCCAAACTGCGCTTGACTGAATTCGGTGCGACTGGTTCTCAGCGCGGCTTCGGCTGCGGGAAGGTCGCCCGCTTCTAGCAACGCCAGCCCTAACTCAGCGCGCGCGAGGGCCGACGCCAACACGTTCATCGACAGTTTTTCGGCAGCTACGATTGCAGAGCTTGCGGCCGTGACCGCGTCAGTGGCTCGACCCTCGAGACGCGCAAGTAACGCCAGGCCCCGAGTCGCGCGCGCCTGCTCGAGCGGAGGTGCGCGCGACACCGTAGGCCCGAGCGCCTTGTATTCAGCGGTGGCTTCCGCGAAGAGACCCTTACGAGTCAAGGCAGCGCAACGCATCAGGCGTAATGGCAATCTGCCGACTTCAATGCCCGCGACGACGCGGGCGGCGACATCGGCCTCGTTCAAAGTCTGCAGCGCGTGCTCCGGCTGCCTCGCTGCAAGGTAGGCGCTCGCGACAGTGATGCGTCTCATCAAGTTATTAATGTGATCATTGGGTACGCGTTGCGCCCATGCCTCCTGCCCTTCTTTCACGTGTTGCAAACCCGCTCGAAGTTGTCCGCTAAGCACCAGGGCGTAGCCAAGGTGGAAGCGTGCGTTTGCCACGGGCGGCGTACTTTCACCATGCACCGCTTTTTCATCTTCGAGTACCTGCGTAAGCAACGCAGCGGCATCTCGAGGCAGACCTAAACGCATCAGCGCCATGGCTAACTGCGCCTCTAGATTAGAAATCATTGGATGAGGCCGCGTGTAGAGGGCGTGCGCTGCTGCAACGCCGCGCTCCGCAACCAAACGACCCTCCTTCAGGTTGCCCGCGCCCAGCAGCATGTTTGACCACTGGTCGAGCGCTTCAATGCTGACCTTGTGGTTTTCGCCAAGGCGACTGGTCGCAATTTCCACTGCCTCGCTCGTTGCCGCAACAGCGGATTGCATGCGGCCGCCCGCAGATTCGATCGTGGCAAAGGAAATTAGGGCGAACACCAACTCTTCTGTCAGCGGTGGATCGCTGGCGCGCAGCTTTGCTGTCAGGTCCGGAAGGTTGGCGGCAGCTACAGATAGCGTGCCGGCGCCGGCGTGTGCGCGCAACTCGGCCCACCGCGCCCGGAGGACTTGAGGGTCCGACGGCGACAGTTGACTTGCGTAACGTTGCAAGGCCGAGTCGATGATCTCGCGGCCCGCCTTGCTTTCGTTGGTTTCAACCAGTCCGTTGCCCACGAGAGTCGCAACTTCCAGCGCGAGCCGCGGGTCTGCGCCGAACTCGTTGTCGATGCGACGACTCGCCTTCAGCAGGATCGCAGAGGCCGGCACTTGACCGCCTTGCCCATAATTGGGATCGATATCGACAAAAATGGAAGCGAGAAATCCTTTGACCTGCTCGGCCCGTCGTTGATCCGCGCGCGCTTGTTGCGCCTGCCAGCCGGCGACACCGGCACCGACAATGAGCGACAGCAAAACCGCACTAGCGGCGCCGGCCACGAGCTTGTTGCGCAACACCACTTTTTTAGCGCGATACGACCAGGACGTCGGTTGTGCAAGTACCGGACGGCCATCGAGATGGCGGCGCAAGTCGTCTGCGAACGCCGCGATCGTCGGGTAGCGGTCCGCCGGAAGCTTGGCGAGCGCCTTCAGCGTGATGGTGTCCATATCGCCGCGCAGCGTGCGTGACAGGCGCGCCGAGTGTGTGCCGCGCACGCTCGCAGCTTCCGCGGTCACTGCATTGCTCGGCTTGTCTGGCTCGCCTGAAACGATTGCGTCTTCAAGCTGCGCGGCCGAACGCACATTCAAGCTATACGGGCGGCAACCCGCCAACACCTCATACAGAACGACGCCCAATGAATACACATCGGTCGCGATCGACAACGGTTCGCCTTTAATCTGTTCCGGGCTCGCGTAGTCAGGCGTCAGAGCGCGGCCGGCCATCTGCGTCAGCTGAGTCTCAGGCGCGACGTCGTTTTCCGCGAGCAGCTTCGCAATGCCGAAATCGAGCAGTCGCACTTCGCCTGTGTTCGTCACCAGGATGTTCGACGGTTTCAGATCGCGGTGTATGACCAGACTTGCATGCGCGAACTGCACGGCATCCAGCACCTGGCCGAACAGCCGCAGGCGCGCTTCGATGTCCAGCGTGTGCGCGTCGCAGTACTCGGTGATCGGCTGACCATCGACGTATTCCATAGCGAGATACGGCAAGCCGTCTGCGCTGACGCCAGCGTCGTACAGGCGCGCAATGCGCGGGTGTTCGAGCCGCGCCAGAATGTCACGCTCTCGTGCAAACCGCTGCGACAGATCGCGGCGCAGCCGGTTCATCAGCGGCAGTTTCAGCGCTATCTCTCGCGTGAGCGCACCATCGGCACGCTCGGCCAGCCATACGTCGGCCATCCCGCCGGCGCCCAACTCGCGCTTCAAGCGATAAGGACCGACCCGCGCCCCGGCCGATAGTGCAGTGACACGCACCTCATTTGATAGCGCGGGGAGTTTCGGCAAGCGCGCGAGTACATCTGTCGTCTCGTTGCTCGCATCCGCAGCGAGCAGCTTGTACACGGACGGTGCCAGCTGCGGCTGCGTGGCCATCAGTTCAGCGAGCCAGGTAGCGCGCGCAGCCGGCTCCATGTCGAACGCTTCGTCAAGGAGCTTCGACAGCGTGGGCCAGGTAGCCGCCGATAGTTTCATGGAATTTCGCCGCTCGACATACGGAAAATCGGGGCAATAGAGGACAACGCGCGCTACCGCTGCGTTACTGCATCGAGGCCAGCAACACCGCGCGAGCCTTTTTCCACTGTCGACGCACCGTCCGCGTCGACGTTCCCAGAAGCTCCGCGACTTCCGCTTCGCTGTACCCGGCGAAGTAGCGCATCTCGACGATCTGCGCCAGGTCCGGATCGACGGCTTCCAGCGCCAGCAACGAGTCGTTGATCTGAACCAACGTGGTGTCACCGGCTTCGCCGCCGATTCGGTTGTCGAGCTCGTTGTCGAGCTGCAGCGGCTTGGAGCCGCCCCCTCTGCGATCGGCGAGGTGCTCGCGCGCAAAGTCAATGATGATGTTGCGCATCGTCTTGGCCGCGTAGGTAAAAAAATGCTTGCGATCGGTCAGCTGAAGTTGTGCCGAGTCAATCAGCCGCAGAAAGCTTTCATGCACCAGCGCAGTGGTGCCGAGATGGGCAACCCCGCCTTGAGTTCGCAACCGCGCATGGGCGATCTTGCGCAGCTCCGGATAAAGAACGGCGAAAACCTGATCGAGCGCGCTGCGCTCGCCTTGCGCGGCAAGTTGCAGCAACTCCGTCAATGGTGCGTCGTGCTGTTGCACAGATGAAGTTTCGCACAACGACGGTCCACGCTTCACCGAAGTGCCGCGCAAGGCCGCATCGCGCATTCATGACCGTGTCCTCTTTGCCGGCTGACTTTCGTATGCGGGCCGGGCGGCCATTAGCAAACGCAACGCTGCCTACGCGGAAGGCGCGGCGGCATCTTGGCGCCTGATTTTGAGAGAGCGCCATGCGTATCAAGACCTTTGCTGCTGCAACCCTATCAACTTTCGTCGTTGCCCTGACTGCGTGTGGAGGTAGTGATGACGACGCTCCGCCCCTGGTGGCCGCTCCCGCCGCGCCGGTGGTTGCAGTCAGCTACGGCATCAAGCAGCTGCAGTTCTCATGGCCTGCGGTGGGCGGCGCAACTCACTATCGCCTGCTTGAGCGACCCGATGCGACGGCAGCATTCGGACAGATCGGCACGGACCTGGCCCGAACGTCGATCAATCATGACATCGCACTGCATCGGCGCGTCAACGCGGCATATCGCGTCGAAGCGTGCAACAGCGGCGGCTGCACATCATCGTCAACGATCAGCCTGGCGGCGAATCTGTTGCCGGCGATCGGATACTTCAAGGCTTCGAACACAGGCGCCTTCGACAGTTTTGGAGGCACGGTTGCGTTGAGCGCCGACGGAACAACGCTGGCGGTCGGCGCCGCCGTTGAAAGAAGCCTGGCCACCGGCATCAACGGTGATCAGACCGACGACACCGCGGGCGTTGACGGCGCCGGCGCCGTGTATGTCTTCATTCGCGAAGGTGGTACGTGGACTCAGCAAGCGTATGTGAAAGCATCGGATACGCGAGTTGAAGACCGTTTTGGTCGTGCTCTTGCGCTCAGTTCGGACGGCGCGACGCTAGCGGTCGGCGCACCGCAGGAAGACAGCGGTTCAACCGGCATCAACGGTGACCAGGCGGACTTCTCGATGGTCAACGCCGGCGCCGTCTACCTTTTCATACGCAACGCTGGTGTGTGGTCTCAGCAGGCCTACATAAAAGCGTCGACTTCAGAAACCGGTGACCTGTTCGGCCGGGCGCTTGCCATCAGCGGTGATGGCACGACCCTGGCGGTCGGTGCGGTTGGCGAAAGCAGTGGCGCGACCGGGATCAACGGGAATCAGCTCGACAATTCTGCGGCCGGTGCCGGCGCGGTATACCTCTTCACACGCAGTGCCGATGTCTGGACTCAACAGGCTTACGTCAAAGCATCCAATACAGGCGTGACCGACGCGTTTGGCCGGGCCGTCGCGCTGAGTGGAGATGGCGCGACTCTCGCGGTAGGCGCCAATGGCGAGCGCAGCAACGCCGCCGGCATTGACGGCAATCAACTCGACGACTCGGCGCCTAACTCCGGCGCGGTATACGTATTCACGCGCAATGCCGGCATGTGGACGCAGCAGGCGTATGTCAAGGCGTCGAACGCGGGTGCCGGCGACGGGTTCGGTCTTGCGCTTGCTCTCAGCGGAGATGGCGCAACACTGGCAGTTGGCGCTCAAAATGAAACGAGCAGCGCGACGGGGATCAACGGCGATCAACTGGACAACTCTGCAGTCACGGCCGGCGCCGTTTATATGTTTACGCGGACTGCCGGCGTTTGGTCGCAGCAGGCGTACTTGAAGGCATCCAACGCCGCGCCAGCCAGCTTCTTCGGCGTCGCACTCGCCCTTAGCGTCAACGGCAACACCTTGGCGGTAGGCGCCTACGCTGAACGCAGCAGCGCGACCGGCATCGGTGGGAATCAGGCCGACACGTCTGCAGTCGCTGCTGGCGCAGCTTATGTCTTCACTCGCAATGCAGACGTGTGGTCGCAGCAGTCGTACATCAAAGCGTCGAATACTCAAGCAGGCGATCTGTTTGGGTTGGCCGTCGCGTTGAGTGCCGACGGCGGCACACTCGCCGTGGGGGGTAACCAGGAAGCGAGCGGTGCCACCGGCGTCAACGGCAATCAAGCGGATGACACGGTGGAAAGTGCGGGCGCCGTATATCTGTATTGATGCTGTCCTCTTTCCACGCTAAGTCCCGTATGCGCACCAGGCGGCCGCAACTGTGCATGGCCACCTCCGCGAACGGCGCGGCGGCATCTTCGGCGCCATCAGTTGCGAGGGTGCCATGCAAGCCACACGCTATTTCGCCGCGTTATTGTCGACCGTAACTTTCGCGCTGACGGCATGTGGCGGTGGTGGTGACAGCTCGGCGCCCGTTGGATCGCCGCCACCCGCCTCACCGCCTGTCACGCCGCCTACGCCGGCAGCGCCCGCGATCGTTGCCCCCGCGGCACCCGTGGTGGCGCTCAGTTACAACATCAAGCGACTGCAGTTTTCGTGGCCTGCAGTCAACGATGTCACGCACTATCGGTTATTCGAGCGGCCCGATGCGGCGGCTGCGTTTGCGCAAGTAGGCGCCGATTTCACGACCACGTCGGTCAATCACGACATCGCGCTGCATCGGCGCGTCAACGCGTCATATCGGATCGACGCGTGTAACAGCGTCGGCTGCACGGCGTCCGATCCCATCAGCCTGGCGGCTAATCTGCTGCCAGCAATCGGCTACGTCAAGGCGTCGAACACTGGATCGGATGATCGTTTTGGCGGTGCGGTTGCGCTCAGCGCCGATGGGACGACACTGGCGATCGGAAGTCCGAACGAAAGAAGCAATGCAACGGGCATCAACGGCAATCAACTGGACGATTCGGCTGCACTCGCGGGCGCGGTGTATGTCTTCACGCGCGCTGCTGCTGGATGGTCACAGCAGGCGTATTTGAAAGCTTCGAATACCGACAGCGGTGATCAGTTCGGATTCGATGTCGCGCTCAGCGCAGATGGATCGACACTGGTCGCGACTGCGATCGGTGAAAACAGCAATGCAGCCGCCATTAACGGCGATCAGCTCAACAACGCAGCGATCGACGCCGGCGCGGCCTATGTCTTTGTCCGCATTGGCACTGCCTGGAGCCAGCAGGCGTATATCAAGGCATCGACCCCGTCGATAGGCGACGAATTTGGACGGTCCGTTGCCCTCAGCGCAGATGGCAACACACTTGTTGTGGGCTCTCCTGGTGAAGACACGATTGGACCCGAGGCGGGCGCGGCTTTGGTATTTGCTCGGAGCGCGGGCGCCTGGTCGCAACAGGCTTATCTTGGAGCATCGACCCCTTCGCACGGGGCCCAATTCGGTGTTGAAGTTGCGATAAGCGCAGACGGAACCACGCTGGCGGTCGGAGCGACTCGCGAGAACAGTAACGCCACCGGTATCAACGGTAATCAACTCAACATGTCCGCGCCGGGTTCCGGCGCCGTGTACGTGTTCACCCGCAGCGGTAATGCATGGTTGCAACAGGCCTACATCAAGGCATCGAACACAGGTGCGGACGATAACTTTGGGCGGTCGATCGGGCTAAGTGACAACGGCTCCACATTGGCGGTCGGTGCGATCAATGAAGACAACGCTGTAACCGGCATCAACGGTAATCAAGTCAACGAGATTGTGCAGGCGGTCGAATCCGGTGCTGTCTACGTCTTCATGCGCACTGCGGGGGTGTGGACGCAGATGGCCTATATCAAGGCGTCCAACACGGGAGCCAATGATCGATTCGGCTGGGCGCTGGCCCTTAGCGGGGATGGCGCCACCTTGGCCGTCGGCGCGCGCGAGGAAGGAAGCAGCGCGACTGGCGTCAACGGCGGTCAACTCGATAACGTCGCGAGTGGCGCCGGTGCGGTCTACACATTTGTTCGCAGTGGTGCGGTCTGGGCGCAGCAGGCCTACGTCAAGGCATCGAACACTCAGGGCACTGACCAGTTCGGCGTGGCGGTTGCGATCAGCGCCGACGGTGCAACGCTGGCGGTAGGAGCTGCACTGGAGGACAGTAGTGCTGTCGGCATTGGCAGCAGTCAGATGGACAACAGCGCGAGCTCGGCCGGGGCGGTGTATCTGTACTAACGAGTCGTTGCCGAAAATTCACGTGTCCGCTTTCTTTCCGGACTCACGTATGCGCAGCAGGTGTCGGCGACGACATCTCCGCGAACGGCGCGGCGGCATCTTCGGCGCCTTGGTTGCGAGGATGCAATGCAAACAAGACGATATTCCGCCGCGCTGTTGCTGGCCCTGATCGTTTCTGTAACAGCGTGTGGGGGCGATGACGACAGCCCAGCTCCCGCGGGGCCGCCCTCGACGGTCGCCCCAGCGGCGCCAACCGTATCGCTGACCTACGGCATCAAGCAACTGCAGTTCTCGTGGGCTGCCGTCAGCGGTGCGACGCACTACCGATTGCTTGAGCGGCCGGATGCGACGTCTGCGTTCGCACAGATCGGCGCGGACGTTAGTGCCACCGCGGTCAATCACGAGATTGCGCTGCATCGACGCGTCAATGCAGCGTATCGCGTCGATGCATGCAACAGTGCCGGCTGCACTGCTTCGAATACGATCGGCCTGGCGGCGAATCTGTTGCCGGCGATCGGTTACTTCAAAGCGTCGAACACAGGCGATACGCATCGCTTCGGCTGGGCGCTTGCATTGAGTGCTGATGGAACAACGATGGCGATCGGTGCGATCGGCGATGCGAGCGGCGCGCCCGGTGTCAACGGCAATCAGCTCGATACATCTGCACCGAGTGCTGGTGCGGTACATGTGTTTTCGCGCGTCGGCGGCGTCTGGGCGCAGCAGGCCTACCTGAAAGCGTCGAGCCCCGAGCCCCAAGACAATTTCGGTTACACGCTTGCGCTGAACGCAGACGGCTCGACGCTGGTGGCAACCGCGTTTGGGGAAGACAGCAGTGCGACCGGCGTTGATGGCAACCAATCGGACAACGCTGCCGCCAACGCCGGTGCGGTCTATGTGTTCGCTCGCAGCGCCGGCACCTGGTCGCAGCAGGCCTATCTAAAGGCATCGAACACCGGAGCGAGCGATCGATTCGGCACTGCCCTGGCGGTGAGCACAGACGGTTCGACGCTGGCAGTGGGAGCTTCTGGAGAGGCCAGCAACGCGACCGGAATGAATGGAGATCAGTTGAACAATCTGGCCGGCGGATCAGGCGCCGTCTATATATTTACTCGCAGCGCCGCTACCTGGTCGCAGCAGGCGTACATCAAGGCATCGAATACCGAAATCAACGATGCATTCGGCCTGGCGGTTGCTCTCAGCAGTGACGGCACGATCTTGGCAGTTGGCGCAGGCGGCGAAGACAGCAGCGCGACCGGCATCGGTGGCGATCAATTGAACAACCTGGCATCCACCTCGGGCGCTGCCTACATCTTTGCGCAGACGGCCGGAGTGTGGTCACAACAGGCGTACATCAAAGCCTCAAACACTGAGAATGGCGATCAGTTTGGCGAAGCAATTGCGCTGAGCGCGGACGGTTCGACGCTTGTCGTCGGAGCGAGCCGTGAAGACAGCGCCAGCACTAGTATCAATGCCAACCAGACAGACAATTCAGCGCTCAACTCTGGCGCTGTCTACGTCTTCGTTCGCAACGCAGGGGTCTGGACTCAGCAGGCATATCTCAAGTCCTCAAACGCGGAAGCCAACGATGTTTTTGGACTGCAGGTTGCCGTGAACACCGATGGTTCGACCGTTGCCGTTGCAGCGTTCGGGGAAGACAGCAATGCAACCGGCATCAACGGCGGTCAGACGGACAACTCGACGCCGAGCGGTGCGGTGTATGTGTTCAGCCGCAGTGCCGCTGTGTGGACCCAGCAGGCCTACGTAAAGGCGTCGAACGGCGAAGCCAGTGACCTTTTTGGCAATGCGATTGCGCTGAGCGCCGACGGCGCGACGCTGGCAATTCCCGCCAGCGCCGAAGACAGCAGCTCGACCGGCATCGGCGGAAACCAGCTGGACAATTCGGTGGCCAATTCTGGCGCTGTTTATCTGTTTTGACCCAAGAAAGCGTGACGCGCCTTGGCATGGTGCGTCACGCTCTCACCCTCACCTGTGTCGTCCTCCAAACCGCGCCGTCCGCGCTGACGCGATCACGTATTTTTTTCGGCGCGCTGTCCGGATTGTTTGCCGCTCTCCGTACGTTCACCGAGGCCTCAATTTGAGGCAACCGAGGCAGCAGGAGCGAACATGGACTGGGGCTACAAGGCGACGCTGACGATGATGACCGTGGCGGTTGTGCTACTGGTCGCGCAGATTATTGGCCGCCGTATCGCAGGGATAGTGGCCGGGCTGCCGGTCATCACCGCGCCCGCTCTGATTTGGGTTGCGGCAGATCAGGGCGCGGCTTTTGCAGCGGAAGCGGCTGTCGGCAGCATCGCGGCGTCGGGCTCGCTGGCCATTTTTGCGCTGGTGTACGAGAGGTTAAGCCGAAGCTTCGGCCCGACGGTAACCCTGATCAGCAGCTTGACTGTGCTCGCGACCGCCGCACTGGCGACCTTGCTGCTTGCGTCATGGGCTGACCAGTCAATGCTTACCTTAGCGCTTGCTGCCATGCTCTGCAGTGCGGCTCTGGCGCGACTTCCTTCCGGGGCGCGCGCGACTCGGGCGGTTCGACCTCAAGGAGGAGTACTGCTCACATCCGCGACGGCAGGCAGCATCAGCGTCGGTGTGGCGCTCGGCGCACACGAACTTGGTCCGTTTCTGGCGGGCCTGTTAGCTTCTCTGCCGATTATTAGCGGTGCGGTCTTGGTCAATCAGCATCTAACTGCCGCACCAGCCGACATCCAACGTTTCTTGCGCGGCTACGTTACGGGCCTGCTTGGCAAAGCATTCTTTGCCTTTGTGTTCGCAATAAGTGTCATGCAGATCGGCGCCATTTTGGCGACAGGAATCGCGCTCGCGATCGGCCTGCTGGTAAGTCTTTCGATAACGCATGGACTGGTGGCGATCAATCGACGCTCTGCGATTGTCTGACAAACGACGGGCGTCAAGTGCGCGGGGCGGCCATTCCGTCCGGCTAGCGGCCGTGACAGGCCGTCGACGATCAGTACCCGCGCGTCCGGTCGACGTAACCCGGCAGCGAGTTGACTGGCACACCGCGCTCGAGTTGCACGATCGCGTCGGCGATCTGCGTTGCGGCTGGAGCAATTGGGGTCGGTCCGGATAAATGCGGGGTCACGATCACCTTCGGGTGCGACCAGTAAGGGTCGCCGTCAGGAAGCGGCTCCACGCGAAACACATCGAGCGTGGCGCCGCCAAGATGACCGGCATCTAGCACAGCGAGCAAATCAGAGTCGACGATCGTCGCGCCACGCCCGACGTTGATCACATGTGCTCCCTCGGGCAGCT
>Ga0190265_10002713_pt1 | contig 11911 bp, 9 predicted proteins | sample Popmic124T_FD_133135 | JGI IMG/M metagenome (GOLD analysis project Ga0190265, IMG submission 133135) | Populus adjacent soil microbial communities from riparian zone of Indian Creek, Utah, USA - 124 T | ecosystem: Environmental > Terrestrial > Soil > Riparian zone | place: USA: Utah | collected... | reverse complement strand
GCCGATCGCGAGGAGGACGTCGTGTTCGAGGTCCGCTCCGACACTCCCGTCACCCGGTGGTCGCTGGCCGTCATGGGCTCGTACGACGGCGTCGTGTGGACGGTCGCCGACTCCAGCGGATCGAGGGGCGAGGCCGCGGCCGAGTTCCGCCCGGTCGGTTCGCGGTTGCCGGCGCCCGCGGTCCAGCCGGTGTCCGATCCCACGCTGACGGCCTCCGTCGACATCGTCGACCTTGCCGGGCCATGGCTGCCCGTGCCGGGTGTGGTGAGGGAGCTCCGCTTCGACGACCTGGCCGGCGCCACCGCGCCGCTCGTCCGCGAGAACATCGAGACCGGCACGCTGGCGATCGCCGACGGGGTGGCGCCGGGCACGACGTACACGGTCACCGCGCTCGTTCCGCCGGAGCGGAGCGACGACGAGCTGACCACGTATCCGATCGAGGAGACCGGCAGCGACTTCGACCTCGAGGTGCTGCCACCGCAGATCAACAACCTCGCCGCCGACATCACGGAGGGGATCGACTTCGGCTGGGGCCAGGTCGCCGCCGTCCGCGACCGCTTCACGGCGACCGGCTTCTACGACAAGTCGACCAACACACCACCGGGTCACTCGTACTTCCGTCTCGCCCAGTTCCTCGCCGACCCCGACGAGACGATCGGCTTCGAGGAGCAGTACGCGGCCGGCGCCGCCGTGGTCACACGCATCGCCGGTCTCCCGACCCGTGTGGTGGCGGGGTTCGAGATCCCGGCCGACCGGTATACGAACGGCGTCGCCGAGGTCCGTTCGGGCGACGCGTCGGCGTGGATCGAAGTCCGCGTCGAAGGCGTCGGCTGGGTGCCGGTCAGCGTCACCCCGCCCCGCAGCCGCGAGCCCGACACCGAGGCGGCCATCACGCCCGAGGAGCAGGTCGCCACACCGAACCCGCCGCCGCCGCCGCAGGTGCCGCCCGACGTCGACGTCGTCAGCGAGAACCGCGAGCTCGAGGAGCCGGTCGAGGAGGAGGAAGAGGAGGAAGAGGACGAGGACGCGGTGGACGGCGCCGGGATCGGTCTGCTCGGCTGGTTGGGAATCGGCGCAGGTGTGCTCCTCGGCCTGCTCGTCGCGTTCTGTGTCGTCGTGGTGGCGTGGAAGCGCCGACGGATGCGCCGCCGGCGGGAGGCGCCTGAGCCGTCGTTGCGGATCGCCGGCGCGTGGAGCGAGGTCGCCGACCGCTACGACGAGGCGGGTGTGCCGATCGCGCCGAGATCGACGCCCCTCGAGGCGGCGCGGTCGTTCATGACGACCGAGCCGAGCGCCCAAACCGCGGCGCCCCGTCTGCTCGCCCTCGTCGGCACGGTCGACCGCGCGGCGTATCACGCCGACGCGCCGGGCGACGCGGAGTCAGACGCGGCGTGGCAGTATCACGACGACGTGGTGCAGGCCTTGCTCGACGACCGGACGCTGCCGCAACGGGCACAGATGCGGCTCGATCCGCGACCGCTGTTCCGGCGTGATGCGTGGGGCCGTGCCCAGGCGGGTACTGCCTCGGGCGACGAGGCGGAGGACGACGGTATGAACACGCACCACGACATCGACCAGGGCGACATCGACCAAGGCGACATCGACGACGGGCCGGTCGATCGATGACGGAGCGCGGCGCGAATGACGATCGCCTGATCGACCCTGATGAGATCGACCCGGCGGAGCTCACGCTCGAGGCCGATCCGGTGTGGCTCGACGAGATCCGCGCCCACGCCGGCGAAGCGGGCGCCGATCCGGAGCTGACGATCGACGCGTCGCCGGAGTTGGTCGACGTCATCCGCGCCGAGATCGCCCGCCGGGACGCCAACGCGGGCGAGCATCAGGCGCCGCCTGAGCACCCGGCCCCGTCACCTCGACCGTCGCCGGCACCCGCCGCGGCGCCGTCGCAGTCGGCACCGCCGACGCCGCCGACGATGCCGGGATCGCCTCCATCGTTGACATCTGCCGACGACGCGCCCGCCACGCCGACTCGCTGGCAACCCCAGCAGCGGCTGGCCGGCCGGGCGCCGGTCACCGCCACGACGCCGATCGTGCGCACCGATCATCGTCATCGCACGAAGGACAGCACCAAGATCGCGCTGGCGGCGATCGCCGCGACCGCGGTCGTCGCCGTCGCGTGGCTGCTCGTGGGCGGCGAGACTGCCGACGCGCCGCCCGTGATCGACCCGGCGGGCACGGTCGACGTCTCGCAGCCGCCACCCCCCAGCAGCAGTCCGGCGAGCACGCCACCGTGAACACGGCCGTACGCGACGACGACACGTTGCCGAGCGATCTGGCGCGGTCGCTCGGTCGATCCGTGCGGTCGTGGGCGATGGGCGAGACGTCGGTGTCGAGCTGGGCGGCGGCCAGCGAGACCGGGCTCCAGCGATCGCACAACGAGGACGCGTGGGGCCAGCGCGAGAGCTCGGTGTTCGTGGTCGCCGATGGCATGGGTGGGCGACCGGGCGGTGCGGTCGCGGCGACGGCCGCGGTGGCGGCCCTGCTCGACGAGCTCGCCGGTGACATCTCGTCGCGCGGCGCGGCGGTCGACTGGCGGCAGGTGATGCATCGCGCCAACGACGCGGTCGTCGCCGCCGGCCGGCGGGCCGGCCACGAGCATGTCGGTGCGGCAGTGGCGATCGTGCACGCGGGCGCCAACGGCACGGTGGTCGCCCACGCCGGCGACGTCCGCGTCTATCGCCTCCGCGACGACGCACGCGAGGCGATCACGAGCGACCACACCGTGGCGACCGAGCTCGAGTTCGCCGGCCTGCGCCCCGACGACGTCCCCGACGCGCGCGGGCGGCTGCGGGCGCTCTCCAGCTTCCTCGGCGACGGCGCGGCGTGGCAGGCGTTCTCGGTGCGCATGCTCGACATCCGCCGCGGCGATCGTCTCGTCATGTGCTCCGACGGCGTGTACCGGCACGCCCGGGCCGACACGTGGCGGGCGGCCGCTGCAACGCGGTCATGCCAGGACCTCGTCGATCACCTCCTGACGTCGGCGCGCGACGCCCGCGGGCCAGACGATGCCACCGCGCTCGCGCTCCGCATCGGGGTGGTGCCGTGAGCACGGGTCGCGACGTCGTCTCCGTCGTCTCCGGCGCGGGCATCCTCGTCCGTCGCCCGACCGCCGTGTTCTTCTCGCCGGTCGCACCCGACGACGAGTCGGTCGCGTCGCTGCTGCTGGCGTTCGAGTCGGCGGCCGACGACGGGTCGGCCGCCGTCGCCGTCACCGAAGCGGTCGTCACCGCCGCCTTCGACGCCGCGCCGTTCGCAGTCGTCACGTGGACGGGCGGCCTCGAGCTGGTCGTGCTCGGCGGCGTCGAGGTGCGGACGGATCACCCGACGCTCCCGATGTTGTCCGGGGCCGGGTCCGGTTCGTGGGTCGAGCGCCGCCTCGCCACGGTCGACGGCACCGTCACCGTCAGCGTGGGTGGACCCGTCGACGACGGCACCGACCTCGCCCTCGGGAGAATCCGTGCCGGTGGGTTCGCGGCGATCGTGACGCCCGCCGCTCGACGAACCGCCACCGGCGACGAGCTGCAGCCGGCCACGGCGTCCGCGCCAACCGACGCCAACGCCGCGTCCGCCCCCGACACCGAGACCCCGGGACGCCGGCTCGAGGGCATCGCCGCGCTGCGTGCGGCCACGGGCGGCGACTGGATGGAGGAGTCGCTCGGCCTCGGGCCACCCGGAGCGACGAGCGACGCGAACGCCGCGCCGGCCGACGCGTCATCGCCGGCCACCGCGGCCGGGGCGTTCACCGGCGACGTCGACGACGAGATCACACTCGGCGGCGACGACGCGCCGCTGCCGACGGCGATCGGCGCGCCGCCTCTGTGGCCGGGCGACGATGCGACCGCCGTCCCCGATGCCGTCGACCGCGGCCGTGCCGACGATCCGGCCGGTGGTTCCGGCGTCGAGCCGCCCGGCGAGCGTCGCCTCGTGCCCTCCCGTCTCTGTACCGAGGGCCATCCGAATCCACCGCTGGCCGAGGTGTGCCGGGAATGCGGAGCGGCCATCGACGCCGCGGCGCCCGTGGTGGCGGTTCGCCAACCGCTGCTCGGCCGGCTCCGGCTCGGCGACGGCGAGTCGTCGGCGATCGACGGGGCGCTCGTGCTCGGTCGCCGTCCCGAGGCAACGGCCGCCGGGATGCCCTCGGGATCGCGCCTCATTGCCGTCAGCTCCGAGGCGAGCGTCTCGCGTACCCACGCCGTCGTTCGCGCCGACGGCTGGACGGTCACCGTCACCGACTGCGGCTCCCGCAGCGGCACCGCGGTGTTGATGCCAGGTGGCGACGAGCCGCAGTTGCTCCAGCCGTGGATCCCGCACGAGGTCGCGGTCGGCACCCAGATCTTCCTCGGTGGCCCGACGTCGGTGTCGATCGAGCCGGCGGACGGTGCCCCTCCGTGACCGGCGCGGTCGACGCCGCGGCGGTCGCTGAGTCGCCCGACCTGGTGGTCGAGTTCGTCGGCGATGAGCGTGTGTTGTCTCCCGGTGACGAGCTCACGTTCGGGCGTTCCGCCGACCTGGTGATCGACGAGAACCGGTACCTGCACCGGGTACTCGGGCGGTTCGCGTGGGCGAACGGGATGTGGTGGCTGTCGAACGTCGGCTCCGCCATCCCGCTGGCGATGGCCGACGCCGACAGCCCGTCGTTCGTCCGGGTCGCACCAGGGGCGACGGTGCCGATCCCGTTCGGGTCGGCCACGTTGGGGTTCGAGGCGGGCGGTCGCAGCTACGAGTTGCGCGTCGAGGTGTTGAGCGAGTTGGCCGGCTTCGGGCTCGACCCGGCCGCGGTGGAGTCGGAAGCCGACGGTGCCGGCGCCGAGTTGACGACCACCGCGTCGTCGCTGCCGCTCACCGACGAGCAGCGGCTGCTCCTCGTCGCCCTCGCCGAACCGCGCCTGCGCGACGTCCCCGGCAGCGAGCAGCTCCCCACCAACCGCCAGATCGCCCACATGTTCGGCTGGACGATCACGAAGTTCAACCGCAAGCTCGACGGCCTCTGCATCAAGTACGCGGCCGCCGGCGTCAGCGGACTGCGCGGCTCGAGCGACCTGCTCGCCAAAGACCGTCGGGTGCGGCTCACCGACCACGCCGTGCACGCCGGCATCATCACCGCCGCCGACCTCCCCCTCCTCGACGCCGCCCGCCGAACCCCCCAATAACCCCTGTTCTGTCTGCTTCAGACTGCCTCGGGGCGAGTCTGAAGCAGACAGAACGGGTTGTTCGGCGGTGGGGGGTTGCGGGGAGTCCTCCCGGTGTCCCTTTCGGGGGGCGATGGGTACCGTCGCTCTTACGACAACCCCGATCACAACCGTGATCGGCCACGAAAGGACCCGACGACATGAGTGGAGAAATCCTCCTTCGCGCCGAAGACGCCCGTTCCGCCGCCGACGCGGTGAAGAACGCCGCCCAGGACGCGCTCGATCAGTTCAACGCCCTGAAGGGACGCCTGGCTCCGCTGGGTGACTCGTTCCGCGGCCGCACCGCCGACAAGTGGGACGAGAAGTACACCGACTGGGACACCAGCGCCAAGGATCTGATGGACGCCCTCGACGGGCTCGGCCAGTTCCTGTCGCAGGCCGCCGATGCCATCGAGCAGACCGACTCCGACCTCGCAGGCCAGCTCTGATCGAGCCGGAAGGCTCTGATCGAGGAGAACACTGATGGCCGACCAGATCGTCATCGACCTCGGCTGGGTCGACGACCTGCGGGCCGATGTGGCGAGCACCCGGTCGCGGCTCAGCCGCGACTCGGGTGACACCGCCAGCATCGGCAGCTCGGACAAGGTCAACGGCGCCCTGCGCGACTTCCTCGACAAGTGGGACGAGCGGCGGGGCGACCTCGCCGAGACCCTGCAGAGCGTCGAGGAGGCGCTGGAGGCGATCAACGAATCGTTCACCGCCACCGAAGACGAACTGCTCGCCCAACTCAACGGCGAGACCCCCTAACCGGCTCAGCCGGCCACCCTCCCTCTTCGACGTGGAGCGCGCGACACCATGACCACTTGGACCACCATCTTCCCCGACGTCGATGGCTCCCCTGTCAGAGGGGAGCCATCGGAGTTCCGGACCACCGCCAACTTCTTCCGCGACCTCTCCGACCAGACCCGCTCGATCGTCGACGAGTTCGCCAGGTTCGCCGACGACGGCCAGGCGAGTGGCTCGCTCGAAGGAGAGACCGCCAATGCGTTCGGGCGGTTCATCGAGGAGGTCGACGAGTCGTTGTCGGAGCTCCCCGAGGTGAGCGGCCAGGCCGCCGAGATCTTCGATGAGCACGTCGAGGAGCTCAGCCGACTGCGCGAGTGGGCCGAGATCGGCACCGACTCGGCGCTCGCGAGAGCGCGCACGGCATGGAACACCAAGAACGACCTCGAAGACGACGCCGCCCGACTGCGGCGGAGCCATGAGGCGATCATGCGCCAGATCGACTCGGTCGAGGCATCCGATGACGGGACGGGGTCCTCGGATCCCGAGCGGTCGAACCTCGACGATGCCCGCGGCCGCAACGCCGACTCGCTGCGCCTGACCGAAGAGGGTGTTGCCGAACAGGCGCGCATCCTGGCCGGCATCCGCGGCGAGTGGGACGACATCCGCGCCGCCGAACGCCGACTCGACGACCAGACCGTCGACGACCTCGATGGCATCCGCCTCGGCGACCTCGAGGATCCCGGCTTCTGGGACAAGATCGTCTCGGGGGCGTTCGACCTCCTCATCACGCTCGGCACGATCGCCGTCGGGGTGATGTGCCCGCTGCTCGCGCTCTACCTGATGTACGACGGCGACTGGGCCGCGATGCTGTGGGACCTCAAGGAGATCCTCGACGTCGTGCTCGTCGTCGCAGGTGTGGTCGCGCTGTTCTTCCCGTTGACCGCCCCGTTCGTGATCGCCATCGCGGCGTTGTCGGTGCTGGCGCTCGCGGTCAACGCCACGCTGTACGCCACACAGGCCCCGAACCCGCAGACCGGCGAGACGGTCGGGCTCGGCGACGTGCTGTGGAGTGCCGCCGGCGTCGCGTTCAGCGGCGCCAATTCGCTCAAGGCCTTGCGGGCCCTGCGAGGCACGGGCACGTTCACACCGATGTCGGGGATCACGTCGTTCCGTACCAACGTCGGGAACTGGCGCTCCGTGCTGACGAGCGGCGAGAACGCCACCGGCGCGGCTCGCGACCTCGGGATCCGCATGGTTCCGCTGGCTCCCGGCACCGGCCCGCTCGCCGGGCTGGGCTACGTCGCCCAGTCCCAGGGCGGGCCATTGGCGATCGCCCGCACGGCGCACACCGTCCGCGGCCACGTCAGGCGGCCGGGCCAGGTGATCGGCCTGCCCGACAGCACATCGGCGGCCGTCGGCCTCAACCCGATCCAGGGACCGAACCCCGACGTGTTCACCGGCATCGCCGACCGAGAGCGGTTCAACCAGCCGTGGCATTGGAACAACGGGATCCTGCCCGGCGGGCACGAGCTACACATCGTCCCGGCACACTGACCCTCCACACTGACCCTGCACTCCGACCGCACCGATCCGAGAAAGAGACACCCATGGCCCGAGCATCCGATTACGACTCGATCGGTATCGGGCTTCCTCGGGAGTGGGCGACGTTGCCGATCGAGCAGCGCGCGTTCGAGACGATGTGCGACGACTTGCGCCGCCGCTGGCGAGACGATCCCGACTGGGATCGCCCGACCGAGCGCCGGGCCGAGCTGCTGCTCGCCCGGGTCCGCGCCGAGATGCGCAAAGTGGGGATCAAGGCCGCTGCGATGTACGTCGAGTCGTTGGGCAATCCAGCCGAAGCAAACGCCAAATCCGATGTCGACACCGAAGCCGAAGCCGAGGTGCTGATGGCCACGGTCACGTTCGGCATCTACACCCGCGCCGATCTCGAGACCAAGCTGCCCCTCACCCTCGCCAACCTCGCCGCCGCCTTCTCGGCTCCGCCACGGCGCACCCACGAGTACAAACGCATCACCAACCTCGAGCTCCCCGCCCTGTACGAGCTGCGACCCGGAAAGTCGATCCGGCTGCGCCGGTTGTACGAGCTCGAGAAGCCGGGCCGGCTGCCCGACCGCTTCTACGGCGAGTCGTTCGTGCTTCCGCTCGGCGACGACAACGAGGCATGCGGCATCCTCAACTTCGTCACGACGAACATCGACCTCGCCTCGAACTTCACCTTGCTGTTCGCGTCGATCGCCGACACGGTGACGTTGTGGACGCCGGACGACGAGACCGCCTACGAGCCGCGTGCGGCGGAGCCGGCGCCAGAGGCTGCCACGGCACGATGAACACGCAGAACTCCGCGGAGGGCACTGTCGACGACACCGCTGCCGGCGTCGTCGACGAGCTGGTCGCGCGAGTGACCGGGCTCACCGACGCCCGGTCCGGTCCCGGGCCACCGGGCGCGGCCGTCGCCGTGCTCATCGACGGACAGCGGGTCGAACCGGGTCCGGCGTCGATCCTCGTCGGGCGTTCGGTGTCGATGTTCGGCATCGACCACCCGAAGGTGTCGCGCCGGCACGTCGGCGTGCAGCTCGTCGACGGCGTGCTGATCGGCAGCGACCTCGGTTCGCGCAACGGCACCTGGCTCGTGCGTGACGGCGAGCGCACGCCGCTCACCCCGATGGCGGTGCTGTGGCCGGGCGACCGACTCGTGACGCTCGACGACGTCGAGCTGGTCCGGGTCGCCGAGTCGTGACCATCTGGCGGACCCGGCTCCGCGATCCGCTGGAACGGCTGCACGATGTCTTCATCGACGGTGAGACGACGACGTCCACCGAGGCGCTCGAGCGCGAGCTCGAACAGCTCGGGTTCCACGCCAAGCCGATCGGGTTCGACGGCGTGCCGATCCGCACTGCCGGCTCGATCGGCGCGCTCGGGCTGTCGCACGGTTCGACGCTGACGTGCGGAGCGCTCGCCGTCGAGCCGGCGGCACCGGGTGTCGGACGCCACCTCGTGGTGGTGTGCGGTCCCGACGCCGGCCGCCACGTCGTGTTGCCGGCGGGCGGCGGCGTCACCGTCGGTCGCTCGGCACGCGCCGATCTGCACCTCGACGACTCGCTGCTGTCCGGACTGCATTGCCGGATCGACCACGTCCGCGTCGAGGGCGTCGACACGGTGACGGTGAGCGACCTCGGGTCCACCAACGGCACCTCGGTCGAGGGGGTCGAGATCACCGAGCCGACCGAGCTGCACGGGCGCACGTACCTGCAGGTCGGGAGCTCGGTGCTCGCCGTCGTCGATGTCACCCGCGCCGACGTCGCGGTGGTCGGCGAGCTCGACGGCGCCGAACGGGTCTTCCCGCGGCAGTACCGGGTGGCCCAGACAGCGATGCCGCAGAAGGTCGACGCGCCGAGCGACCGTGGCTCCTCGTCCTCGAGCAGCGGTGGCATGTGGTGGCGAGCGCTGCTCCCGCTCGTCACCGGGTTCGGCTTCGCCGCGATCACGGGTCGGTGGATCTTCCTCCTGATCATGATCATCGGCCCGATCGTGATGGCGGTCGAGGCGTTCCGGCGCAAGCGGCGTCGCGACCGGGAGGTGGCGTCCGCCGCCGAGACGTACACCGCCGACCTCGCGGCGTTCCGCGAGAACGTCGTCGCCCTCCGGCGCGAGGAGCGCGACCGGCGGCGGTCGGCGGCGCATTGTGGCGGGCTGTCGCTGCTCGTCGCGTCGACGTGGCACCGCCGGATGTGGGAGCGGGCGTCGTCGGACGACGACTTCCTGAGCGTGCCGGTCGGCCTCGCCGCGATCCCGTCGGCGATCGCGGCCGAAGATCCCGACGACGCACTTCCTGAGGAGCAGTGGGGCACGCCGGTCGAGAGCAACCTGTTGCGCACCGGCTCGCTCGGCATCGTCGGCCCGCCCGATCGGGCGCGTGCCGTCGCCCGCGGTGTCGTGATGAACCTGGTGACCACCCACTCGCCCGCCGAGGTGCGGCTGTGGATCCTGGCCACCGACGACACCGGCGACGAGTGGGGATTCGCCCGCTGGCTCCCGCACGTCTTCGAGGGTGCCGACGCTTGCCGGATCGCGGTCACCGAGACCGACCGCGCCCAGCTGACCAAGAGCATCAAGCAGTTGCTCGACACCCGGGCCGAGGTCGCTACCGAGCGGGGTGCCGACCGTGATGGTGTGCAGCTGCCGGTGCACGTCGTGGTCGTCGACGGCACCGATCTGCTCCAGCCGGGTGAGCTCGCCGAGCTGCTCGGCAACGGCCCCCGCTACGGCATCGTCGGGGTGACGATCGATCCGCGCCTGGCGCCTGAAGGGTTGGGCGCCACGCTGACGTTGACCGACACCGCCGACCTCGGTCGCTTCGACAGCCGCCACCAGCACCGGCTCGACAGTGTGATCCTCCCCGAGGTCGCCCCGGCGGTCGCCGAGCGGGCGGCGCGGCGAATGGCGTCGCTGCGCCCGGCCACCGATGACGACGGCTCGCAGATGGGCGAGGTGTGCCACCTCGTCGACATCGATGGGCTCGGCGACATCACCGGCGACCGTCTCGTCGAGCGCTGGCGGACGGAGTCGCCGAACAGCGTCGCGACGGTCGGCATGTCGGGCGACGTGCCGATGCGCGTCGACCTCGTGGCCGACGGCCCGCACGGCCTCGTCGGCGGCACGTCGGGGTCTGGCAAGACCGAGTTCCTGAAGACACTCTTCTTGTCGCTGTGCGTCAACAACCATCCCGACGACCTGTCGATCGTGATCGTCGACTTCAAGGGCGGCGTCGACCACGACGCGGTGCGGGCGCTGCCGCATGTCATCGACGTGGCGACCAACCTCGACCTCGACCAGTTCGAGCGGACGGTCTCGCTGTTGCGGGCCGAGCAGATGCGGCGCCAGGAACTGCTCGGGCGAGCGGGCGCCAGCAACGTGGTGTCGTACCGGGTGGCGCGTGCGTCACGGCCCGACCTCCCGCCGCTGCCACGCCTCGTCGTGGTGGTCGACGAGTTCGGCGAGCTGCTGGCGAGCGAAGGCGGGCGCGAGCGGCTGAAGGAGCTCGAGTCGATCACCCGCATCGGCCGCGCGCTCGGGCTCCACCTCCTGCTCGTCACGCAGAACTTCGAGAACAGCCTGCCGCCCCAGATCGACGCCAACGCCGGGCTGCGCATCTGCCTGCGCGTCCAGAAGCCGTCGCACTCGAAGGCCGTCCTCGACTCGGGTGTGGCGGCGACGATCCACGACCGCTCCATCGGTCGCGCCTACGCCAGGTTCCACGGTCGTGACCTCGTCGAGTTCCAGACCGCCCGGGTCGCCGGCCGCCGCCGTGATCTCACCACGAGCACCGACGCCGAGGTACGCGCGAGGCACGTGATGTTCGCGATGCTCGCCAACCCGCCGCGGGTCGGGCGCACCGAGGACGTGCCGTTCACCGACACCGACATGTTCGTGCTGGTGGAGCGGATCCGCGAGGCGGCTGCGACATCGGGGTGGGTCCGCTCGGCGGTGCCGTGGCCGAGCGCGCTGCCGGCCGGGGTCAGCCTCGAGGGGCTCGTTGATCGCTACGACGGCACCGGTGTCCCGATCGGTCTGCTCGACCTGCCCGCCGAGCAGCGGCGGGCGACCGACACCATCACCGACCGCGACGAGCAGCTGCTGGTGCTCGGCGGACCGTCGGCACCGGTACCCGAGGTGCTGACGACGTACGCGGCGACGCTGGCGCTGCTGTCGCCGGCCGACGACGTGCACCTGTACGGCATCGACCTCGTCGGGCGCAGCCTGGCGCAGCTCGCCGAGCTCCCGCACTGCGGCGGGGTGGCGGTGCGCAACGAGCAGCTGGCGCTGCGGATCGTGCGCTGGCTGGTGCAGGTCGCCGCCGAACGCCGGATCGAGATCGCCCGCACCGGCAGTGCCAATGTGTGGGAGCACGCGACCGTCACCGGTGAGCTCCCCCCGCAGCTCGTGCTGCTCGTCAG
>Ga0190265_10002712_pt1 | contig 11915 bp, 11 predicted proteins | sample Popmic124T_FD_133135 | JGI IMG/M metagenome (GOLD analysis project Ga0190265, IMG submission 133135) | Populus adjacent soil microbial communities from riparian zone of Indian Creek, Utah, USA - 124 T | ecosystem: Environmental > Terrestrial > Soil > Riparian zone | place: USA: Utah | collected... | reverse complement strand
TGAAAGATTCATTTCCTGGTTCCGGCCTTCCTTCGACTCGCTTTGTCGAGGAAGGCGATCAGGCCCCGCTCGGCGCTCGACAGATATTTCGTCGCCCGGGGACATTTCAAGCCGGGCGGGCCGGCTTTCGCATCCTTGGCCGCATCGATCAACGCCGGGTGGACATAGGACTTGCGGCTGATCGCCGGTGTGTTGCCCAGCGCTTCGGCAACCGGGGTCAGCATCGCCTCGAGGCCGATGCCCTCGCTCCCGGCCCCGCAGACCTGCTCGAAGGCGATCGCGCTCGCGCTCCAGGTGCGGAAATGCTTGGCGGTGAAATCATCGCCGGTCGCCTCGCGGATATAGTCGTTGACGTCGGTCGACGAGACCGGCTGCGGCTCGCCCTCGTCGTCGAGATACTGGAAGAGATGCTGGCCGGGCAGATCCTGGCACTGCTTGACGATCCGGCTCAGCGTCGCGTCGGTGATGGCGAGCTCGCGCTCGATCCCGCTCTTCGCCTTGAAGCGCATCTTCACCGTGCGGCCGGCGACTCGCGCATGGCGATTGCGAAGGGTGGTCGCGCCGAAGCTCTTATTGTCGCGGACATAGGCTTCGTTGCCGACCCGGATCCGGCCCGTGTCGAGCAGGCGGACGATGGCGGCGATAACGGTGTCGCGGGAGAGCTTGCGCTTGCGCAGGTCCGCCTCGACGCGCTTGCGCAGCTTCGGGAGCGCCTTCCCGAAATCGCGGCAGCGCTCATATTTGGCCGCCTCCTGCCGCTCGCGGAAATCGGGGTGATAGCGATATTGCTTTCGCCCCTTGTCGTCATAGCCGATCGCCTGGATATGGCCGTCGGCCCTGGGCGAGAACCAGGCCTTCTCATAAGCGGGCGGCAGGCCGACGCCGTTCAGCCGGTCGATCTCGGCGCGGTCGGTGACCCGCTTTCCGTGCGCGTCGAAATATTGCCAATAGCGGCCCGCGCGCCGGCGGGTGATGCCCGGCGACTGGTCGTCAACATAACGGAGCGCGCCGGTCATCCCGCGCTAAAGGCATGGCGTCCCAGTTCGTTCCGCTGCTTGCGCTCGCGCCGCGTCAGCCAGGAGTCAAAGCCGATCTGCGTGCCGAGCATCAGATAGACGAACGGCTGATAGGCGATACCGACGAAGAGCGCGCCGACCAGGTAGATGAGCTGGAAGTTCTGCAGGGCGGTCGCGAGCGGCGATATCCACTTGTCCTCGCCCTCGACGCCTCGATAGCGCCGGCGGATGACCTCCATGCGGACCACGCCGATGCCGTGGATCAGGAGGAAGAGGATGAGGCCCGCAAAGCCCTGCTCGCCGAGCATCTCGAAATAGGCGCTGTGATAGGCGCGGCCCTCGTCGGCCATGGTCTGCGCGGTCACCGATTGCGTCTCGCCGGTGGTCTGGGTGTTGACCGTCTGCACGTGGATGCGGTTCTGCCGATAGGCCTCGAAGCCGCCGCCCATCGGATGGTCGAGCACGTAATTCCAGGTCCAGCCCCAGACCGCGAGCCGGGTGCCCGCGGATTCGTCGCCCTTGTAGCCCTGGATCGACTCCATCCGCTGGGTGAAGGAGGCGGGCAGGAAGGGGATGGAGACGATGAGCGCCATCGCCGCCGCGCCCATATAGAGGAAGCGGCGGTTGGCGTCGCGCAGCGCCAGCACGCCGAGCACGCCGATGCAGACGAGGCCGGTCCGCGCCTCGGTTCCGATCGGCATCAGCAGGCAGGCGAAGACGAGCGCGAGGCAGAACAGTTTGACGCGCCAGTCGGGCGGGAAGATCGTCCCGAACTTCATGAACCAGATGATGAGCGGGATCAAAGCGATGGCGAGGGTCGAAATGGTACTGCTCTCGTAGAGGCCGCTATTGTTGTCGACCATGAGGTTCAGCACGCCGTAGCCGCCGCCGCCGGTGGCGGTCTTGATCCCGCCGTTGATGATGATCAGGCCGGCCGAAAGGGTCAGGAAGAGCAGGGCGGCCTCGATGCGCAGCCGCGTCGCGAGGGTGAAGGGGAGGAAGATGGCGAAGACCATCGCCTTCCACACCCAGTCCCACTTGGTCCAGGCTTCGATCGGAATGTCGGCGTGGATCGTCGTCCACAGGCAGTAAAGCAGCAGGAGCAGCATCAGGCCCTGCCGCGGAGCGACGGTGATGTTCTTCTTGCGGTCGAGCAGCAGCCAGGCGCCGATCGCGAGCGCGGCGACCAGCATCGAGACCGGGACGCTGTTCAGCAGGTAATAGGAAAGGCGCTGCGGGGAGACCGTGTCGACGTAGATATAGGCGAGGGTGAACAGGAACGGCCGCCTCAGCGCGAGCAGCAGCAAGGCCGCGAGAAAGCCGACGAGGGCGACGTCACGCATCGCCGGTCTTCTTCTCGCGCGAGAACCAGCCGTTCTGCTTCACCGGCGGGGCGTCGTCGTCGTCGAGGTCGGGGCGCGCGAGCAGCCGCCAGGCGGCGAGCAGCATCAGGCCGTGGGTCAGGCCAATCGCGAAATGGTCGATCATCGGCCCTGGTCCTCGCCCCGCATCCTGCCCGCGATACTAGAGCGCGGTTGACGCGCCGTTAAGCTTGCTCTGGCAAGAGGGCGGCGATGCGGATTCTCCATGTGCTCGACCATAGCCTGCCGCTGCACAGCGGCTATGCCTTTCGCACCCGCGCGCTGGTGAAAGCCCAGCTGGCGCAGGGCTGGGAGGTGGCGTGCCTGACGGGACCGAGACATGCGGCCGAAGGCCCCGATCCGGAGCTGATCGACGGCATCACCTTCTACCGGACGGAAAAGCCCGCGCCGTCGGCGCTGCCGCTCAGCGAATATCGCGAGATCCGCGCGCTTTCGGAGCGGCTCGACCGGCTGGTCGAGGCCTGGCGGCCGGACCAGCTCCACGCCCATTCGCCGGTGCTGACCGCGCTGGCGGCGCTGCCGGTCGCGCGGCGGCGCGGCCTGCCTTTGGTCTACGAGATCCGCGCCTTCTGGGAGGATGCGGCGGTCGGCAACGGGACGGGGCGGCAGGGCTCGGCGCGCTATCGGCTGACCCGCCTGATGGAGACCTATGCGGCGCGGCGCGCCGACGCGGTCGCGGTGATCTGCGAAGGGCTGAGGCGGGATCTGATCGGGCGCGGCATCGACCCGGCCAAGATCATCGTCTCGCCCAACGGCGTCGACATGGACCTGTTCGGCGATCCCCCAGCCGCGGACGCGGCCTTCGCGCGAAGCCTCGGGCTCGAGGCGGCAGACACGGTCGGCTTCATCGGCTCCTTCTACGACTATGAGGGGCTCGACGACCTGATCGCGGCGATGCCCGCTCTGCTCGAACGGCGGCCGAGCGCGCAGTTGCTGCTCGTCGGCGGCGGGCCGGTGGAGGAGGCGCTGAAGGCGCAGGCGGCGGCTTCGCCGGCGCACGACCGGATCCGCTTCGTCGGCCGCGTGCCGCACGAGGAGGTCGAGCGCTACTACGCCCTGATCGATATCCTCGCTTATCCCCGCAAGGCGATGCGGCTGACCGAGCTGGTCACGCCGCTCAAGCCGCTCGAGGCGATGGCGCAGCGCAAGCTGGTCGCCGCCTCCGACGTCGGCGGTCATCGCGAGCTGATCGAGCACGACGTCACCGGCACATTGTTTCCGGCCGGCGATCCGGCCGCGCTGGCGACGGCGCTGGCCGATCTGTTCGAGCGGCGCGGCGACTGGGACAAGCGCCGCGAGACGGCGCGCCGCTTCGTCGAGAGAGAGCGTAACTGGTCGTCAAACATTTCCCGTTATGCCCCCGTCTACCAACGACTTACGGGCAAGGCACTATGATCGCGAGACCGTTTCAGGATGCGATGCGCGGCGTCGGGCGCAATGCGCTCGACCTGCCGGTGGCGGCGCTGGCGGCGCTGGCCGCCCTGTTCTTCGCCTTCGTCGTGCCGGGCGACCTCCTCGCCGGCCTGGTCGGCGCGACCGGCCTGCCTTCGCTGGTGCCGGCCGCCGAGCCGCCCCTCGGGATCACGGCCCGGATCGCGATCGGCGCGGCCGGCGCGGCCGCGACTTTCGGCCTCGTCTTCTATCTGCTGCGCGTGCTCGACCGCTCGATGCTCGGCGGCCACCGGCCCCGGCCTCAGCCCGTGCCGGACGAAGCGCCCCGGATCCGCAGGCGGGACGTCCATCCCGACGCGCCGGCGCCGCGCCCGATCTCGGCCGCCCGCGAATTCGGCGAGCCGGCGCCCCCGGGGCTGCCCAGCGAAGCCGCTCCGGCCTGGCTGGCCGAGCCCGTCGTGCCCGAGCCCGAGCCCGAACCCGACCCACAGCCAGAGCCGGAGCCGGAGCCCGCGCCTGAGCCGGAAGCGCGGACTGGTGCAAGCCTCCCGGAGCTGATGGAGCGGCTCGAACAGGGTCTCTCCCGCCGCCGAGCGCCCGCCGCGGCGCAGGAGCATCGGCCCGCGCCGCAGGTGTTTCCGGAGGCCGACGACCGCCTGCAGAGCGCGATCGACAGCCTGCAGCGGCTGGCCGAGCGCCAGCGCTAATCCACGACGGTCAGCGCCTCCAGCGTGAGGCGCACCACGTCGCCGTCGCGAACCTCGCCCGCCAGGACGATGTCGGCCAGGACATGGCCGGGCAGGTCGAACTCGCGCTCGGCGAGGCCGTCGACGAAGCCGTCGGCGGCGGCCCCGGCGTCCGCGCCCTCGAGTCGCAGGGCGAATCGGTGGCGCTCGCCGGAGAGGGTGACGCTCGCCCAGGGCCTGCTGGTCCGTTCCAGCAGCGCGACCGCGCCCCTAAAGTGGACAAGTTGGACGCGTAAAGCGCGTTCCAGCGCGTCGCCCGCCTTCATTGCTGCGCCTCCTGGCGATCGAGCCAGGCGTGGGCGCGTTTCTCAGTCTTTTCGCGCAGTTCGCGTCCATTCCTGAGATCCAGGACGAAGCGAGGATCGCCCATCGCGTCGCGCCCGAAGCGGGTCGGCGTCATCGACGTCCGCCGCAGATAGAGCTCGATGCGCCGCCTGAGATGCATGGCCGTCCTCCGAATCGATGTTCTTGATCTGTTCCATCGTCGGAGGACATTTCCTACTTGTCTAGGAAAAATCCTATCTGTATGAGAATAATATGGCGGACGACCAGGCACGCGCCGCGCTGCAGCGGCTGATCGAGGAGAAAGGCGAGGATTTCGCCGGCCTGTCGCGGCTGATCGGGCGCAATCCGGCCTATATCCAGCAATATATACGCCGCGGCACGCCGCGCCGGCTCGCCGAGGCCGACCGGCGCCTGCTCGCTCGCTATTTCGGCGTCGCCGAGGCGGTGCTCGGCGGGCTCGACGCCGGGCAGAGCGGGGGCCTGACCGCGGTGCCCCGGCTCGACCTCGACGCCTCGGCCGGCGGCGGCGCCTTCGACGGCGACGAACGGCCCGCCGCGCACATCGCCTTCGTTCCCGCCTGGCTGAGGCGGGTCTCCCGTTCCGGCCCCGACCTGCTCTCGATCATCCGCGTCGCCGGCGATTCGATGGCGCCGACGCTCGGCGACGGCGACGACATCCTGGTCGACCGCGGCGACGGGGCGGTGCGGGTGCGCGACGGGATCTATGTGCTCAGGATCGACGATGCGCTGGTGGTGAAGCGGCTCTCGGTCAATCCGGCCGCGCGCACGCTCTCGGTCAGCAGCGACAATCCCGCCTATCCCGGCTGGCCCGATTGCGATCCGGGCGCGGTCGAGATCGTCGGCCGGGTGGTCTGGACGGGGCGGCGGATCGGCTAGGGACCGGGCACGGCCCTAGCGGCGATCGCGCAGCCAGACGAACAGCAGCAGTACCAGCCCGACGCCGAGCCCGGCGAGGAAGCCGATGCTGGGCTGGCGGGCGACGAAGCCGGCGATCGTGCCGATCAGGATCGAGGCGGTGAGCAGGCAGCCGCCGGCAAGGGGGGTACGGGAATCGATGTCCATGGCGTGGTTTACACCGCGTTGACGATGGCCGTCACGCTTCTGGAAAGGGAATGCGGCTTAAACGGGCCGGACAACGACAAGACCAAGAGGAAAGCGTTGCACGACCCCGTCTACCTTCCCGACGCTTCGGCCGCGGCCGATGCGGCCGAGCTGATCCAGCGCTTCGGCGCGCACGCGGCCGGCGAGGCGGCGGCGCGCGCCAACCGGAGCCGCGGGCTCGGCAACGTCATCCATTTCTGCCGCTGGCGGCAGATCGAGCGGATGATCCACCTGCTCTCCGAGACCGACCGGGACGGCGCGACGGTCCATTAGGATCGGCCGCTAGGACAATGGGCGATTTCCGCTCTGGCGCGTGAGGGCGGCGGAGGCTAGCGTCCTCCTTATGTTGCAAGCCGTTGCGGGGCGGCGTGCAGCCGCGATGTCGGCTGCTTTTGCCCTGATCCTTTGTCCGGCCGCCGCTTTGGCGCAGACCGAGCCGACGCCCCCCGAGGCGAGTCCGACGACGGACCCGCTGGACGAGGTGAACCAGCCGCTCGACCCTTCCGCGCCGATGGAGGAGTGGACCGATGTCGGCGTCGAATGGCCCGATATGGAGGCGGACCGGACCGAGCCGATCCCGGTCGCGCCCGACGCCAATGTCGCCGACAGCGCCGCGGCGCGGACCTACACCTACCGGATCGAGGGGCTCGAGGAGGTCGAATCGTCGGCGGCCCTGCTCGCCCAGTTCCGCGCCCTCTCGACGCTCGAGGAATATCGCGGCGATCCCGCCAACGCCGCGCAGATCGACCGCCGCGCCCGCGCCGACGCCGAGCTGATCCGCGAGCTGCTGCGCGCCCACGGTTATTATGACGCCTTGGTCGCCACTTCGGTCGACGCGGCCCCGGGCGGCGGCTTTTCGGTGACCCTGAACGTCCAGCCCGGGCCGCTCTACCGATTCAGCGAGGTCCGGCTGCCCGGCCTCGACGAGGCGGCCGGCGCGGACGCGGCGGCGCTGCGCGAGGCATTCGCGGTCTCCGCCGACGATCCGGTCGACGCGACCCGGGTCACCGCCGCCCAGGCCGCCCTGATCGACGCGCTCGGCCGCCGCGGCTACGCCTTCGCCGAGGTCGGCGAGCCCGAAGTGGTGGTCGATCACGAGACCCGCACCGCGACCCTGGTGCTGCCGGTCCGCCCGGCCGGCGCGCGGCGCTTCGGCGGCATCCTGATCGAGGGCCGGCCGCTATTCAGCAGCCGCCACATCCAGCAGATCGCCCGCTTTCGCGAAGGCGAGCCGTTCCGCGCCGAGCGGATCGAGGATCTGCGCCAGGCCCTGGTCGCGACCGGCCTGGTCTCGGCGGTGACGATCCGCCCGGTGGCGCGCGAAGGCAGCGATCTCGTCGACCTCGAGGTTACGCTCGAGCCCGCGCCGATGCGCACCATCGCCGGCGAGGCGGGCTACGGCACCGGCGAGGGTATCCGGCTCGAACTCAGCTGGCAGCACCGCAACCTGCTTCCGCCCGAAGGCGCGGTCACCTTCCGCGGCGTCGCCGGCACCCGCGAGCAGATCATCTCGGCGATCCTGAGGCGCAACAATTTCATGCGCCGCGACCAGGTGCTGAACGCCCAGATCGCCGCCACCCATGTCGATCGGCCGGCTTATGACGCGCGCACCTTCACCCTGATCGGCGGCATCGAGCGGCAGTCGAACATCATCTGGCAGAAGGCCTGGACCTGGTCGATCGGCGCCGAACTGCTCGCCTCGGACGAGCGCGACGTCGACATCCAGAGCGGGATGACCCGGCGGCGGACCTTCTTCATCGGCGCGATCCCGACCTATCTCGGCTATGACGGATCGAACGATCTGCTCGATCCGACCCGCGGCTTCCGCCTGTCGGCGCGCTTCTCGCCCGAAGCCTCGCTGCAGAACGGCAGCTTCTTCTACGCGCGGGCCCAAGTGGACGGCAGCTTCTACGTGCCGGTCAGCGACACGGTGACGATCGCCGGGCGGACCCGGCTCGGCACGATCCTCGGCGCCAGCCGCGACCGGATCGCGCCGTCGCGCCGCTTCTATGCGGGCGGCGGCGGCTCGGTGCGCGGCTACGGCTTCCAGGCGCTCGGCCCGCGCGATCCGGTGTTCGACGATCCGATCGGCGGCCGCAGCCTCGCCGAATTCGCGCTGGAGGCGCGGGTGAGGGTCGGCAATTTCGGCTTCGTCCCGTTCATCGACGCCGGCAACATCTCGACCTCGCCTCTGCCGCGCCTGAGCGACCTCCAGTTCGGCGCCGGCATCGGCGTGCGCTACCACACCCGCTTCGGCCCGATCCGGGTCGATATCGGCACGCCGCTCAATCCGCGCAGCGGCGATCCCCGGATCGCGGTCTACGTCTCGCTCGGCCAGGCGTTCTGACATGGCCTCCGAAGCGGTCCTCGATCCGAGCCTGGCGCCGCCGGAGCGCACGCGCGGACCGCTGAAGCGCTGGAGCGTCCGGCTCGGCAAGCTGGTCCTGGTGCTGGCGCTCGGCGCGCTGCTCGGGCTCGTCGCGCTGATCGCCTTCCTCGACACCGCCGCCGGCCACCGCTTCATCGTCGACCGGATCGCGGCGATGACCCCTGCTTCGGGGCTGCGCATCCGGATCGGCCGAATCGACGGTTCGATCTGGGGCCGCACCCTGCTGCGCGACGTCAGGCTCTACGACCCCGAAGGGCTGTTCGCCGAATCCTCGGAGCTGGAGATGGACTGGCGGCCGCTCGATTTCCTGTTCGACAGCCTGGTCGTCAATGAGCTCGAATCCGATCTCGTCATCCTCCACCGGATGCCGCAGCTGATCCCGTCGCGCGAGCCGAAGCCGCTGCTGCCCGATTACGACATCTATCTCGGCCGGCTCGACGTCCGGCAATTGCGGATCGGCGCCGCGGTGACCGGGCGCGAGCGGGTCGGCAGCCTCGGCGGCACCGCGGAGATCAGGAGCGGCCGGGCCCTGCTCGGCCTCAACGTCGTCGTGCGCGACGGCGGCGACCGGCTGACCCTGCGGCTGGACGCCGAGCCCGCGCGCGACCGTTTCGATCTCGACGCCCGGATCGCGGCGCCCGCGAACAGCGTCGTCGGCGCGATGCTCGGCACCAGCCGTCCGGTGCGGCTCGACCTCGGCGGCGACGGGACCTGGCGACGCTGGGTCGGCACTGCCCGGCTCGACGTCAGTGGCCGGCGCACGGCGGAGCTCCAGCTCAGGATGGAATCGGGGCGATTCCACCTGAACGGCCAGGCCGCGCCGGCGCCCTTCCTCACCGGCAAGAAGCAAAGGCTGACCACGCCCCGCGTGCTGGTCAACGGCAACGGCCTGTTCCTGGATCGGCGGATCGACGGGCGGCTCTCCTTGCTCTCGCCGGCGCTCAGGATCGAGGCGCGGGGCGCCGTCGACCTGGCGCGCGGCCGCTACGAGAATGTCGCGCTCGCCGCCGGGCTGACCCGGCCGCCGGCTCTGTTCACGAACATGACCGGCCGGCAGGTGCGGATGACCGCTTTGCTCGACGGCCCGTTCGCCACCGCCCGCTTCGCCTACCGGCTGACCGCGCCCCGGGTGGCGTTCGACAATACCGGGTTCGAGGAGGTCCGCGCGCAGGGCGCCGGCAATCTGTCGCGCGCGCCGGTCAACGTCCCGATCGTCGCCACCGCGCGGCGGGTGACCGGGGTCGGCGACGTCGCCGGCGGGATCCTCGCCAATCTGCGGATCGAGGGCATTCTTCGGGTCACGCCGCGGCTGCTGACCGGCGACAATCTCGCTTTGACCTCGGACAAGCTCAGCGGCCGGGCGACGCTCGCGGTCGATCTGCGCACGGGCGTCTATTCGGTCGCGCTCAACGCCGGGATGCGGACCTATGCGATCCCCGGCTTCGGCGTGGTCGACGTGCTCTCCGAGCTGCGCGCCGTGCCGGGGCCGGGCGGGCGCGGGACGATGGTGACCGGCACCGCGCGGGCCTGGGTGAGGCGGATGGACAATCGCTTCCTCGGCTGGGTGGCGGGCGGGTTGCCGACGCTGACCGCCAACCTCACCCGCGGGCCGGACCGGATCCTGCGGTTCAGCAATTTGCGGATCGCCGCGCCGAAGCTCGCGCTCGCGGGGACCGGCTTGCGGCGGATCGACGGCAGCTTCCAGTTTGAAGGCGCGGGCCGGCATGGCGATTACGGGTCATTGAGGCTGACCCTCGACGGGCGGATCGAGCGGCCGCGGCTGGCGATCCGCTTCGAGCGGCCGGCCGAGTCGCTCGGCCTTCGCGACGTGCTTCTCAACCTCGAGCCGAGCGCGACCGGCTATGGCTGGCGCGCCGAGGGCGGATCGACGCTCGGCCCGTTCACCGGGAGCGGCGGCATCCTGCTTCCGCCCGGCCAGCCGGCGATCATCCAGGTCGGCGCCCTCAACGTCTCGGGGACGCGCGCGAGCGGGGCGCTGCGCTCCGATCCGGGAGGCTTTACCGGCCGGCTCGACGTCGCCGGCGGCGGGCTCGACGGGCGGCTGCTGTTCGGGCCGTTCCGGGGGCACCAGCGCATCCACGTCGATCTCACCGCCAACGAGGCGAGCTTCGCCGGGCCGCCGCCGATCCGCATCCGGCGCGGCACGATCGAGGGGATCGTCTACCTCGATCCGCTCGGCACCACGATCGAGGGGCGGATCGTGGCGCGCGGCCTCAGCCGCGGGCCGCTGTCGATCGCCAATGTCGACGCGCAGGCGAGCCTTCGTGCCGGGACCGGCCAGATCAGGGCGCGGGTCGCCGGCTCGCGCGGGCGCGATTTCGCCTTCAACCTCGTCGCCGACGTCTCGCCAAATCGCTACCGGGTGAGCGGCAGCGGCACGCTGGACCGGCGGCCGCTCGAGCTGGTGACGCCGGCCGAACTCAGCTGGACGCCCGAAGGCTGGCGGCTGGCGCGGACCCAGTTCCGCTTCGCCGGCGGCAGCGCCAGCCTCGCCGGCCTGTTCGGCGCGCGGACCGAGATCGACGCCGACCTCCAGTCGATGCCGCTCAGCCTGCTCGACATGGCCTATCCGCAGCTCGGCCTCGGCGGGATCGCGTCGGGCAATGTCCGCTATCGCTCGCCGAGCGCCGGCGCGCCGCCGACCGGGGAGGCGAATTTGCGCATCCGGGGGCTGACCCGCGCCGGGCTGGTCCTCTCCTCGCGGCCGGTCGACATCGGGCTCAACGCGCGGCTCGACGGGGTCAATGCGGCGCTGCGCGCGGTCGCGGTCAGCGAACGCCGGACGATCGGCCGGGCGCAGGTGCGGATCTCGCCGATCGGCGGCTCGGGCAATCTCTTCGAGCGGCTGTCGCGGGCGCCGATGCGCGCCCAGATCCGCTATAACGGGCCGGCGGACACCTTGTGGCGGCTGACCGGAATCGAGCTGATCGACCTCTCCGGCCCGGCCGCGATCGGCGCCGACATGTCGGGGACGCTGGAAAATCCGGTGATCAACGGCTCGGTGCGCACCGCCGGCGCGCGGCTGGAAAGCGCGATCACCGGCATGGTGATCGAGAATCTGGAATCGGTCGGCCGGTTCAGCGGCTCGCAGCTGCAGATCCAGCGTTTCTCGGGGACGACCGTGGGCGGCGGCCGGCTCTCGGGCTCGGGCGCGCTCGATTTCTCCGCCGCGCGCGGGGTCGGCATGCGCTTCGACGTCCAGGCGCAGGCGGCGCGGCTGCTCGACCGCGACGACATCCAGGCCTCGGTAACCGGCGCCATCGCGATCCGCTCGGACGGCGACGGCGGCACCATCTCCGGCGACGTCGTGATGACCCAGGGCCGCTTCCAGCTGGGCAGCGTCACCGCCGCGGGGCAGGTGCCGCGGCTCAACGTGCGCGAGATCAACCGGGTCGGCGACGACGGGCCGGTGGTGCGGCGGATCGAGCCGTGGCGCCTCGCGCTCAGCGTCGACGCGCCGGCCCGGCTGACCGTGACCGGGCTCGGCATGAACAGCGAATGGCGGGCGAACCTCAGGGTCGCCGGCACCGTCACCGAGCCGGCGATCACCGGCTCGGCCGAG
>Ga0190265_10002711_pt1 | contig 11923 bp, 12 predicted proteins | sample Popmic124T_FD_133135 | JGI IMG/M metagenome (GOLD analysis project Ga0190265, IMG submission 133135) | Populus adjacent soil microbial communities from riparian zone of Indian Creek, Utah, USA - 124 T | ecosystem: Environmental > Terrestrial > Soil > Riparian zone | place: USA: Utah | collected... | reverse complement strand
GCGGCCGCGGCCAGCGGCACGGTTGCGGCCGCGATGTACGGGGTGGGCGTCAGATCCTCCTCGAGCCGCTGCTCCGGTTGCTCGGGCTCCCACTCCGGCTTATCGGCGCTTGGGGCGTCGAATGCGCCCAGCTGCTCGGCGGCCTCGGCGGCGATTGGCTCGTCAACCCGCTCATCGGCACTGACCGGTGCCGCTGCCGAAAACTCGGAGGCGGCAAGAAGGTCTTCGTCGCCAGCCTGGGCCGGCTCCAGGGACGGGGAAGAATCACCCTCGTCGGCCGCGGCTCCGGCCATCGCTGCCGCGACGGCTGCATCTCGGCCCCTGTAACCGGAGGGTGCCGCTATGGGCCGTGCCGCAGCGCGAGCGGCCCAGTCCTGGAAGATGGGACAGGTCGGAAAGCTCGGGGAGAGGCAGAACGCCTCCTGGTGCGCGAGCGCTCGTGGGGCAGGGGTCGGCTCCGCATAGCACCGGTGCCGGTAGTCGGGCTGGTCGGACCGCTTGTCGCGGTCGTTGTCCAGCGCAACGAACGGGCATGCACCAGGGCTTTCGCCGAACATGTCGCCCCTTGCCGCCATCGAGCGCGATATTACGCGGCGGCGGCGACCTCTGAGGCGTCTTCGCGCGTATCAGCCTCGATGGCGTCACCGAGCGGCACGTACTGCTGCTCAGGACCGGCCGAGATGACCATCCCTGCGCCGACCGTGTCTTGCGTCACCTCGTCGATGAGCACGAAACCGCCGGTGGTGCGTGACAGGTCGTACGAGTCGAGCAGCAGCGGCGCACTGGTGCGCAGCCGGACGCGGCCGATCTCGTTCAAGCCAAGCTCGCCGGCAGCCTGATCGCGGTGGAGCGTGTTGACGTCAATCCGATAACGCAGGTCGTCAACGACGGCGCGCACCGTCCGCGTGGTGTGCTTCAGGAAGTACCGGCCACCCTCGCGCAGCGGAGCGTCGGCCATCCAGCACATCATCGCGTCAAGCTCGTTGGCAACGGTCGGCTGGTTGTGCGGCCGGCAGATCATGTCGCCGCGCGAGATGTCGATGTCGTCCTCGAGCAGGATCGAGACGGACAGCGGCGGGCTCGCCGCCTCGACCTCACCATCAAAGGTCTCGATGCGCTTGATGCGTGACTTCTTGCCCGACGGCAGGATAGTCACCTCATCACCCTTGCGGAACACGCCTGACGCGATCTGGCCGGCATAGCCGCGGTAGTCGTGGTGCTCGGTCGTCTGCGGCCGAATCACCCACTGCACCGGGAAGCGGGCATCGATCAGGTTCCGATCGGAACCGATGTAGACGTTCTCGAGTTGGTAGAGCAGCGACGGTCCCTGGTACCAGGGCATCGCGATCGAGCGAGTAACGACGTTGTCGCCGTGAAGCGCCGAGATCGGGATGAACTGGATGTCGTGGACGTCGAGCTTCTGTGCCCAGTCGGCGAACTCGTCGCGAATGTTGTTGTAGACATCCTCGCTGTAGCCGACGAGGTCCATCTTGTTGACCGCGACCACGAGGTGCGGGATGCCCAGCAGCGTGGCGATGAATGCGTGCCGGTGCGACTGCTCCAGGACGCCGCGCCGTGCATCGATGAGGACGATGGCGAGGTCGGCCGTCGACGCACCGGTGACCATGTTGCGCGTGTACTGCACGTGGCCGGGCGTGTCGGCAATGATGAACTTGCGTCGGGGAGTGGCGAAATAGCGATACGCAACATCAATCGTGATGCCCTGCTCGCGCTCGGCGCGCAGGCCGTCGGTCAGCAGCGCCAGGTCGACCTGCTGATAGCCGCGTCGCTGGCTGGTCTTCTCGATCGCCGCCAGCTGATCCTCGAAGATGCCCTTGGAGTCATACAGCAGCCGGCCGATGAGCGTGCTCTTGCCGTCATCCACCGAGCCGGCCGTTGAGAAGCGAAGCAGATCCATTTTGTCTCCTACGCAGGCGGCCTTCGGCCACTGCTGCGCGCTAAGCGGTCGGCTCCCGCCACGGCGGGGTCCGACCGACGCTTGCGACTAGAAATATCCCTCTCGCTTGCGGTCTTCCATGGCCGTCTCGGAGAAGGCATCGTCAGCCCGCGTTGCGCCGCGCTCCGTAATGCGGGCCGCGGCAACCTCGAGAATGATGTCCGCCACGTTCGCCGCCGGCGAGTCGACGGCTCCGGTGCAGGTCATGTCACCCACCGTCCGGTATCGGACGGTCATGTGCTGGACCTCTTCGTCCGGCCCGTTTGGCAGGAACTCGCTCGTTGATAGCCACATTCCATCGCGCCGGAAGACGTCGCGCTTGTGGGCGAAGTAGATCGACGGGACCTCGAGGTTCTCGCGCTCGATGTACTGCCACACGTCCATCTCGGTCCAGTTCGAGATGGGGAAGATGCGCATGTGCTGGCCCTTGCGGACCTTGCCGTTGTAGAGGCTCCACAGCTCGGGTCGCTGTGCCTTGGGCTCCCATTGGCCGAACTCGTCGCGCAGCGAGAAGACACGCTCCTTGGCGCGCGCCTTCTCTTCGTCGCGCCGCGCACCACCGAAAACGGCATCGAACTGATGCTCCAGGATGGCGTCGAGGAGAGTCGTGGTCTGGAGCCGGTTTCGTGACGGGTTGCCAGGCTCCTCGCTGACTCTGCCCTTGTCGATCGATTCCTGAACGGAAGCGACGATCAGGCGCTCGCCGAGCTCGTGAACGCGCCGGTCGCGGTAGTCGAGCACCTCGGGAAAGTTGTGGCCCGTGTCGATGTGCATCACCGGGAAGGGGAATTTCGCCGGTCGAAACGCCTTCTCGGCCAGCCGGAGCATCACGATCGAGTCCTTGCCGCCGGAGAAGAGCAGTACAGGCCGTTCAAACTCAGCAGCGACCTCGCGCATGATGAAGACGGACTCCGCCTCCAGCGCATCGAGGTGGGTCAGGCCGCGGTTCAAAGAACGATCGATTTCGGATTGGAGAGTCAGCATCTATCTGTTTACCACTAACTTGATGGAGATTGTCGAATTCGTGGGAACCCTGAGTATACGCGACGCGGTTGACTTCGCGCTCTTTGCTCGAGCCGATGCGTGTTTGCGACGCCTCGCGCTGCACAGCTCTCGCGCCCGTAGCGGCGGCGCGGCAGAATGGTTGTCTACCGAACTGACAAGAGGAGTCTGCCCATGCTCTCGCGAGTGCTCCGTGCCATCGAGCCGCGCGCTACTGCCCACGCCCACTGCGACATCCCGTGCGGGGTGTATGACCCGCAGCAGGCTCGAATCGAGGCCGAGTCCTGCTACAAGATCATCCAGAAGTATCACGACTCGTCCGATGAGCTCTTCCGCGCCCGGTGTATCCACGTCAAGGAGGAGCGCGCCGAGCTGACCAAGCACCATATCGACGTCATGTGGCACGACTATTTCAAGCCTGAGCATGTCGAGAAGTTCCCCGACCTGCATGACGTGTGCTGGAAGGCGTCCAAGCAGGCGTCCCAGGTGAAGCGGACGCTTGACATTGCGGAGGCGCAGAAGCTGCTCGATCTGATCGACAAGATCGACAACATGTGGCGCGAGACCGGCGGTCCTGCGGCGACGCGCATGCAGGCTGCCTCCTGAGCGTCGCTGCTCCCTTAGCCGACTGTTGATGCGCCGCCCCGGGCTGCTGCTCGGGGCGGCGCTCGGCGTTGGGGCCGGCCTTGCCGCGCTCGTGCCGCTGCTCGCGCTGCTTGCTCGCTCGTGGCCTCACCGCATCGCCGTGGCCGGTCACAGCATGGAGCCGGAACTCCGCGCTGGAGATTGGCTGCTCGTCGATCCCGACGCGTTCACGGCCCGACCGCCGGCTCCCGGTGAGCTGTGCGTTGCTCACGATCCCAGAGCGCCCCAGCGTTTGCTCGTAAAACGCGCCGGCGTGGTCACCGGCGCGAGCGTGATGCTGACAAGCGACCATCCAGCGCACGCGGCCGCGCAGGAGATCATCGGGCCAGTCGCGAGCGCATCCATCGTGGGCCGGCCCTGGCTCCGCTACTGGCCCCTTGACCGGGTCGGACGCCTGGAACGACTCTAGACGTCTGATGCCTCGTCGCTTGCTGATTGCGGGAACCCTGGCCACGCTGCTGGCCGTCGCCGTGAACGTGGTTCTTTCGATTCTGCTTCGATCGATCGTCGATCCATCGGCGGTGTTCCAGCCGTTGAACGTCTCGTCCGTCGCATTCCTGACCGCCTTCGGCGCCATCGCCGCGACGTTCGTCTACGAGTTCATCATTGGGCGAGCAGAGGATCCTCGGCGGCGCTTCATCCAGATCGCAGCCGTTGCCCTGCTGCTGTCATTCATACCGGATCTCGCCCTCTTCGCCGGCGTTGGCCCAGGCGAGAACGCGACCATCGAGCGTGTGCTGTCGCTGATGGCGATGCACGTCGTGGCCGCCGTGATCATCGTCACGGTGCTCGTCATGCTCTTCCCAAGGCGGGCCAGACCGAGCGTTTGACAGGATCCTTCGTACGGGCATAATGCTCAATGCAGAGCAAACTATTCGTACAAGGCTAATGATCGTCGTGACAACCCTTCGTCAGACCGTGGAGCCGGAGACCGGCAACCTCGTCGACGCGATCCTGAACCAGCTCGATCCGCTCATCGCCCGGCAGCGCAAGGCCGTTGCCCGCGCCGGCTGCCTACGCGCGATCAGCTCGACCCACCTGCACGTGCTCTTTCTGCTCGAGGGTGAGGGCCAGATGACGATGACCCAGCTGGCCGAGCTGCTCGACGTGTCACTGCCTAACATCACCGGGCTCGTGGACCGGATGGAGGAGCGCGGCTTGGTCGAGCGCGGCCGCGACGCCGACGACCGGCGGCTGGTGACGCTCAAGTCAACCTCGGCCGGCCACGCCACCGTCGAGGAGATCGACCAGATCCGCCGCCAGGCGCTCGGCAGCGTCCTCAGGCAGCTCACCATCGAGCAGCAGAAGCGGGCGCTCCAGACTTTCATCGACCTGCGCACCGCGGCGGAGACAACGCCGCTGCCGTCCGAAACCACCTCAGCCAGGTAGGCCTCATGGAACCCATTCCGGCCACTCCCCGTACAACCGACTCGACCGCCGCGGCGGCGATCCCCGCACCGCCGATCGCCATCGATCCGCGCGCGCGGGCTGAGATCCTCGTCGCCATCCTGCTCGCTCTCTTCCTGAGCGCGCTCGACCAGACCATCGTCGGCACGGCCATGCCGACCATCGTGACCGACCTGTCGGGCAACGCGCTGTACACGTGGGTCGTCACGATCTACCTGCTGACGAGCACCATCACCGGCCCGATCTACGGCAAGCTGTCCGACCAGTTCGGCCGGCGCAAGCCGCTGATGTTCGGCGTGACGCTGTTCCTGATCGGCTCGTTCCTGTGCGGGCTGGCCCATGACATGAACCAGCTCATCCTCTTCCGCGGCATCCAGGGACTCGGCGCCGGCGGCCTGATGGTGACGACCATGGCGGCCGTTGGCGACCTGGTGTCACCGCGCGAGCGCGGCAAGTTCCAGGGCCTGTTCGGCGCCGTGTTCGGCATCTCGGCCCTGATCGGCCCGGCGCTGGGTGGCTTCCTGACCGACCAGGTCAGCTGGCACTGGGTCTTCTTCGTCAACATTCCGATCGGCATCGTCGCGCTGGCCATCATGTACCGGCTTCTGCCGCGGCATCAGCGCACGGGCGTGACGCGGACCATCGACTACCTGGGGGTCGCGGTCTTCTCCGCAGCCATGATCCCGATCCTGATCGGTATCACCAATTCCCAGTTCCATGACTTCATGGATCCATGGGTCGGCGGATTGATCGTCGTCGGCCTGGTTCTCGCCGGCGTGTTCGTATGGGTCGAGTCACGTGCCAAGGAACCGATCATGCCGCTCGATCTGTTCCGCAATCGGACCTACTCGGTGTCCATTCTGGCCGCCTTCCTGGCCAGCTTCGGCTTCTTTGGCGCGATCATCTTTCTGCCGCGTTGGTACCAGGTCGTCAACGGCTCGACCGCGACCGAGTCGGGCTACCAGCTGCTGCCGCTGCTCGGCGGACTCATCCTGGGCTCCATCCTGAGCGGCCAGTTCGTGAGTCGCACGGGTCGCTACAAGTGGCTGACTGTCGGCGCGCTCGTACTGCTCTCCGGGTCGCTGCTGCTGATGACTGGCCTGCACGCCGACACCCCGCCACAGCTGCTGTGGGTCTGGCAGTTCCTGGCCGGCCTGGGAATTGGGCCCTCGCTCGCCGTCTTCACGATCATTGTCCAGAACTCAGTCCCATGGCAGAAGCTCGGTGCTGCGACCAGCGGCCTGACCTTCTTCCGCCAGATCGGCGGCACCATCGGGCTTGCTCTGGCCGGCGCGATCTTTGGCGCGACCCTCCAGAGCCAGGCGCCGGTCCAGATCTCCGCCGAGCTCGTCCGCGCCGGCGTGCCACAGCCACAGATCGACCAGATAGCTGGGCAGATCTCGGGCGGCGCTCTTAACCTCGACGACCTGTCTGCCGTGGGCGACATGGGCGCGCGGATCCTGGCCCAGCTGCCCGAGGCGGCACGGGCACTCGTTGAGCCGCTGGTACCCGCCATCGTCGATGGCATCCACGAAGCCTTCTCGCTGGCGATTGCCAACACGCTCTGGCTGAGCGTGGCCGCGACACTGATCGCTGCTGCCGCAGTGCTGACGCTGCGCGAGGTGCCGTTACGAACCACGTTGCGCTCCGAGAGCCCTGCCGCGGCCGCTTCGCCTGACTCGGCCGGCCTTCCGGCCACCGATCAGGCGACCGGATAGGCGACCGACCAGGAGCCGTCAGCGCAGAAAGATCTCGCCCAGCAGGCGGACCATGTCCAGGTCACGCGGCAGAAACGTCTGGAGCATCACTCGCTGCACGCCCGCGGCCTCCAGCTCGGCCAGTCTCGCCCGTGCCTGATTCGGTGTCCCCCATATCCAACGCTGGCTGCGGTCCGCGAGCCATTCGTCGGCCCCGGCGCCGCTGGCGCCGACCATCTCGAGCAGCGCAGTGCTGCGCCGGCTGACCTCGGCGTCTGAGCTGCCGACGAGCACCCCGGTCATGGCCGAGTAGGTCACATCGGTCGGGTCGCGTCCCTCTGCCGCGCACGCGGCACGCACCCGCTCGTACGACTCGACGGCCGCCCGCGGGGTCGCTGAAGTGATATTGAACTCGTCGGCGTACTGGGCGACGAGGCGCGCCATCCGCGGGCGGCCCGTGCCGCCGACGATCAGGTTGGGGTGCTTCCGGCCCGGCGCCGCAGACGGTTTGGGGTAGAGCTGCGCGTCGCTCACCTGCCAGTGCCGTCCCTGGTACGACCAGCCATCTGGCTCGGTCCACAGCCCGTGGATGACGGCCAGCTGCTCCTCGAGCATGTCGAAGCGCTCGCCGGTCTCGGGGAAAGGCAGGCCGTGCTGTCGATGCTCGGGCTCGTTCCAGCCGGCGCCCAGCCCGAGCTCGGCTCGGCCGCCGCTCATCTCGGCCACCGTGGCAACTACCTTGGCCAGGTTGCCCGGCATACGGAAAGTGACCGGAGATACGAGGGCGCCGAGGTTGATCCGGCTCGTCTCTCGCGCCAGCCCAGCGAGCGTCGCCCAGGCGTCAGTGGTCGGGAGACCAGACGCTCCGGGAAAGCTCGCGTAATGATCGGATCGGAAGAAGGCCTCGAAGCCGGCCTCTTCTGCCGCCCGGGCGAGGGCAAGAATCTCCGCGTATGACAGCCCCTGCTGGGGCTCGGACATCAGCGCGAAACGCAATCCACCACTCCCACATGGCCGGCGCGACCAATGCGCGCCGGCATCGCTACATGGTCACACGTCATGCGTCGCTGTTCAGCGAATCAGACCGTCGGCACCTCCGAGTGCCGCGACTGCCAGCGTCGCCGTACCCAGAACGCAAGTGCGACGATGGCTGCCATCGGGAGCACCACGGGCAGCACGACGATGGCCAGCCAGACCAATAGGCTTGCCGCACCCTGGCCCATGCGGACCAACGCGGCCAGCGCGTTGTCGACTTCCGTGCCCAGGCTCCAACCCTCACTGGCCACGCTGGCGGCGGCAACCGGCACGTTGAAAGTGACTGTCAGCGTCGCCAGCGCGGCGCGGGTTGCAAGAAGATCGCGCTGCGCAGTGAGGCTCTCGATGTTGCCGCGGACCGCGGTCAGCTCATCCTGGACCTTGAGGACGTCGGTGATCGTGGTCGCCTGGACCATGATCGCCTGGAGCGCCGACTCGGTCGACTGCAGGTTGGCGATGCGCGCGTCGAGGTCGACCACCTGCGCGGTCACGTCCTCCGACGCGGTGTTCTCGTTGACGACGCGTGCGCCCAGCGCGCGCAGGCCGGCGACTGCCTCGGACCAGCGCGGCGCCGGGATTCGGTAAGTGACCGAAGCCGATTGGTTGTTGTCTGTGTTGCGCGCCTCTGACGAGGCGATGTGGCCGCCGACCCCGGCGACCAGCTGCTCGGCCTGGCTTACCGCGGCGGCCAGATCGGCAACCTCAAGGTCAAGCCGACCGGTGTAGACGATGAGCTGATCGCCCGGCAGGACAGGGGCCGCGTTCGGACCGTCTGCGTCATTCGAGCCGTCCTCGCCCGATGTTGGCTGGCCTGGGTCCTCGTTGTACGCCTGGGGTTGTGTGTCGAGGCGATTGTCGACATCGTCCAGGGGCGCCGCGGCACCTCCAGTGCAGGAAACGAGCAGGATCAGGATCGGGGCCAGAAGGATAAGGAGACCTTGGTTGCGTCTCATCGTCGTACTCCTACGTTCACAGGGCACGCGCAGCATTCCACGCCAATGTTTCGACGCTGGCAGCAGTCGGTTAAGTTCCCGATGCCCTGGCCGTGGCTACTATCCGAAGATGGATCCGAAGGTGATGACGGTGCCGACGGGCCTGATCGCGCCCGGGACGCTCGATCAGCCGTTCACGCGCGTGGCGTCCATCTCTGCACTGCCCGCCGGTCAGATGGCCCGCTTTACCAAGGGCGACCTCGACGTACTGGTCGTACACACCGATCAGGGCGTGTGCGTCACCGACGATCGCTGCCCGCACATGGCCGCGCCACTATCAGTGGGCTCGCTCACCGGCTGCATCGTCGCCTGCCCTCTCCATCGCGGCGCGTTCGACCTGGCAACCGGGGCCGTGGTCCAGTTCCCAACGACCGGTGGCCTTGATGCCGACGGCACCTACCACGCACCGTGGACGCCGGTCGAGGCTGCCGGCAAGCCCGAGCCAACCGATCTCAAGGCGCGCGCACGAGCTGGAACCCGGGTGCGCCGGATGCGCTACTACCCGGTTCGCTTGGTCGGCGATTGGATCGAGGCGCAGCTGCCCGACTGAGCGGTGCCTGCTGGCAACGCCCCAGCGCACCGGTTAGAGTTCCCGCAACGTGCCCTCCACGAGACGTGCCGTGAGTTAGTCCGAGGCAAACGGGGTAGCGGTGCGTGGACCTGCGTACAAAGCGAACAATTCGCAGCGCGACGGACATTCGCGCGCCACTCGAAGTCGTGTGGCGCCTATTGACTGACTTTGCCGCGTACCCGGAGTGGAATCCGCACATCACCCGGGTTCTCGGCATGGCCGGTGCGGGCAATCGCATAACCATCCATTCCCAGCCACCGGGCGGGCGCACCGTCGTCATGCGACCTGTCATCGTCGCGTGGTCGCCACCCAACGAGCTACGCTGGCGAGCGACATTCGTGTCGCGCCGACTGTTCACCGGTGAGCACGGCTTCCGCGTGGACGCGACGACAAACGGTCGTGTCCGCTTCACTCAGGACGAAACCTTCACCGGGCTGCTCGTGCCGCTCTACGCGCGACTGCGCATGAACGCGACGCGCAAAGCCTTCGATCTGGTCAACGAGGCGCTTCGCGAGCGCGCCGAGTCCGAGGCGCGGACTGCCTGAGGTCTGTCAGGCACCGGCGATCAGCCGGTGCGCGCCGCTCGACGCGGAGCGGTGGACCATTTGTCGTGACGCGGCTCGAAGCGAGTGACGACTCCGTCCTGGGCGTAGCCATCGGCGATCATCAGGTCGAACGCGTGGACCATGTCCTCCATCAGCGAGTAGCGCCCCGCCACGTAGGCGCTCGACCGCGTGCCCGCCTGCTGGCGCTCACATACCGCCCAATCCTGGCGATTGGTCAGGTCCCAGAAATCGACGGCATCGCTCGGGTCGAAGTCGGGACGCGCCATCACGTCCGGGTCGAACAGCCACTCGCACACTACGCGCGATCGCTCGGCGTCCACGGGCCAGACCTGGTGAGTCATGACGTAGTCGGGATGAAGGCTGAGCAGCAGGTTGGGCCACACGACAAAGTAGTAGACGCGGCGCATGTTCTCGTGGCCGATGCCGCGCAGCGGCGGGCGGCCATGGCTACCGCCATCGGTTGACATCGTCGCGGCTTCCTCGATCAGCTCCATCCAGCCGCCCGCCCACGGCCCGTCGGACTCCAGGTTCATGCCCCGGTCGTACGGGCTGAGCCGGTTGAGCTGCGGATGGACGCCGGGGCAGTGGTAGCACTCTGAATAGTTCTCGCCGATCACCTTCCAGTTGGCGTCGACGTGATATTCGATCCTGCGCGCCCGGCGCAGGCCACCGATCGGATGGCTGCCCACCGCGGCAGGCAGGTCGTTCAGGTAGTCGAGCAACGGCGGCGCAGCGGGGTCGATGTTGACAAACAGGAAGCCCTGCCAGATGTCGACGGCGACCGGGATCAGGCCGTTGTCGTCAGCCGCGAAGTCAACCAGCTGCTCGGTGTGCGGGGCGCGCTGGAGCGATCCGTCGAGGCCGTAGATCCACGCGTGGTACGGACACTGGATGCGCACCACCCGGCCGGGGCCGTCGCCGGCCGGCGGATCGAGCAGCGTCGATCCGCGGTGGCGGCACACGTTGTAGAAGGCACGGACCGAGCTGTCGCGGTCGCGCAGCACGATGACGCCCTCGCCGGCGACCTCGGCGATGAGGTAGGTGCCCGGCATCGGCACGTCCTCCTCGCGTCCAACACACAGCCAGGTGCGGGCGAACCACGCCTGTTGCTCGAAGTCGAAAACGCGCGCGTCGTGGAAGACGCGCGGCGGCAGCAGACTCGCACGGTCGACCGGCTGACGGGTGGCAGCCACTTCGGCCGCGCTCAATGGGCTTCGCAGCTCCATCGCTTGCGCATCGCTCATGTGGCCCAGCGTACGGCATTGCCGCACCGGTCGCGACCGCACCTATCTGGCCGACTCGGCTCACGCGCGACCCGATGGTCCCTCTCGCGCCGGGTCCTTCGGTGCATCGACACCGGGCAGGCCCGGCCCTAGCGTGCCGAATCGGAGGGACAAACACATGTTCAAATCGCGCCCCAGCGCGTTGCCGCTCATCGGCGTACTCGCACTAGGCATCACTCTCACAGTCGGCTCAGCAAATCCAGTCCAGGCTCGCGATCCGGTCACTCGGCCGGGCGCGCCAGCTCTCGGCGTGTTCGAGCCGCGCGAGGGGACACTCGTGGCAGATCCGAATGCTGTCTGCACGCCCGGCCACCTGCCGACGGCATGGCAGGACGAATTCCGGCCGCCGAACACTGTTCGAGTGTTGCGCTCAAAGGGCCCCAACGCAGGTCGTGTCGAAACGGTCTCATTCTGGAAGTACGTCGGATTCGTCCTGCGTACCGAGTATTCAAGCGGCCAGGACAAGCCCGATCCATGGATGCGCATCGGCGCCGTGACCGTCAAGCAATATGCCTGGTACAAGACCATGTTCTGGGGCGGCGGAAGGGTCACATTCCTGAATCCGGACGGCGTCACCACGACGACCCAGTGCTGGGACGTAAAGGACACCACGGCCGACCAGATCTACAGGGATGTCGTGCCCGATCCGGCTAACCCGGGGCAATGGATCGTTGCCAGCGTCCCAAGCGCCGCCGACCTCAAGGCGATGCGCGACACGTGGCACATCTCGATGCGCAAGTGGATGCCCGACAAGCTCAAGAGCCGCCT
>Ga0190265_10002710_pt1 | contig 11923 bp, 12 predicted proteins | sample Popmic124T_FD_133135 | JGI IMG/M metagenome (GOLD analysis project Ga0190265, IMG submission 133135) | Populus adjacent soil microbial communities from riparian zone of Indian Creek, Utah, USA - 124 T | ecosystem: Environmental > Terrestrial > Soil > Riparian zone | place: USA: Utah | collected... | reverse complement strand
CGCGCGACCACGACCGACCGCCTCGGCTTCACCGGCCGCGGCGAGGGCCTCGCCGCCGAGGCGGTCGCGCTGCTCGAGCGACAGGAGGAAACGGCGTGAAGCTCGTCCGCTACATCGACCGGCCCGATCTGCGCGAGCGTCGCTTCGACGAGCTTTCCGGTGTGACGTTCCCCGTCTTCATGCACCACAACGAGCCGGGCGGCAAGTACTGGTCCCGGCTGTACGAGGACTTCCCCGACTTCCAGGTAGCGCTCCTCGACGAGGACGAGCTGGTCGCAGAGGCCCACGCCGTGCCGGTCGCCTGGGACGGCACGCTCACCGATCTTCCGGCCGGCTGGGACGAGGCGTTCGTCCGCGGCATGACCTCCGAGCGCGAGCCGACGACGCTGTCGGCGCTCGCGATCAGCGTCAGCCCGACACGCCGGGGTGAGGGGCTCTCGCAGCGGATGATCGAGGCCTTCCGCGACACCGCGCGCGGCGCCGGGCTCGAGTCCGTGATCGCACCGGTGCGGCCGACGCTGAAGGAGCGCTATCCGCTGATCCCGATCGAGAGCTACCTCGACTGGCGGCGCGAGGACGGCTCGCACTTCGATCCCTGGATCCGGATCCACGAGCGCGTCGGAGGCGAGATCCTCGCGGCTGCGCCCCAGTCCATGGTCATGCGTGCCCCGGTAGCCGACTGGGAGGAATGGACCGGGATGCGCTTCCCCGTCGACGGTGAGTACATCTTCCCGGGCGCGCTCGCCACCCTCGTCGTCGAGCGCGCGATCGGCACCCACGTGGAGCCGAACGTCTGGCTCAGGCACGCCGTCTGACGCCGCGGTCAGGCCGGCAGCGTGAACGAGACCCGCGCGCCGCCGCCCGGGCGGTCCTCCGCCCAGATGCGGCCGCCGTGCGCCTCGACGAGCCCACGTGCGATCGCAAGCCCCAGGCCCGCGCCCCGTGCCGAGCGCGCCGGGTCGCCCCGCCAGAAGCGTTCGAACATGCGCCGGCGCGACTCCTCGTCCAGCCCGTCGCCCGTGTCCTCGACCGTCACCCGTACGGCGTCGGGCTCGGAGCGGACGAAGACGGCGACGGAGCCGTCGCTCGGCGTGTGCCGGAGCGCGTTCGCGAGCAGGTTCTGGAGCACGCGCTCCACTTTCTCGGGTGCGCAGCGGACGACGACTGAGGAGTCGACCCACGATTCGAGACCGACCTGTCGCGCCCGCGCCTCGGCGGCGACACCACGTAGACAGCCGTCGACGAGCCCGGCGAGCTGTGCCTCGTGCAGCTCGAGCGTCAGCGCACCGCTGTCGATCCGCACGAGCTCGAACAGGTCGTCGACCAGCAGCGAGAGCGCGCGCACCTGGTCACGCAAGGCGGGGAGGTAGTCGTCCGGTCGAGCGAGACCGTCCTCGACCGCCTCGAGCATCGCCTGCATGTTCGCCAGGGGCGTCCTCAGGTCGTGGCTGGCCCACGCAACGAGCTCGCGGCGCGCATCGAACAGCCGCTCCAGGTTCGCCGCCATCTCGTTGAAGGCCGTGGAGAGCTGGCGCAGCTCGGTGGGGCCGCCCGGTGCGGCCCGCGCGCTCAGCTCGCCGCGGGCGAGGTCGCCTGAGATGGTCACGAGCCGGCCCAGGTTGGTCGAGATCGACCGCGCGACCAGCAGCGCGGCCGCGAGCGCCGCGCTCGCGCAGCCGGCCGCGACCGCGAGGATGGTCAGGTCGTGACCCGACTGGAACATGACGAGCCCCGAGACGAGCACGGCACCGAGGGGGAGGAGCACCGCGACGAGGGCAAGCCCGACGAGCTGGAGCCGCACGGTCGGCAGGCGACGCAGCAGGAACGCGGCGGCGATGCCGACGGCGAGCGTCCCGCCGGCCACCGCAAGGGCGAACGCGATCACGGCACGAACCTGTAGCCGACGCCCCAGACAGTCTGGAGGAAGCGTGGATGGGACGGAACGTCCTCGATCTTCTCGCGCAGGCGACGCACGTGCACGGTGACCGTGCCAGTGTCGAGCGCGGCCTCGTACCCCCACACGCGGCTCATCAGCTGGTCGCGAGAGAAGACGCGGCGCGGGTTGCTCGCGAGACACCAGAGCAGGTCGAACTCCTTCGCGGTCAGCTTCAGCTCCTCGCCGGCCTTCCGCACCTCGCGCGTCTCTGTGTCGAGCGTGAGGCCCTCGAACTCCAGCCGCTCGCCCTCCGCGCTCGGGGCAGGAGCCGACCTGCGCAGCACGGTGCGCACCCGGGCCGCGAGCTCCCGCGGCGAGAACGGCTTCGTCACGTAGTCGTCCGCGCCGAGCTCGAGCCCGACGATCCGGTCTGCTTCCTCGCCGCGGGCTGTGAGCAGGATCACGGGGAGCTCCGAGCGGGAGCGGATCCACCGGCAGAGCTCGAGCCCGTCCGTGCCGGGCAGCATCACGTCGAGCACGACGAGGTCGGGCGCGTTCCGCTCGAGCATGGTGCGGGCGCGATCGCCGTCGTCCGCTTCGAGCGTCGAGTAGCCCTCGCGGCGGAGGTAGCGCACCACGACCTCGCGGACGATCGGCTCGTCGTCGACGACGAGAACGGTGGTCATGGACCAATTGTGGCCGCAGCGGCTTGCGAAAGCCTTAATTGGGGCGAAAGCGTGGCGCAAGATCTGCGGCGTAGCGTGGCCTCCGTCCACCGGAGGAGGAGACGATGAAGAGGATGCTGATGCTCGTGGCGCTCATGGCGCTGTCGCTCGGCGGTGGAGCCGTTGCCTCCAGGGCTGCCGACGAAGGGCCGGTGGCGCACTTCGCACAGGAGGCGACGCTCGGTTACTACCGTGGCAGCCTCGTCGAGTACCTGGACTTCGGTCCGGTCAAGCTCGCGAAGGGCAACAAGGTCGCGCCGATCTGGGCGTTCGACAACGGTGCGGCCGCCCAGAGGAACATCATCGACACCGTGCCCGGGCAGCGGAGCTACACGCCGCTGTGGGACGTCGTCCTCGTCACCTGGAAGGCGGGTGAGACGGCGCGCGTCTTGAAATCGGCGGCCGCGGTCCGGAGAGCTGCGGCGGCAGGCGAGGTGACGTTGAGGAAGGCCGGGATCGTCGTCAACTGCCCCGTCATCTAGGAGGGGAGCGCAACCGTTCCCTGCTCGACGCACACGAGGCCGTCCCGCGCGAGAGCGGCGACGGCCTCGGCGTCGAGCTCCGCCAGCGCGCGTGGCACCTCGGCCACGAGCCGCAACGTGCTCGCCCGCCGCTGCCGGAACGATCCTTCGAACCGGGGTTGCTTGCGCTGCGCCTCGTAGCGGCGGCCGCGTGAGGGGCAACTCTCCGCGAGCGGGCACGCGCCGCAGCGGGGCACGCGGGCGAAGCAGATCGTCGCGCCGAGGTCGAAGAGCGCCTGGAGCGACTCAGGGCCGAAGACGTGGCCGGTCCGCTCCTGGATGCGGCGCACGTTGGTGTCGACGGGCAGCACGGGCTCGTCGAACGCCTGGTTCCCGATCGCGGCTGCGGTGTACGGCCCGACCCCGGGCAGCTCGGTGAGGTCGTCCGGCCAGCCGTGCCCGGCGATCATGTGCGCGGCCCGATGGAGGCCGAGCGCGCGCCGGTTGTAGCCGAGCCCCTGCCACTCGCGGATCACCTCGGCGGGCGAGGCCGCCGCGAGTGCCTCCGCCGTGGGCCACCGCTCGAGCCAGCGCACCCACCTCGGCACGACGCGCTCGACCTGCGTCTGCTGCAGCATGACTTCGCTTACCAGGATCGCGTATGGATCCATGGTCTTCCGCCACGGCAAGTCGCGTCCGTTTGCCTGGAACCAAGCCAAAAGCTGCTCTTCCATCGGAACGAGCCTAGAGGCAGCGTCGGCCTGCTCGCCGGGCTCGTGCGAACACCATGCGAACACGCGGGTGACGACCCGTGACGGTCGGTGGGGCGCGGAGGGGGAGGGAGTCAACGAGCAAGATGGGCGCGTCTGCTGCAGCACTGCTTCGATCCAGCCGCGTTCAACCTCGATGGGTCAGGACAACTAGTGGGTATCGCTGGCGGCGTTTTCGAGGACGATCGCCATTCGATCGACGAGATCTTGGTCGACGTTTTCGCCTAGCTCGGAGTGAAGGGATAGGTATCCGTCGAGGGTCATGCGTCCGGCATCGGGCAGTGCGTGCGGCTGGCGCTCCAGCAGGGGGAGGATCCGGCCCAGCCCCTCTGTGCTTGCGGCCAATGCCTGCTCGCGCCGGCCGAGATCGGCGAACTGGGTGGAGAGGTCGTTCAGCGAGTTTGCGAGGTCGGGGAGGAAGGCGTCCGGGCGGGCCTGCGCGAGGCTGCGGCGGATCTGGACTGTTTCCTCGATCGCGGCCAGCGCCTGCTCAGGCCGGCCAAGAGCAGCGAGCCGATAGGAGAGGTTGTTCAGCGACATCGCGAGGTCGGAGAGGAAGACGTCCGGGCGGGCTTGGGCGAGCGTTCGGTAGCTGTCTGCTGCTTCCTCGATCGCGGCCAGTGCCTGCTGGGTCCGGTCGAGATCGGCGAGCCGGGTGGAGAGGTTGTTTAGCGACGCCGCGAGGTCGGGGAGGAAGGCGTCCGGGTGGGCCTCGGCGAGCGTTCGGTAGCTGTCGACTGCTTCCTCGATCGGGGCCAGCGCCTGCTCATGCCAGCCGAGATCGGCGAGCGCGTTGGAGAGGTTGTTCAGCGACGTTGCGAGGTCGGGGAGGAAGGCGTCCGGGCGGGTCTGCGCGAGGCTGCGGTGGATCTGGACTGCTTCCTCGATCGCGGCCAGCGCACGCTCAGGCCGGTCAAGAGCGGCGAGCCGATAGGCGAGGTTGCTCAGTGATCCCGCGAGGTCGGGGAGGAAGGCGTCGGGGCGGGCTTCGGCGAGCGTTCGGTAGCTGTCGACCGCTTCTTCGATCGCGGCCAGTGCCTGCTCGGTCCGGTCGAGATCGGCGAGCCGGTTGGAAAGAGTGTTCATCGACATCGCGAGGTCTGGAAGGACGGCGTCCGGGTGGGCTTGGCCGAGCGTTCGGTAGCTGTCGACCGCTTCTTTGATCGCGGCCAGCGCGTGCTCGCGCCGGCCAAGAGCAGCGAGCCGGAGGGAGAGGTTGTTCAGCGACGTTGCGAGGTCGCGGAGGTATGCGTCCGGGTTGGCCTGCGCGAGCGCGCGGCGGATCGCGACTGCTTCCTCGATCACGGCCAGCGCCTGCTCGCGCCGGCCAAGCTCGGCGAGCCGGTTGGAGAGACCGTTCACCGAGCGTGCGAGGTCGGGGAGGAAGGCGGTCGGGCGGGACTGCGCGAGCGCGCGGTACTTGTCGACTGCTTCCTCGCTCGCGGCCAGGGCCTGCTCGCGCCGGCCGAGAGCCGCGAGCTGGCGGGCGAGATCGGTGAGGAGTTCTGCCGCCTCTTCGTCGCGTGCGAGACCAACAGGCTGCGTCTCGAGTAGTCGGTCGTAGGCCTGGCGCGTGACGACGGCGGCAAGCTCGCGCAGGGCGACCGTCTCGGTCGGGAGCAGCGGGAGCATCTGGGCTGCGAGCTCCGGCTGCGGCGTCTCTTCGATCACGTCGGCGAGGAGGGAGCCGATCGGGTCGCCCGTTTCCTGGGCGACCTCGATCGCCTGCTCCCAGAAGGACGAGACATGTACGGCGAGGGCCGCGCGGAGCGCACTCGCGACCGAGTCGTGGCTGCGGGCGGCGCGGGTCAGGACGCCGAGGCAGCGCTTCGCGTGCGCGGCATCCGAGCGGGCAAGCAGCCGCTCGGCAAGCTCGGGCACTTCCGTTAGCACCGTCGCCAGGAGCGCGTCGGCGAGCAGATCGGGCTCGAGCGGCCGGAAGAACCCCTCGCCTGGATAGAGCGAACGCAACCAATTGGCGATTGACCGTCGCTCCCCCTCCGGCTCGTCGGCCAGATCGGGGACGGCCGTGACCAGCGTCGCTGCTTCGCCCTCGCCGCTCGCCGTAGTGAGCGTGGCGAGAGCAACCGCGCGTCGGCGTGCGCGCTCACTAAGTGGCTTGAGCCCGCTCTGGCGGGCGCTTGTCTCCCAGTAGCGGCCCTCCTGCTCAATCCGGGCCTGCAAGAGATCGTCGCTCACCGTTCGGCTGTTCGCGAGGGTTCCGCCTTCCAGCGACGTGAGGGCAGCAAAGTGGACAAAGAGGACGCGGTCAAATAGCTCGTCGTCCAGGGTCTCCACAACGTAGTCGGTCGAGCGTTCCGTCTTGATCGCGAACGCCTCGGCAGCGTCACGGAAAGCCCCGCGTCTCCAGCCTGCACCCTGATCGAGCGAGCCGACCTCACGCGGGGCCGCGCCGACCAGCACCAGTTCGGCGCGAGCGTCACCTCCCAGCCGACGCCGGAGCGTCGTCTGCCACCATTCGCCAGTGTCGCGCGCCAGGAGCAGCAGCCGCACCGGAACAACCGGCCCTGCGCGAGCGAACTGAGCGATCAGGGCTGCTACTTCATCAACGCGTGTGTGCGCCTCGTCGACAACAAGCAGCAGCGGCGCCTGCGTAGCCATAAGCGCGTCACCATCGCCGCTTGGTTCAAGGAAGCCGGCGAGCCAGCCTTGGTCCTCCGCCCGCCGGCAGAGTTCGGCTGCAAGTCGCGTCTTACCGGAGCCGCCCCGACCAATCAGCAGCGCGCTCGCGAACTCGTCCCCGTCGAGCCAGAGGAGAAGACTGTCGAGTTCGGCCGTATGCCCGTGAAAAGGGACGACGCCGTAGCGGGGATAGAGCAAATGGATTGGTGAGCGGCGAAGGAACTCGGCGCTCGCATTCGTCGGCAGCGGCTCATACGGCGGGAGCAGGAGGGCACGCGCCGCTTCGTCCTCGACCGCGTCAAGCCGACCCTCGGCGTCGAGGCCAACGGTCGTGCGAAACAAGTCCTCGTCGACCATCGCGGTCACTGGTTCGGCGGCGAGCCGATCAGTGCCGAAATGGGTCGGCGCAACGACGACGACACCAACCAGCAAACGGTCAGAGAACAGCGCGGCCCCCGACATGCCCTCCCAGGGCGAGTGTCCCGAGTCGTCACGGTCCGGGACGCTGCCATCAATGTGCACAGTCAGCAGCCCGCGCTTCGCTCCCGCCAGCGGCGCCACCTGACCGACGATCTCCTCCGTGTCACGCTTCGACCCGGACGCCTGCGCAAGCGGAAACCCCAGCGCACGACATCGCGCCCGATCCCCGGTCGCAAGCCGGCCAAACCGCACCCGCTCGCCAGCGCGAAGACCCGGAGCCCGCAGCAGCGCAGCATCGGACGCAGCACCCCGCCAAACAACCTTGGTGGCGGGCGCCCACTCGCCCTCGCCCAGTGGACGAACCTCGCACTCGCCAGCGACTACGTGAGCTGCGGTGAGCACCAGCTCGTCGGCGATCAGGTAGCCGGAACCAAAATTATCCTCGCCCACGCTGCCGCCGGCCGAGAAGATCTCGACCACCCGGCGCTCCTCAAAGCCGACGGGCACCTAATCGGGTCGATCCTGGACGGATGAGCGGACGCGAATGTCCTTTCCACTCGCGCTGACCGGCGAGAGACTGAGCTTGACCGTATGCGTCGTCGATGAACTCCGGCTTCCCGAGCCACCGACCGAGACGAGCCAGAACTTGATCCCAGCCTCGCCACCGGCCTCCTTCGACACCTCGACCTGCAGCTCCAACTCCACCGGCCCCAACGCAAACAGCAGCTCCTCGCCCTCCGCCTGACGTACGGCCTCGACGAGCTCAGCCCGCAACGCGCGAACAGCCGCCGCCAGAGGAATGCTCACATCAGCCACCGCTACACCTCCTCGACTCCAGGCAAGTCTCCCGCTAACCAACAAGCGACACAAGAGCCCTCGATCAGCCGACCCAGACCTACGGTCATTGGAGTGCACCGGAAGACGCCGCCGGCGATACCGTCAGCGGTCACGATACGGTCACGCCGCGATGAGCCACTCGATCGTCACGTGCGTCTGCTACAGCATGACCTCGCTGACGAGGATCGCGTACGGATCCTTCGTCCGCCGCCAGGGCAGGTCACGCGCGTTCTCGCGGTGCCACGCGAGCAGGAGAACGTCCACGAGGCAACGCTACCGGCCACAATGGCTCGATGAACGAGAGGCGTGAGGCAGAGGAGCTCGTCCGGCTCTGGCAAGAGCTCCAGGAGGCCCAGGTGGCCGGCGATGCGGAACGTCTGGCAGGCCTGCAGCGGCGCGCGGAGAGCGAGAGCAAGCGGCCGGATGCGTCGGAGGAGTGGCAGCAGCTCGAGCAGGAGGCGGGCCGGTACGGCGACCGCCTGCTCGAAGCGCTCGAGGAGCAGCCGAGCGTCGGGGTCGGAGACGGGACGGAGACGGTGCCGGTCGATGTCGAGTCGACGCCGGAGCCGGTGGAGGGGCGCCGCGGCCGCGGGAGGACCGGCTCTCTGATCTGGCTCGCGATCCTCGTCGGCTGGGTCGTCCTGCAGATCCTCCAGGGCCTCGGAGGCGAGAACGGGTCGCCGTAGACTGGCGTGATGAGTGTCCGCACCCGCTTCGCGCCGAGCCCGACCGGCTCGCTCCATCTCGGCAGCGCCCTGTCCGCCGTCGCGAACCGCCGTCGCGGCGACTGGCTCCTGCTCCGGATCGACGACACGGACCCCGGTCGCGGGGTGGCAGGGGCCGTCGACGAGATCGTCGCCGACCTGCGCTGGCTCGGGATCGACTGGGACGAAGGGCCAGCGCCGCAGAGCGAGCGCGCCGAGCGCCATCGCGAGGCTGGGACGACCGTGGGCGCCGGGGACACCGACGGGACGCTGCGCTTCGGCCGCCTGACGCTCCTCCGCGCCGACGGCAGCCCGACCTACCACCTCGCGAGCGTGGTCGACGACCACGACTTCGGGATCACCCACGTCGTCCGCGGCGCCGACCACAGGCCGAACACGGAGCTGCAGCGCGAGCTCGCGCGTGCGCTCGGCTTCGAGCCGCCTGAGTACGTCCACCACGGCCTGATCCTCGGCCCCGACGGCAAGAAGCTCTCGAAGCGCACGAGCGAGGTGGCGACGCTCGCCGACCTGCGGGAGGCGGGTATCCCCGCCGGCGCCGTGCGCGCCTACCTCGACGAGCTCGGGGAGCCCACGCACGACGTCCACCTCGATCTGCCGCGCATCCGCCGGCTCGCGATCGACGCGATCGCCTCGATGCCCGACGAGGAGCTGGCCGCGCAGGCCGCCGCCCCGGCCGAGCTGGTGCCGGCGCTGCGTGGCGCACGTGACCTGAACGAGGCTCGCGAGATGGCGCGGTCGATCCTGGAGCCCGAGCGGGCCGAGCTGCCTGCCGGCGCAGCACCGACGCTGGCGCGCTTCGTGGAGCTCGAGGCGAGCGGGCTCGAGCCGCGGGCGCTCGTGCGCGAGCTGAAGGCGGTGGGCGGCGACCTCAAGGCGCTGCGCCTCGCGCTCACGGGCAAGGAGCGCGGGCCGGAGCTCTGGACCGTGATTGCGGCGCTGCCGCGGGAAGAGGCGCTGCGGAGGGTCGGTGCGGCTCTCTAGCACCCTCCAGCGCGGTCTGGTGGAGCTGCCGGAGCCGCCGGGGCCGATCGGCATGTACGTCTGCGGCCCGACGGTCTACGCGCGCGCCCACATCGGCAACGCGCGGCCGTTCGTGATCGGCTCCTGGTACGCGCGCTGGCTACGCCTCCGCGGCTATGACGTCACGCTCGTCCACAACATCACGGACGTGAACGACAAGATCTACGAGGCGGCGCCGGGCGCGAGTGCGGCGCGCGCGGCCGAGGCGACTGAGTGGTACCTCGAGGATGTGGCGCGCTTCGGCCTCGACGAGGTCGACCACTACCCGAAGGTGACCGAGACGATGGACGCGATCATCCGCTTCATCGCCGATCTCGTCGAGCGCGGCTTCGCATACGAGGTCGAAGGCGATGTGTATTTCCGCGTCGGGAAGCACGCCGAGTACGGGCGGCTCTCCGGCCAGCGGCCCGATCAGGTGGAGGAGCAGGAGCCGAACGCGCGCAAGGAGGATCCGCGCGACTTCGCGCTCTGGAAGGGGAACAAGCCCGACGAGGACACGTGGTGGGAGTCGCCGTGGGGACGGGGTCGGCCCGGCTGGCACATCGAATGCTCGGCAATGGCGGAGCAGCTACTCGGGCCGTCGTTCGAGATCCACGGCGGCGGGTTGGATCTCGTTTTTCCGCACCACGAGAACGAGCTTGCGCAGTCGACCGCGCGCGGCTACGAGTTCGCGCGCATCTGGATGCACAACGGGATGCTCCGCTTCACGGGGGAGAAGATGTCCAAGTCGGTCGGCAACGTGGCGACGATGCAGGAGGCGCTCGACGAGTGGGGGCGCGAGACGCTCCTCGTCTTCTTCTTGACCGCGCACTGGCGGAGCCCGATCGACTATTCGGACGAGACCGTGGGCGCGGCCGCAGCGCGGGCCGAAGGCTTCCGCGAGGTCTTCCGGAACCCGTCGCGGGCCGCTCCGCCCGACGCCTGGGAGCGCTTCCAAGAGACGCTCGACGACGACTTCAACACCGCGGGCGCGCTCGCGCTCATGCACGATTGGCGCGACCACGAGCTGCTGCGGCGCGCGCTCGACGCCTTCGGCCTCGCGTCGCTCGCCGACGCCCTCGAGGCACCCGAGGAGCTGCACGAGCTGGCGCGCCGTCGCCAGGAGGCCCGCGCCGCGCGCGACTTCGCCGAGTCCGACCGGCTCCGCGCCGAGATCGAGGCTGCGGGCTGGGAGGCCCGGGACGAGGCGGACGGGTACCGGCTCGTTCGGCGCTCGTGACCCAGACGCGCGAGCAGGTCTACGGCCGCAGACCCGTACGTGAAGCCCTTCGCGGGCCTCGCGACGTGCTCGAGCTCTGGGTGACCGAGCGCGCTGTCGCGGCCGAGCCTTGGCTGCAGGAAGGGCCCCGTTTGCAGGTAAAACCCGATCGGGAGCTGTCCGAGGCGGCCGAGACGCGCGATCACCAGGGCGTGCTCGCCTGGTGCGAGCCGTACCGCTACGCGGACGCATACGAGCTTGCCGCGGCGGAGCAGCCGCTGCTCGCGTGTCTCGATCAGGTGACCGATCCGCGCAACCTCGGTGCCGTTTGCCGTAGCGCCGAGGGCGCAGGCGCGACCGGCGTGGTGGTTCCCGCACACGGCTCAGCCCGCGTCACCGCGGCAGTCTGCCGGTCGTCTGCCGGCGCCGTCGAGCACCTCCCGGTTGCCGTCGTGCCGAACCTCGCGCGCTATCTGAACGAGATCAAGCGCGGCGACCTCTGGATCTACGCGGCGGCGGCCGATGCCGAGCAATCTCTCTGGAGCGCCGACCTCGAAGGTGGGCTCGCCCTCGTCTTCGGCGCGGAGGGCAAGGGTGTCCGCCCGCTCGTGCGGCGGGCGTGCGACGGCGCGATCTCGATCCCGCTCGCCGGGCGGGTCGAGTCGCTGAACGTGAGCGTCGCCGCGTCGCTGCTTCTCTACGAGGCGGCGCGCCGCCGGCATGCCTGAGCCGACGCTCTACCTGTTCGACGGCTACAACCTGCTCCACCAGGCGTCGTTCGACGACCCCCGGCAGCTGACCGACGTGCTCGCGAGCTACGTGGCGCTGCGTGGTGCCCGTGGCGTGCTCGTGTGGGATGGCGTCGGTCCGGATGCGGAGATCGGGCCGCTCTCGGTCCGCTTCGCCGCGCATGCCGACGCGCTGCTGGAGCGGCTTGCCGCCGAGCATCGCGACCAGGAGCGGGTCTGCCTCGTCTCCAGCGACCTCGCCGTCCGGGGCACGTCCGGGCAGGAGGTGCAGAAGCTCTCGTCGCAGACCTTCCTGCGCGACCTCGAGCCGGCCCGGCACGAGCAGGAGCGCGGTTCGCGGCCGGGTACACGGCTGGTCGACTCGCTGGACGCGGAGACCCGCGCCCGCCTCGAGCGGCTGCGCCGCGGTCACTCGTCCTGATACGAACATGTGTTCCTAACAAAGCTGGTCCCTTGCAAAGGGCTTGTAACTTGCAGGTAGCCCTGCTATGTTCTGCCT
>Ga0190265_10002709_pt1 | contig 11927 bp, 5 predicted proteins | sample Popmic124T_FD_133135 | JGI IMG/M metagenome (GOLD analysis project Ga0190265, IMG submission 133135) | Populus adjacent soil microbial communities from riparian zone of Indian Creek, Utah, USA - 124 T | ecosystem: Environmental > Terrestrial > Soil > Riparian zone | place: USA: Utah | collected... | reverse complement strand
GGGGGCTGGAGGGAGGGGGGGCTTTTGGGTCGGGGGGTGGGGGGGGGCTCGCGTTTCAGCCCGGGCCGGGGGTTGGGGGGGGGGGGGGGGGGGGTTGCCGTCCCTACGGCGGCTTGGAGCTCGCACGGGCGGTGGGACGGTAGTCGTCCTCAGCCCCACAATGTCGCGGGGCGTTTGCGAAGCAAGGAAGGGACCAGCTTGATTAGCTCCGGCAATCGCCCCGAACTAATCGCAGTTGTCGCTCGCGTGCGGACCGAAGGTCTCGATCATCCGTGCCTGCCGAAACTCTCTGTCGAGAAAGCTCCGCAGAGCGATCCAAGCTGGAATGGCCAAGCCTCCGCCGGGAAGGATGGCGGTCCACTTCAGGAAAACCAGAGCCCTCCGCACGCGGCTGAAGGGCTGGAGATCGGAGAGGTCGCGCCAGAGAAACGGTCTTGGCAGCCAGTGTCCGAACCGTCGGAAGAGGAGGAGGTTCCAGACGGGTGTCAGCAGAGCGGCCATGCCCAGGATGCGTCCGGGCCAGCCGCCGAATCTTTCGTTCAGAGCGATCGGAACGCCGACGAGCGCGAGCGCCAGGAATGCGAAGCTCCAGAGAGTCGAGGTGCTGAGACCGTTAGCTTTTGCGGTGTTTGGAATGAAGATCAGCCAGGCGAGCATCGCAAGGAGAGCTCCGCCATAGGCGATGAGCAGCCCGAGCTCGACCCGCTGTCCTGCGACCCAGACGAACCCGGCCTGAGAGCCAGCCAGAAACGCCGAAGAGGTCAGGAACAGATATCTCCCGAAATTCTTGGCCTCGGATTCGGTGAGATTCGGGAGCCGCAGAAGCCGGGCGATGGCAGCCCCCAACCAGATCATCAGGCCGATGCCGGCGAGCGAGACTTCGAACCAGGTGGCGAAGGAAAGCACGGCATTGACGGAGGAACCGAGGCGCGGGAATACTTCCGCAAGCATCGCCAACCCGGCCACCAGCGCTCCTCCTTCCAACAGGAGAAGCGCCGTTTTACGGCGATAGTAGGACAGCAGGTCACTATCGAGCGCCGCGGCCCGGTTTGGTCGATCCGTCAGCCGAGGCCGCCTCCACTGTTGAAACCAGGGCGCAGCGCTCCAGCTGGATCTGAGCGAGTTCCGGAGCTGCTGCCAGATAGGGAGACGATCGGTAGTGCTCCGCTGCGCCCAGGCGCTCCATGCCAGAGTTTCCGTGTTGCCGTCTGTCTGCGAAATGACCAGACTGAAGGCACCTGCGAAGGGTCCAGGCAAAGGCAGAAGAGCGAGCCAGGGAAGCACGCCAGAGAGCGGCTTGCGATATGGGAGGCGGGCGGCTTGGAACCGAGCGCTGGCGAAAATCACCAGATGGAGAGGAACGCAGACGGCGATGATCCATGAAGAATGATGCGTACGTGCCAGCCAGACAGCCCGGATCAGCGGTAGCCCGAAGCCCAGCCCCATCCAGACTGCGAAAACTCCGGAGGTGTAGAGGCGCAGCAGCCTCCCGGGAACGCGGGTTCTGGATGGCGATCGGGTAAGGCAGAAAGAAGGGCGTGGGCGCCGGCCCCGAAACGCCCAGCTCGGCTGGCGCTCCAGGAGCCTCCTCCAGGCCGGCAGCAGCGCGAAAGAGAACAGAGGGAAGCTTGCCGCGACGAACCGGGCGACGAGGAGCCAGCGGGGCATCGCTCGCTCGGCAGGGGTCTTGGCCGAGAGGAAGCGGTCGAGGAGCCATCCATGAATCGGCATCGCGAGAAACGAAGGGACCAGCCAGTTCAGGATGCGATCGCCGAAGACGAAAGGAGGCCAGCCGTGGAACCAGAGGGCAGGCTCGAGTAGCAGAAGCATCATCGCGGACGAGACGCCCAAGATGAACGCCGCATCCTCCGCCGTCCAGTTGGCCCAGCTCGAACGTCGCATGACGTCGAACGAGGTCCGGCGCCACCGGCGATAGACCTCCTCGGCGCGCGTGTCGTCCACGATCACGGTCGTGAAGCCGCCCACGAGCCTTCCATCCCTGGCCACAGGCAAGTTTGCAGGTGCCGGGCTAGCGGGCGAGTTTGGGGAAGCCTATCCTTGACGCTCAATCGAAAACTCCCGATTCAGAAAGCTTCTCAGGGCTATCCAGGCTGGGATGGCCAAACCTCCGGCGGGAAGCAGTGCCGTCCACCTCAGGAAATGCAAAGCTGCCCAAACTCGCCTGGAAACCCGGGGATCGGAGAGGTCGCGCCAGCGGAACGGCTTTGGCAGCCGCTGTCCGAAGCGTCGGAAGAGGAGAAGGGTCCAGACGGGTGTCAACAGAGCGGCTGCGCCCAGGATGCGTATGGGCCAGCCGCCGAATCTGTTCAAAGCGATCGGAGTGCCGATGAGCGTGAGGGCCAGGAACGCGAGGCTCCAGAGAGTCGAGGTACTCGCTTTCGTAGCGCTGGGGATGAAGATAAGCCAGGTGAGTATCGCAAGGAGGACTCCGCCATAGGCGATGAGCAGCCCGCACTCGACCTGCTGTCCTGCGACCCAGGCGAACCCGGCCTGAGAGCCAGCCAGAAACGCCCCAGAGGTCAGGACCAAGTACCTCCCGAAAATCCTGACCTCGGATTCGGCGAGATTCGGGAGCCGCAGAAGCCGGGCGATGGGAGCCCCCAACCAGATCATCAGGCCGATGCCGACGAGCGAGACTTCAAACCAGGTGGCGAAGGAAAGCACGGCATTGATAGAGGAACCGAAGCGCGGGAAGCCTTCCGCAAGCATAGCCAGCCCGATCACCAGCGCTCCTCCTTCCAATAGGAGAAGCGCCGTTTTCCGGCGATAGCAGGACAGCAGGTCGCGGTCGAGCGCCCCGGCCCAGGTGGGTCGATCCGTCAGCCGAGGCCGCCTCCATTGTTGAAACCAGGGCGCAGCGCTCCAGCGGGATCTGAGCGTGTCCCGGAGCTGCCGCCAGCGAGAGAGACTATCTGTGGTGCTCCGCCGCGCCCAGGCGCTCCAGGCCAGAGTTTCCGTGTTGCCGTCTATCTTCGAAATGACCAGACTGAAGGCAACTACGAAGGGTCCAGGCAAAGGCAGCAGAGCGAGCCAGGAACGCACGCCAGCGACCGACCCGCACCAGGGGAGGCGAGCGGCCTGGAACCGAGCGCTGGCGAAAACGACCAGATGGAGAGGGACGCAGGCGGCGATGATCCATGAAGGTCGTTGCGCACATGCCAGCCAGGTAGCCCAGAGCGGCAGCGCAATGCATAGAGCCATCAAGCCTCTGAAAATTCTGGAGGTGTAGAGACGCAGCAGCCTTCCGGGAACACGGATTTTGGATGGCGATCGGGTAAGGAAGAGAGAAGGGTATGGGCGACGGCCCCGAAACGCCCAGCTCGGCTGACGCTCCAGGAGCCTTTTCCAGGCCGGGAGCAGCGCGAAAGAGAACAGAGGGACGCTTGCCGCAACGAACCGGGCGACGAGGAGCCAGCGGGGCATCGCTCGCTCGGCAGGGGTTTTGGCCGAGAGGAAGCGGTCGAGGAGCCATCCCTGAATCGGCATCGCCAGAAACGAAGGGGCCAGCCAGCTCAAGACGCGATCGTCGAAGGCGAAAGGAGGCCAGCCACGGAACCAGAGGGCAGGCTCGAGCAGCAGAAGCATCATCGCGGAGGCGAGGCTCAAGAAGAACGCCGCATCCTCCAACAACCAGCCGGTCCAGCTCGAACGCCCCATGATGTCGAGCGAGGTGCGGCGCCACCGGCGGTAGACCTCCTCGGCGCGGGTGGCGTCGTCTTCGATCACGACCGTGTCGCCGCCCACGCGCGCTCCATTTCCGGCCATAGGCGATGGTGGGCGTAGATCCAGAAGGGAATGAAAAGGCCTCCCAGGGGGAGCGCCGCGGTGAGCGCCACTCCGGCCAGGATGGCACGATGTCTTCTTGGCAGCCGGGAGAGATCGCGAAACGTGAACGGTCGCACCAGCCATCTGCCCAGCACCAGAAACAATCCGAGGCTCCAGGCTGGCGTCAACAGGAACGTCAGCTCCAGCGCTCGGGCCAGGGATGTCGGTTGAAACATCAGGAACCAGCTCAGGGTTATCAGACCGATCCAGAACAGGAACCAAAGCGAAGTGCCGGGCTCCGATGGGGCTGGAGAGTGGGTGAGCGGCGAGAGCGACATCGAAAGGACCTGCAGGAGCACACCCGAGAGCGCCATTGCCAAGAGACACAACCCGATCTCGGGCGTGCTCCCGCGGGCCTGTAGCGAGCCCACAAGGAGACCCGACATGGCCACTACCGGAACGAGGGCAAGGAAGCGACCGTACTGATTCCATCCCATGTCGCGAAGAGCGGCACACTTGCCCGTCCATTGCGCGACGAGGCAGGCTGCGGCCAGGAGAACGCCGGGCAGGGCAGGCAGCAGGAGAACGACGATTTCGTTTCGGGCTGTGGGAAAGGCAGGGCCGAGCCGCCAACCGGTCATCCTTCCCACGAGCCAGGACAAAGCGGCGGCATCCACGGCGAGCAGCAACGTTTTCAAGCGAAAGGATGCCAGGCGGTGGGTATCGGCAGCTCCGGCTCCGCGAGGGACACCCAGCAGCGGCTCTGATGGCAAGTTCCGAATCTGGCGGTGCTCGGAAGCCGTTGCGGAGAGCAGCCTCTGCTCCCGATTCGGAGCGGACCTTGGGAGCGCTAGCAAGAAGCTCGGAATTCCTAGGCCAGGCACGAGCAGCAACCATGGCAAAGCCCGGAAAGGGAGCTTCGAGCTCCTCACGTACCAGACGCCGAAAAAGGCAGCCAACAGGTGGAGGACCACGCAAACCACTTGTAACGTCGACCTTCGGGAGGCATCCAGGGGGCGGCCTTCCCCTGCCAGCCATGACAGGCCACCGAGGAAGGGAGCGAGCTGGCATCCGATCATCCAGACGACAAGCGCGAGCAGGCGCTGGCTGAGGGTCCGGAGCCAGATCTCGGCCCTGGCGAGCCGCCGGGTCGCAAGAGATGGGCCAGGCACGGCCGACGAACCGAGGACGCTCTCTTGGGCACGGGCATGGTGAAAGGCCCAAGCGGGGCGGGATTCGGCGATCCACCGCCAGGCGGGCACGGAGGTGAGGCCGAGAACCGGCACGCCGGCCGTAAGGGGCCGCAGCAGCCGAAGCCACGCGGACATGGATCGGTTGCCCCGCATGCGCGAGGCGAGCCACCGATCCATCGTCCATGCATTCATGCCTGTCAGAAGGAGAATCGCCGCCTGCCCCGTGGGGTGAAGGCCAAGGTCGCTCAATGCCGCAAACCACGGTTCCGCCTTGCCTGTCAGCAGGGTGATCTCGAAATACAAAGTGGCAATGAGAACTCCGGTGATTCCGAAGCCCAGAAAGGGCTCGGCGCTCCAAGCCCAACGTGAGCGGCCCAGGTAGTCCCAACCATAGCGGGGCCAATGGCGGAGAATCTGCGCAAGGCGGATGCGCTCCAACTCCCTCACGTCGTCCATGCGTCAGGCCTTCGGCTGTCCGGCAGGGGCGAGCTCCAGCGCAAGGCGTAAGGACGAGCCGAGCCCCTCTGCAAGTCTCTGGGGCTCGCGCTGCGCTGCCCCGAGCTTCGGCGCAAGCCAGGCATGCAGCCAGAGCCGGAGCGCCGCTTCGCCCCGTTGCCGGCCGCCGGTCCGCAAGGCGTCCAGCACGGATCGTGCGAGGACCTGCAGATGCTCCGGCGAAGATCTCTCCCAGAGCCGGCGCACAAGAGGCTCGTCCCCGGGAGCCGCCGGATCGACCTCGCCGCGTGCCGACAGAGCGGCCAGCGCGCTGCACCAGGTCTCTGCGTCCTGAGAAGACCAGACCTCCAGCCGCTGCCTCGCTTCAGGCGACGAGAGCAGAGGCTGTAAGGCCGTGATCTGCTCGAAGGGGAGCCAGCCATTGCGGACCAGGCGAAGCACCGAGTTGTCCCGCTCCGCGTCTGCGGGCAGACGTTCCAGCGCCAAGCTGATCCTCTCGGGGGCCCGAGCCGCGAGGAGATAGGGAATCGCCCGCGCCTCTTCCGGATCGAGATCCGGCTTCCGCAGACGCCGATCGATCTCCCTCAGCCTCTCCTCGGGTGGCAAGACGCAGAGCTCGAACACCCGTTTCTGAACCGGAGGTACGGGGAACGAGAGCATGGATTGGAGGATGCGGCGCACCCGGCCGGCCGGCTTGTCCGGTAGACGGTCGAGGACCGTGACCACGATCGGCAGGACCTCGTGCCAGCGGCTGTGGAACTCTTCCTGAGCCGCGCCGGCATCACTCTGGAAAGGCAGTCGCGCCAGGGCTTCCAGCACCTCGGCTGCCCGCTTGGCGCCCCGGCGGTCGCCGGACACGAGGAAGAGCGACGGAATGCGCGCCAGCAGCCGTTCGAGCGCCTCCAGCCGCTCCTGCCAGGGTACCGAGTCGAGCCGGACGAGACGGCGAGCGGCCTCCTGGAGCTCCGCCACGGCCCGCGCGCCGCCGACCTGAGCACCCAACTCGGCAACCTGCGGCGTCAAGTCCACGAGGCGTGCATCGGTATCGGCGGTGAAAGCCGAACGGACCATCTCGATCGCCGCGGTCCGGTCGGGGCGGCCACCGTAGAAGGATTCCTGGAACGCGATCGAATGCCAGGCGAGGCGGAGGAGCGCCTGCAACCGGATACCGGGATCGCGGATCGCGCCGATCTGCTTGTCCGCCAGTTCCGAAAGATCGAGGGGAATTTGCAGCAGCGTGGAGAGCGCCCGCAACTCGTCCTCGATGGCATCGACTCTGGCCACGGCAGCGTACAGCGAGCGCGCGGCGAGAAGATCCCGGTTGGCGTCTCTGGGAGGGATGGTTTCGAGCAGTGTGAGGAGGCTCCTGCGGCGATCGCGAATCCCCTCGGCGATCTCCCGGGATCGCAGCCGTGGAGCCAGAACGGTGCGAAGCTCGTCTTCCTCTTCGGGCAGCAGCCGGCCGATCGCGCCGTCGAGAATCTCTGTGTTTCCCCGGAAGAAGCAGAGCCTCGCGGCAGTCTGGATCAGCAGGTCCTTGCGGAGTTGAAAGCCCTCGACGGCAGTGGGCGCGACCGCGGCCGCGTAGCGTTCCGCATTTTCGAGCAGCAGCTCCGCCAGCCGCTCGCTCTCCGTCTCGCTCCCGAGCGTCAGGAGCATTTCGGGGCTGCTCGCCGGGGACCAGACCACACCTTCGAGATGGGCCTTCAGCTCGTCCGGCCGCAGGCGTGCCACGAGGTCCAGGAAGAGCCGGAGATCCCGGGGCGGGGCCTCGTAGCGTAGCTCGTAGAGGTAGCCCGCGATCGAGCCGAGCTTGCGCCGCAGCTCGCCCTCGGGCTCAGACGCTCCAGAGGCCGCGTAGCGCAGGCTCCAGTGAAGGCAGTCGTCCGGAGCCTCTTGCAGCACGGCGAGCGCGGAGGCGGCCCGGCGCTCATCGGGCCTCGATTCGAGATCCACGATCCGCAGGGCTGCGCGAGCCGAGACGTCCTCCATGGAGGCGCAGAGCTCTTCGAGGCGGTCGGGATCCAGGCGGACGACGACCCCGCGACAGGCTTCGACGAGCGCCGCCGACCAGGGGATCTCCTCGCTCTTCGTCCAATCTTCCCAGGCGGCGAGAGCCTCCTTGGGCCGGGATTCGGCCAGCCTGCCCAGGAAGAGAGAGACGGCCCGGCGCCGGACGTCCTCATCCGCGCCGAGAAGCGGTCGAAGGTTGTCCAGGACCTCCTCGGGATCATCCGGTCCCAGCTCAGCCAGGCGCTCCGGCGTGGCCTCCAGGATGAGATACGGGTTCCGGATCTCGGCGAGGGCTCGCCAGAGGCCCGGGGCCTGGATGTCACCACGGTCCAGCCACGCTGCCGTGACCGCCTGCCACACGAGGTCGGCGTCCTCCGGGGCCGGGGCGAGCCGCGGGATGCAGACGGGCCATAGCGTGTCGAGCTCGGGACCGAGCTGCCGGGCGATGACGATAAGCGCAGGGCTCCGCCTCTCCGCCTCTTCTGCGGCCTGGAGGGTCCGGGAGATCACCTGCAGGAGCTCTCCAAACACCGGATCACTCCGGCGGCAGGCCGAGGCGATGACCGCGTGAGCCTCTGCTCGTTCCAAGGGATCGGTGAGCCGGGCTGCGAGGTCTCGAGCCAGGACGACCCGTTCTCCCGCTGCCAGGGCGCGAAGAATGTCCGGATCCACCAGGTCCTCTGCCAGGGCGCGGAGATTCGCCGCCACGGCTGCGAAGCGGACGAAGCGCTCCCAGTCGCGTGCCTCGATCGCCGCGCGCAGGACGTGCTCCTCGACGTCCTCTCCCGGACGCTCGAAGCCGCCGAACCAGTCCGCCTGGTCCGCCAGGAAGGCGCGCTGCTCGACGAGCTCGAACAGCCGCGGCCAGTCGCGTGAACCGCTCAGGTGAGCGATCAGGTGCCGGAATCGATAGGCCCGTTGCGCCTGTCTCCCCTCCTCGGGATCGGGAGGATCTTCAAGCTCCTCGTCGTCCTCGGCGAGAGATGCACGGAGAGGGATCATGGCTCATCCCACAGGGCATCGGCGATCCGCCGATGGGCTTCTTCGAGGTTGACCCGTTCATCCGCGACCTGGTCCTTGGCGGCGATGAACTCGAAAAAGCTCGAATGGTAAAGACGGTAACGCTTCCGCACCTTCCCCGTCTCGTCCTGTGTCTGCTCCACGTACAGGAACTGGGACCAGCTCTGGACGACCTCGCGAACCCGGTGACGGTCCGAGACGCCGGAGAAGCGCGAGATGTCGGCAAGCGACACGGGCTCCCGGACCGCGGTGAGCGCCACCAGTACGGGCAGGCGATAGTGGAACCAGGCATCTTCGTCACGAGAGCGCATACGCCGCCAGTGATCCTCGTAATAGCTCACTAGCCCTACGGGAAGATTGGTGAACAGCTGGCTTTGACGGTCGCCCTGCTCGATCTCCGGCAGCACATGGCGCAGGTACATGAAGTTGCCTTCGCTGCGTTTGACCATCTCGGCGACGAAGGTGTCGTCCTCCAGTCCTTGATCCATCAGGTAGGTCCGGATTCCGGCCCGCGGCAGATGGGCCTCCACGTACTCGCGGATGTCCTCCAGGTTGTGGGGAGAGTCCTGGCCGATTTCCAGGCTTTGCTGCTCGCATTCCACGCGCAGCGGAATGTCGCCGCGACGATTGCTGACCACGACGAAGAGGCCTGGGGGCAGACGGACCGGCAGGTACAGAGCATTGGCTCCCGGAGAGAGGAGGCCCAGATCGCTCTCGTCCAAGGCATCGACGAGGAGAGCGGCCTTTTCGCCTTGTTGCAGCCTCGCCGCCACCTTTTCGAGGAGGTCGCTGAGGAATTGCGTGCTTTGAGCAGCATCCGGCGGCAAGGGTGTGGGATCCAGCCCATAGGTGGCAATGAGCTGAGCGCAGATGTTCCGGAGGAACTGCTCGGGCCGCTGGATTCCCTCCTGACGGACGTTGAAGTGGCGGGGGTATCGCTCCCGCTTGGCAAGCTCCGCCATCAGGGCCGTCTTGCCGATGCCGGGGTCTCCGCTCACGATGAAGTAGCCCCGCGGTTTTTCGCGCGTGAAGCGCCCGATTGCGTCGAAGACCCAGCGGCGGCCGACGAAGCCCTCGGTCTTGTCCTGAATAAGCCGGGAGAAGTCGTGGATCTCCCCACGGATCTCCGGGGTGGCGAAACCGGAGATGCCGTCGCTCGCGCGCTCGAAGAGGCGGCCGTCCCAACTGCGCAGGAACAGAGCCGGTGTGGCCCACTCCGAGGTGCCCGGCTCTTTCAGGAGCACGGCCATGCGCCCTTCGGATGCGGCGGTATCGACCGGATCACCGGCGGCGATCCGCCGGTAGAAGGTCGTACTGAATTGGGAGGCCGCTTCATCCGAAATGGAGAGCTGCATGGCCAGAACCGCCGGCATCCCCGACAGGATCAGGGCGGAGGCCACGCCCGCGAAGGGATCCGCGCCCGTCGTCTGGGCGGAGCTAGCGGTGCGGCATGCGTTGAGGAAGGCCAACTGCAGCGAAGGAAAATCGCCGAGAACGTGGGCCAGGATTCGGCCTGGAAGCAGGCACATTTGCCTCTCGTCGTCCTCGAGCGCGAGGGCGCCTTCTCCACTATGAGGGTCGAACTTGCCGTGGCCCATGAAGTGGAAGACGTGGAAGGGTGCTTCGAGGAGCTTGTCTCTGATTTTCTGCGGGGTGGCATGCTGGAGCCACTCGACGTGCACGCCGAGAAGCTTTTTGAGCGCCTTCTCGATCTGGCCGGCTTCGGTTTCGAATTCGAGAGAATCGACGCCGACCGGGCATGCCGAAGCGAGCAGGATGCGCAGCGGCGGAACGAGGCGGGGCCTCGCTCCGCGGGGAACGTTGAGGTAGCGGACGATTGAGATCCTGCGGCCCAGGTTCAGGAACCCCCGTCTTTCCTTCCAGAAGACGGTTTCCCAGGGCAGCTGACCGATCGGCAGGACCTCGGGATCGAAGCAGAGCTTGATGCGCAGGCCGTGCTCGTCGTCCTCCGGCAGCCGCGCCAAGCTTTCCGCCAGGAGACCGCGGAGGCCGTCCGTGAAGAGGGATTCGAAGAGCCGTGAGCCCACCTCTTCCAGCCGGACTCGCGCGATGTTGTCGTCGCAACTCTGAAGAGCCTGGAGGTCCTCAGCCGTGAGAGGCACTCGGAACATGCCTCGCCCATCGCCAGCCGGGCAGTGAACGGTTACCGGATGATCCTCCCCCTGGGGAGGGTGGATCTGCACGAAGAAGTCCTCGTAGTGCAATGGGCACCTCCGCGGGCTCAGACTCGACGGGTGAAGACACGAAGGAGTTGGGTTTTGTTTACAAGGGAGGCGGCTCAACAATTTGGACCGGGTTGGGGTCGTCATAGCTGCCGTCCGAAGGAGGTCGACGCCGCTATGCAGGCCGTGGGCTGGGAGTTCAAGAAGGCTCGGAATCTCTTCACCGAGATACTCCGAGATGCAAGCTACAAGGACGATGCCTCGTGCCTTGCATTCGCTGTCGGAGTTGTCTCCATCTTTCTGTGGCAGGTCGAGCCACTGCTCTGGAGGAGAGGGATCTTCAGAGTCCTCGAAACCTACGAAGGCAAGTGGCCAAATGACTTGCATCCGCTCTCAGGATTCTGGTTGTTTCCCTTCGAGTGGGTGCCCACTACCCTGCGGGGCAGCCTCTGGATCCCTGTGGTAATCGTATTCCTCGTCAATACCGTGCTACTCGATCGCTTCGTGGCGAAGCAAGGCGGCGAGGATGTTTCCTTTCGATCTTCGATCCTCAGGCTGCGCCGCCTGCTGGCAGGAGCTCCGATACTGGGGCTATGTGTCATCCCGCTATGGCGGATTCTATGCAACCGCAAGCCAGCATGGGCCTGCCTGAGCAAGGAGCCGAGGCTGGCTTTCGAAAGACCTCAAGGGGGACCGCCTAGCCTGCCTCGGCCAGCTCTTGACTCATTTGCTTTCCTCGTCTGGCTCCTGATATCAAATCTGTTTGCGCTCAGGGCGGCCGTGGCATGGCTGAACGAGCCGGAGCAAGCGACTGCGACCGGGCTGCTGGTCGTACAGGGGGCCTGTGGGGCGCTGCGGATTGTCGGGATGGCATTCACGATGGCGTATGTGCTTCTTCGCGTTCGGCAAGGCGCTTTGTGGGGCAAGAGAAAATGGGGCCTCCTGATCTCCTCAGGGGCCTGGTTTCTTCCGCAAAGCTTTTTCCTGCTGCCGATGGCAGCGCTCCTTCATATCGGAGAGCGATGGGGAGCCGTAATGGAGGACGTACGGGCAAAACCCACTCAGGAACGGGAAGCCGATCGGCTGATTGGCGGTCAAGTCCTCCTTGACCTCCAGGCCGTCGCGCTCGATCGAGCCGCCCTCGGGGTGCTCAGACTCTACCGCGAGAAGACGTTCCTTCTCATGGCAGAGGTGGCATCCGTCATGATGCTGGTCGTTCCTTTACGTGAACGGTTCCCCTTGATGAATCTGCCGGGATGCGCCGTGTCGCTCATTT
>Ga0190265_10002708_pt1 | contig 11931 bp, 12 predicted proteins | sample Popmic124T_FD_133135 | JGI IMG/M metagenome (GOLD analysis project Ga0190265, IMG submission 133135) | Populus adjacent soil microbial communities from riparian zone of Indian Creek, Utah, USA - 124 T | ecosystem: Environmental > Terrestrial > Soil > Riparian zone | place: USA: Utah | collected... | reverse complement strand
GTGGCGGTGGCGGTGGCGGCGGCAGTGCCCGGCCGACCCGCGGCGGCCGCGGCGGCGAGGGCGGCGGTGGCGGTGGCGGCGGTGGCGGACGCCGGCGCGTCGTAATCGATTCTCAGGCTGCGCGGCGCGATCGCACTCCGCCGCCTCCGCAGCAGCCGGCCCGCCGCGGGCGCGGCCGGCGGCGCCGTCCCCAGTGGGTGGAGCCGGATCTCGAGGCGCAGGCAGCGGCGGCTGCCGCCGCGGCGCTCGAGGAGGACCCGCCGGTCCCGGTCCGCTCGGGCTCGACCGTCAAGGAGGTAGCCGAGTCGCTCAAGCTGCCCGCCCCTGAGGTCATCAAGAAGCTGATGGAGCTTGGCGAGATGGCCACGCTCACGCAGACGCTCTCCGACGAGGCGATCGAGGTGCTCGCCGAGGGCTTCGACAAGAAGGTCACCTTCCACTCCGCGTCGGAGGACGTGGAGGAGGACCCGATCTACGAGGACAGCGACGAGCAGCTGATCGAGCGACCGCCCGTGATCACGATCATGGGCCACGTCGATCACGGCAAGACGTCGCTGCTCGACGCGATCCGCGAGACCGAGGTGGCTTCAGGCGAGGCCGGCGGCATCACCCAGCACATCGGCGCCTACCAGGTGCACCACGGCGATCACACGATCACCTTCCTCGACACCCCGGGCCACGAGGCCTTCACTGCGATGCGCGCCCGCGGCGCGAAGGTCACGGATATAGCCGTGATCGTGGTGGCCGCCGACGACGGCGTGATGCCGCAGACCGTGGAGGCGATCGACCACGCAAAGGCCGCCGACGTGCCGGTGATGGTCGCGGTGAACAAGATCGACAAGGAGGGCTCCGACCCGAACCGCGTTCGCGGCGAGCTCGCCCAGCAGGGTCTGACCCCGGCCGACTGGGGCGGCGACACCGAGTTCGTCGACGTCTCGGCCAAGACCAAGCAGAACCTCGACGACCTGCTCGAGACCCTCGTCACGCTCGCGGAGATCCAGGAGCTGAAAGCCAACCCGGATGCGGATGCCTCAGGGTTCGTGATCGAGTCGCGCCTCGACCCGGGCCGTGGCCCCGTCGTCACGCTCCTGATCCACCGCGGTCGCATGAAGGTCAGCGACTCGCTCGTGGCCGGCGAGGCGTGGGGCCGCGTGCGCGCGATGCACGACTACCACGGGCAGGCGCTCGAGGAGGCCACTCCCGGCATGCCGGTAGAGGTGCTCGGCTTCGACGGCGTCCCCGACGCCGGCGAGCACTTCCGCGTGGTCGAGAGCGACCGCGAGGCGAAGCGGGTGGCCAACGAGCGCTCGATCCGCGTGAAGCAGGAGGCGCTCGCGCGCCAGGGCGGCCGCAAGGTCTCGCTCGAGGACGTGCTCGCCCGCGCCGAGCGTGGCGAGAAGGAGCTCAACCTCGTGCTCAAGGCCGACGTGGCCGGCTCGCTGGAGGCGCTCGCCGACGAGATCGTGCGCCTACCGCAGGACCAGGTCCAGGTGAACATCATCCGCGAGGGCGTCGGCGGCATCGCCGAGTCCGACGTGATGCTGGCCGCCGCCTCCGATGGCGTGATCATCGGCTTCAACGTCCGCCCGGTCGGCAACGCCGCCCAGGTAGCGGACCGCGAGGGCGTGGAGATCCGCACCTACTCGGTCATCTACAACATCGTCGAGGACCTGCGGGCGGCCATGGAGGGACTGCTCGACGCCAAGGAGGTCGAGGAGGCCGTCGGCACCGCCGAGGTGCGCCAGACCTTCAAGGCATCGCGCGTCGGAACGATCGCGGGCTCCTACGTGACCGACGGCGTCATGCGCCGCGGCGTCCAGTGCCGCCTCGTGCGCGACGGCACCGTCGTCTACGACGGCCGCATCGGCTCGCTGCGCCGCTTCAAGGACGACGTGCGCGAGGTGACCGCCGGCATGGAGTGCGGAATCGTGCTCGAGAACTATCCCGACCCCAAGGAGGGGGACGTGATCGAGGCCTACGAGATCAAGCAGGTTGAGCAGACGCTCTCTTGAGCTTCGTCTGTCTCCTAGAGATCCACCTGCACTTCCCGGACAACGGCAGTCTCAAGGGCAAGCGGAAGGAACTGAGCACGTTGAAGGCTCAGCTGCAGCGTCGCTTCGGCGCGGCGGTGGCGGAAACGGACCACCACGACCTCTGGCAGCGCTCAGAGCTCACCGCCGCGTTGGTGGGGAGAGAGGCCGGCTCGCTGCGGGATAAGGCCGCGGCTGTGGAGCGTTACGTGATCTCGATGTTTCCAGATGGAGCGCGTGTGGAATGCCAAATGGTGTCTCGGGAAGACCTTCTCTAGCATGGCCGACCGCATGCGCAGGGTGAACGAGGCTGTCCGCGAGGTCGTGTCAGCACGACTCGTGGAGGGCGTCAAGGACCCGCGCATAGGATTTGTGACCGTGACTTCTGTTGACACAAGCACCGATTTGCGCCAGGCGCGCGTGTACGTCTCCGTGCTCGGCAGCTATGAGGAGCGCGCGGAGACGCTTGCGGGGCTCGAGTCCGCACACGGGCTTCTGCAACAGGCTGTTGCAAGCGAGCTGCGCATGAAGCGCACGCCCACGCTTCAGTTCGTCTTCGATGAGTCGATAGACCGAGGGATGCGCATTACAGAGCTCTTGGGCGACGAGGAGCCATGAGCGTCGCCACCGAACAGGACCAGGTCGTCGGCGAGCTGCGGTCCGCCGACAAGCTCCTTCTGACGACGCATGAGAACCCGGATGGCGACGCGCTGGGCTCGCTGCTGGCGATGCACGGCATCCTCACGCAGCTCGGCAAGGACTCGCTGATGTACATGTCGCCGGACGAGTTCCCGCTGCCGTGGGAGTACCGCGGGTTCCACTTCGACGCCCTTGTCGGCTCCCCGCCCGACGACATTGCGGAGCGCACGATCGTGTTCCTCGACTGCGGCAACATCGACCGCATGCCGGTGGACTTCCTCCAGGCCGACGGGCTACACATCCTCAACATCGACCACCACCACGACAACACCCGCTTCGGCACGGTGAACCTCGTGTGCTCGGTCGCATCCTCCACGGCGGAGATGGTGTGGCGAATCGCGAAGGAGCTCGACGCCGAGCTCACCCCGGACATCGCCAAGGCGCTGTACGTGGGCCTCGTGACCGACACCGGTCGTTTCATGTACGAGAACACCTCGGCGGCGGCGCATCGGATGGCCGCCGAGCTGATCGAGGCCGGCGTGCAGCCGCACGTCGTGTACCGCGAGCTCTACGAGGACCTGCCCTTCCGGCGCCTCCAGCTGCTCCAGCGCGCCCTGGCGAGCGTCGAGCGCCACGACGAGGGCGCCCTCACGGTCGCTCATCTCACCAAGAGCGACTACGAGGCCACCGGCGCGCTCGAGACCGATTCGGAGGGCGTGGTCGATCACATGCGCGCCGTCGAGGGCACCCGAGTGGCCGTGCTCGTCCGCGAGCTTCTCTCTGACGACCGCTCCGGCATGCGCAAGGTGAGCCTGCGCGCCACCGACGGGTCGGTGGACGTGTCTCGCATCGCCCGCGAGTTCGGCGGCGGCGGCCACCCGCAGGCTGCCGGCTTCTCGACCGCGGTGCCGTACCCAGAGCTGGTCGAACAGCTGCGCGGCCACGTGCGCGACCAGCTCCTGGCCTCCTAGGAACGTCATGGACGGCGTGCTGCTGCGCGCTAAGCCGGCCGGCGTGACCTCGCACGACGTGGTGGCGGAGGTCCGGCGGTCGCTCCCGCGCGGGACCAAGGTCGGCCACGCCGGCACGCTCGATCCGTTCGCGACCGGTCTCCTGCTCGTGCTCGTGGGCCGTGCCACCCGCGCCCAGCGCTTCCTGATGGCGCTGCCGAAGACCTATCGGGCCGTGGCGCGGCTCGGCTGGACATCCGACACCGGTGACCGCGACGGCGAGCTGGTCCACACGGGGCGCGTGCCGGAGCGACTCGAGATCCCGACGGGCGAGCAGCTCCAGACCCCGCCGGCGTACTCGGCGCTGAAGGTGGGCGGGAGGCGCGCGTACGAGCTGGCCCGCAGCGGCGAGGCCCCGGCGCTGGCGGCCCGGCCGGTCACGATCCACCGCGCCGAGCTGCTCTCGCACGACGACGAGCGCGCGCGGTTCGAGATCGAGTGCTCGTCCGGCACCTATGTGCGCACGCTCGTCACGGACCTGGGCGACGCCTACTGCGAGGAGCTCGAGCGCACCGCCATCGGGCAGTTCCTGCTCGAGGACGCGGATCCCGACCGGCTGGTCCCGCTCCGCGACGCGCTCGCCTTCCTTCCGGAGCGAGTGCTGACGGCGGAGGAGGCACGCGCGGTGAGCCATGGCCGGGCCGTGGCGGCCGCCACGGAGTCGGACGAGAAGATGCGACTTACCTACGACGGCGAGCTGCTCGCCATCGCCGAGCCGGGCGCGGCCGAGCTCAGGCCCGTCGTAGTGTTCGCCCCTGCATGAGGGTTGTGTCACTCAACGCCGTGGAGCCGAGCTCGCGCCCGCGCAGCGTCGCCATCGGAACGTTCGACGGCGTGCATCGCGGCCATCGCGAGGTGATCCGCGGCGCCGACACGGTCCTCACGTTCGACCCCCACCCGCTGGCGGTGATCCACCCGGAGGCCACGCCGAAGCTGATCAGCACCTTCCCGGTGAAGCGCGACCTGATCGCCGGGCTCGGCGTGGACGAGCTGGTGGTGATCCCGTTCGACAAGGAGTTCTCCGAGCGCAGCGCGGAGGACTTCGTGCAACACGTGCTGATCGACAGGCTCGGCGCTGGGCAGGTCTCCGTGGGCGAGAACTTCCGCTTCGGAAAGAGGGCGGGCGGCACGCCCGAGTTCCTCAGCTCGCACGAGGGCTTCGAGACGCGCGTGGTGGCGCTGGTCGAGGCCGCCGGAGAAACCATCTCCTCGAGCCATATCCGCGGGCTGGTGGCGGCGGGAGAAGTCGCGCAGGCCGCGGAGTTCCTCGGAGAGCCGTTCCTGTTCGAGGGCGAGGTGGTGCCCGGCGACAAGCGCGGACGCGAGCTCGGGATGCCCACGGCCAACCTGGTGCCCGACGACGCCTACGTCTGCCCGGGCCACGGTGTGTACGCCGCGTGGGCGAACGGCCACCCGGCCGCGGTGAACGTGGGGGTGCGCCCGACGTTCGCGACCGGCCGCGGCCTGCTGGTCGAGGCGCACCTGATCGACTTCGACGAGGACATCTACGGCGAGATCCTCCGGATCGCCTTCCTGGACCGGCTGCGCGGCGAGAAGCGATTCGACTCGGTTGACGAGCTCGTGGAGCAGATGAACCGCGACGTGGAATCGGCGCGGCGGATCACCGAGTCCCGCTAGCCCAGCACGGGTGTAGGGTCGGTGCTCGGCCCCGTTCAGAGGAGCGCATGGACTCGCTCACGCTCGACCGGAAGCGGCTCGCATTCCTGATCGCAGTGCCCCTCGCATGGGCGGTGCTGCTGACGTTCCACGGGTCCCCCGAGCCCGACGACGTCTACGGGAGCCTTCAGGACGAGGCGACGAAGTGGCTGGTGGTTCACGGCGGCACGCTCGTGTTCATCGGGCTGATGGGCTGGGCGCTCTTCCTGCTGGTCGAGGATCTCCCGGGAAGGGCGGCGCGGATCAGCCGGCTTGCGATTGGCCCATTCGTCCTGTTCTACGGCGCCGGCGAGGCGGTCCTGGGAATCGCGACCGGGATCCTTGTGGAGCACGCCAACGACGTGCCGCCGGACGAGCGCGCCGGCGCTGTGGGCGCAGTCCAGGAACTCTGGGACAACACGATCACGGACGACGTGCTCCTGACCCTTGGCTCCGCCGCATGGATCGTGGCGGTCGTGGGCGCCGCCGTCGCGTGCCAAATCGCCCTGCTCTGCTTCGCCGCCGCAGCGGCGCTGCTGGCACGTAGCCGCAAGCCATCCGCGGTGCCGGCGCTCTAGTGCGGGGCAACGCGGAGCGCACGGTCTTCTGGGTTGCCGTCGCGGTGATCGCGATCCACGTCCTCGACGACTCGTTCATCCAGCCAGAGCCCGGCACCTCGGCCGGCGACCATCTCGTGAGCGGACTCGTACCGCTCGCCGCGCTCGGTCTCGCGGCCGCGGCCTATCCGCGTGTACGCGCGGGCTGGCGCGCGGTCATCGCGCTCCTCATCGGCCTGTTCGGGATAGTCGCCGGGATCGAGGGCTGGCACTACACCCGGGCAGTCGGGGCCTCGGGCGACGACTACACCGGGCTCGTGGCGCTTCCCGCCGGAGTTGTGCTGGTCCTCCTGGGCGTGGTGACGCTGTGGCGCTCGCGCCGGACCGACGAGCGCCGGCCGCGACGCTATGTCCGTCGAGCGCTGGTCGGGGCCGCCGGCCTCATCGTTCTCATCGCCCTGGTCGCGCCGTTCATGATGGCCTACGGCTACACGCATCTGGGCCGAGCCGTGGTTCCCGACCCCAAGCTCGGCGGCGCTGACTACGAGGATGTGAAGTTCGAGACCAGCGACGGGCTCGACCTCGAGGGCTGGTACATCCCGTCGAAGAACGGTGCGGCTGTGATCGCGTTCCCGGGTCGCAGCGGTACGCGGGACGCGGCGCGCTTTCTCGCTCGCCATGGATACGGCGTCCTTCTCTTCGACCGGCGCGGCGAGGGCGACAGCGAGGGAGACCCGAACTCGCTCGGGTGGGGCGGCACCAAGGATCTCGACGCGGCTGTCGCGTTCCTTCGCACGCGGCCCGACGTGGACCCCGGGCGCATCGGAGGCATAGGCCGCTCGGTCGGAGGCGAGATGCTGGTGGAGTTCGCAGCGGAGTCCGACGATCTCAAGGCGGTCGTATCCGAGGGCGCCGGGATCCGCTCCGTCCGCGAGGCCGCCGAGTCATCGGGGGCGGAGAAGTGGGCCGCCCTTCCGACGTGGGCGGCCATCACCGCCGGCGTGGCGATCTTCTCGAACCAGAGCCCGCCGCCGAACCTCAAGGACCTGGCCAGCCGCAGCGCACCGCCGCCGCTGTTCCTGATCTATGCCGATCAGGGCCAGGGAGGCGAGAACCTCTCAGCCGACTACTACGAGGTGGCGAGAAGGCCGAAGCAGCTCTGGAAGACGGACAGCAAGCACACCGGCGGATACGACGCCGCCCCGCTCGTGTACGAGCGCCGCGTGGTCAGCTTCTTCAATAACTTCTTGCGATAGTGGACTCGCGTCAGCTCGCGACGAGGCTCCTCGTGGTTCTGGCCTCGCTGGCGATCGTGCTTGCGCTCCTGGCGGCGTATGCGCGCCAGGCCGCCGTGAACTCGGACCAGTTCGCCAACCGGGCCACCGCGGCGCTCCGGGACGACAGCGTCCGCTCTCTCATCGCGCGGAAGCTCACCGACGAGGTGATCCTGAAGAACCAGGCCGATCTGATCGCCGCCCGGCCGATCATCGAGTCGGCCGCCTCCGATGTGGTGGGAGGCCGTGCGTTCGCGAACCTGTTCCGGAAGGCCGTGCGCGATGCGCACCGCGCGCTCTTCAAGCGCGACCAGAACACCGTCACGCTCACGGTCGCCGACATCGGGGCGGTGCTCGCTGCCGCGCTCGAGCAGGTGCGTCCGGAGCTCGCCCGCAAGCTCAGCTCGACGGAGCGGGTGGAGGTGGTCGAGCGGAACATCGGCAGTCTGAGCGCGACGCTCGCGGACATCGCCGAGCGCGTTCAGCTGCTCGCGGTCATGCTGCTCGTCCTCTCCCTCGCATTCGTGGCCGGCGCGCTCCTTCTCTCGCGGGACAGGCGCCAGACCGTCGTCGAGCTCGGTGTTGGAGCGGCCGTGGCCGGCGTGGTGCTGGTGGTGGCGTACTCGGTACTCCGTTCGATCGCGGTCGGGCAAGTCGAGGGGCCGGACGAGCAGGCGGCGGCGCGGGCGGTCTGGGACGCCTTCCTCGGAGACCTTCGCACCGCCGCCTGGATACTGGCCGCCTGCGGAGTGGTGGTGGCGGCAGCGGCGTCCTCGCTGGTCAAGCCGCGCCCGTTCGGCCGTCCGCTGCGAGTGGCCGCCGATTGGCTTGCCACAGAGCCGCGGCGCCCCGCCTTCCGGGCGCTGCGCGGCGCGGCCTTCGTGGCCGCGGGGGTGATCGTGCTCCTCGCCCGCGATGCCGTCGTGGTGCTGCTGATGAGCGCCCTTGGGATCTACCTGATCTACGAGGGCGTGAGCGCCGTGCTCCGGCTGGTGTACCGCCCCGACGAAAAAGCGCAGACCCAGGCGGCGGTGCGGCGCTTCGGGAGGCGGCTCGCACCGGTGGCGATCGCGGGGCTAGTGATCGCAGTGCTGGTCGGCACGTTCTTCGCCAGCGGCGGCACCACAACGGCCGCTCCCGCGCGGGGCCCGTGCAACGGTCACAGGGAGCTGTGCGACAAGCCGCTCGACGAGGTGGCACTCGTGGCCACCCACAACTCGATGTCGGTGCCGCTGCCCGGCTGGTACTCGTCGGTGCAGGAGCGCCCGATCGGCGACCAGCTTCACGACGGCGTCCGCGGCCTCCTGATCGACACCCACTACGCCGACCGCCTTCCGAACGGGAAGATCCGCACCTTCTTCGGAAGCGCCGACCAGCTGCGCAAGCAGGCCAAGATCGACGGCGTGAGCGACGACACCCTCGCGGCTGCACAACGCCTCCGTGACCGGCTCGGATTCGAGGGCGAGGGCGAGCGTGGGATGTACCTCTGCCACTCGTTCTGCGAGCTCGGGGCCACGCGGCTCGACTCGGTGCTCGACGACCTGCACACGTTCCTGGTGGCGAACCCCGGTGCCGTCGTCGTCGTGATCAACCAGGACTACGTGAGCCCGGAGGACTTCGTCGAGGCCGTGGAGGACGCGGGTGTCGCTGAGTTCGCCTACCCCGGGCCGGTCAGGGGCCCCTGGCCAACGCTTCGCGAGATGGTCGACTCCGGCAAGCGCGTCGTATTCCTGGCCGAGAACGAGGCGGGCGGAGCGCCCTGGTACCAGCTCGCGTACGACGGCATCACGGAGGAGACGCCGTACGCGTTCAACAACGTGGTGCAGCTCACGAAGCCGTCCAACCTGGCCGCGAGCTGCGCCGCGAACCGAGGGTCCGCGGGCTCGCCGATCTTCCTGCTGAACCACTGGATCACAACGGACCCCCTGCCGCTGCCGTCCCAGGCGAGCGAGGTGAACGCGTACGACGCGCTGCTCAAGCGTGCCCGCGACTGCCAGCGGACCCGCAAGCACGTCCCCAACCTCGTGGCCGTGAACTTCTATCTCCGCGGGGACGTCTTCCGGGTCGTGGACACCCTGAACGGCCTGCGTGGGCCCTAGAAGGGCACGGTCTCACATACGAAGCCGCTCGGGCGGCCCTTCTCGATGCAGCCCTCGGACCCGACGACGGTCCTTCGAAGCCGCCACACGAAGCTCCATGTGAGGGTGCCCTGGAGGTCCTTGGAGCCGAACGGCGCCCGCATCGGCGCGCTGCCCTTCATCACGATTCGCATCCGCCTCGCGTGGAAGCGCGACAGCGGGAGGACCGCCCCCACGGTCGGGAACTGCTGGTCGCGCTTGACCTTCAGGCCCACGATCGGGTCGTCGGCCCTCCGGTCGCACGAGTGGAGCTTCCAGTGGCCGCTGAAGCCGACCCGCACGGGACCGAGCCGGCCCCTTAGGCGCTTAGGCCCGAATCCGAGTCCGCTGCTCCCCTTGCTGCGCTTCTCCGAGTTGCCGGTACAGGTTCGTTCCTCGATGGTGCAGGTGTCGGTCTCGGTCACGGGGTCGGTGGTTATCCGGGCAAAGCTGACGCGCTCGGTGGCCTCGCGATGGAGCCTGAAGTCCACCTGAAAGCCTCCGACGATGGTCCCGAACAGACCGCTGTAGACGCCGTGACCCCGGCCGAAGATCGCGGTCCGGCTCGTGAGCACGTTGCGGTAGTCGCCCGTTGACACCCACGGTCCCGACTCGTCCTCGCAGCGAGTAGAGGCGTGTGAGTCCTCCACATGGAGACCGACCTCGCCGCGAACGCTCACGAGCTTCCACGCACTGGCGGCAGCGGAGGCAGACGCCGGGCTGAGGGCAAGGAGTACGAGCGCGACCCCTGCCGAAACGCTAATCCGTGTCATAGACCTCAGCCGCAGGCCGGGCCATCACGCGGTCTGCCATCTCCAACTTGAGGGTGTCGAGTCGGCGCTCCTGTTCGGCGCTGCGGCCCTGGGTCCGGGCAAGGTCAATGAACTCCTCCGTTACGAAGCCCTCCCGTAGCGCCAGCGTAACGCTCCGGTCCCGGTAGCGCAGCCGGAATACGAAGCGCTCGAGCGTGCGACCCCGCCCCGGCCGCGCGAGTGACTCGTCGATCCGATAGCGGTCGCCGCTCACCGCACGCGTGACCAGCTCGAACGCATCGCGCGCACCCGGCCCGCCGAAGGCGGTCTCCAGGACGATCTCGCGCCGCTCGCAGGGACCGTCCGGGTCGAGCAGTGGCAGCGCTCGCTCGAGGACCTTGAAGGCGTGCGCCACGCCGCCCGGCGAGCCGCCGCCGTGGTAGCGGAGCATGTCGTCGAACGAGAACGCGATCGGTCGGCCTCGCTCGAAGACTTCGATCGCCCCCGTCATGGGCGCTCAGTCAGGCACGTGCGCGAACCGGTCGGGGTTCGGGCCGGTCCTGCCGTCCTCGCCCCGGTCGAGCCCGTCGATCCGTTCGATGTCGCCCGACTCCAGCTCGAAGTCGAAGATCTCGAAGTTCTCGCGGATCCGCTCCGGCGTGACCGACTTCGGGAAGACGATGTTGCCGTGCTGTACCTGCCAACGCAGGACCACCTGGGCGGGCGTCTGGCCGACCCTGTCCGCGATCTCGGTGATCACCGGGTCGTCGAGTACCTCGCCCTGGGCGATCGGCGACCACGCCTCGGTGGCGATCCCGTGCTCCTCGTCGTAGGAGCGCACCTCGCGGTTCTGGAAGTAGGGGTGAAGCTCGATCTGGTTCGCGGCAGGCACGGTGTCGGTCTCGGCCGCGAGGCGCTCGAGGTGCTCTACCTGGAAGTTCGACACACCGATCGAGCGCGCACGGCCGTCCGCCTTGAACTCCTCGAGCGTGTTCCAGGTGGAGACGAAGTCGCCGTCGTAGAGCGTGGGGAGGGGCCAGTGGATCAGGAAGAGGTCCACGTAGTCGAAGCCCAGCTCGCTGAGCGTGCGGTCGAATGCCCGGCGGGCGTCGTCGGGCCGGTGGAAGCTGTTGTTCAGCTTGCTCGTCACGTACACGTCGCCGCGGTCGAGCCCCGAGGCCCTGATCGCCTCGCCGACGCCCCTCTCGTTGCCGTACATCTCGGCGGTGTCGATATGCCGGTAGCCGACGTCGAGCGCCACGCTCACGGCACGTGCCGTCTCCTCCGGGTCGATCTGGAAGACGCCGAAGCCGAGCTGGGGGATGGAGTGGCCGTCGCCCAGTTCGATGGTGGGGACGCTCATGCGTCCTTCTGTACCCACTCCGCTCTCCGGGACACGAGGGTCTCGATCGCGTCCGCCAAGTGGACCGTGGCGATGTTGTAGTCACCGCGCTCGATCCTGATCCTGTGCGCCTCCGCCAGGACCTCGGCATGGGTGTACCCGTTGGGTGGCTCGAAGCGGTACGAAGCCAGCTCGATCAGCAGGCCGAGGGGATCCTCGAAGTAGATCGAGTCCATGAAGCCGCGGTCCTTTACGCCGCTGTGCTCGATCCCGCGCTCGTCGAGGCGCTCGATCGCCTGCTGGAAGGTGGCCTGGGACAGCGCGAACGCGAGGTGGTGCACCGCGCCCGGATCCGTGGACGTGCGAGTCGAATCGGGCCGGCGCTCCTCGTTGGTGAAGATGGTGATGAGGCGGCCGTCGCCGGGGTCGAAGTAGAGGTGGCTCTCCGCCTCGTTGTCGAGATTGGGCTGCTCGAACACGAACGGCATTCCGAGGACGCCCTCCCAGAAGTCGATCGAGGTCTGGCGGTTCGCGCCGACGATCGTGATGTGGTG
>Ga0190265_10002707_pt1 | contig 11931 bp, 8 predicted proteins | sample Popmic124T_FD_133135 | JGI IMG/M metagenome (GOLD analysis project Ga0190265, IMG submission 133135) | Populus adjacent soil microbial communities from riparian zone of Indian Creek, Utah, USA - 124 T | ecosystem: Environmental > Terrestrial > Soil > Riparian zone | place: USA: Utah | collected... | reverse complement strand
CATCGGCAGGCTCCGTGCCTCCTCGACGACGGTGACGAGCGCGTCGAGCGATTCGAAGACCCGGTACACGGCGCCGATCCTCTCATCGCCGCAACCCCCGGCCTCGCATTGCCGGGCACCCGCGTGTCAAGTTGCCATCCGGGTGACGGCAGGCGTCTGATCAGGCGCGTTCCGCGATCCGGTCCAGCAGCCGGCGGTGCACCAGCTCGGGCAGCAGGTGCGCGACATCACCCCCGTAGGTGGCCACCTCCTTCACCAGGGAGCTGGAGACGAAGCTGTACTCCGGGCTGGCCGAGAGGAACAGCGTGTCCACACCGGACAGTCGCTGGTTCATCTGGGCCATCTGCAGCTCGTAGTCGAAGTCGGTGACCGCGCGCAGGCCCTTCACGATGGCCCGGATGCCGTGCTCCTGGCAGTAGTCGACGAGCAGGCCGTGGAACGAGCCCACCGAGACGTTCGGATGCTCGGCGGTGATCTCGGAGAGCATCTCCATCCGCTCGTCCACGCTGAACAGGCTCTTCTTGCTCTTGTTCACCAGCACCGCGACCACGACGTGGTCGAACAGGGCCGCGGCCCGCGCGACGACATCCAGGTGCCCGCGGGTCGGCGGGTCGAAGGAGCCGGGACACACAGCGCGCGCCATGGCCGGGACGCTAACACCCAGATCCCGCCCGGCCGCCATCACGAAGCCGCCGTTCGGAGCCGTATTGCCGTTCCTGCGCCGGCCCCAGCGCAGTTGGGAGCCAAACTGCGGTTTTGGCCTGCCCCAGGCGGCGGTTCGGAGCCATCGCGTGCGGGTTCAGTCCGGTGGGTGGCGGGTGGCGAGTTCTAGGACGGTCTCGCCGTAGCGGCGCCGGCGGAGCGGCTGCCATCCGGGGGGCCAGCGGAACTCGGGCCCACGGGCGGAGCGCTCGACCACGACCACCGCGTCGCCGGTCAGCCAGCCGTTCGCGGCCGCCGCGGACAGCCAGCCGGCCACCTCCGGGTCGGGCACCTCGTAGGGCGGGTCCACCAGCGCCAGGTCGTAGGCGCGCGCGGCCGGCCCGGCCAGCACCGCCGCCGCCGGCGCCACCCGCACCTCGGTGCCCGGCAGCCCGACGTCGGCGATGTTGCGCCGCAGCACTACCGCGGCCCGCCGGTCGGACTCGACGAACAGCGCGTGCGCCGCTCCCCGGGAGAGCGCCTCCAGGCCCAGCGCCCCGGAGCCGGCGCACAGGTCCAGCACGTTGGTCCCGACCAGCCCGGGATCGTGGGCCAGCGCCGCGAACAGCCCCTCCCGCACCCGGTCCGACGTGGGCCGGGTGCCTCGTGGCGGCACCGCGAGCCGCCGCCCCCCGGCCGCCCCGGCGATGAGCCGCACTACGTGCCCGTGAGTGCTGAGCCGTGTTCTAACACGGCTCAGCACTCACGGCCGGGGTCACGAGAGCACCAGCAGCAGGTCGCCGCCCTCCACCTGCTGCACCGCACCGATGGCCAGCCGCGCCACCGTGCCGCCGCCGTGCGCGGTGATCGACGCCTCCATCTTCATGGCCTCGATGGTGGCCACGGTCTGCCCGGCCTGCACCTCGTCGCCCTCGCCGACCTGCAGCGTGACCACCCCGGCGAACGGCGCCGCCACCTGGTTCGGATCGGAGCGGTCGGCCTTCTCCACCGCCTTGACGTCGGTGGCCACCGACTCGTCGCGCACCGACACCGGGCGCAGCTGCCCGTTCAGCGTGGCCAGCACGTTGCGGTACCCGCGCTCGTCGGCCTCGGAGATCACCTCCAGCTCGATCAGCAGCGTGACGCCGGGCTCCAGCTCGACGGTGTGCTCGATGTCCGGCTCGAGCCCGTAGAGGAAGTCCTTCGTGGACAGGACGTCGGTGTGCCCGTAGGCCTCCAGGTGCGCCGCGAACTCCTTGGCCGGGCCCGGGAACAGCAGCCGGTTCAGCGTCGCGCGCCGGTCGTCGCGCAGCCCGCGGCGGTCCTCGATGGTCAGCTCGGTCGCGTCCCGCTCCGGCGGCCGCCCGGCCAGTGCCCTGGTCCGGAAGGGTTCCGGCCAGCCCCCCGGCGGATCGCCCAGCTCACCGCGCAGGAACCCGACCACGGAATCCGGCACGTCGTAGTCGCCGGGGTCGGCCTCGAAGTCCGCGGCCGACACCCCGGCGCCGACCAGGTGCAGCGCCAGATCACCGACCACCTTGGACGACGGCGTGACCTTCACCAGGCGCCCGAGCATCCGGTCGGCGGCGGCGTAGCAGTCCTCGATGAGCTCGAACCGGTCCTCCAGGCCGAGCGCGATGGCCTGCTGGCGCAGGTTGGACAGCTGCCCGCCGGGGATCTCGTGGTGGTAAACCCGGCCGGTCGGCGCGGCCAGCCCGGACTCGAACGGCGCGTACACCTTGCGCACCGCCTCCCAGTAGGGCTCCAGGTCGCCGACCGCGGCCAGCGACAGCCCGGTCTCCCGGTCGGAGTGGTCGGTCGCCGCGACCAGCGCGGACAGCGAGGGCTGGCTCGTGGTGCCGGCCATGCTGGCCACCGCGGCGTCGACGGCGTCGACCCCGGCGTCGATGGCCGCGATCAGCGTGGCCAGCTGCCCACCCGCGGTGTCGTGGGTGTGCAGGTGCACCGGCAGGTCGAAGCGGCTGCGCAGCGCCCGCACCAGGGTCCGCGCCGCCGGCGGGCGCAGCAGCCCGGCCATGTCCTTGATGGCCAGCACGTGCGCCCCGGCCTCGACGATCTGGTCCGCCAGCTTCAGGTAGTAGTCCAGGGTGTACAACTGCTCGGCCGGGTCGGCGAGGTCGCCGGTGTAGCACAGCGCGACCTCGGCGACCGCGGTACCGGTGGCCCGCACCGCGTCGATGGCCGGGCGCATCCGGGACACGTCGTTGAGCGCGTCGAAGATCCGGAAGATGTCCATCCCGGTGGCCGCGGCCTCGGCCACGAAGGCGTCGGTGACCTCGGTCGGGTAGGGCGTGTAGCCGACCGTGTTGCGCCCCCGCAGCAGCATCTGCGTGCAGATGTTGGGTACCGCCGCGCGCAGCTGGGCGAGTCGGTCCCACGGGTCCTCGGCCAGGAACCGCAGCGCCACGTCGTAGGTGGCACCGCCCCAGCACTCCAGCGACAGCAGCTGCGGCGCGGTGCGGGCCACGTACGGGGCCACGGCCAGCAGGTCGCGCGTCCGCACCCGGGTGGCCAGCAGCGACTGGTGCGCATCGCGGAACGTGGTGTCGGTGACGGCCACCACCTGCTGCTCGCGCAGCCGGGCCGCGAAGCGCTCCGGCCCGAGCGCGGCCAGCAGCTGCCGCGATCCGTCCGGGACCGCCGCGCTCAGGTCCCACTCGGGCAGCTTGTCGACGGGCTCGGCCCCGTCCGGGCGCGGGCCGTTGGGCTTGTTGACGGTGATCTCGGCGAGGTAGCTGAGCACCCGGGTGCCCCGGTCGGCCGGGCGCCGGGCGGAGGCCAGCTGCGGGCGCTCGTCGAGAAAGCTGGTCGACAGCCGCCCGGCCTGGAAATCCGGGTCGGCCAGCACCGCGGCCAGGAACGGCAGGTTGGTCGACACCCCGCGGATGCGGAACTCGGCGATCGCCCGCCGGGCCCGCCGCACCGCGTTGGGGAAGTTGTGGCCGTAACAGGTGAGCTTGACCAGCATCGAGTCGAAGTGCGCGCTGATCTCGGCCCCGCTGTGCGTGGTGCCCCCGTCCAGCCGCACCCCCGGCCCGCCCGGCGAGCGGTAGGCGCTGATCACTCCGGTGTCCGGGCGGAACCCGTTGGCCGGGTCCTCCGTGGTCACCCGGCACTGCAGCGCGGTGCCCTTGAGTGTGATCTTCTCCTGGGTCAGGTGCAGCTCGGGCAGCGTGCTGCCGGAGGCGATGCGCAGCTGGGCGATCACCAGGTCCCGATCGGTGACCTGCTCGGTGACGGTGTGCTCCACCTGGATGCGCGGGTTCATCTCGATGAAGACGTGCCGGCCGCGCTCGTCGACCAGGAACTCCACGGTGCCCGCGTTGACGTAGCCGATGGCGTGCGCGAAGGCGACGGCGTCGGCGCAGATCCGGTCCCGCAACCCCGGATCCAGGTCGGGCGCCGGGGCGATCTCGATGACCTTCTGATGTCGCCGTTGCACGGAACAGTCGCGCTCGTAGAGGTGCGACACGTGGCCGGCGGCGTCGGCCAGGATCTGCACCTCGATGTGCCGCGGGTTCACCACGGCCTGCTCGAGGAACACCGTGGCGTCGCCGAACGCCGACTCGGCCTCCCGCATCGCGGCCTCGATCGACTCCCGCAGCTCGCCGGCCTGTTCGACCCGGCGCATCCCGCGCCCGCCGCCGCCGGCCACCGCCTTCACGAACACCGGGAAGCCGACCAGCTCGGCCGCGGCGACCAGCTCGTCGATGTCGGTCGATGGTGGCGACGAGTCCAGCACCGCGACGCCGGCCTCGCGGGCCGCGGCCACCGCGCGGGACTTGTTGCCGGTCAGGTGCAGCACCCTGGTCGGCGGGCCGACGAACGTGATGCCGGCCCGCTCGCAGCCGGCGGCCAGCTCCGGGTTCTCCGACAGGAAGCCGTAGCCGGGATAGATGGCATCGGCCCCGGACCGCCGCGCGGCCTTGATCACTTCGTCGACGGACAGGTAGGCGCGCACCGGGTGGCCGGGCTCGCCGATCTGGTAGGACTCGTCGGCCTTGGCCCGGTGCAACGAGTTACGGTCCTCGTACGGGAACACGGCGACGGTGGCGATGCCCAGCTCGTAGGCGGCGCGGAACGCTCGGATCGCGATCTCGCCGCGGTTCGCGACCAGCACCTTGCGGAACACTTCCGGCCCCCTCTCGCCATCGCCGCCCGCCGGTGGACGGTGATCGACCGGTCGAACGGTACCTGCGGGCACTCGATCGGAGCCGTGCGAAATACACCACCCTCGGGTACCAAGGAGGGGTGCACCCCGATCCGGGCTACGCCGCGGCGTTCGCCGAGGGTCGACGGCTGCGCGACACCTCGGCCCATCGGCGCAGGCGCAGCCGGGGCCGCCACAACGGTCCGTGGCGGGCCGACGGCCGCCGACCGGCCCGGCCGGTGGCCGGCCGGCTGGTGCGCGGCGCCCCTGGCTCGCGGTGGTTGCTGCTGGCCGCGGCCCCCTTCCTCGCCGCCATCGCCAGCATGTTGATCTTCATGCTGCTCGTCATGATCATCGCCGGGGTGATCGCGCTGCACGCCTTCCCGATGCTGGTGGTGGGCCTGATCGGAGTGGCGCACCTGCGTCGCCGGCGACGGCGCGCGCTGCGGCGCGGAGGCGCCGCGGGCACCGTCCCGCTGCCGGCCCGGCCGGCCGCCCCGCCCCGCCCGGACCTGGTCTGGGCCCGTGCCCGCAGCCGCTTCCACGAGCTGCGCGCGCAGTACGCGGCCTACGAGTGCAACACCATGGAGGTGCTGCGGATCCCGGCGCTCGCCGACGTGTCGGTGGCCAGCACCGCCCGGTTCGTCGACGCGTTCGCCGAGGCCCAGGCGCTGGAGACGGACGCGCTGCCGCCGGACCCGCACCGAGCACACTTCGTCGCTGCCGTCGACCGGGCCGAGCGGGCCTGGCGAGCGGCCCGCGACGCCGCGGAACGGATCCGGTTGTCCGGCCTGACCCCCGCCGAGCGCGGCACCGTCGAACGCGTGATCAAGCTGCTGACCACGGCGCGGGATTCCGACAGCGATCCCGAGCGGCTCGCCGCCTACGCCCGGGCCCGCTCCGAGCTGGCCAAGCTCGACCGCACCGGCGTCATCCACCTGCCGCGCACCGCACAGGCCGCGCTCGACGCCGCCGGCCGGGGTTCGTTGCCCGCATAGGATGTTCGCCCCGGCCCACCCGGGGTACAGGAAGCCGATGCACGCGGGGGAAAGCTTGTCCGAAGAGCGGCGCACGTGAACGCCGACGCGCTGGTTCTGGTCGCGGGCGTGGCCCTGCTGCTCGGCGTGGTGATGCCCACCCTGCTCAGCCGGGTCGCGCTGTCCGCCCCGATCGTGCTGCTGGCGGCCGGGGTGGCGATCGGGTTCCTGCCGCTGCCGGACGGGCTCGTGGTGAGCCCGCTGGAGCACCCGGTGGCCGCCGAACACCTCACCGAGGCCTGCGTCGTGGTGTCGTTGATGGGCGTCGGGCTCGCCCTGGACCGCCCGCTGGACATCCGCCGGCTGGCCTCCTGGCGCAGCTGGCGGGCGACCTGGGGGCTGCTGGTGTTCGGTATCCCGCTGGGGATCGCCCTGGTCGCGCTGACCGGATGGTGGCTGCTGGGGCTGGCCCCGGCGGTCGCCCTGCTGCTGGGCGCGGTGCTCGCGCCGACCGACCCGGTGCTCGCCTCCGACGTGCAGGTCGGCGGCCCGACCGAGCGGCCGGGAACGTCCTCGCCCGACTCCGACGCGCCGGACGCGGACGCGGACACCGCCGGCGGGGACGACCAGGACGAGACGGTCGACGAGGACGACGAGGTGCGCTTCGCCCTGACCTCCGAGGCCGGGCTCAACGACGGGTTGGCCTTCCCGTTCGTCTACCTGGCACTGCTCGTCGCGGCCGGCGGCGCGACCGCCGCCGGGCTGGCCGGATGGGCGGCATGGGACCTGCTGGGCCGCAGTGTGATCGGCGTCCTGGTCGGAGCCGGCACCGGCTGGGTGCTGGCCAAGGTGGCGTTCCGGGCCCCCCGACCCTCGCTGCGCCTGGCCGAGGCCGGGGAGCCGCTGCTGGCCGTTGCGGCGATCCTGCTCGCCTACGGGCTGGCCGAGCTGGTGAGCGGGTACGGGTTCCTCGCCGTGTTCTGCTGCGGGCTGGCGTTGCGCTCGCTGGAACGCGGACACGGCTACCACGCGGCCATGCACGCCGTCGTGGAGCGGCTGGAGCGGCTGCTCACCCTGGTCGTGCTGCTGCTGCTCGGGGTGGCCGTGGCGCAGGGGCTGCTCTCCGGGCTGACCTGGGGCGGCGCGCTGATCGGGATCCTGCTGGTGTTCGTGATCCGGCCGGTCACCGGGTGGCTGGTGCTGCACCCGAGCATGCCCGCCGGCCCGCAGCGGATTTCGGGCCGGCTGCGTCCGCGGGAGCGCATCGTCACCGCGTTCTACGGGATCCGCGGGGTCGGCTCGCTCTACTACCTGTCCTACGGCCTCACCCACAGCGACGGCTTCGGCGACCCCGGCCCGCTGTGGGCGATCGTCGGGTTCGCCGTCGTGCTCTCGGTGGTCGTGCACGGCATCACCGCGACCCCGGTCATGCGCTGGCTGGACGACGTGCGGTACCAGGTGGCGGACGAGCAGCCGGCCCCGGGCTGACCGGTACCGCCACCGGTCACACCTTGTCGAGGTAGGCGGCACGCTCCTCGTCACCGACGGTCTCGGAGACCAGCTCGGCCAGGCCGGGGTGCTCGCGCAGCCCCGGGTCGGCGGCGACCAGATCGGCCGCGTAGGCCTGCGCCTTGACGATGACGTCCTCGTGGTGCAGCAGGCTGAGCAGCCGCAGCCCGGAGCGCCGGCCGGACTGCAGCGCGCCCAGCACGTCGCCCTCCCGGCGCAGCTCCAGGTCGAGCCGGGCCAGCTCGAAGCCGTCGGTGGTGCCGGCCACCGCGTCCAGTCGCTCCCGCGCGGTCGTGCCCGCCGGCACCTCGGTGACCAGCAGGCACACCCCGGCCGCCGCGCCGCGACCGACCCGACCGCGCAGCTGGTGCAGCTGGGAGAGCCCGAACCGGTCGGCGTCCAGCATCACCATGGCGGTGGCGTTCGGCACGTCCACGCCGACCTCGATCACGGTGGTGGCCACCAGCACGTCGAGCTCGCCGCGCTCGAACGCGCGCATCGCGGTGTCCTTCTCGTCCGCCGGCAGCTTGCCGTGCAGGATCCCGAGCCGCAGCCCGTGCAACGCCCCCGCGGCCAGCGCGGGCGCCACCTCGAGCACCGCGTGGGCCGGGCGGCGGGGCGGGCCGTCCTCGTCGGCGGCCGGTTCCGACTCGTCGACGTCGACGCGCGGGCACACCACGTACGCCTGGTGGCCGGCCGCGACCTCCTCGCGCACCCGGGCCCACACCCGCTCCACCCACGACGGGTGCTCGGCGAGCGGCACGACGGTGGTGGCGATCGGCGAGCGGCCGAGCGGCAGTTCGCGCAGCGCGGAGATCTCCAGATCGCCGTAGACGGTCATGGCCACCGTCCGCGGGATCGGGGTCGCGGTCATGACCAGCATGTGCGGGGCCAGCTCGCCGCGCCCGCGCAGCGCGTCGCGCTGCTCGACCCCGAAGCGGTGCTGCTCGTCGACGACCACGAGCCCGAGGTCGGCGAACCCGACGTGGTCCTGGATCAGCGCGTGCGTGCCGACCACGATCCCGGCCGCGCCGGACTGCGCGTCCAGCAGTGCCTGCCGGCGGGCCCTGGCGCCCAGCGAGCCGGTGAGCAGGGTGACCCCGGTGGCCTGGTCGGCCCCGCCGAGCTGCCCGGCCATGCCCAGCGGGCCGAGCAGCGCCCGCAGCGAGCGCGCGTGCTGGGCGGCGAGCACCTCGGTCGGCGCGAGCAGCGCGGCCTGCCGGCCGGCGTCGACCACCTGCAGCATCGCCCGCAGTGCGATCACCGTCTTGCCCGCGCCCACGTCGCCCTGCACCAGCCGGTTCATCGGGTGCTGCTCCGCCAGGTCGGCGGCGATCTCACGGCCCACCGCGACCTGACCGGCGGTCAGGGTGAACGGCAACCGGGCGTCGAAGGCGTCGAGCAGCCCGCCCGGCGTCGGTGGGCAGGCCGGGGCCGGCCGGGACACGGTGGCCTGCCGGCGCAGCGCCAGCGCCAGCTGCACCCCCATCGCCTCGTCCCAGACCAGCCGGTTGCGGGCGGCGTACTGGTCGGCCTCGCTCTCCGGCAGGTGGATGCGGCGCAGCGCCCGGCCCAGGTCGGCCAGGCCCTCCCGGCGGCGCAGCGGCTCCGGCAGCGGGTCGGCCGGGTCATCGAGCACGTCGAGCACCTGGCGCACGCAGTTGCCGATCTTCCAGGACGGGAACTTGGCGGTGGCCGGGTAGATCGTCAGGAACGGGCGGTGCTCGTCGCCCTCGCCCAGCGGCTCGAACTGCGGGTGGGTCAGCTGCAGCTGCCGGTTGAACACGCCGACCTGGCCGGCGAACAGCCCGCGCGCCCCGGGCTTGAGCAGGTGCAGCAACTTGTACGGATTGAAGAACGTGCAGTTGAGCTGCCCGCCGCGGGTGTCCTGGATGACGACCTGCAGCATCTGTCCCGGCCGGTTGCGCATGTTGCGCACGGTCGCCTTGGACACCTTCGCGACCAGCGTGGCGTACTCGCCGGGCTGCAGGCCGGCGATGTCGGTGAGCTCCCCACGCTGCACGTAGCGCCGCGGGTAGTGCCGGACCAGCGCGCCGACGGTGTGGATGTCCAGGTACTGGGCCAGCTCGTCGGCCGCCTTGCGTCCCAGGATCATCGGCAGCGGCGAGTCCAGGTCCAATTCGGTGCTCGATCGGCTCACTCCACCCCCAGCTCCAGCACGCGCCCGGGCGGGCCGCCGCGGTGCACGATGACGTCGATCTCCGGATGGGTGCGCTGCAGGTCGGCAACCAGGTCGGCGGCCAGCTCCGGGCTCGCGCCGGCCCCCAGCAGCACCGTGACCAGCTCCCCGCCCCCGGTCAGCATGCGGTGCGCCAACCACAGCGCACCGACGGCCAGGTCCGGCGCGATCAGCACGATCTCGCCGTCGACCACGCCGAGCACGTCCCCGGGTTCGCAGCGGCCGACCCAGGTCAGCGCCTCGGCCTCGGCGACGGTCAGGGTCGCGGTCCGGGTGCCGGCCGCGGCTTCGGTCATGGCCACCGCGTCGTCGGCGGGGCGTCGGTCCGGGTCGTGCACGGCCAGCGCCGCCAGCCCCTGCAGCACCGACGCCGTCGGGATCACCAGCACGTCCTGACCGTCGTGCCGGGCGGCCGCGGCGGCCTGCTCGGCGACGGGGGCCAGCCCGGGGTCGCACGGCAGCAGCACCACCTCCCGGGCCCGCGTCTCGGCCAGCGCCGCACCCAGCGCGGCGGCGTCCACCTCCTGGCCCGGCTCCCGGACCAGCACCGACGCACCCGCCGAGCGGGCCAGCTCGGCGAGCTCGGGGCCCGACACCAGCAGCAACACGGCGTGGGCCCGGGCGAACCGATCGGGCGCGGCCCGTTCGCTCAGCGGGCTGACCGTGATCCGGTGCGGCCGGCCGGCGCCGATCCCGGCCTCGATCGCCGCTCCGACGTCGGTGGTGTGCACGTGCACGTTCCAGGTGCCCGACCCGTCCTCGGCCAGCGCCACCGAGTCGCCGACCGCGGCCAGGGCGGCCCGCAGCGGTTCCGCGGCCAGCTGCGGACCCGCATCGAGCAGGTACATGACCTCGAACTCCGGTCGGCCCACGGGCGCGGCCTCGACCGGGGGTCGGCGGGGCTGCTCCTCGCGGGTCCGCCACGGCACCGGTACCGCACCGCTCGTCCGCCCGCTGACCAGCCCGACCAGCGAGTCCAGCACCAGCCAGACCCCGAGCCCACCGGCGTCGACCACCCCCGCCCTGGCCAGCTCGGGCAGCTGGCCGGTGGTCGCGCGCACCGCCCGGGCGGCCGCGTCGGCCGCGGCGACGGCCACGTCGTCCAGCCGGTCCGAGCCGGCGGCCTGGGCCGCGGCGGCCGCCGAGGCGAGCACCGAGAGCACCGTGCCCTCGCGGGGGCGTGAGACCGCGGCGGTGGCCAGCCGGGCCGCCCGGGCCAGCGCGTCGCTCAGCACCGCGCCACCGGCGGGCACCGCGCGCTCCCGCACCCCGGCCGCGGCGCCGACCGCGGCCACCCCGAGCGCGCCGACCGCCGCCACCGCCTCCGCCACTCCGCGCAGCACCTGCGAGAGGATCACCCCGGAGTTGCCGCGCGCACCCTGCAGCGCCCCGCGGGCCAGCGTCGCGGCCACCGCGGTCGCCTGCGCCGCCGGGTTGGCCTCCGGGTCGACGGCGCCGCCGTCCGGATCGGTGTCCGGCCGCGGGTCGCGGGCGGTCCGGCGCAGCGACTCGGCCGCGGACCGCATGGTCAGCAGCAGGTTGGTGCCGGTGTCGCCGTCCGGGACCGGGAAGACGTTGATCCGGTCCATCTCCGCGCGGTGCCGTTCCAGGGCCTTGATCGCCGCCTTGACCCAGCCGGTCAGCAGCGCGGCGTCCAGGGTGGGTGGCACGAGGGCGAGGGTACCGACCGGGGGGTGTGCACACGTCCCGACGCCGCAGGTACCCTGATTGCTTGCGACCGGGTACGAGCCCGGCTTCCTGTTGTGACTACCCGAGGAGTGTCCGACGTGGCTGCCGTCTGCGACGTCTGTGGAAAGGGTCCGGGCTTCGGCATGTCCGTCTCGCACTCGCACCGCCGTACCCACCGCCGGTGGAACCCCAACATCCAGACCGTGCGCGCCCGGATCAACGGGGGCAACCGGAAGCGACTGAACGTGTGCACGTCCTGCCTGAAGGCCGGCAAGGTCGTGCGCGCCTGAGCGCACGCTCGACATCGCCCGTCCGGAGGCCGCCCGCTCACCACGAGTCGGGCGGCCTCGGCGTCTTCGCCGCGGACCACTCCCGCGCAGCACGCCCTCGTCCAGCGTCGATGCGGGAGCTGCCGGCTGCTCAGCCCGCGGCCGCGGCCCGGCCTTCCCGGAAGAACGCGGTCACGGCGGCGACGTCGGGCAGCTCGTCGGCCGCCCGCAGCGCCCCGAACGGGGCATTCCAGAACGGCCCCTCGCGCGGCGTCCACGGGCCGACGTAGGCGTAGGGACGCGGGTGACCGGCGTCGCCCGGCGAGATGCCGTAGTTCACCTCGTCGAGCTGGATGCCCAGGTCGAAGTGTTCGGGCCAGAGGACCGGCTCGACGTCCGGGGCGAGTGCGCGCAGGGCCTGCTCGCCGCGGGCCAGCCAGCCGGCCAGCTCGGCTGCGGCCGCCGGGTCCACCT
>Ga0190265_10002706_pt1 | contig 11934 bp, 5 predicted proteins | sample Popmic124T_FD_133135 | JGI IMG/M metagenome (GOLD analysis project Ga0190265, IMG submission 133135) | Populus adjacent soil microbial communities from riparian zone of Indian Creek, Utah, USA - 124 T | ecosystem: Environmental > Terrestrial > Soil > Riparian zone | place: USA: Utah | collected... | reverse complement strand
GCGCGGCGACGTCGCGCAGCGCCAGACGCGTGAAATAGGCCGAGCGCTCCGCCGGCTGCGTCACGCCTTCGCGATCGGGGCGCTCGAGCTCCGGCTCGAAGCGCGCGCCCGGGCGTGCACGCCAGGTCCCTCGCCAGCTCGGGTTGTTGCCGAGCCACAGGTTGATGCCGGTGTTGAAGCTCACCAGCACGCCTGCCCCGCCGTGCGCGGCGTTGTGCCGCGCGGTGAGCGCGACCGGTGCCGCGGCGAACGCGAGCACGAGCGCGAGCGCAGCGCCGCGCGCGCGCCAGGCGGGCAGCCGCCGCAAGCGCAGCGCCAGCAAGCCGGGCAGCAGCAGCGCGCACAACGAGAAGCCCACGAGCGCGAGACCGAGCGCGAGACCGAGCGCCGCATCCGCGAGCCCGGCGCGCGCGCGGCGCAGCGCGAGCAGCAGCGCGGCGCAGAGCAGCGGTTGCACGATCACCGGCGCGAGCAGCTCGAGATCGAACAGCACGAACGGACCGTAGAGCGCAGCGATCGCGCCCGAGGCGAGCCCGACCGCACGCGCGCGCGCGCGATCGGCCGCGAGCTCCCGCCCGACGAAGAGCAACAGCACGGCCGTGAGCGCGCCGATCAGCGACTGCACGATCGCGACCGCCCAGGGCGAGCGCAGCCCGGCGCTGAACAGCGCGGCCAGGAACGCCGGATAGAGCGGCGGCTGATAGAAGGCGCCACCGAAGTCGCCGCTGTCCGCGATCTGCTCGGCGAGCCGCCGGTACGTGTAGGCGTCGATGATCGGGCCGGCGAAGAACGGCGTGCGCGACAGGAAGAACGCGTGGGCGATGCGGACGGCACAGGCGAGCAGCGCGACCGCCGCGATGTCGGGCGCGAGGCGTGTGCCGATCGCGAGGCGCGTGCCGGTCGCGCGCGCGACGGCGTGGTCGGGCGGCGCGACGTGCGCGGCGTTCATGCCCGGGCCCGGTGCGCGCGTTCGCTCATGGACAGGCGCCCAGCAGGCCGAGCACCGGCAGCCAGCGCGCGGGAGCAGAGCTCAGGGGCATTCAGCCCCGCTCGAGATGCAGATCGATCCTTCACAGCAGTGCGACAAGGGCGAGCAGCTGCGGCCCGAGCACGACCCGAAGGCGCCCCAAGCACCCCACGCGCAAGCGCCTTCGCACGTACGCGAGCGCGAGCGCGTTCCGATCGGGCACGACCCGCACGAGCTGACCCCGGTGTCGACCGCGCCCGGGGAGCACGCGCTGCTCGCGCACGCGCCAAACCCGGTCCAGTCGTCCCAGGTACACGACTGCGAGCAGCTGCGCGTGCTGCTCTGCGTGCCCAGGTTGCAGTCTCCGCACATCTGATTGCGCGTTTCCGTCGCCGGGGGCGCGCACACGCCGCCGCCGCTACAGCTGGTCCAGTCGCTCCACGTCCCGTACGTGCAGCCCGCCGCGCACAGCCGACTGCGCGTACGCGTACCCTGGCCGCAGTTGCCGCACCGCTCGCTCTGGCCGTCGGTCGTGCCGGCCGCGCATTCCTTTTGGCCGCTGCACGCGCCCCAGCTCCCGAACGCGTCCCACGCGCACGCCGACGTGCAGCGCCGCACGCGCATCTGCGTGCCGGAGTTGCAGTTTCCACACGGCTGCATGGCCGAGTCAGCCGCGTCCGGCGCGCAACCGCTCTCGTTCATGCACGAGCCCCACGTGCCCCACGCGCCCCACGAACAGGTGATCGGGCACGTGCGAACGCGCGTACGCCGCCCCGAGCCGCAGTTGCCGCACGGCTCCGGCTGAGAGCCTTCGGCGCCGGCCGTGCAGCCACCGGTCGACATGCACGCGCCCCACGTGCCCCAGTCGTTCCAGCTGCAGCCGGTGCTGCACACGCGGGTCCGCGACTTCTCCTCGCCGCAAGCGCCGCAGCCGGTCGTCTCGCTCTCGCTCTCACTCGCCATGCACTCGCCTTCGCCAGAGCAGACGTCCGCGTCCCACGCGCACTGCTCGAGGCACGAGCGGCGCAGGCTGCCGCAGCGCCCGCAGCTGCCGCGTTCTTCGCTCGCGCCCGGGCTGCACTCGCCCTGCCCCGCGCACTCACCGCTGTCCGCGAACTCGCCTGAGACGCACGCTTGCGCCTGGCTGCCGCACGACCCGCAGCTCACCTCGCGGGTCTGCTCGCCCGTGCACGCGCAGTCGCTCGGCGCATCGCATGGCGCCCAGACCCCCATCACGCAACGCTCGAGACCGGCGCCGCACTCGCCCGCGCACGATCGTTGCGCCGTGGCGCCCACGCTCGCATCTGCGTCGTCGCAGTCGCTGCCCGCCAGGATTCCGTCTTCGTCGGCGTCCGCGAGCGGCGAGATGCAGACGCCGTCGGCGCAGATCTCCTCTTCCGCGCACGACCCAGGCGTGCAGCCGCTGCCGCCGTCGGAAGCCCCGCCCGGGCCGCCGCCGGTCCCGCCGCCGCCGTCCACGTCCGGCATCCCGCTTGGCCCAGCGTCGTGCACGCGCCCGCCACCGCCTCCGCTGCTGCCACCCCGCCCTGCGCGCGCACCGTTCGAGCGCACGCCGCCGTCCGTGGCGGACGCAAGCGTGAGCTGATCGATCCCGCTCACCGCCTGACAAGCAGCGAGCGCGACACAGAACAAAGCCGCCGTCCAACGCACCACGCAGATCACTCGAATCGATCGGAGGGTCGCGCAGCGCCCAGCCGCCGCGGAGCCCCGTCCCGTCGCCTAGGTTGCACATCGCGCCCGCGCTCGGCAACCCAGCTGCGATCCGGGTTCACTTCCCGCGCGAGCGCCACGAACGCGTCAGATCGAGAAGCGACTGGGCAAGTACGCGCCGCACGGCGTTTTGGTTCCAGACAATCGTCAGCTGGATCGAATTCCGGCTTCGGCGTCTCTCAGCAGAGCACCCATGCCCAAGGCGCGCGCGGTATCGCGCGCTGCCGCAAACAGCTCTTGCGCCGAAGTCTCCTTGCCCGATGCGAGCGCCAGCCGGGCCTGCGCGAGCAACGTTCGCGCGACGCCCGCGCGATAACCCATCGCCTGATTGTGAGCGAACGCACGCTCGAGATCCTCGGCCGCCGCGCGTGTGCGCCCGAGCGCGACCGCGAGCAGGCCCAGAAAATAGGAGACCGACCCCATGTAGTAGCCCATCTGGCTAGGCGTATTGAGCCCCGCGTAGGGCGCGAGCAGCGCGTGAAGCTGCTCGCAGCGCGGCTTGTCGCCCAGGCAGCTCGCACACGCAGCGAGATTCGCGAGCAGATGCAGGTAGTGAGCGTCGCGCGGGAACCCGAGCGGATCGCCGAGCGCCGAGAGCTGGCCGCGCGCGAGCTCATGCTCACCGGCTTCGGCGGCGTGGCGCGCGAAGGAGGCGCGCGTGTACGGCGTGAATCCGGCGAGCATGCCGTCGCCGACCCGGAGCTGCGCGATCACCGAGGTCGGCCCTTGTCGCTCCAGGTTCAAGGTGAAGGTGTGCACTCCGTAGAACATGTCCGCATAAGCAACGCCGGCGCGAACCGCCTGGGCGTGTAGCGTCTTCCAGCGTTGATCGGCTTCGTCGAAGTGACCGTCGAGGAAGCGTCGCTGCGCGGCCAACCGTTCGCAGAAGAAGGTGCCTTCGGGAACGTGCCAGGCGCTGATCGCCACGGTCATCTGGTGCAGGACCGCGTCGGCCTCCGCGATGCGGCCGGCCAGGATGTGAGCGCCGTAGCGCGCGGTCAGCGCGTCGCCGCCCTGCCAGGCCACCTGCGCCTGCTCGGCAGCCGCCTGCATGCGGTCGGCGACCGCGAGCACCTCGTCGAGATCATCGGGACCGCTGAGCGCGAACAAACGCGCGCGCATGGCCTCGAAGGTCGGCTCCGGCGCGCTCAGGCGAGCGGCGAGCTCCAGCGCGCGCGCGCTCAGCTGTTTGCAGCGCGAGAGATCGCTGCTGTATGGAGGAATGCAGGTGAGCAGTGACAACGCGCCGACGCGGGCGGCGCTGGGCTCGTCCGGCGTCTGCTCGATCACCGCTTCGAGCGCGGCGCGAGCGGGCGCGTCCGGTACCATCGACATCGCGACCGTCGGCCTGCGCAGGCGCGCCGCGCGGACCACGATCTCGGGCATCCTCGTGTGCTGCGCGAGCTCGAGCACGCGCGCGCTGGTCTCTAGAGCATCGCTGGTCCGTCCCGCCATGCGCTGCGCCGTCCCGAGCAACAGCAACAGCTCGGCCCGCCCCGCCGGATCGACCTTGCCCTCGAACAGCTGCGCCTCGAGCGCCCAGCCGTAGTGCACGACGGCGTTCTCGTACGCGAACGCGCGCTGCGCCGCCTCGCCGGCGCTGCGCGCGGCCTCCATCACCATGCTCGGCGGGGCCGCCGGCAGCGCCAGGTACAGATGCCGCGCCGCTTCCGCGAGATTGCGCTCGGGCTCGGTCCTGGCCAGCAGCAAGCTGCCGAGCTTGCGATGGATGCCCACGCGTTGCGGCGCCGGCATGTCGTCGTACAGCACGGACTGAAACAGCGAATGGCCGAAGCGATAGGTGTGCGGCGCGTCGCTCTGCAGCTCACCGCCGGTCAGCGCCGGCTCGAGCCGCTCGAGCAGGACATCGGGCTCGAGCTCGACCAGCGCCATCAGCAAGGACAGATCGAAGCTCTCTCCGATCACCGCTGCGCTCGACAGCAGCTCGATCGTGGCCGCGGGCAGGCGTGCGATCCGCTCGCGCAACAGGTCGCGCGCCAGACCCGGGCGCCGCACGGTATCGGGGCCCAGGCTCGCCCACGCCTGCTCGCCGTGCTGGCGCAGGAGCGAGCGCACGATCTCTTCGACGAACAACGGGATCCCGTCCGCGGCCTGGCGCATCGCTTCGGCCAGCGCCTCGGAGGGGCGGCGGCGAGCGATCAGCTGCGCGAGCTCGGCGACCTCGACGATGTCGAAAGCGCCGAGCGGGATGGTGCGCGCATGGCGGAGCAGCTTGCGCAGCGGTTGTTCGCGCGAGCTGCCGGCCTGCAGCTCGCCGTCGCGCAGGGTGGCCACCACGCACAGCGGCAGCGCGCGCAGCTCGGGCGCGATGAAGCCGAGCAGCTCGAGGCTGCCCGCGTCCGCCCAGTGCAAGTCATCGACGATCAGCAGCGCGGGCCCGGTGGCCGCGAGCTCGCGCAGCAAGCTCGCGCTCTGCTCGATCAGCCAGAAGCGCGTATCGCCCGGAGCCTCGCTGCGCGCTGCGTCGGGGCCGGTGCCCGCGCTGCCCGCATGGGTGGTGCCGGCGAGCAGCTTGCGCGCGCGCGCCGCGAGCTCGGGCTGCTCGCGGGTGAGCGCGGCGACCGCCGTGACGATCGGCCACAGCGTGGGCACCGCCAGGTCCTGCGGGCACCGCCCGTAGAGCACCTGCATGCCACCCGGGCGCGCCACCCGCGCGAGCTCGTCGGCGCAGCGCGTCTTGCCGATGCCCGCAGCGCCGGTGAGCACGCAGAGCGCCCCGACACCGGCCCGCGCGGCGTCGACCTGGCGCGCGAGCTCGGCGATCACCTGTCCGCGGCCGACCAGCGGAGACCGGATCTCGCTCGCCGGGCCCGAGCGAAGCGCGGGCGCCGTGCCAGCAGCCGGCCCGCCCGCGCGCTCGAGCCGCTCGCGCACGCCTGCTTCGCCGCGCACGACCTCCGCGGTGAAGCGATACCCGCTCGACACGGTTTCAATCGGGTGGCGGCCGCCGCGCTGGCCCAACGTGCGCCGGATGTGGCTCACGCACCAGGCGACGACGCTGTCGTAGACGTCCTCGTCGCGCCAGAGCGTGTCGAGCAGCTCGGTCTTGGTGACGACCGCACCGCGGTGCTCGATCAAGTGCCGCAGCACATCGAAGACGCGCGGCTGCATCGGCAGCGTTTGGCCGCTGCGCCGCAGCTCCAACAGCTCCAGGTCGAGCTCGAACTCGCCGAACCGATACCAACCCACGTGCCATCTCTACCATGCCGCGCGGGGTATGCGCGGCCACCAGCCCGCTACATCGACTTCTCGTACCGCGACAGCTCGGCGGCAGGCGCCGCGTTCAGGATCTCGAGGTAGCGCATGTCGTCCTCGAGATACACCTTGTAGAAGGCAATCATGTACTTCGACTGCCCCTCGTAGTTCGAGCCGCGCGTGTTGGAGGTCAGGTAGTGCGAGGCGCCGGCGAACTCGACGTAGTACTTCGGCACCGTGTCGGGGATGCTGCCGTAGAACAACGACGCGTTCGACGAGACGCCCGCGACGCCGTCCGCCTGCGCGGCGATGAACATCGTCGGCGCCTTGATCATGCTGAAGCTCTGACCGGGCTGCCACGGCTGCAGCGGGACCGCGCAGCGGATCATGTCCCCGAGCTCGTTCGCAGCCCAGAGCGAGCCGCCGCCGCCCATCGAGTGCCCCGTCACGCACACGCGATCGGGCGCGAGCTTGCCCTTGACCGGGCTGCCATCGCGCGCGTTCTCGCGCTCGAGCACCTTGATCGCCGCCTTGAGGTCTTCCGCGCGCTGCTGCGGAAAGTCGCCCGTGGTGGTCGGCGTCGTGAGCAGCATCGCGATGCCGTGCGACGCCATCAGCTCTCCGAGGAAGTCCTGGTACTGCTCTTTGGTCGCCGTGAACCCGGGCGAAAACACGACCACCGCAAACGGTGGCGGCGCATCGGTCGGGTAATACAGGATCGCCGAGTTGTACGCCGGGTCATCGACGCCTTCGGTATAGCTCTCGAACGCGTACGGACCCTTCTGCGCGACGTTCAGCTCGTCCGCGCGCGGTAGCCCTCCGGGAGCCGGCATCTCCGTCGAGCCACCCATCCCCGCCGTGCTCGAACCGCCTTCGCCTGCTGGAGCATCGTCGCCCGCGGAACCGCTGACTCCAGCAGCGCCGCCGGCCTGCCCGCCCCCACCTGCTTGCGACGGCGCAGTCGCTCCACCGGTCTGTGTCGACCCGGCGCCGGCGATCGGAACGACTCCACCCCCAAGTCCGCTGGTACCCATCACCGGCTGCGGACCTGGACTGCCCAAGCCGGCCATGCCGGGACTCTGTCCTGCCGTACCTGGGACGGTCGTGTCGGCGCCGTCAGATCCGGATCCGGAGCAACCCGCGACCATCCACATCAACGCAATCCAGCATGCCGCTTCACGTTCACGCATCGTGATCACCATCCGGACGCAAGGTCCGCCGTACCCACAGGCGCCGATGCTCGCGCACGCAGGTACACGCGTCCTTGGCATGGATTGGCGACCGCTTGGTGCATGCACCACGCTCGGGACGCGGCTGACCGCCGTCCCTGCCGATCCGCTCGGATGGGTGCACGACTGCCGGCGTCTCGGGGAGGTGGGAGGATGGGCCCGCGCTCCCAGAACGGGCCTACAGGGGTATGTTCACGACGTGCTCGCATGCAGGCTGCAGCAGCGCACGCATCACGCTCGGGACGCGTAGCATCCCCGGCCTATCGGTGTTTGCAGCCTCGTCAATCATGCTCGCCGCAAGCGAGCCCGGACATGTCGCGCGGGCCCATCCTCCCACCTCCCCGAGCCGCCTACGGTTGGCGCTCTTGCAAGCTCGAGAACTTCAAGCGCGGTCGGTCGCTCGCTCGCTGTGTTGGTCACCGTGTTTTCGAGCGCCGCTTGCGTGCGGCTCTACAACGTCAAGCACGGCCTCGAGACCGCGGCGCCGTGGGCCGCCTGATCACCGCGGTACTTGCCGGCGTCGCCCAGCTCGATCGCGACTCATCTCCGAGCGAACGCGGATGGGCCTCGTCGCGGCCTCGCCGCCGCGGCGCCGTGATCGGCCGCCCGCGCGCGGCGATCCCGCTACGCGACCTCCAGGCGGTCCGCGATCGCCGCCGCAGCGCAGCCGACGTCGCGCGAGCATACGGCGTATCGCCCATGACCGTACGTCGCCGTCTGGCAGCTCTGAGCTAGGCGCGACGTCACAAAAACGGGGGCTGGATAGCCGAGAGCGGTTTTCCGGTGATCCGGGCGGCGGCGCCCCGCTATCCTGCCTCAACAAAAGGGGTCAGTTTTGATCTCCTCGCCAATGGCCGCACCGGTTCTGGCGCCCTTATGCGCCCTTGTCCCGAGGCATCCATGTCCCCGCTTACGACTCTGCTCGACGCCTTTAGAGGCCGCGCTCGTACCGAGCGCGAGAAGGGCACTTACTTCGAGGAATTGTTTAGGGCGTACCTGCAGCACGAGCCGATGTACCGCGAGCGGTACTCCGAGGTGCTCGCCTACGCCGACTGGGCGAGGCGCGAGAAGCGGGATACGCGCGACGTCGGTATCGATCTCGTCGCCATCGAGCGCGGCACGGGGGACGTCCATGCCGTCCAGTGCAAGCTCTACGACGCCGGCTACCGCATCCAGAAGGCCGACATCGACTCGTTCTTCACGGCCTCAGGGCAGCGGCCCTTCGTGCAGCGCATTCTCGTCGCCACAACGAACCTCTGGAGCGAGCACGCCGAGAACGCGCTCGTCGATCAGCGGCCCCCTGTCACGAAGATCGATCTGCACGCGCTAGAGACCAGCGTCATCGACTGGGCCAGGTTCACGCCTTCGAAGCCGCCCGCGCTCAAGGCTAAGAAGTCTCTGCGCCCGCACCAGAAGAACGCATGCGATGCCGTGCGCGCCGGCCTCGCGCGCGCGGACCGCGGCAAGCTCATCATGGCCTGCGGCACAGGCAAGACCTTCACGAGCTTGAAGATGGCGGAGGACCTCGCGGGCCCCGACGGCCACGTGCTGTTCCTGGTTCCAAGCCTGGCGCTGCTGTCCCAAACGCTCACGGAGTGGACGCAGGAGAGCGCCACGCCGCTGCAGAGCTTCGCGGTCTGTTCCGACAGCGACGTCGGCAAGAAGCGCGGCAAGTCCGACGACGTGGTGCGGACGCTGGTGCACGAGCTGCAGTACCCAGCCACCACCGACGCCAAGCACCTCGCGCACGAGGTTGCTGGTCGCGCTGACAAGAAGCACATGACGGTGGTTTTCGGGACGTACCATTCGATCGACGTTGTCAGTCGCGCACAGAAGAAGCACGGCCTTCCGGCCTTCGACCTCGTCATCTGCGACGAGGCCCACCGCACCACCGGCGCGAAGTTCGAGAACGAGGACGAGAGCCACTTCATCAAGGTCCACGACGACGGAACCGTGCGCGCCAAGAAGCGCCTGTACATGACCGCGACGCCGCGCATTTACGCGAACGCGGCCAAGGCCAAGGCCGAGGGCGAGAGCGTCACGCTGTGCTCCATGGACGACCCGGCGATGTACGGCGACTCGCTGTACACGCTGACCTTCTCCGAGGCGGTGAAGCGCGATCTGCTGGTCGACTACAAGGTGATCGTGCTTTCGATCGAGGAGAGCGCCATCAGCAGGCGCATTCAGGACCTGCTCAAAGACGAGGACAACCAGCTCAAGGTCGATGACGCTGCGAAGATTATCGGCTGCTGGAAGGCACTCTCCAAGCAAGGACTTGCGCTCGTCGACGACATCTCCCCGATGCGTCGCGCCGTGGCGTTCTGCCAGGTGATCGAGCGCGCGAGCTCGGCGAAGGCGCACAAGGTCAGTTCGAAGCAAATCGCGCGTATGTTCGGGGCGGTGGTGGCGGCGTACCGCGAGCAAGCGGACGAGGAAGAAGCCGGCGTGAAGCTCGTGTGCGAAGCGCAGCACGTCGATGGCGGCATGAACGCCACCGAGAAGGATGAGCACCTCTCGTGGCTCAAGGCGGAACTGCCGGACGACACCTGCCGGATCCTCTCCAATGTGCGCTGCCTGTCAGAGGGCGTTGACGTGCCGGCGCTCGATGCCGTGCTCTTTCTTTCGCCGCGCAACTCCCAAGTCGACGTGGTGCAGTCGGTCGGCCGCGTGATGCGCAAGACTGCCGGCAAGACGCGCGGCTATGTGATTCTGCCGGTGGTCATACCGGCCGGCATGGAGCCGCACGAAGCGCTCGGCGACAACGAGACGTACCGCGTGGTTTGGCAGGTCCTGCAAGCACTGCGGTCGCACGACGATCGCTTCGACGCAATGATCAACAAGCTGGAGCTGGCCGGTGTCGACCCGCACAAGATGGAGGTCGTCGCGATCACCGACACGTTCGCGCGCAAGGCGCGCAAGGCCCCTGCCGACGGCGTTCGCGAGGCCCACGCGTCGTACGGCATCGGGGCCTCCGATAAGAGCAAGAAGAAGCGCAAGGATGCCCCCGACTCGCAGATCCCGATCTCCTACGAGACCGGCGAGATCGAGAAAGCCATCTACGCGAAGATGGTGCAAAAGGTCGGTAACCGCTTCCACTGGGAAGAGTGGGCCAACGACATCGCGAGGATCGCCCGCACGCATATCGACCGCATCCAGGGCATCCTCGACAACCCCAAGAGCAAGAAGGAGCGCGAACTGTTCGCCGCGTTCGCGAACGAGCTACGCGACGACCTCAACGGCAGCCTCGATGACGCCGAGGTGGTCGAGATGCTGGCCCAGCACCTAGTCACCAAACCCGTCTTCGATGCGCTTTTCTCGAGCTACAGCTTCGCGAGCCATAATCCGATGTCAAAGGCGATGCAGTCGGTGCTCGATGTGCTCGACACCCACCGCATTGGGAAAGAAGCCGACACCCTCAAGAGCTTCTACGAATCGGTGAAGCTGCGCGCAGAGGGCATCGATAGCGCCGACGGCAAGCAGAAGATCATCGTCGAGCTCTACGACAAGTTCTTCGGCAACGCCTTCCCGAAGATGACCGAGCGGTTGGGCATCGTGTACACGCCGGTCGAGATCGTCGACTTCATCCTGCACAGCGTCAACGATCTTCTGCGCTCGGAGTTCGGGCAGACACTGGGCAGCCCCGGCGTACATATCCTCGATCCGTTCACCGGCACTGGCACCTTCATCACGCGCCTTTTGCAGAGCGGGCTGATCACCAAGGAGGAGCTGGCGCGCAAGTACAAGAGCGAGATCCACGCCAACGAGATCGTGCTCCTGGCCTACTACATTGCGGCCATCAACATCGAAAGCGTGTACCACGGGCTGGTCGGCGGACAGTACGAGCCCTTCGAGGGCATATGCCTGACCGACACCTTCCAGATGTACGAGAAGGAAGACTTGGTCGACCTGATGCTCGACCACAACAGCGCCCGGAGGAGTCGCCAAAAGAAGCTCGACATCCGGGTGATCATCGGCAATCCGCCGTACTCGGTGGGTCAGAAGAGTCAGAACGACAACAACCAGAACGTGGCGTACCCGCATCTTGATGCGCGGATCGCCGAGACGTATGCAGCGCGAACGAACGCCGGACTTTCGAAGGGGATTTACGACAGCTACGTGCGCGCGATTCGCTGGGCAAGCGATCGTGTGGGCAAGAGCGGCATCGTGGGCTTCGTGACGAACGCCAACTTCGTGGAGGTGCCCGCAGCCGACGGTCTACGTAAGTGCCTTGCTGACGAATTCAGCAAACTGTACGTGTTTCACCTTCGCGGCAATCAGCGAACGTCCGGCGAAAGGTCGAGGAAGGAAGGCGGAAAGGTGTTCGGTTCCGGCAGTCGCGCGCCGATCGCGATTTCCTTGCTGGTGAAGAACCCAAAGGCAACGGGTCAGGGGCAGATCCTGTTCCGCGACATCGGCGACTATCTGGACCGCGAGCAGAAGCTAGAGGTGCTTCGCACCCTCCACTGCGTTAGCGCCATCACCGAGGCGAACGGCTGGACTCGCATCGAGCCCGATGCGCATGGCGATTGGCTCAAGCAGCGCGACGCGAGTTTCGAGCGCTTCCTACCCGCCGGTATCAAGGACAAGAAGGATCCGTCGCCGCGCATCTTCGGCATGTTGTCGCTCGGGCTGGTCACAAACCGAGATGCCTGGGCGTACAATCCATCAAAGCGAGCGGTCGCGGCGAACGTGCGAAGGATGCTCGAGTTCTACAACGACGAGCTTGCGCGGTTTGTTACGGCACAGAAGAGGCGCGACGCAAGGGTGAGTGCGGCGACCGTTGACGAGTTC
>Ga0190265_10002705_pt1 | contig 11939 bp, 8 predicted proteins | sample Popmic124T_FD_133135 | JGI IMG/M metagenome (GOLD analysis project Ga0190265, IMG submission 133135) | Populus adjacent soil microbial communities from riparian zone of Indian Creek, Utah, USA - 124 T | ecosystem: Environmental > Terrestrial > Soil > Riparian zone | place: USA: Utah | collected... | reverse complement strand
CGGACGAACTCGATGGTGCGTTACTGCGGCACCGACGACTGCGAGGCCGCAAGAACGCCGAAAGCCCGCAGTAGCGGGCTTTCCGGAGCGATGGGCGCGGCGGGTTTCGAACCTGCGACCTCTCGCGGGTGAAGCGAGCGCTCTCCCACTGAGCTACGCGCCCTCGGCCCCGAGTGTACCCACGCGCCGCCTGGCACGCGGGTGGGTCGTATATCTGCCGATTCTGCTGCACGGAGCGGTTTAGATGCGTAAACTCCGTGCCATAACGGAGCGTTGCGGGACGAACCGTGGCGGAGCAGGCAGGCAGGCACATTGGCGGACGCAGGGCGTGTCACGGAAAGGGACCAGAAACGGTGAAGGCGCACGATGCACGCTCGGCCGGGGAGCGCGACGGGCGCTCCACCCAATCACGACGTCGCCCATTAGCAAGACGAACGGAAACAGTCGAAATTGCAAGGACGCAACTGATGCGCACACGTGACACGGTGGCCGGACTATTGGGATCGGATGCCCATAGCCGTTCGAGCCATCTGAACAACGGGCCGGAATGGCCCGCCCCGAGCGGCGCGTCGGCCCTCCGGCTGCGGCCCGCTCGATCGACGCGACGCGCGCGTCGCCTGCGCGGCCTCCTGTACCTCCTCGAAGGTCCGGGCTGGACGACGCTGCGGCTGTTCTCCGACCTCGTGATGGGGCTCACCGCCGTCGTGCTCGCCGTCGCCGTGACGGACGCGCCGATCGCCAGCATCGGCGTCGACCACCCGTCGCTGCTCGCGTTCCCGCTCGTGGTCGTCGGCATGTTGTATCTGCGCGGGATGTACCGGCGGCGCATGCACGTCGCGATCCTCGACGGTCTCGCGCCGGTCGCCGGCGCGGTGTCGGTCGGCGCGATGAGCGTCCTGACCTGGCAGGTCCTCGTCCATCAGGACGCGGCCGCCGGGATGCTCCTGGGCCGCACCTGGGCGCTGACCGTCCTGCTGCTCGGAGGCTCCCGCCTGGTGCTCGCGCTGCTGCAGCGGCGGGCCCGTGCGATGCAGCTGATCGGCCGCCCGACGCTGATCGTCGGTGCCGGCGAGGTCGGCGCGCAGGTCGCGCGGCGGCTGGAGGACCACCCCGAGTACGGCCTGCGGCCGGCCGGCTTCCTCGACGCCGACCCGCTCGCGACGGTCGGCAACGGCCGCCGCTCGCTCCCCGTCCTCGGCTCGCCCGACGACCTCGCTCGGATCGCCGAGAACACACGCGCCGAGCACGTGATCCTGGCCTTCTCGAACGCGCCCGACCGGAGCCTCGTCCGGTTCACGCGCAAGTGCGAGGAGCTCGGCCTCGAGGTCTCGCTCGTGCCGCGGCTGTTCGAGTCGATCAACGACCGGTTCGCGCTCGAGCGGCTCGGCGGGATGCCGCTGCTCGGCCTCCGGGCGGTCGATACCAAGGGCTGGCAGTTCAACATCAAGTACGCGCTCGACAAGCCGCTCGCCGCGCTCATGCTGGTCGTGGCCGCGCCGATCATGCTGGCGGCGTTCCTGGCCGTGAAGCTCAGCTCGCCGGGACCGGCGCTGTTCCGTCAGCGGCGGCTGGGCCTCGACGGCAAGCCGTTCTTCCTGCTGAAGTTCCGCTCGATGAGCGTGGCGCCCGACGACGGCTTCGACCCGGCGTACGGCGAGGCGCCCGGCGGCATCGAGGGCCCGGACCGGCGGACCAGCCTCGGGCGCTTCATGCGCCGCTTCGCGATCGACGAGCTGCCGCAGTTCTGGAACGTGCTCAAGGGCGAGATGAGCATCATCGGGCCGCGGCCGGAGCGCCCGCAGTTCGTGGAGCGCTTCGATCGCGACCACGACCGCTATCAGGACCGGCATCGCGTGCGGGCCGGCATCACCGGCTGGGCGCAGGTTCACGGCCTCCGCGGCCAGACCTCCCTGGCAGATCGCATCGAGTGGGACAACTTCTACATCGAGAACTGGTCCCTCTGGCTCGACCTCAAGGTCCTGCTGATGACGCTCGGCGCGATACTGCGCAGCGGGGATGAAGCCTGAGCCCACCTCGCTGACCACTGCCTTTCCGCGCGCCGCGATAGCTCACGAATGGCTGACGATCCCCGGTGGGTCGGAGAAGGTCGTGGTCGAAATGCTGGACATGCTCCCAGAGGCGGAGGTGTTCACGTCCGTCTACGACGTCGAGACGTGGCGCGAGACGCTGGCGGGCAGGACGGTCCACGCGTCGTTCCTCGATCGGATCCCCGGCGCTCGGCGGAGCTACAGCAAGCTGCTTCCGCTGATGAACGCGGCGTTCGAGTCGTTCGACCTCTCGGATTTCGACCTCGTGGTGTCATCGAGCCATTCGTGCGCGAAGAACGTCCTGACCCACCCCGGCACGCTGCACGTCTGCTACTGCCACACGCCGATGCGTCACGCATGGGAGCCGCGCTTCCTCGCCAACGAGCCGCTGAGCGCCCCGGCGGCGTTCGCCGCGCGGCTGCTGCTCGGGCGCCTGCGCAGGGACGATCTCGCCGGCGCCTCCCGCCCGGACCTGTATGTCGCCAACTCCAGGCATGTGCAGGCTCGGATCGCGAAGTACTATCGCCGGGATGCGCGCGTCATCCACCCGCCCGTCGAAGTCGACGTGCATCTGCGCCGCCCGCGTGACCCTGGCGACTACTACCTGGTGCTCGGCCGTGTCGTGCCGTACAAGCGGGTCGACCTCGCCGTGGCTGCGTGCTCGATGCTGAGGCGCCCGGTCAAGATCGCCGGGACGGGGCGGGCGATCGACGCAGCACGCGCCGCCGCCGGCCCCGGCAGCGAGTTCCTCGGCTACGTGCCCGACGACGAGCTCGGCGATCTGCTGGCCGGTGCCCGCGCGCTGCTCTTCCCGGGCGAGGAGGACTTCGGGATCGTCCCGGTCGAGGCGCAGGCCGCGGGCGTGCCGGTGATCGCCTACAGCGGCGGCGGTGCCCGTGACTCGGTGATCGACGGTGAGACGGGTGTGTTCTGCGAGGCGCAGACCGTCGCGTCGCTGTGTGCCGCGATCCTGCGGTTCGAAGACCGCACGTTCGACGAGGCCGCGCTGCGCGACAACGCGCGCCGCTTCGGCCCTGAGCGGTTCCGCTCCGAGATGGGCGAGCTGCTGGGCGAGCAGGCGAGATTGCGGGCGGAGGCGTGACACCGCTCACATCCGCAGCCCCCGAGCGCCAGGAGGACACGCTCGCCCACGCGCTCGGCATCGTGCGCCGGCGCTGGCTGATCGTCGCGCTCTCCGTCGTCGCGTGCATCGGGGCGGCGATAGGACAGCGTGAGCTCTCGACCCCCGAGTACGAGGCATCCGTGGCGGTCGTGTTCGGCTCGCCCACGCTGTCGGACTCGGCGCTCCAGGTCAGCCGCAGCGGCAGCGACCCTGAGCGCGACGCGGCCACCAACGTGCTGATCGCGGAGTCCCAGGAGGTGGCCGAGGCGGTCCGGCGCGACCTGGGCTCGACCGCCTCGGCGAGCGCGCTGCGCGACCAGATGCGGGTCGAGGCCGAGGAGAACGCCGACATCCTGCGGATCACGGGGACCGATCCCGACCCGGCACGCGCGGCGACGCTGGCAAACGCCTTCGCCGCCCAGTACATCCGCTTCAAGGCACGCGCCGACACCGACAGCATCGATGCGGCGGAGAGCGATCTCCGGCGCCAGCTCGACGCGTTGCCGGAGCGGTCGTCGCAGCGCCGCGGCCTGGAGGACTCGCTCGAGCGGCTCGCCACGCTGCGCTCGGTCGCGAGCGGGGACGCCCGCCTGCTCGGGCGTGCGACGGCCCCGTCGGAGCCCGCCGGCATCGGCGGCGTGCAGCTGGTCGCGCTCGCGACGATCCTCGGGCTCGCCATCGGCCTCGTCCTCGTCTTCCTGCTCGAGTCGATCGACAGGCGCATCAACGACGTCGAGGGCTTCGAGCGCGAGTACCGGCTGGGCGCGCTGGCCGGGGTTCACGAGGCGTCGTTCCGGTTCGCCAAGGCGGAGCGCCGAGCCGACGACCTCGAGCCGTACCGGATCCTGCGCAGCACGCTCGAGTTCGCGCGCGTGTCACGCGAGCTCGACGTCGTGGTCGTCACGAGCGCGGTCCCCGGCGAGGGCAAGACGACCGTCGCGATCGACCTCGCCCACGCGATCGCGCTCACGAACGAGTCGGTGACGCTCGTCGAGCTCGACCTCCGGCGCCCGACGTTCTCCCAGCATCTCGACATCGATGGAGCGCGCGGCGTGACGGACGCCCTGCTCGGCAACGAGCCCGCCTCCTACCTGCTCCAGACCCCGTTCCCCTCGCTGCCGAACTTCACCGTCCTGACCGCCGGGCGGCTCCCGCCGAACCCCTCCGAGCTGCTCGGCACGGCCGCGACGACGGAGCTGCTGACGGAGCTGGCGAACGGCAGCCGGACGGTGATCGTCGACGCGCCGCCGCTGCTCCCGGTCGCCGACAGCCACGTGCTGCTCAACCACCCGCGCATCGACAGCGCGCTGATCGTCGCTCGGATCGGGCTGACCACGCGCGACGAGGTGCGCCGCGCACGCGCCATCCTCGACCGGCACCCGTTGCAGCCGCTCGGGCTCGTGGTGACCGGCGTTCCGGACGCGGAGCGGTACGGCTATCACGCGTATCCGCAGGACGACCCGACGGCGGCGGCCGAGTCGCTTAAGCCGAAGGTGTCGTGAGCCGACTAACGAGGTGACCGACCGAAACTGACGCGATGCGCTGCGTCCCGATAAAGGCACACCCGCTGCGAAGCGGGGTCGCAAAGCCAGGGGTCTCTCCGAGACAGCCCGGTTGCCGAAGGAGCTGCCCGCTCGATGTCGTACCTCGCAAGACGGCTTTCACTAGCCGCGCTGTGCACCCTCACCATGGTCCTCGCCGTCCCGGCTGCCGCCCCCGCGCAGTCAGGCGCCCAGACCGCGGCGGAGGCGAAGTCGCTCCAGGCGCTTCGCGCCGCCAAGCAGCGCAAGGTGGGCAAGCTCAAGCGAGAGGCCCGCGTCGCGTGCTCACACGCTGCTGAGAGCAAGGCCTGTCGCACCGAGCGCCGCCGTCTGCGCCGCGCCCGCCGGTCGCTCGCACGTGTCCAGAACCTGATCGCCCACAGCGCGGCCTCTCCGACCAGCGCCCCGGTGCTGACCGTGAGCGGCAAGACGATCCGCTGGGCGCGCGTGGCCACCGTCGACCGCTACGTGCTCGCCACCAGCGTCACCGGCAAGCCGACGGTCTACAAGGTCATCTACGGCCTCAGCATCACGCCGCCCGCGGTGCCCGGCAAGACCGTCAGGTACGGCCTGCGCACCGACGTGGCCGGCAGCGTGTGGGCTCGTGAGGTCAGCATCGCCTATCCCGCGACGACGCCGACGCCGACGCCGACGCCCGCTCCGACTCCGGTGCCCACGCCGAGCCCCACCCCGACGCCGGGCCCGCAGGGCTTCGAGGCGGGCATCGTGTCCGGCTCCGACGTCATGGGCGAGGTCCAGGCGGCCACCCGCCTCGGCGCGAAGCTCGTGCGCGTCGAGTTCGGCATCTCGCAGCCCCCTTCCACGCTTCGCCCCGTGATCGCCGCCCATGCGGCGAACGGCGTCCGCGTCCTGCCGCTCGCCGGCTTCCACTCCTCGATGCCGACCCCCGACCAGGCGCGCAACCTCGCGACCTGGGCGCGTGAGTTCGGTCCCGGCGGCACGTTCTGGGCAGGCCACAGCGACGGGCACCTGGCGATCCGCGAGATCGAGTTCGGCAACGAGACCTCGTACGGCTACCAGTACGGAGACAACTGGAACACGGCGTCGTACAGCGCGCGTGCCCAGACGTACGCACTCCGTTTCAAGGATGCGCACATCGCGGTCAGCGCGGTGAACCCGAACGTCGGCCTGCTCGCGCAGATCGACGACGCCAACACGGGCAGCCAGAACTGGATCAGCGGCGTCTTCGCCGCCGTGCCGGACATCGGCTCGCGCGTGAGCGGCTGGTCGATCCACCCGTACGGCCAGCGCGCGACGTGGGAGCCCCGCATGGACCGCATGCTCGCGTGGGCTGCCGCCCGCGGCGCCCCGGCCCGCCCGATGTGGATCACGGAGTGGGGCCTCTCGACCGACAACGGCCGCTGCCTGAGCGACAATTACACGTGGGACAAGTGCATGACCTACGCGACGGCGGCGACGAACCTGACGAACACCGTCCGCGACATGCGGGCCAAGTACACGTCGCGCCTGAAGGCGGTCATCCTGTACGCAGGGCGCGATCTGCGGGCCTCGGGCGCATCGACCGAGCGCGAGCACTACTTCGGCGCGCTGCACCAGGACATGTCCGACAAGGGCGCGTACTCCGCGGCCGTCCGCACGCTGCTCTCGGGCGGATAACAGCGAGAGCCGTCGCTAGCGGGCGCCGGCGGCCGTCCCTACCGGGTCGCTGTCAAGGCCCGCGGGCGGCGCCCCGCCGCGCAGCACCCCGGGCACGAGCCGGGCCAGCCGGCCGGCGCGACCCGGGGCCGCCACCAGCAGGTCGATCGGCCGCAGCTGGTTCTCCGCGTCGACCGCCCGGATCACGTGCAGAGCGCCGAGGCGCGGCAGCCGGCGTGTGCGGATCGGGTGCGCGAGCGGTGCGGCGTCGCTGATCAGCGCGACGTCGGCGCCCGCACCGCGCGCGGCCTCGAGCCACGCCAGCGCGCGGTCCCGGTCACGCTCGCCGGCGACCGCGACGATCCGCACCGGCCCGAGCCGGCGGCCGTCGCGGCCGAAGTGATCGGCTCCGGCGGGCGCCTCGGCGGGCGGTGCGGGAGCGCGGCCGAGCAGCCGGCGACCGACCACGAGCACGTCGGAGACGCAGTCGAGGCCGATCCGCACCAGACCGGGCAGCCCGTCACGCCACCCCCCGTCGACGACCAGCCGGTACGCGAACTTCGCCGCCGGGCGTACGACGAGCGCGCGGGCGTACGCGACCGCGCCGCCGGGCGCGGGCGCCTGGGCGGCATCCAGCCGCGCGTACAGCCACGTGTCGCGCAGCGCCTCGCCCCAGCCGTCGGCCAGCAGGTGCTCGAGCTCGCCCGCCAGCGGCCGCACCGGGCCCTCTGAGACCAGTCCCTCGTGCACGAGACGGCGCTCGTCGTGGCGGTAGGTGCCGCGGCGGAACAGCCGCAGGCGATAGTTCGGGTACTTCGCCGCCGGTCCGAGCCACGCGCCGAGGAACCGCTCGCGCAGCGGCAGCGCGCACAGGTCCGCGCCGGCGGGGTCGGCGAGGAACCCGAGGATCTCGTCGCGAAGGGCGGGCGTGACCCGCTCGTCCGCGTCGATCTCGAGGATCCAGTCGCCGGACGCGCGGTCGAGCCCGACGTTGCGCTGCGCCCCGAAGCCTCGCCACGGGTGCTCGACGACAGTCGCGCCGGTCGCGCGGGCGAGCGCAACGGTCGCGTCGGTCGAGCCGCTGTCGACCACGATCACCTCGTCGCAGAACGCCACCGAGCGCAGCGCGTCGGCCAGACGCGCCTCCTCGTTGCGAACGATCAGGCAGGCCGAGACTGTCGGGCGGCTCACGTGCCGGCCGCCTCGAGGAGCACGGCGCGGGTGGCGGCGGCGGCGTCCGGCCAGCGGAAGCCGGCGGCGCGGCGCAGACCGCGCTCCGCGAGCTCCTCGCGCCGCTCGCGCGCCTCGGCGACGCCGGCGGACCACGCCTCGGCCGTCCGCTCGCGCACGAGCACGGCCGCGTCGCCGACGACCTCCTCGAGCGCCCCGGCCGGCGCCGCGGCCGCCACCGGCGTGCCGCAGGCCATCGCCTCCAGCGGGACGATCCCGAAGCCTTCGTAGAGCGCCGGCGCGGCGACCGCCTCGGCGCCGCGGTAGAGCGCCACGAGCTGGTCGTCGCCGACCCCCTCCAGGACGGCTGCGCCGGCCGCGTGCGCGGCGGCCAGCAGCCGCTCGCCGTCGAAGCCGGGAGCGCCCGCCAGCACCAGCCGCCAGGGAGCGCCGGTCGCCGCCGCCAGCAGCGGGTCGAGGCCCTTGCGCGGCTCGAGCGAGCCGACGTGCAGCACGTACGGGCCCTCGATCCCGAATCGCCGGCCGACCTCCACGCGGGCGGCCGCGACGTCGCCCGGCGTGAAGCGCTCGTCGACCCCGTTCGCGACCACGCGGATCCGCTCCTCGGCCACTCCCCAGTGGCTCGTCACGTCGGCGGCCGTGGCGCGCGAGACGCAGATCACGCACTTGGCGGTCCGCGCCGATCGCGGCATCGTCGTGCGGAACGCGCGCTCGACCGACGGCGGCTTCGTGCCGGGGAAGAGCAGCGGCGCGAGATCGTGGACGGTGACGACCGCCGGCGCGCCCGGACGGCGCGGGAGCACCCCTTCGGGCGCCCAGTACACGTCGGGACGGTGGCGCAGCACCCACGCGGGCACGCGAATGTCGCGCCACGGTCCGCGGCCCCTCAGGCGTAGCGGCACCGCGTTCGCACCCGCGACCGGGCTCTGCCACGCGCGCCGGTTCACCAGCAGGTCGACCCGGTCGCCGCGCGCCACGAGCTCGGCGACGACGCGACTGACGTACTTGGGGATCCCGCCCCAGTCCGCCTCGAGCACGTTCGCGTCCACGGCGATGTGCAGAGGCGCATCAGCGGTCACGAGGGCGGCAGACTAACGCGGATCGCGCCGGACGAGCGCTCGGATGTCGTCCACGTGCACCAGGCGCAGCGCGAGCAGCAGGGCGGGGTACAGGAGCGCTGCGGCTCCGGCCCATGCAGCGACGGGGAGCCCCGCCTGCCGCAGGCCCCAGCCGGCGACGCCGGCCGCGGCGGCAACCAGGGCCAGGCGCGCGGTGCTCGCCCACGGCGGCCGCACCCCGATCTCGCGGCACACCAGCGCGACGGTCCAGCTCGCCACGAGCAGCTCGGTGCCGAGCGTGATCCACGCGGCCGCCATGAAGCCGTAGGCCGGGACGAGCGCCAGGTTGGCCGCCACGTTGAGGATGAGCGCGATCACCGCGATGACGAGGAACCGGCGCTGCAGGCCGTAGGCGATGATCAGGTACCCCGCCAGGTAGCCGACGGAGACGAGCACGAACGTCGCCATCAGCACCGGCAGCGCGGGCGCCGAGTCGGCGAACTCCGCGCCGAACAGCAGGCGCACGATTTGCTCCGGCCCCGCGAGCGAGATCGTGAGCGCGGGCAGCGACAGCAGGACGAGTGCGTCGAAGGCGCGCCGGAAGAGGCGCACGACGCGCGCGGGATCGGTCGCCCGGGCGGCGACGAAGATCGGGAACAGCGTCGTCATGAGCGCCGCGGGCAGGAACTGCACGCGCTCGTAGATGCGGTACACCGCGCCGTACAGGCCCGCCTCGCGCGCGCCGGAGATCTCGAACACGATGATCTGATCGAGGTAGCCGTAGCCGAGCGTCAGCAGGCCGCCGATCCCGACCGGCACGCCGAGCCGCAGTAGCGTCCCCCAGCGCGCTGTCGCGCCGCGCCAGCTCACCGGCGTGGAGCGCAGGGCGAGCGCGAGCTGCACGAGGCTGACCAGGAGCGACACCCCGGCGAAGGCCGCCGCGAACGCGACCAGCCCGCCGTCCGCCAGCGCGATCAGTACCACGGCGCAGGCCCACAGGATCCCGTTGGCGACCTCGAAGCCGACGGACACGGCGTTGCGCACCTGTAGCTGGAAGACCACGCGCGCGGCGGAGATGGCCGACGCCGGCACGAGCACGCCGAGGCACAGCGCGGCGACCCGCATCGTGCCGTCCTCCGACAGCCACAGGCAGATCGCGACAGCGGTCAGCGTCACCGGGACCGCGAGCACCAGTCGCAGGCTGAGCAGCGCTCCCAGCCACGAGGGCGCACGCTCCGGCTGCGCCGCCGCGCGCTCGACGGCGACGCGGTCCAGACCGAGGTCGCCGAAGTAGCTGAGCAGGCCGATCACCGCGAGCAGCGTCGACCAGCGGCCGAAGCCCTCGTCCCCGAGCGCTCGGACGAGCAGCAGCGTGACCGCGACGCCGAGCGCGATGTTGCCCACGCGCAGGACGATCTGCAGCGCGATGTCCCGCCCGGCGCGGCCGCGACTGACCGGCGCCCGGGCCGCCGGCGCCTCGCTCACGTGCGCGGGAGCGCGGCCTCGCGCACGAAGAGCCCGTCCAGCTCCACCAGGCACCCGCGTTCGTCGAGGAGGATCGGCTCGAGCGAGACCGGGCGGAACCCGTGTTCGCCGAGCAGGGGCAGCAGGTCGACGAGCTGGGCCTGGCCTTCGTAGAGCGGGTCGAGGTTGAGCTCGAGCTCGAGCGAGTCGAAGCGCGCGAGCGAGTCGCCTGCGCCGTCGAGGACCTGGCGCTCGTAGCCCTGCACGTCGAGCTTCATGTGCGTGCGATCGCCGGGGCCGAGCAGCTCGGGGACCAGCGAGTCGAGCCGGCGCGTGGCGACGCGGCGCGTCTCCAGCGGCGCCCAGCCGGGCTGGTCGGCGAAGCGCTCGTTGCGCGCGAGCATCGAGGAGCTCTGCGAGTTGGCCGTGACGTTGATCTCGAGCTCGCCCTCGACATCGGAGGCGGCGACGGCGAGCGCGCTCCAGTGGCCGTCCTGGTCCGCGCGCTGGGACAGCTCGGCGTAGGCATCGGGGACCGGCTCCAGCGAGACGAGACGGCCTCGGTATCCCAGCTCCCGCAGTTGCTCGCCGTACTGGCCGGCGTTGGCGCCGACGTCCACGACGACGTCGATCCGGAGCCTCGCGAACAGCTCGGCGCGTGCGGCGGTGAACGAGCGCAGCGGCGTGTACTGGCGCAGCTCGTAGCCCATCCGCCGGGCCACTCGCTTGACGGGCGCGCGGAGGTTCACACGCGCAAGGCTAGCCTCCGCCGCGGAGGCTGCGCACGGTGGCCTTGACCGACCGGATCCGCCGCGAGAGCGGGCGCGAGCGCAGGATCGTCGCGTGGCCCGTGCGGACGGTCACGGTCAGGCGCCGCTGCGTCCGGTGGCGGCGATTCAGCAGGAGCACGCGGACCCGCGCGCGCGGCGCGCTGGCCTTGGCGACGCGGAGCTGGACGTAGCGGTGGTGGTTGCGGTGGACGACGCGCGCCCTGACCTTCGGCAAGCTCGACTTCGGCTTCGGCTTCGGCGCCGGCGCGGCCGGCTGGGCGGGCGGCGCCGGCGGCGAGGGCGGCGGCGAGGCGGGAGCGGCCGCTGGGTCGCCCAGCTGCACCCAGCGCGCAACCGACGGCGTGCCGTCGGAGTCGAGCACGAACAGCATGTACATGCCCCCCGGCGCGATGTCGGCGTTGGCCGGGGCCTGGATCGTCAGCGAACCGCCCGAGGGGGTGACTCGCAGAGGCACGACCCGCTGGTTGCCGTCGACGGCATGCGTCGTCGCGCTCGGCGCGACGAGCACGGCGCGGTTCACCTCGCGACCGGCGGCAGGCGTGACGCCGAGGGTGTACGACTGGTCCCACAGGATCGAGCTCGGCGCCGAGCTGATCGCCGGCCGCGGGGCGGGGTCGTCGCCGTCGAACAGGTACGGCGGCTCATAGATCTCCGCGCTGTCCTGGATGAACTGGCGGGCGTCGGTGTAGCGGCTGTTGTAGTCGTCGCCGGCCGAGACGACGCGTCCGTCCGGCAGCAGCACGGCGGTCGAGTGATAGGTCCGCCATTCCTGCTGCGCCGCGCCCAGGCGCCACGTCCGGCCCACCGGGTCCCACAGCTCGACCTGTAGCTGGCGCGCGTCCGAGGCGGCGTACTGGCCGGGCGCTTGGTTCACGGTGCCGCCGGCGGCCTTCGCACCGTCGCCGCCGCCGACGGTGACCATCGTGAGGTCGGGGAGCAGCACGGTGTTCAGATGGGAGCGCGCGACCTGCAGCGAGGGGGCCGGCGACCACGAGCCGGCGCCTTCGTCGAACCGGATCGCGGTCCGTGTCGCGAGGTCGTTGCCGCCGGGCTTGTCAGAGCCGCCGAGCTGGAACACCTCGTGCGAGCCGCCCGTGCCCTCGGGG
>Ga0190265_10002704_pt1 | contig 11942 bp, 7 predicted proteins | sample Popmic124T_FD_133135 | JGI IMG/M metagenome (GOLD analysis project Ga0190265, IMG submission 133135) | Populus adjacent soil microbial communities from riparian zone of Indian Creek, Utah, USA - 124 T | ecosystem: Environmental > Terrestrial > Soil > Riparian zone | place: USA: Utah | collected... | reverse complement strand
TCTCGAGAAACTCGACAAGCCGTCCGAGGCGCTCACGACGTACCAGGCCTTCCTAGGGTCGAACCCGCCTCCGGCGATGGAGCCGAAGGTGGCCGAGGCGCAAGGGCGCGTCGCCGAGCTCAAAAAGAAAATCCCGGTCGTGGTCAAGGTGACGTCCGATCCAGCGGGAGCCTCGGTTTACGTTGACGGCGTGGTGCAAATGGGAACGACGCCGATGGAAGTGAAGGCGCCGCCCGGGCATCACAAGGTGCGTGTCACGTCCCCCGGCTACGACCCCTTCGAGAAGGAGATCGATGTCGAAGCGGGGGCTACGCCGACCATCGACGCCATGTTGCAGAAGAACATCCCGATTGCCGAAGCACCGCCGCCCGCGCCGCCGGCACCGCCGCCGCCGGCGTCCAAGCCGGTCGACCTTCCGCCCGAAAAGCGGTCCAACGTCGCGGCCTACGTGGTCCTCGGCGTCGCGGGCGCAGGCGCCATCGTCGGAAGCATCTTCGGCGTGAAGGCGCTGCAAGAGAAGAAAGACTTCGATGACGGAGAGAAGACGACCGCCAAGGCCGACTCCGTCGAGAAGAACGCCCTCATCGCCGACATGGCGCTCGGCGCCGCTCTTACGCTCGGCGTGACCGGGACCGTTCTTCTGCTCACCAACTCCAGCGGCGGAAGCGCCGAGGTCCGAACGCCGGCGCGCGCCGCGTTCGAGTTTGCGCCCGTGCTCACGCCGCAGCGGGCGGGTGCTTTTGCCACGGTTCGGTTCTAACCAGGAATGGGCCTATCGACGATGACGACCAAGTGGCAGCGGAGGTTTTGGGCAGCGAGCGCAGTGCTGGTGCTCGGGGGTTCGGTGGTGGGCTGCGAGCTCATCGCGAGCGTCGACCGCGATGAAATCCCGACCGGTGTAGGCGGTGCGGCCGGCACGGCCGGTGCCGGCACGGCGGGCAAAGGCGGCTCCGGCGGAAGCGGTGGAACGGGAGGCGCGACGGGCGGAACGGGTGGCACGGGCGGAGCCGCGGGAATGGGCGGTAGTGCGGGCGGGATGATGGACGCGGGCCCCGACACGCGCCCCGACGCGACGCCTGATGTCACGGCGGACAGGGATGATGCCCCGCCGGACGTCTCGATCGACCAAATGCCCCCCGACGCGACGCCCGATGCGGTCCCGGATGGGCCGGGCCCCGACGTGACGCCGGACACGCCGCCTTCGGACGCTCCGGACGCGGGCCCCGACACGACGCCTGATACGACGCCGCCGCCCGATGCGGGCCCCGACGCGCCGCCCGATACGGCGCCGCCCGATGCGGACGACGACGGAGCGCCGCCCGACGCGGGCCCCGACGCGGAGCCTGACGTCGAGCCCGACGCGGGTGACGACGGAACGACCGACGACGGTGGTTCCGACGCCGAGGACGTGGAACCCGACAGCCGCCGTTAGAGCACGCTCTGCGGCGCGACGGGAGCGTCACGGTCGGCCTCGTCCCGAGACCGACCGTGACACGCCACGAGAAAACCGCACTGAAGCGCGTCGCAGCGCGACCGCTCGACACCGTGGAAATGGTCGGTCGTGCGCGCGTCGAGGAAACGCCCGCGCAGCGCGGCAAGCTCCGCCTCGAGGCGCGCGAGAGCGTCGCTGTCGATGAGCGTGAACGACACCGCCGGCTCTTGCGAGGCCAGGTTGAGCACGCAAGCCCGCACCGGCCCCCGGCCGTGAACGCGGTGTGCTGCAAGCGCGTAGACGCGCAGCTGGAAAGAGGGATCCCCTTCGTCTCCGCGCCACGTGGTCTTGTAGTCGATGACGTCGGCGGAGCCGTCGGGAAACGCAACCAGCAGATCGATCGCGCCGCGAAGATGCAGGGTGCCGGCGGGATCATCGAGGGTGATGACGAACGGCTCTTCGCGGTAGATCACGGCACCCGACTCGCGCAGGCGGCGCGCATAAGCGCCGCCCAGAAAGGCTGCGATGGAGGACGCCAGCCCGATGGCTGGATCCAAGTCGCTGTTTGCGTGGCGTTCGGCTTGACCCTCGCGCAAGGCGGCGTTGCCGGCGCGGGCGAGCTCCGTGGCGAGACGCTCGGCGATCGCGCGCGGGTCGGTGGCCTGTCCCCAGCGCTCGAACGGCCACGTTTCGAGCACACGATGCGCCGCCACACCGAGCGCACGTTGCTCGTCGCGGCGCTCGGGCGCGGTTGCCGGCGCCAGGCCGAAGGGCAGAGGATCGACGCCGAGCTCGTGGATGAGCTGGTAGCGGCGCGGGCACGCATCGAACGTTGCCAGCGGGGTCGTCGCAATGTGCAAAGGACCCACGCCGCCGGTCGGACGCGGAACCCAAGCCGAGGGCGACGCCGGCGACCTCGGCGCGCGACGAGCGCCCTCCCGAACGAGGTACGATGTGGCGCTCTCGACAGACGCGCCGGAGCTTGCCCCATCTCCCCAATGCGCGCGCAGTGTCGCGGCCGCCGATCCGGTAGGTGCCGTCGGAGGTAAGAGCAAGAAAAGCCGCTCTTTGGCGCGTGTCATCGCTACGTAAGTGAGGCGCCGGCGCTCGGCGGTCTCCCGTGCAATGGCCTCGAGGCGATATTCGGCGGCCTCGGGCGTGAAAATCGGGCCCCCTTGCGGCCGGGTGTGTCGAAGCACCAAGCGGGCCGGCGACGCTCGGCGCGCGGGCGTAAGCCCGAGCGTGAGCGGCGCCGGGCGCACCGCCGCGCCGAGATCGACCAAGATCACCGCGCGGAACTCGAGCCCCTTGCTGCCGTGCATCGTCATCAACGTCACGGCGTCGTCGTCGGGCAGCGATTCGGCGGCCTCGCGTTCGTCGCTCTCGTCGGCGATCTGCTGTTCGAGCCACCTCACGAACGACGGAAGTCCACCGCCGCGCTGGGCGGCGAGCGCGATGAGACGCTCGAGGTTGCCGAGCCGCGGGACGGGGCGGGGGAGGGCGGCGGCAACGCGATCGAGGTCGAACGTCTCGACGGCATGACGGATGGCGTCGCTCGGACCGAGCCGCAGCGCCATTCGCCGCAGGGCCTTGAATCGCTCGTCGAAGCAGCGGAGGCGCTCCCGTTCGTCGTTCGGCAATGGCGGCGCGGCGCTCCCTTCGCCGCGAAACCAAGTGCCGGGAGGCATGAGCCCTTTTCCGGGCTCGGAAAGGGAGGCAAGCGATGCATCGGTGAGGCCGAGCGCTGGACCCCGCAGGACCGTCGCCAAGGCATGGCGATCGAATGGGTCGATGAGCAGCCGCAGCAACGCGAACACGTCGCGGACTTCACGCGTTTCGAAGAGGCCGCGCCCCGCCACGAAATAGGGGACGCCGGCGCGCTCGAGAGCGAACTCGAGCAGCGGGAGCGTCGCCCGGCGTCGCGCCAGAACGGCAAAGTCCCGCGCGCGAAGCTCGCCCCAGGCGCCGTCGCGCACGGCGCGATCGACGACGCTGGCGGCGATGATGGCTTCCCGCATCGGCCCCGTGGCGCCACGCACCAGCGCAGGTGCGTCGGGGGGAAGGTCATTGCGATCGTCGACGATGACGACACCCCCGCGGGTGTCGTTCATCGCCTCGATCGCGGGGCGAAGGTGATCGCTCTCCGTGTAACGGATGTCGAACGGATAAGGCGTCCGGACCTCGAAATCGCGCTCGGCAAACGCATTGACGAAATCGAGCACCGCGGCACCAGAGCGACGGTTTTGCGACAACGTGACGAGCGACGCCACCGCCGCCGCGGAAGTCTCGCAATCGGGGCCGAGCTCCAATGCTTCGACGGCCGCCGGTCCCCCCAGGTCGGCGCAGACCTGCGTGAACACGGTGACGTCGGCGCCGCGGAAGCCGTAGATGGACTGTTTGCGGTCGCCGACCACGAGAAGCCCCGCCGGTTGGAGGTCGGAGGCGCCGGGAAGCTGCCCGGGTGCCCTCGCTGTCGCGCAATCTTCGCGCTCGCGCAAGAGGTAGATGAGATCGCGCTGCACGCGGCTCGTGTCCTGAAATTCGTCGACCAAGAGAACGTCTTGGGCGCCGCGCGCGCGACGGCCGACGGCGGGTACGTCGCGAACGGCGTCGCGGGCTGCGCGCAGGAGATCGCCGAACCCGAGATGCCCGGCGCGCCGGCGAGATCGCCACCGCTGCTCGGCAATCTCGGCGAGCAACGCGCGCGCCGCCACCGCGTTGGCGGACAGATCCGGCGCGCCGGCGACGAACGCCGCAAAGCGACGTGCACGCTCGGCATGCGTCTCGCCCCGGATCGACTCGCGGAAACCGACGAAAGCCTCTTCCGGGTACGTGGGGCGCGCCGGGCCGCGGCGCGTGAAGAGCGGTTCGAACACGTTCACCAGCCGTTCTTCGAGGGCGCGCCGATCGCCGGAATCGCCGCCATCCGCGAGCCACGAGCGCACGGCCGTCGCCACGGCGGGGGCCGGCTCGGCAAAGGCTTTGCTGCGCTCCGCAGCGAGCGCGCTGGCGAGCCCGCCGAGGCGCGTCATCCAATCGCGCGCGACGGGCTCGAACGCCGTGCACGCGAGCTCGCAGACCGGCGTGCCTTCCTCGTCGGCCCTTTCGAGCAGCTCGGTGATTCGGCGGCGCACCATGGAAAGGCCGCCGCCGGCGTCGAGGAGCGCCGTGGCGCCGCGATCGCCTCGCTCGAGGGCGCGCGACAGAACGTCGTCGACGGCGGCATCGGTCGACGCGCGCGCCGACTCGTCCTCTAAGACGCCGAACCCCGGTGCGAGCCCGATCTCGAGCGCCGAACCCCGGAGCAAGCGCCCCGCGAGCCCGTGCAAGGTGTCGATGAGCGCGTGGGGAAGCTCGGCGAGAGCGGCTTCGGCGCGATCACGCAGGACGCGTGAGGCTAGCGGCGGCGAGCGCGTCTGTTCCGCCCGCGCGGCGAGCACGGCCAAATACGGACGCGTCGTCGGGTCGTCGCGTGCCCGCGCGACGGCGCCGAGCACGCGTTCGACCCGTTCGCGAATCTCCGCGGCCGCGGCGCGCGAAAATGTAGTGGCGGCAATGCGCGATGGGGGTACCGCGGGCGACGCGCGCTCGTCATCGGACTCCCCCTTGGAGGCGAGCCCGAGCGTGAGGAGCGCATAGAGCGACACGAGCCGAAACGTCTTTCCGGTTCCGGCGCTGGCCGTCACCACCAGATTCGTCCGGAAGGCATAGATGGCGGCGTCTTCGGCCGTCATGACGCCACCCCCTCGCTTTCGAGCTCGGGATCTTCGATCGGCATCGCCGCCGGCCGGCGGCAGACGTCGCGCACGTTGCAGCGAGAGCACACGAGCGCGTCGGCCGGGCGGGGCGCGACGTCGCCGCCGCGCATCCGCAGCACGATTTCTTTCGCGCGCTGCTGCGCCGACGCCATGCCCTCTGGTGAGAAGACCTGGCTCTTTTCGGCAGGGAAGGGACGTGGGGGCCGTTTGCCGGTGTCGAGATAGAGCGCGCGGATCTCGGGCGCGCTGAGGGGCCCCATTTGCAACCAGAGGGCGAGCGCGTAGAGCGGCGGCTGAAAGACGAGTGTGCCCACGTCTTTCCACGCCGGCAGCACGCCGGTCTTGTAGTCGATGACGCGAGCCCGCTCGCCCCCCGCCGCGATGTCGACCCGATCGATGCGCCCTTTTACGAAGACGGCGTCGCGCCCGTCGCCCAGCAAGAGCGCGGGCCACGAGGGGCGCCGGCCGGCGTCGGCGCCCGGACCGCCGCTCGGTCGTATTTCGCCGAAAGAGCGTTCGCCGTACGCAAATCGAAACCCCGACGCATCGTCGAGCGACCAGGCCATGACCGCCTCGACGTCTCGAAGCGCGCGCTCCACTTCGGCTCGGTAGAGAGGCGCGCTTCGGTCGCGCAACATGGCGCGACGCGCGGCGCTCGTCCCGAGCGCGATGAGCGAGGACTTTTCACCGTCGTTCCAGCGCGAGCGCGTCGCTTCGAAAGCCACGTGAAGCGCGCGATGCACGAGCAATCCTCGCTGCCAAGGTTCGAGCTCTTCCCCGGCCGTATCGGTCGAGGTGGCGCCGAGCACGCCCACCGCAAAGGCGGCAAATCGGCAAGCTGCGGCTCGCTCGAGCCTCGTGGCCGCCATGGGACGATCGGCCGTTCCCCCGATGGCTCGGGCGAGATGAGCCGCCAGCACGGGGTCCGACGCGGCGATGCCCCCCGTTACCGCCGCTGGGGGCAAGCGCGGGTCGAGAAAAAAGTCGAGGCGCGTTTGCTCGATGGTCACGCGCCGCGCCAGGTCTTCGTCCGAGGGAACGGCGCCCTGGCTCAGCGCGACGAGCTCGGCGGCTCGCGACGACAGCGCGCGCCCGCGCGGATCGAGCACGGAAGAGGGGCCTCTCTCGATCTTCTGCTCGGCGGAGAGCTCGCTGAACAGCGCGGCAGGCGCGGCGGGCCGCCCTTCGGCGTCGGTGACGGAGCGCGTGACGAGAACCCGGCGCGCGCAGGCCACCGCGGCGAGTAGCGCCGTGCGCTGCGATGCCAAGACGAGTGCCCCTCGCAAAGGGCGCTGTCGCGGCGGCAGCGAAGTCAAGAGCTCATCGCCGAGGACGGCCTGCACGGCTCCCGCCGGCTCGAAGACGCCCTCGCTCGCGCGGGCCACGACGAGCAACTCAGTAGGGAGGAATGCCGCTTCCGAGACGCGGACGATGCGTACGGTATGAGGCCGGTGAGTGCCCAAAGGGGGCAAGCCCGAAAGCGCCTCTTCGATCTCGCCCCGAAAACGCTCGATCGATACAGCCCCGGCATCCAGGCCGAGCAGCGTGGCGGCGTCCCGCGCTCGCTCGACCGCCGCCGTCAGCGCGGCGTGCCCCGCGCTCTGTTCGCGGATCTGCGCGCAGAGAAGACGTCGTTCGCGCGCGCGGGTTTCCTCTGTCCGCGGGTCGGCATCGGTGAGGGCGGCGCGCTCGAAGGCCACCAGATCGGTGATGGCGCCGCTGGCGACCGGTGAAAGCCCCATCGCGTCCCATACTTCGAAGAGCCGCGCTGCGAGCACGCTCCGGGGAGCGTCGTGCTGCAAGCTTCGGCGCAGCGTCAGGATCTTGTCCAAGCTGGCGAGCAGCCACCGCTCGTCATCGCGCTGGCCCGTTTCGGCCGCCAGAAGATCGATGAGAAGGGTTCCGTCGCGATCGACCCCGACCGGGATACGCGAAAGCCGCCGGCAGAGCGCGAGAGCGCGTTCGCGGCGGGCGCGCGGTGTCGATCCATCGATGAAAGGCGCCGGGTCGACGACGCTGGTGCGAAGCAGATCCACCAGCGCGTCGCGCGAGAGCGGCGAAGCCGCGATCTCCAGCCACGCCAGGGCCGCTCGCACGATCGGTGTTGCGATGGGCGGACGGCCCCGCGGCTCGGAGAAAGCAACGCGTGCTTCGTCGAGCGCAGCGCGCAGCGGCTCGAGAAAACGCTCGTCAATGGAAGGCAAAACGACGGCGATTTCGTCGGCTGGGATTTGTGCCGAAAGCGCGTCGAGTACGGCGCCGGCGATACTCCGTGCCTCGGCTGCGTCCGTCGGCGCCTCGAGGAGCCGCATCTGATCGGAGAACGCCATTTCGACGAGGTCGAGCTCCGGTCCGCGTGAATGATGCTTCCACCGCTCCTCGAGCGAGGACAGCAATCCATCGGGCGCCCTCGTGAAGGCGCTCGATGCCGCTGCCCAGCGCGGCATCCGCACGGTCACGGGAACGCGGCGAGCCAGTGCTTCCACCCAGGCGTGATCGGCCGGATTCCATTCGAGCAAGCCCTCCACGACGACGGCGCTCGGAAGCTCGCCCAGCGGGGCCCGTTCGATCGCGCGGGCCGCGAGAAGGCCCGCGCCGCGCCGATCGAACGCCTGCGCCGCGGCAAGCCGCTCCCCCGTGTTCTCCAGAAGCCGCGCGAAAAACTCGGCGCGCGGCCGTCCCGTGCGACGCAAGGCGGCGGCGTCCACGCCGCTCTCCCTCAGTAGTCCCACTGCGCCGTCGAGGGTTGCCACGAGCGCCGACGGGCCACCTCCTCCGAAGTCGTGCTCGAGCTCCCCGAGGGCGGCGGCCGTGGCCAGGCGAGTCATTTCCGGATCGGCCGAGCGCAGACCGGTGGTCGCCGCGTGCTCGTCGACGAAAGATCGCCAAGTACGTGCGATCTTGCCTTGTGCGAGCGCGCGTTCGACGTGGCGTTGGGTGGAAAGCAGGTGAACGACGCGACTGGACAAGGCTCTCTCCTACCGAGTCTAGTCGCGGGATGCTTGCCAGACTTGGACAGACAATGTCCTAGCCTCCGAAGGCCTAGCCTCGGAAGTCGTAGCTTCGGAAGGCGAGGGAGCGGGTTTGACGACGAAGCGGTACCCGCCTGGTTCCCGCACGCAGACGGTTCCGTCGACGGGCACCACGGCCACCGTATCGGTCGCCGCGGTCGCCGCGAGTACCGTGCCGCGCGCGTTTTCGAGCGAAAGGACCTGACCCGGTGCGATCCCCAGGGCGCCGGCGCGCAAGCAGGAGGTGGAGCCGGCGACGCGAAAAGCGACTTCGACCGGACCTTCGCCCGAAGCGCGCGTGCTTTCGGTCGGCTCGAGGATCGGCGCGAGCCCCTGCGCGCAGAGCCGCTCGAGCTCCCCGAGGTCGCGACCGGGATCACCGCTCGCCCTGAAATCGCGCGCACACCCTTCCTCGGCCCGGAAACGGGGCGGAGGCTTGGACGGCGGCGAGGCGGCCGGTACCGCGCTATCCGGCCCTCCATCGTCTGTCCACCCCGGCCCACTTTTATCGCAACAACCGGGCGCGGTGGGCTTCGAGCCACGGCTGCAAGCCGCGAGCAAAGCGACGCCCATCGCGGGCCGCGCAAGCGCGGTCCAGCTCTTCACCAAGATTGCGCGGGCCGCGTGCGCGAACACGCGCCAGCCGACGCATCGATCAGGACCGCCACTCCAGTCTTCCTTTCCGATCATTTCGCGGGTGAAGGGTCGAACGGTTCGCGGACGCGCGGGGCGATGCCAGGTCGGTCGCTACGACGTCGACCGATTAGCACGAGTGGCGAAGCCTGGCGATGACACTGCGACGTACGTCACCCGGAGCCTTCCCCGAGCGCGCGCTCGCATCCGTCGCCAACCGCGGTGGCCTTCGAGGTGCACCCGTCGCGCGCCTGCAGCGGGCCGACGCCCGTGTGGCGCTCAGTTGGCGGCGGTGTCGTGTCGAGGCTCGGGGGGCTTGCTGCGGCTCAGCGCTTCGGCGCGATCGCGCGTCGCGCTCACGGCTTGATCAGAGGCGTATTCGAGCTCCGGCGTCACCACCGAGCCGGGCAGGGGCAGCTTCGGCACGATGAGAAGCTCGAGTTTGGCGATGGTGCGGTTCTCGTCGACCGGCACGAGGTGCCAAATGGCGAGCATCTGCTCCACGTTGCCCTGTCCGTGCAGCCTCCCCTCGATGCGCTCGCCGGCGCCCTCGGCGACGGGTGGCCCGAAGCGAGTGACCGCCCAGATATTGGCGGCGCCGTGCAGGATCGACACCTGCAGGTACACGTCGGTATTGGGGCCGCTCTTGCCGACGATGCGGCTCTTCTCGAAGCGGGGCATGAAGTCGGCGTAGTGGCTGTAATCGGTGACGGTGCGTCGCACGGCGGAGATCGGGGCGTTGATGGCGGTCATGCCGCCGCCGGCGCGGATCGAATAGCCCGGCACGGCCACGTTGTAGCGCTCGGTGGCGTGCGTGCGCACGAGTCGCTCCACTTCGCTTTGTCCCGCCCCTTCGGCGCGCGCCGCTCCAGCCGCACCCAGCACGCCCACCACCATCATCACCAGAACTGCTCGCCCCAATCGAACCATCGGATGTTGCCTCACCACCATTTGGACGTTCGAGACCTCTGAAGAATACGATCCAAAACCGCGCGCGTCGGCTTAACCGTCGCACGAGCGTGGTCAAAGCACATCTCGTGCCGACGTCGTGGGCAAGCTATCTGCTCGGATTCCGGCAGATGGCCCCTCGTCGTGAATCCAGAGGGCGTCAGGGATGTGTTGCAAACGGCGCCCAGGTACGGCCGGGCGATCGGGGCTTTAGCCGGGTCCGCCCGCCTGCCCCTCGCGGCGCCCCTTCTCCCCCTCGACGGGAGCGTCATCGTCGACCGGGGCCATGGTGCACGAACCTTCGATTTTGACGCCTTTGTCGATGAAAATGGAGGGCGACCGCAGGTTGCCAACGATGCGCGCGGGAACGTAAAGCTCGATGGCGGTGCGCGCGCGTACGTTTCCCGTCACTGTCCCACCTCGCACAATCACCGTGGCGACGTCGATTTCCGCCCTGACGTCGGCGCCGTCGCCGATCACGAGCACGTCTTCACTCCGGATCTCGCCCGCGAAGCTGCCGTCGATGCGCAGGCGACCCGTGAAATAAAGTTTACCCTCGAAACGGGTTCCCCGACCCAAAAGGGCCGTCAATTCCAGGCCTGTGAGGGCGCCATCCATGCCCTCCCCATAGCACTTCTCGGGCGTGTTCTGCCTATTCGATCAAGCGAACGAGCGAGAGCCATCTCGGCGCTGGACTACTTTGCTAGAAAGGCCGCTCGAGGCCGAAAAGCACATTTTGCTGCGAGCGCGCACGAGGCAAAGGTACGCTCTTGGCGCAGTGAAGCGCGTTTCTCTTTCGATGGCCGTCTGCCTTGCGGTTCTCGGGGCGGCCGGCGGCGCCCGGGCGCAAGGTGTCGACGTACGCGGCAGCGCGCCCGGACCGACACCCGGCGCCGCCACGCGCGATGCGCGACGGGCAAGGGGGACGACGGAGGTCGAGACGAAGCGCATGGCCTGGCGCGGCTCGACGCTCCTCTTCGATCAATCGATCACGACCCAGACCATCGGCGTCGGCAAGGACTATCAGAGTTACAACCCCCTCTACGAGTGGTGGTTCGCCTTCAAGCCGCGCTACTTCCTCTTCGAGAAGGACAAAGAGGCGCTGAGTCTGCACTTGTGGATGAACCTCTATCTCGAGTTCACGAACAGCGACTCCACGGCCACCAAACGCGAACCCGTGCTCGGCCCGACGACAGCATGGGCCTCGTACGCTTACACTCTCTACGAACGCGAAGGGTACCGGACCGCCGTCAACATCGGTCCGCGTATCGCGCTTCCCACCGATCGCGCATCGCGCAACGCCGGCCAGCTCTTTGGACTTGGCGCGATAGGAGGCGCGACGCAATCGCTGCCCCTCGCCAAAGAAGGAAAGGCGCTCACCAGCGCCCGGCTCGCGTTCTCCGCGATCTACATGCACCCCTTCAATCGAGCGACGACACCGGTGAGCGGCGACATCGAACAACCGCGGCAAGACGTTGCTGGGCGCAGCATCGTCTCCGACCAGCTGCGGCCGGGCATGAACGTCGCGAACTCCCTGACCCTGCTTTTCACGGGCGGCGTGCAGCTCTTGCCGCGGCTCGGCATGGGCCTAGCGTACGTGATCGGCAATTCGTGGGCCTATGCACCGACCGGTGTGCCCATCTGCACCGCCCAGCCGACGTGTGTCGACCCCGGATCGCTTCGCGATCCCCCTTCGTACCGCGTGAGCACGTGGGCCCTCATGTCACTCGACTACGACGCTTTCGACGAGATGACCGTGAGCGTCGGGTATTACAATCTGACCTCGCAGATCGGCGCCGATGGTGAACGCCGCAATCCGCTCTACAGCCCCGACGCGCGCTTTTACCTGACGCTGACCGGCAACCTCGACGTCATCTACGAGCGACTCGCCGCCCAGCCGGTCAACCCGGAGGGCATGCAAGCGCGCCGCTGAAACACGTTCTATTCGAGCAGCTTGCCGATCGCGGCGACGAACTCGACCAGACCATGTTTCGCCCCGTTTTTCAGGCGCAGATAAACTTGGGCCATCGGCCATGCCGCCACCCGGTCTTCGCAGATAACGCGAAACAGGCGGGGGTCGGAGGGAGCGTTGGGATCACATTCCCAAATTCCGCCGTACGCGGCGATGAGCGTCTCGCCGAGCAGAGCGCCCCACGTGAG
>Ga0190265_10002703_pt1 | contig 11944 bp, 11 predicted proteins | sample Popmic124T_FD_133135 | JGI IMG/M metagenome (GOLD analysis project Ga0190265, IMG submission 133135) | Populus adjacent soil microbial communities from riparian zone of Indian Creek, Utah, USA - 124 T | ecosystem: Environmental > Terrestrial > Soil > Riparian zone | place: USA: Utah | collected... | reverse complement strand
GATGTTGCTGCGGAGGTCCACGTCGAGCTCGCCGGTGATCTTGAGATAGTCCGCGGTCCAGGCGTTGCCCTGCGAATTGTAGAGATTGACGCCGCCGCCCCCGGCGATCGCGACAAGCGGATCGGCCTCGGCATGTTCGCGATCGAACTTGGTTGGCTTCAGATGCAGGCGCGCGAGTGATCCGATGATTTCGAGGTGGCTGAGTTCCTCAGTGCCGATGTCCATCAGCAAATCCTTGCGTTCCGGATCGTCGCAGTTCAGCCCCTGAATGGAGTACTGCATCGCCGCCGCGAGTTCGCCATTAGCGCCACCGAATTGCTCCAGCAGCATGTTGCCAAACTTGGGGTCAGGCGTGTCGACGCGTACGGTATACATCAGCTTCTTGACGTGGTGATACATATAGCCTCCTCGACGGGGTGTTTGGGACGGACGATCCCTGAGGGAATCGTGCGCAAAGCGACAATGCTCTTCATTTCAACTGTGAGCAGAGGAGAGGCTTCATCGCCTCTGGGAGAGTGAGGTTGCAAGGCGGTCTCCCGAACAGCATTGGTGCCTGCTCTAAACCATTGGTGCCTGCTCTAAACACCGCAAGCAGACGACGGCACGGGCCGTCGCGTTTCAAGTGTTGTGGGCGGGGTCGAACGACCTTCCGAGGCGGTTTTAGAGGCTATGTTCGCGGAACAAAAAGCGAGGCTGCCAATCGACGGCACGCCTGGCCGACCGTGGCCGGAGCGACGAACCACCCTTCACATCGTTGGGTGTGACCTGGCTCCTCGCGGCCCAAACACGCGCCCTAGTTTTTTCCCTGGGAAGGGAATTGGTGGCCGCCGGCTACTCCAAACTGGTTGTTCTCCTGACAGAAGCCTTCCATCAACTCGTCGCCGGCAGGCGCGAGCGTGGCGTTGAAGGTGACTGTGAAGGGCTTCGAGAACGCGCCCGGGTCGTCGATGGTGACCGCGTTGACCATGTGGCCCTTGTCGATCCGCGTCCAGCGCTCGGTCGTGTGGAGCTGCTGCGTATGCGGGGTTCCGGTGTGGTCGAACCAGGACTTGTCGTTATACCCGACGGTATCGATGACCAGCGTGTCCTTCTCCCACCAGCCGATCGAGTGTCCCAGCCACGACGGCTCGAGCTCCGCAGGATGCTTCCGACCGTCCATGAAGATCTGGCGGTAGGTATGGATGGTTCCCTCGTACAGGATGAACATATGCGTCGGTTTGATCGTGTAGTTCTGCACGAAGCGAGACGGATAGGGCGTGACGCGCGGGACTCCTGCCGGCAGGCAGAAGTTGGTGGGGTCTTCTTCCTGGTGCCGGCTGCGGTGTTCACGGAGCTCTTTCGCCCATGGCAGTAGAGGCAGCGATTCGCCGCGCGGCAGTCCGGCGGCGATGTCGCCTCCGGAACCGCCGCCATACCAGACACCATCGCCGAGATCGACAGTGCCGTCGGAAAGGCGCGGGATCGGACCGGTTGGTGCCGCTGGGCGTCTCAGCTCTTGTCCGAGTGCGTTAATCGCGCCAAGAGGTCCCTGCGCACCGCCCCGACCCTGGCCGGCACTGCTGCCCGCCGGCGCCATCCCCATGAGCAAGAGGCAAGAAAATGCAGTCAGCTTCGCGCTTGTCATAGGCACCTCGAGTAAGCCGATGTTTTGTCCGCGCCCGGCCTGGAATGCCAGTTCGGCAACGTATCGCCGGATGCGTGTGGAACTTTACCTCGCGCTGTCATCGGCCGCAAACCGACGACTCGCTTACCTGTTTTGTGACGGCACGCGGACGCCGGCCACCGATGAAATGTCCCGGTGCTCGAAGCCGCAGATGTAATCCTCGATGCGGACATCGGTTCGCCGCGTGTAGACGAAACGCGCCTGCCAGTCGCGGGAATAGTATTCGGGATCGTGAATGGTGACCAGGTCCTCGAGCTCGGTCGGGCTGATTCGGCGAATCCGCTCCGTGGTCACGAGCATGTCCGTGTGCGGCGCGCCGGTGGTGTCGAGAAACGTCTCGTCCTTGAAGCCGCCCGTTTGCACGACCAGCGTGTCGCCTTCGAAATGACCCACCGAATGGCCGTTGTAAAACGGCTCGACGAACAGTTCTTCGTACGGCGGCAGCGGCGTGTCCATCGCGATCCGGCGGATCATGTGGTTCATCTCATAGACGATGAGGACCTGCGCGGCCGGCGCCTGGATGATCTCGAAGGGGTAGGGGGTCGCCAGCGATCGCGGTACGCCGTCGGGCGTGCAGTACTTCCGGGCCCGGTCTTCGATCGATCCGTCCTTGAGCCCGGCCATGTTCCTGGCATAGGCCGACCTGCCCGCCTCGGTAAAGGGCAATTCGCCTCCGCCGACGACTTGAATCGTGGGATGAAACTCGGTCGCCCAATAGACGCCTGAAAGATCCCGGGGATCATCCGCCGCCACGCAGGCCGCGACCGCCGTGCTGGCCATCAGCGAGAGCGCGAGGCATGCACCTCCCCAAACACGCGCCGTCATGCGCCAGCTAAGGTACACTACCGGCGAGATGAACCCCAAAGCATTCACCACATTTGGCCTCGTGGGTGTTGCGCTGGTGATCTTCGCGACGCCGGCATGGCCGCATCATTCATTCGCCATGTTCGACGTCAAGAAGACGGTGACCCTCAACGGCACCGTCAAGGAATTCCAGTGGATTTCTCCGCACGTGTGGATTGTGATGACGACGCCGGTGCCCAGGGGCGAGCCGAAGCAGTGGGCAATCGAGCTGTCATCACCCAGAACGCTGGCGCGCATGGGCTTCACCCCGAAGACGCTCAGGCCAGGCATGGACATCTCGATCGAGATGCATCCGCTCAAAGACGGCCGCCCCGGCGGAACGGGGAACGGGCTGATGCTGAAGCTTCCCGACGGGAAGGTAATGAAAATGGATTGAAAGTCGGGGCTCAAAAGTCCGGGGTGTCGTCCTGGGGCATGGGCACGATGTCCTTTGCGTGGCTCAGGCCCCAGTTGAAGATGTCCGTGCCGCGTCCCGCGCCCTCAGCGCAGATCGCTTCTTCGATCGGTCCCTCCTCAGACAGGGCGTAGTGCTGCCGTGCCGTCCACGGCATGGTGAAGGCGCCTGGATCCTCGACCCGCACCGTCACGTCGATCTCCTTGCCATCGGCGCTGAGGCGATACCGCTCGATGACGTGAAGCTGGTCGGTGTGCGGCGTGCGGTAGTTGTCGACGAAACTGAGCGGATGCGCGAGGATGCCGATGGTGTCGACGACCAGCGTGTCGCCGTTCTCGTAGTGGCCGACCGATTCGCCGTTCCAGGACGGCTTCGGGTTCGGTGAATGCGGCACGTTCAGGTAGACGTGCCGGATTTGATTGTCGCCGCGGTAGGCGAGCAGCACGAACGTCGGCTGTTGCACGAAGAACACCATCGGCGGCGTCACGCGGCGAAAGACGTTCCATGCCACCGGCCCCGGCGGATAGCATCGCTCCCGGGCCATGAACGGGATCTTGCCGGCCAGCACCTCGTTGTTGTCGCGCTCCATCTGCGCACGCACCCACGGCTGCAGAATCGGATTGCTCAGATCGGCGACGCGATAGGTCGGTTGATCGGAGGCGTCGTTCGGAACGTAGGGATAGTCCGGCCTCGACATGATCGGGCCGACTTCGCCGGGTTCCGGCGGCAGCCACTGGTCGCCGTCAAGGCGATCCGGATACCAGGAGACCCGATCGTTCGGCGCGAAGTTCGGAATGCGCTCGCCTGCCCCCGGCGCGTCACGGGCCGGAGCGGTGGGTTCCCGCAGCGCGAACCAGAGACCGGCGGCACAGATCGCGACGCCGGCGCAGAGCGCACTCGCGCGGTTCAGGTTGGTCATCGTGCCGGGTGGGAATCTAACACAGACCAAGAGATTTGCACGATCGACGGCCTTCGCGCGCGCCCAATCCGCCGCGTAGGCGGAAAACGTTTCGCTCAGCGTTCGGCGGTCACTGCGGCGAGCGGCGAGTCGCCACCTGCGCCGGCAACACCTCCTGCAGCACATCGATGACCAGGCTCGCGCGCGCATCGACCAGTAGCAGGGATCGCCCAAGAAATCGGTATTCGAGCTCGGCGGGTATAGGCGGCAGCTTTGCCAACATCGGGCTGGGCATAGTGGCTCGCGGAAGTCCTGGTGGGTAGCGGCGGTTGATGCGCGCGCGCACGCCGTGAATGTTGGACTCTTCGATGGAGGCCAGCATTGATGTGCCCTGTGGCCCGCCAATCTCCTCGCGCACGACGGCGCGGATGCGTTCGGCCACCGGTCCCAGAATGTAGCCCGGACGCGCCCCTGGCCGGCGTGCGCGGAGCCGTGCCGCCATTGTCGTCTCAACGCTCTGAAGCGTTAGTGGACTTGCTTGGGTTGCCGGAAGACCGTCCTCAGCGGCGCGATGGTCGGCCATGTATGCGGAGAGCGCCCGCGCAAATTCAGATTCGTCCGGGCGTTGCGAGGCGCCGACGCCGATAGACACGACGATCATGACAGCGACCGCAACCAGATGCTTCATACCGGATCCCCCGATGCATTCAGACACTCAGCATCGCGTAGCGGTATGTCTATCGCGTAACGCGCCGGTTGCGGCCATATGACAGGCCGTTACGGCTGTGCCATGTGCTCGTTACGGCTGTGCTTATCGAACATGCTCGATGAACGGCAATGCGGATGCTCGTCGACACCGGATAGATCAGTGACGTAGCCCCCGCAGTGCGTCGAGAAAGTTCACATACATGAATTGGGTCGAGCCGTCGAACTCGTATCCATTGACGTCGCTGGGGTCCGGCGGTTCGGGCGCCTGGCCGTTCTAGACGACCAGGAGTCCCAACGGGAAGTGACGCCCGAGCGGAACAGGCATGTAGTGCACGCCATCGGTGTCACCTACCCCCTCGACGAAGAAGACGCCGCGGTGAGCAGCGCCGGCGCGGCTGATTTCATAGAAGTGAAAGCTGGAGTCGCCCTGGCTCGAGGCGAGCAGCAAGGTTCGTCCCGGGATGCTCGCGATGACGCTGAGGCCTTCGAGATCGGCCTCCATGAACCGGCCGGCATTGACCGGCGAGCCGGGCGCCACGACATCACCGGCGTTCGGCCCTTCCTCCGGGTCGTACTGACACTCGAATTCCTCGTCATCGGGAATCGCCCGGTAGGCTCTGCCGAACGATTTCACCGGCTCGATCAGACGGTCGCCGGTAACCGTCACGAACGCCGGCATCGATGCGCGCAGCGGCAGCTTGTACAGGCCGACGGTCTCGAACGCGACGAACAGTGTCTTGTTAGCTGTGTCGACGACGACGCCTTCCGACTGCGGCTCTTCCAGGGTCGCTTCGCGGCACGGGGTCCAGTCATAGGGCGTGCCGTGCTCGTCCTGCAGTGCGAACGAGGTGTCGAAGAGAAACGTCCGTGTGAGTCGATAGGTCAGCCGGCCGCCGGGCGCCGGCACGATCTGAAGTTGCCGTACCAACCCCCGCTCGCGCTGTGAGACGAACAGCTCGTCGGTGTCCCCTTGTGCCACGGTGAGGCCGCAGACGGTGTTCTGATCGTCGACGGGATTGTCCCGCCATCCCTCCACCGCGCCCGATGGCTGCAGCGGCGATGGCTGCTCGTACCGGGTCGGGAACACGCGCGGCACATCGGGCGCTGTGATCTCCACGAGCGGACCGTCGGGATCGCCCGGATCAATCCTGAAGAAGCGCACGCGATCGCACCCTCGGTCCGAGACCACCGCCACGTCTACTCGAGCGGCGCGTCGGCCGGAGCCGATGCGAACGTCGTAGGCAATGTCCACGTTGTTGAAGCGTCCGAAGGTCTCGAGGTTTTCGCTGTCCACGCACGGGTTGTCGGGCGCCAGGTTGATCCCGCCAGGCGTGGCCGGGTCCGCCGGCAGCACCTGCGGTGCGTTCGGCGGGAGCTTCGCTTGCACGAGTTGGCCGGACATGTCGTAGACCAGCAGGCCGGCGTCCTTCGCCGTTCCGATCACCAGCGACCGCCGTGGATTGCCGCGGTTCAACCAGATGGCTGGATCGTCGGCGTCAGGCGTTGCTGGCGCATCCTCGTAGTTGAAGAGCGGCGACGTACTGAGGACCGGCGTCAGGACGAGAGGTTCCAAGCCGGCGGTGCGGGCCGCTCCAATCACAACGACGCACACCACCAGCAGCATTGATCGCGTCAGGAACGTGGTCATGGGTTCTCTCCGGGCTACGGGTTCGGCACCGCGGTCCGGTTGCCCGGCACAATCTGCGGCTGGTACGAGAACACCTCGCGCGTGCGGGCGTCGATGTTGACCTTGACCCACTGCACGTCGTTGTCGCCGTTCGCCGGGTTGTTGCCGAACGTCTCGAGCCGTGTGAAATTCTCGAGGCGCCGGCCCAGCGAATCCTGGAAGGGCTTGTCGATCCGGAAGTAATGGGAGTCGCCGTGCACGTACGCCACCGGCCTGCGGAAGGCGATCACTTCCGCGCGCAGGGCGAGCAGGAACTCCTGGAATCCGTCAGGATTGCCGTCGGTCTGGGCCAGCGTTCGCGGGTTGCGCAGCGGCGCCCGTGTCGGATCGGATTGATCCCAGCCGGGATTCGCCTGTGAGATAACCATGACGCCCGCCGATCCATCGGCTCTGGCGGCCGCGAACGCCTCCCGCATCCATTGGATGACGGCATCGTTGCGCGCCTCGTATTCGACGGGATCGGGCGCCGTGTCGCACAGGTTGTTGCACGAACCCTGGATGTTCAGCGTCACGAACGTGACGCCGCGGAAGGTCCACCGGCGGTTCTCGACGCACGGAACAAACCCTGACGTGCCGAGGCACAACGGTGCGGTCTGGACCTCCTGCGGCAGCCGTCGCCGGCCGAGGGAGTAAGGGGTGCCGAAGAACACCTGGCGCTCGTAGTCGAGTCGCTCCAGTGACCAGTAGCCTCCGTTGTTTGGGCGGTCGCAGTCGGTCCAATCGTTGTCGCCCGGCGTGAACATCGCCGGCGCCTCGAGCCGGTTCAGGTAGTCGAGCGAGCGCTCGTACAGAGCGGCGTCGCACGGACTGTTCGATCCCTGCTTGAGATCGCCGTCGTGTACGCTGAAAGCGAGGCGCTGGGCGTTCATATCGTCGATCAGATTCGGCACGCCAACGGTTTCCTGCTCGGGCGAATAGGGGAGATCGCCCCACAACCCGATCGCATACGGGCTCCAACCGTTACGCGCAGCCTGATCGACTCTGTCCTGGGCCCAGACCGCGCTGACGAGGGTGGTAGCGGCCAGCGAGAGCACGAGCGCTATCGCAGCGGCGCCTCTGCTTCGATGCAACAACCAAGTTTCCCTGCGAAAGATCGTTCCAAATGAGCGAGCGTCCACATAACCTCCCTGTGGCGGCGATTACAGCAGGGGCCATCGATATTTCCGCGACAGCGTCGTAACAGGAACGAAAATTCAGCAGCCAGCCGTCTTTCGCCGCCTGATCGGAATCGCATCGGGGATGGAGCCGCGAAGATGACCTTGGCTCCACAGGTTGGGCCGCCCTTTAGGGAGCGCTGCGTTACAGGGTGCTTACATTTGTTACGACAAGTGTCAGTAAAGGTCGGCGGCTGACAGGGTTTACATCATTGTGTCCCCGTCGAGATCCTTCCGTTGTTTTGGGCGAGTAACCTCTCTTCATGCGCGTGGGCATACCACGGCGTCGAGAGCCGACGGGAGCGCAGAGATGGCGCTGAGAAGTGGCGTCATTATCTGCGCTCATACGCACCGTTCCCGGTCGAGTGCCGTCCGTCGCGCACGAGGACGATGAACGTCGCCATCTTCACCGACCACTCGTTCGGAGAGGCGAACGGCATCACGACATCGCTGACCGCCGCGCTGGACTGCGCACCGTCGAGCGTGCGCCTGCGCGTGTATACGGTCGCCACCCAGACCATCGAAACCGGCGATTACGTCGCCTTGCCAGGTGTTCTCATACCGCATTCGCGCGTCGGACCATTCGACGTATACCTGCCGCGTTTCAGTGCGTACATTGAACGCGCCCGAGATGACCGGATAGACGTCGTCCATCTGGCAACGCCCGGCCCCATGGGGTTGGCAGGCGTGCTCACGGCCTGGCGGCTGGGACTGCCGTTGATAGGCAGCTTCCACTCGGACCTGGCGTCGCCCGTCCCGATGCGGACTGGCGCGACAGTCGCTGGCCTACTGAGGCGTTTACATGTGCGATGGTTGTGCAGCCTGTGCACCCGCGTGTTGGTTCAGTCCGAGGCGACACGACGCCTGCTCGTGGCCGCGGGTACGGCGCCCGCGGTAATTGGCGTCTGGCGAACGGGTGTTGACACGTCGATGTTTTCGCCCGCAAAGAGATCCTCGGAGCTCCGGAAACTCTGGAGCGTCAGCGATAGTCGCCCGGCACTTCTCTACGCTGGAGGGGTACCGCTGGAGAAGGACGTCCACATCTTGCCGAGGATTCAAGCGCGATTGTTCGAACTCGGCATTCAACATCGCTTCATCATCGCAGGACCGGGGCCGATGCATGAGGCGCTTCGAAGCCACATGCCGGACGCGGTATTTACGCCCTCGCTCGCCGGCGGAGAGGCTCCAGAAGTCTTCGCCTCGGCCGACGTGTTCGTGTCGCCCAGCTGCAGCGACAGCGCGGCCAATATCGTGCTGAAGGCGCAAGCGTGTGGCCTTCCGGTCGTCGTGCCCGAGACTGGCGGACCGCGTGAAAATATGATCGACGGAACTACCGGTCTCGCTGTGGCGGGGACCGATGCCACACGATGGGCAGATACCGTCGCACGTGTGCTTCGCGGGCCTCGCGCCGTGATCTCTGCGGCGGCATGTGAATTCGCCCGCGGACGAAGCTGGGAGCACGCGCTCGAGCCGCTTTTTCGTTCATACCGCGACGTGGCGTGGCCTTACGACGTCGATTCAATCGGGATCGATCAGCTCGTTCTTCCTGTTCGGCGTCGCTGACCCGTGGAGGCGATGCATCCTAGGCGATTGGCTTGCGCGATTCGAACACAAGAACGGCAAACAGGACGATGCTGACCGCAAGTAACGCCGTCGCCGCTACCTGGACGTCCAGGACCCAGGCGCCCGCCATACCTGTCACAGCGACCCACGTGATGCGTCGGTATCGGCCGATGCGCTCGTTGTCGAACCGGGTGCGACGATAGTCGTCCCACCACGCGGCGCAGTCGAGGGCGTGGCCATGCTCTACCCCGCATGAATTGCACAGGGTATCCGTTGTTCGCTCCCATCGTGTCAGCAGCATGATGCGCGCGCGTAGGCATCGCCGACACGAACGAGCAAGCGGGACTCGACGAGGGCGCTCAGGACGTCATCGCAGATCGTCTGATCCGCAGCCCACAATCGAGCGGCCTGTTTCACCGTCAACTTCAGGCCTGGCATTTCGAGGAATTCGGCACGTGCCAGTCGAAGTGTCTGCGAGAAGGATCCGGTCTCGTGCGCGGGTCGAGGAATCACTGTCACCATCGATCACTCCTTAGCTTTGCCGCGATCGAGGGTATTCGACCGAAGTGTCCTCCATGCGTCGTATCAGTAAATAGCGCGTCAATTCACGCCGCCGCCGTCAGACGGCTTGATACGGCGCCGATGGTGAGGGAGGTTCAATCAGTCGCCGCTCATATGACCCGTGCATGAGCGGCGAGGACAAGAGGAAGTCCGCGGTCGAACGATTGCATGCAATCGGCACGTTATAGACGACCGCGATTCGTAACAGCGCTTTCACGTCCACATCATGTGGGTGCGGCTCCAGCGGATCCCAGAAGAAGATCACGAAATCGATTCGCCCTTCGACGATGGCCGCGCCGATTTGCTGATCGCCGCCAAGTGGCCCGCTGAGAAACCGCGTAACCGACAAGTCCAGTTCAGCGCTCAGCACGGCACCGGTCGTGCCAGTCGCAAACAGATCGTGCATCGCAAGCGTGCCTCGATTGAAGCGTGCCCAGTCGAGCAGGTCCGACTTGCGATTGTCGTGTGCGACCAGAGCCACACGCTTGCGGGCGCCCATGGCGAGCGGAGTGTACGAGCGCGGTGAAGTCATGACTGCCACCATAGCAATGCGCGATGACTTCGCTGTAACCGTCGCGCCGCCAGCCCGACTAGAACGAAGCGCAGGTTAGCGTACCGCTCCGAATCGCATGTCCTCCTGTCGCTGAATCATCCGACCAGAAGGCCGGCCTGCGGTCGCCGACGCACTCGATCAGCGGCGTGAACGCAAAGCCTTCGTTGTTTAGATTCGGCATCCCGCCCGGCCGGTCGAACAGGTGCGTGACCGCGAATGTGCCGGTGCCTACCCCGATCTGAAGGACCGCCGAGCGGCCCTCGCAGGTCGGGGTGTCGTCGCAGATGGCCCACAGGTAGTTCAACTCACGGTCGAAGTGCAGATCCATCACTCCGACAAAGCCGCTGGTGATCGTGGCCACGCGCGTGAAGCCGCCGCCCACGTGATCCAGCGCGTAGGCGTAGATCGTGCCGTTCGCCTCCAGGCCAACGAAGAACAGACCGTCGCCGTGGTTCGGGTAGTCGGCGGGGTTGTATGCGGAGGTCGGCCCCTTGCTCTCGTCGACGAAGGATCGCGAGACGAGAAACGCATCCGGAATCCACGTGATGGCTTCCATGCCGAGATTGGCGCCGACGACCGGCAGATCGGCGGTGAGGTCCCATTCGTGCGTTGCGGAGAGCGTCGTGCCCGCTGACGAGGGATCGAAGCGAAGAATGGTATTGCGGCTGATGCTGTTCGCGTCGTTGTTCCGCTCCGTGGAGATATAGATGCCGCCGCCGGAGCCCGTGCCGCCGAATGTCACTCCTTCGGCGTCCGGATTGCCCGTGCCGTCGGGATACCGCAAGGTCTTCCCGGCACCCCACGAGTTTGCGGAATCCGGCGTCCAGATGGCGTTGACCTGGTCCCAGATCAGGCGGAAGAGCGTCCCGGGTCCGTTTTTCGCCGCCCACAGGATTCCAGGCGTTGGGCTGCCCGAACCTTCGTACACGAGGCCGCTCATGTTGCCCCCTAACACGTTCGGGCCATCGGCGGTCTGGATGGCGGAATCACCAGGCCACGGCGCTGCGGCGCCGGGGCAGGCGTTGGCCGCTCCCTTCGTCGCGCTCGTCGTCGTCGCAAAGGTCCCCGTGCCGTCAGGGCACCGGCCATAAGTGGTCGTCGCGTGCGCGATCCAGGCGTACGAATCGATCAGCGCGCCGGCGCTGTCGAAGAGCCGTGCCGAGTCAGCTGCGCCCAGGCCAAAGCCGAGGGCGGCTTCTTCGACTATCAGGTACCCGCCGGCGGCAATGACGCTGCCCGCCGGCAGCACGTAGTTGTGCGTGTCGTCGTTGTCGCGAACGAGCCAGCCGGAGATGTCGGCCGCACCAGCGCCAATGTTCACAAGCTCGATCCAGTCGCCCGGGACACCGCCGCTCGACTCGACTTCGTTGATGTGTACCGTCGTAACCGCGACGACGCAGTTGTTGGCCGCACCCTTCGTGGGGCTCGCCGTCGTTGCGAACGCGCCGCTGCCGTTCGGACAGCGGCCGTAGGTCGTGGCGGCGTGCGACGTCCACGCGAACGAGTCGGCGAGGAAGCCATCGGGGCGGAACAGGCGCGCGGCGTCGGCGCTGCCAAGGCCGAACCCGAGATCGGCCTCTTCGAGCAGGAGGTAGCCGCCGGCCGCAACGATTACGGCAGGAAGGGCGAAGCTGTGCGTGTCGTCGTTGTCCCTGAAGCTGAAGCCGGCGAGGTCAGCCGGACCGGGGCCGGGATTGTACAGCTCGACCCAGTCACCGGGGGTTCCGCCGCTCGACTCTACTTCGTTGATGCGAATGACGATGCTGCAGTCGTTGGCGCCGCCCTTGGTGACCGTCGTATTGGGCCTGAACACGCCGGTTCCATCGGGGCAGCGGCCGTAGGTCGTCACGGCGTGACCCGTCCACGCGTAGGAGTCGACGATGGTCAGGCCGTCCGGCG
>Ga0190265_10002702_pt1 | contig 11947 bp, 7 predicted proteins | sample Popmic124T_FD_133135 | JGI IMG/M metagenome (GOLD analysis project Ga0190265, IMG submission 133135) | Populus adjacent soil microbial communities from riparian zone of Indian Creek, Utah, USA - 124 T | ecosystem: Environmental > Terrestrial > Soil > Riparian zone | place: USA: Utah | collected... | reverse complement strand
TCGTCGGAGTTGCTGGCGAAGCTGATTTCCCAGTTCTGCACCGAGGGGTTGCTGGAGCCGGTCGACAACCGGCTGGATCTCGGTGGTGTCTCGTACACGTTCGACGCGACCCGGGGTGCTTTTGGCAGTTGGCGGGTCGAGGCGGGCTCGGTGCGCCGGACAACCGCAGGCATTCTGGGCAATGACGAGAGCGAGGTCGCGACTGACCCGATCCAGTTCTTCGTCGAGGCGGCCGACGTACTCGGGCTGGACGGGTCGACGGTGGCCGGGTACGTCGCCGAACTGACGAGCACGCTGGCGGCCGACGTACGGATGGCTTCAACTGCGGTGGCGGCTTCAGAGCTGCTGGACCTGCACCACAGTCGGCTGGACGGTCACCTGACCGGGCATCCGCTCCTGGTGGCGAACAAGGGGCGCCTGGGCTTCTCCGCCGCCGATTCCGAACGCTACGCCCCCGAGGCCCGCACGCCGCTGCATCTGATCTGGCTGGCGGTACGGCGAGGCCTGGCCGAGTTCCGCGGTACACCAGATCTGTCAGAACACGCGGTCATCGCGCGCGAGCTTGCCCCGGCAACGATCGAGGCCTTCCGTTCGCAGCTCGATGACCCCGACGCCTACGTCTGGCTGCCATGCCACCCCTGGCAACTCGACCACGTGATCCGCACCCAGTGGGCCCGGGAGCTTGCCACCGGCGAAATCGTCGTACTGGGCGAAAGTCCCGATGAGTACCTCCCCACGCAATCCATCCGCACCATGGTCAACATCTCCGACCTCACGCGCTACCAGGCAAAACTGCCCTTGAAGATCCTCAACACCTCGGTCTATCGCGGCATCCCCGAGCACTGCACGCTGGCGGCGCCGATGATCACGCAGTGGCTGCGTGGGCTGTGGTCCCGGGACGAGGTGTTCAGCCGACTCGGCACCGAACTGCTCGGCGAGGTCGCGTCCGTCACCGTTCGCCATCCACAACTCTCGAGTGCTCCTGGCATCCCGTATCAGTGGACTGAAACGCTCGGCTGCATCTGGCGTGATCCACTCGACCCGCGCCTCCACCCGAACGAGACGGCCTGGGCGCTGGCCGCCGTACTGCACACAACCCCCGAGGGCCCACTAGTCCAGACCCTCATCGAAAAGTCCGGCGCCACTCCCCGCGAGTGGACCTCCCACCTCCTCTCCACCCTCCTCCGCCCCCTACTCCACCTCATGCACCACTACGGCATCACCGTGAACCCCCACGGCGAAAACCTAGCCATCATCTGCGGCCCCGAAGGCCTCCCCGCCCGCCTGGTCATCAAAGACCTGGTAGACGACATCAACATCTCCACCGACCAGATAGTGGCCCGAGGCCCCGAACCCGACTCCCACACCCGAGTCCTCCCCCGCAAACCCTGGCCCATCCTCCGCCAATACCTGGTAGACGCCCTCCTATTGGGCGTCCTCAACCCCTTGGCTAACCTTCTTGCTGACAGCAACCTTCTCGCGGCCGACGACTTCTGGGGAATGGCCCGCGGCGAGGTCGAGTTCTACATCGAAACCCACCCCCAATACACCGACCGCCTAACCGCCACCGCCCTCCTCGGTGACACCTTCACCCGCTACCCGCTGAACGGCTATCGCCTCACGCTGGGCTACTCCGACCTAGACACCCGCCCGGCCATCCCCTCGACCGGCACCATCCCCAATCCACTTTCGTCCGTGACTCCGATCGCGCCGGCGCGTTCTTGGTAATAGTGTTCGCGTACCGAGCCTCCTGCTCGGGTCGGGGAACTTCCAACGGCACGAGATCGGCATGCGAGGTGGTGACCCGTGCTCGCCATGCGAGACGGAGCGGGGAATGGCTTCTGGCCAGGGCGAGCTGTCGACGCCTCAAACGTTTGTTGCAGCTCACATCGACGCCTGTGTGGACGCGGTAAGAGAGCTGGTCGCCAAGAAAGCTGACAAAGAAGGCATCGCCGCGAAAGAGCTGGAGCGACAGTTACGTCTTCACCTTCCCGCGGTCGAACCCGAGCTACTTCGTCCTGGCCGCTATCGGGAGGCCTACGACAAGGTCATCCCGGTCGCCCTCGCGCGCGTGCAGGCGATGCACTGGCAGCAGACCATGATCGCCGATGCCGCGCGATTAAAACTGCTTCAAGCCGCCGACTACAGCTGTCGGCGCGGTCTCTGGCTGGAGGCAACAGATGCACCGCCGTTGCTGCTGAGATTCGAGCGCATCAAGCCGAGCATCGGCTTCCACTATCAAGCGGAGCTGCATTACCTCAGAGCTCTCAGAGGTGATACCTCCCTGCATTACGGCGTCTTCCTGCCCGACGCGGATCGGCCGATGGCCTATATCGCGGTGTCGCGGTGCGATCGCCCGTACATGATCGACGGGCTGCGCATGACGCAGTACGGCATCGACGATGTCGTCGTGCTGTCCAGGATGTATGGGCTGCCCGGCCTGCCGACCAATGTGATGAGTCTGATGACGAGACACGTGATTCGCGCGGTGCGTCAACTGAGTCAAGCTCGCATCATGTTGACGGCCTACAATCCGTTGCTTGGATTCAGTGGCAGTGTCTATCGGGCGTCTGGGTTCAGTCCATTCGCGACGGCGCCCGTTGGCTATGGGTATGACGAACGTGGTGAGTACACGACCCGGCGACTGGCCAGAGGTGTGCGGTTGTCTGAGGTTGAGACTCCGCCGAACGTGCTGATGGCGCGAGGGCTCGACCGGCTCACGCAAGCGGCACTGAGCGCGCCTAGGCCTGTCGCCCGGATTTCCGACGATGACTATTGGGGCAACGTCACGGTCGCCGGGCAGATTGAGCGGTTGGGGTCGGCGGTCGAGAAGCTCATACGATCGTTGAAGCACGCTTGGCTGGCTGAGCCGAATGGCTGTCGGGTCGACCGGTGCAATGGGCAGTGTGACGTCAGTGCCGTCTGGCTTGTCCGAGAACTCAAACGTCTGTACCAGGTTCAGGCGACCTATTGTTACGGCACCGTGTTCTGGTCCGAACCGGAGTCCGAGTATCAGCAGTGTCGTTCCTGGGTAGAAATCACTACAGGTGAGGACAGCCGACTGGTGATCGACGTGGCTCGCCAGTTGCGGCATGACTCCGGAGGTGAGCCTGGCATGGACCATCGGTTGCTGGCGCACCGGGGGATTCGGTACGACGCCGACGAGCGACTGACCATCGATCAGTTGCCGGCGCGACGGCAGGTGTGGTCTCGCTTCGAGGTCCTTGATGACGCGCTGCACCATCGGCAAGGGGTGGCCCGCGATTCTGTGAGTTGAGCCGGGTGCCGGTGCCGGCGCACCGGGAGGGGGATCGATGAAGAGTCTGTTGCTTCTCTCGTCCGATGACCGCAGGCGCTACGCCGAGGATATCCAGACTGTGCTTGCCGCACCGGCCGGCGCGGTTGTTCAGTTTCGGTACCGCGAGAAGTGGGTAGAGCCGACGGTTCAGCGAGCGGTGCCGAATCGGGAGGTTCAGGGGCTGCCAGCTGTGCTGGGCTTCATCGGCAGCGGGAGCGACACGTTCGTGCTGCCGCTTCGGTATGCGACGGTGGCCAAGGCTGAGTACGTCGCGGACATGTTTATCTTCAAGTTGCGGATCGGTGGTTACGTGAATCTGCAGCAGTATCCGTTGTCGTTGGCGGACATCGTTGCGATGAGTCAGGTGACGGTCAATCAGTTGAAGATGAACGGGAGTAGCGCGTTCTATCCGGCGACCTCGAGCTTTCCGCAGATGCCGGAGGAGGTGACTGACGAACTTCCGGAGCGGTGGCTCGCGACGGCTCGGCGGCTGGCCCTGCATCCCACGTTCAAGAATTCGTACTTTCTCCGCGTCGCTCCCGTAGAGACCAAGCGGGACAAGGTGCTGCGGTTCGACGAGCAGGGGCAGGTCGAGACGATCGACGGGCAGTCGTTGCGGATCGTCACGAACATCTTCGCCGAGCAGTACTTCCCGGATGCGAACTTCAAGCTGACGTGTACGCCGGGCGGCACCGGTCTGCGGGTCGCGTCGGACGAGGTCTATCACGTGGCGTTGCGGTACGACCGGGTCGAGTTCTGGTTGCATCTGGCGGACCAGAACTTCGACACGCTGTCGCGCGTGACGATCAGCCTGGCGAGTGAGAGCGGGAGCGCGAAGACCATACCCGCGCATGTCCGGCTGCCGTTGATCGTCAGCCGGTCGAGGTCGAGGGTCATGCGGCGATGGACCGCGGCGAGTTCGGGGGCGGTGCTGGTGGCCTTGCCGGCGATTCTCGGCGACGATTCTCCGCTGGCGCTCCGGATCGTGGCTGCATTGGTCGGCGCCGGGTTGTTGGCGTTGAGTGGGGCGGTGCTTAGTTCACCGAGATAGGGGTTGGGGGGCCGTGGCGCCAGAGTTGTAGGTCTTCGTCTATTCGGATGGCTAGGGAGAGGAGGTCGGCTTCTCGTTCGGGGACGGTGGCTAGGGAGAGGCCTACGGGGAGGGCTCGGGCGTCGAAGCCGGCGGGGACGTTGAGGGCGGGGAAGTCGGCGATGGACCAGGGGACGGAGAGGCGGATGCGGGGGCCCTTGGGTGGGCGGGAGTGGTCGATGAGTGGGGGAGCGGCGTCGATGGTGGGGTGGGCGATCGCGTCGAGTTGGTGGGACCGCATGATCAGTCGCCAGTCGCGGGTCCATTGGGTGCGCAGGCGGAGCGCCTCGTCGTACCGCTGGCGGCTGATGCGTTCGCCCTTGCGGACGCGTTCGCGGACCTGCGGGGTGTAGAGGTGGCTGTGTGGGACGAGTGCGTCGTGGATCTGGTGGGCTTCGCTCTCGTTGATGGTGTCGAAGACGCCGGTGGACTTCTCTAGGACGACCTTGGCGTTCGGCGGATTCTCGATCTCGACGAGTTCCGCGCCGCGGCTGACCAGGAGGTCGAGCGCCTCCCGGCAGACGGAGGCGATCCGTTCGTCGACGTGTTCCCAGGACATCGCGATCGGCAGGCCGATCCGGGTCCCGGTGAGGTCGCTCGGTGCTTCGAGTGGGTACGCCGGTGATGGTTCGTCCAGCGTGGCCGGGTCGCGGGGGTCGTGGCCTGCGAGGACGCGCATCAGAATCGAGATGTCGAGCATCCGGCGCGCCATCGGACCGGCGACGTCGAACGAGGGGCTCAGCGGGATGACGCCGTACCGGGAGATGCGGCCGCGCACGCTGCGGAGGGTGGAGACGCCGCAGGCCGCGGCTGGGATGCGGAGCGAGCCGCCGGTGTCGGTCCCGGTGGCGATCGGGACCATGCGGCCCGCGAGGGCGGCCGCCGATCCGCCGGACGATCCACCGGGGGTACGACGGATGTCCCAAGGGTTGGCCGTGGGCGTCGACGCCGTGCCGTAGGCGAACTCGTGGGTGGTGGTCTTGCCGAGCATCCCCGCTCCGGCCGCCGCGAGACGCTCCCACACCGCCGCGTCCTCGGCCGGGACGAAGTTGGCGAGGACCTGGCTGCCCGCGGTGGTGAGTACGCCCTTGGTGAGGAAGACGTCCTTCACCGCGACCGGTACGCCGGCCAACGCGCCGACCGGATCACCTGCCGCCCGGGCCGCGTCGGCGCGGTCGGCGGCCTCGAGGGCGAGGTCGGGCGTGCGGGTGACGAAGGCGCGGATGGCGGGTTCGGCCAGGTCGATCCGGCGCAGGCAGTCCTCGACGAGTTCGCGCGCGGAGAGTTTGCGCTGCTCCAATAATTGGAGCACCTCGGTCAGGCTGAGATCAGCGGCGGAGTCACTCACGTCTGCGAGCCTACGAAAAAATACCCGCCCGGGGAGTCCCGGGCGGGTGTCGAACGGTGCTGTGGACGCGGTGGTGATCAGCCACCCATCGCGGTTGCGACGTTGTAGAGGCCGAAGCAGAAGACCATGACCACTCCGAAGAGCAGAATGAACAGAATCTGTTTCCAGAAGGAGATCAGGAGTATCGCACTGGCCAGCACGACGACGGTCGCGACGAATTCGTTGGGAGGCATGGCGTTTCCTCTTTCCTTCGATTCACTTCCCTTGGGTGCTTGTGTTTCGCCTTCCCTGAGTTAGGGTGAGGCGACTGTCCGGCGTTTCTGGTTACGCTTTCAGTGAACGCTGCGACAATCGGTTGTCAATCCAGAAAATTTGGCACCCTGTTCTATGTCCGGACATGATTTTGGCAGCGACGTCCGGGCCGGGGTTGCGGCTTTGGCGGCGGCCGGCGGTACGCCGCGGTGTTTCGGCGTATCATTCGGCGCCAGTTGGCACACTGTGGCTGCCAAATGGCAACCAGGGTCGCAACACGCCGCCAAAACTCGTCTGGTTGGGAAGTTGCGGCGTCGCGGCAACGGTCGGTTAGCATTCTCGCGTGGTGATCAGCGCCGCCGGCCCGGCGGCTTCCGCGGTCGTCCCACCGCCTCCCGGTCCAGTAGTCGCGACCTCCCCAGCGACCCGGCTCTCGCTCGATGATTGCCGTAGGCACGCTCCGGAGTTCGCCGACCTGCTGGCCGATGCCGTGCGCCGGCACGGCGTCCCGCATCGGGCCCTGAGCGTCCGCACCCTGCTGCACCTGCCCCGACTGGCGCGCCCGAACGGCTTCGTCGGGCGGAACCAGGTGATCGCCGAACTGAATCGCAACGGCGGCCGGCTGGCGCACGATCAGCGGAGTATCGAGAAGCTCATTCCGCAGGACAGGTTCGGGCTGGCGGATCTGCGTTTCGTGCGGCTCGGGAATGCCGAGGCGGACCAGATCTTCGGCCGGTTGCATTACCTGCGCAGTGCTCGCCCCGGGTCGATGATCTTCGCTCTGGTGGATCCGGTGAACAGGCTTCCGGTGACGTTGTGCAGCGTTTCCTCGCTGGAATGGCGGAAGGTCGGGCGGCAGTTGCAGGGGCAGTTCGGGGTGCCGCTGGGTGCGGCCTGGGACGTGTCCCGCGTGTATTCCTTCGACTCGGCGCCGCCGAATGCGATCTCCTTTCTGCTGGCGAAAGTCCGGCAGGTGATCCGGCGCGAGATTCCGTCGGTCCAGGTGCTCACGACCGCGGTCGACCCGAATCTGGGATTCGTCGGCGCGAGCTATCGGGCGGCCAACTGGCAGCAATGGATGTCGATCGAGCCGCGGCCCTATCTGTACGTCGACGGCGTCTACGCCAGCCCCCGTCAGCTCCGGACCCGCTTCGGCGGCGCGAATCTGACCGAGTTGCGCGCCGCGCACCCGCACGGCCGGTTCGAGCAGAGCCGGGCCAAGCTGCTCGACTCCGTCATCTACTGCTGCCGGATCCGCGGCGTGACCGAGGTCGTCCCCGAAACCGACCAACGCCGCCTCCGCCGCTGACCGGAACACCGCGGCGCCGGAGCCGGTACGCCGGAACCGGCGCGTGGGAGAGGTGGAGCCGGAGAGGCAGAGTCCGGGCAGGTGGAGCCGGGGCTGGTGAGGTGGAGTCCGCAGATGGAGCCGGGTGGCGGAGTTTGGGGGCGGAGTCTGCACCCGGGGAGGCGTGTCGGGCTCAGCTTAGGGCGCCGCCGTTGACTATGAAGGGGGAGCGGGCGATGAGGGAGTCGATGCGTTTGCGGTCGGGCATGGAGTTGGAGACGGGGAAGTCGGCGGTGGCGCACGACATCGCGGCGGCTGCCCAGACCGCGACCTGGCCGGTGAACTGCCGGTCGTTGTCGAGGAGCTTGGCCGCGAGGGCTGCGCAGAAGGCGTCGCGGGCCGCTGAAGCCTCTTTGTAGATCGACGGGATCGTCGGCACGCTCATCACGTCGTGCGCAGGCCCGGAGTAGACCGTGCAGCCGCCGTTGACCAGCATGCACAGCGTCTCGACGCCGAAGGAGAGCAGATTCCGGGCGACCGGGTCCGGGTCGAACGGACCGAGCCCTTGCGGCGCGAAGCTCCCCAACTCCCACGGGTGCGCCACGAGGTAGTCGATCAACCCGAAGGTGTCTCGCGAGATGCGCTCGTCCTCGTACGGCTGACCCGGCGTGACGATCGCCAGCGGCCGGCTGTTCGAGTCACCGTGGGCCACGGCCAGCGTGTGCTGCATGGTCTCGCGCGGAACCTCGAACGTCATCAGCAAGGCGTCGCACTCGGTCAGCTGCTCGCGCCGGTCGTCGATGTCGTCCCGCGCCAGAAACACCTCGGCCTGGTTCCGCCAGTTGACCGCGATGCTGTCACCGAGTTCCTTCTCGAAGATCCCGGTGAACGGCGTCCGGCCGCCGCGCACCCGCTTGATCAGCGACGTGTCGACGCCTTCCCCCTGCAGGTACTGGACGATCTCCTCACCGAACCTGTCGTCGGCGACGGCGGCGATCATCGACGTCTGCAGACCGAGCCGCGCGGCCGCGACCGCCTGGTTCAGGCCCTTGCCACCGGGCGACAGATCGAAGCTGTACGCCTCGCTCGACGTCTCCGGCGCGGGCAACGTCCTGGTCCGGAAGGTCGCGTCCATCACCGCTCCGCCGACCACAATCACCCGGCCGGCCGGTGGGGCGTCGGACGCCGGCGTCGAGTCGAGCATCACGACGGTCTTGGAGCCGACCGAGTAGATGTCGCGGCGGATGAGCTGGTTGGCGAGCTCGCGCAGTACGGCGGGCTCGGTCGTGCCGCGGAGCGCCCGGTCACTGGGAGCCTCGGCGGGCTGCTGGCCGACTGCCTCGTGCAGGCGGTGCCAGTGGTTGAGGAGAGTCTCGCGGCGCCGGCCGAGGGAGGTGCTGTAAAGCGAACGCGTGATCCGGGCATCGATCCCGGCATGGGCGTGGGTGTCGGTGTACAGGCCGAGGGCCAGGATCGCGTCCGCGACGATCTGCTGGGTGCCGTGCAGATCGTCGCGGACGCAGTTGGCGACCAGGTCGAAGGCGGCCGGGGCGACGTCCAGCCCGTGGACGGTGGCGAACCGGCGGGTCGCGGCGAGGTCCATCAAGGGTGCCGCGATGCCGGTCCGGTTGGCGTGCAGCCGGGCGATGGTCAGGCCGTCATGGGTACGCAGCTTCTCGAGCACGCTGGCAAGCAGCAGCACATCCGCCGTCTGCTTGTCGCTGCGGTTCGTCATCCGGCCCCCGGGTCGCGATTCTCCTCGAACCAAGTATGCGGATCGCAGGGCCAGGGAGGAAACCGACCGCGCGCGTCACCGTAGCGCAGACAACCATCGGGCCGCTTGTTTGGCTTGGGTGAGGCGGCGTTCGTAGGTTGCTCCGACGGCGAGGAGGACGGCGCCGGCGGCGCCGAGGGTGATCCAGCGCGGGATCAGTGGTGCGACCTCGAGGAACTGCCAGATGCCGATCTTGGCGAGGACCGCAGCGCCGATCACGAAGGGTGCCTGCAGGCCGAGTTGGGTGCCGAGCACGATCACCACCAGCGCGGCGGCCACCACGAACGTCACCCGGACCCAGTTGTCGTTGCCATCAGCAATCAATGCCGAGGGCACCAGGCCGATCAGCAGGCCCGGACCGAGGTAGATCCAGCTCGGCTGGTCGCGCCAGGCCAGGACGCCGATCGCGATCATCACGATCGCCGGCGGCACCGTGAACCACTCGATCGTCGTCTCGCCGGACGCGAGCACGAACGCGGTGTTCGCGACGATCAGCAGCAGCCCGGCCACCAGCAAGGCGACCCGCCGGGCCGGATTCATGCCATAGGCAACCAGTGGCGCGGCGGCGATGGTGAGGACCACTCCGGTGCCCGCGTCCGCGGACACCATCGCCGCGATGATCTCGGCGACCAGTACGGCGCTCGCCGACGAGCACATCAACACTCGTTCCAGCGGCCGGCCGACGTACCTGCAGGCGAGACCGATGCCGCACGCACCGACCAGGGCGATGCTGACCGCGCCGGCCCACAGGCTGATGAACTCGTCCATGGTGAACAGCAAGCCCGCGAACTGCGCGCTCAGGCTGGCGACCCAGGCTGCCAGGACGGCGTCGACCACCTTGCGCACCGCGGCGAAGACGGCCAGTACGGCGACGATGCCGGAGATGAAACCGAGTTGCCGGACATCGGCCTGCCACAGGCAGAAGAAGAGGTTGACCACGGCAACGGTGATGGTCGCGACGTACAGGACCAGCGAGACCATTGCGGTACGGCGGTTGCGCAGGATCACCGTGATCGCCAGCACCGTGGCGAGCCCGGTGGTCAGCCAGCGACCCGGGCCGGGAAGCTGCGGAAGACAGGTGGCGACCGCGAACCCGGCGGCGGCAGCGCAGACGGCCTCACCGAGGCCCTGCGTGACGGACGAGGGGAGCGGCCGCTTCCGCAGGAGCAGGATGCCGGTGATGGCGGCGACACAGACGACCGCGGTGGTGGCGATCACCGTCATGAGCACCGACTGGTTGAACGACGTGTCGGTCAGGTCGCGGTAGTCGACGGAGTACTTCGTCAGCAGCCCCGAGAAGGTCCGCAGCATGCCGGTGACGAGGATGCCGCAGAACACGACGGCCGACGTGATGGCACCGGTACGGCGGACGATCGGCGTGCCCTTGGCGGACAGGAAGAGTGTGGCGACGACCTGCGCGAGGAGAGCGGCGAGCAGCCACGGCAGGCTGACCCGGTCGATCAGGATCAGTGGGAGTGGCGCCTGGCCGGCGATCACGGTGGTGACGCCGTAGGTGACGACCTTCGGTGCCAGCCGGGTCATCAGGAGGTTGATCAGGGCAACGGTCGCGAAGACGATCGCGCTGTAGGTGACCCAGTCGACGGATTCCTCGGAGATGAGTCCCAGGGCGCGAGCGCCGTACAGATCGACCGTGAGTAGACCGCAGCCGAGGATGGCGAGGGCTTCGGCCGATGCGGCCAGGGAGCTGCGGCTCGCGGGGATGGAGCCGGCGAAGGCGAGGGCGGCGAGGGTGCCGATGATGCCGGCCTGTGCCGCGACGGGGAGGCTGTCCCAGTTGACTGCGAGGAAGGTGACGCCGGCAGCGAGGAGCAGGAGTACGCCGAGGCTGAGCAGCGTGGCCTGCGGACTCAGCCGACGGCGCGGCGGTGCGGGACGCTTTACCGGCTGAGGAGGCGGCGGGAGCGGCTGGTAGCTCGCAGCAGGCCGGCGCACGTGCTGCGGACGCGACGCAGGTCGAGGCGCTGGTGCAGGCGCAGGAGTAGGAGCAGGCGGGGGGTAGGCACCACGAGGCGGAGGCGGCGGATAGGCCGGTGCCGGCGGATAGACAGGTGGTGCCTGTGGCAACGGAGGTGGCGGCACAGGTTGTGGGCCTGCTTGCACGGTGAGGTGTAGCAGTGTGTGACAGGCCGGGCACTGGAAGGGGGCGGCAGCATGCGCGTTCATGGCATTCCTCCTGAGTCTCACTTCACTATCGCGAGCAGGAACGGGCAGCCGCGTGAGTACGTCTACTCAATTCGTGCCGTAGGCTGCTGCGGTCTGCCGGTCGTCCAGACCGGCGTGACGAACACGGGGAGCAACATGAACACTGGGCATGTCGAGCTCGCGAGGGCTCAGCAGGAACGTTGGCAGACGGCGTACAAGCAGCACCCGCATCTGCACGGGACCGAACCGTCGGCGGCGGCGCGATGGGCGGCCGAGGCATTCGGTGCCGCAGGCATCGATGATGTTCTCGAGCTCGGCTCGGGGCAGGGTCGCGACGCGCTCTTCCTGGCACAGCAGGGATTCAGCGTGCACGCCACCGACTTCAGCGAGTCCGCGCTGGACCAGTTGCGGCTGGAAGCACAGCGTGAGGGACTCGACGACTGCGTCACCGCGGCGCTGCACGACGTCCGTGATCCGCTGCCGCCGGCGGACGCCACCGTCAACGCGGTGTTCGCGAACATCCTGCTCAACATGGCCTTCTCCCGCGCCGAGCTGCGCTCATTGGTCGGCGAGATCCATCGCGTCCTGCGCCCCGGCGGTCTCTTCGTGTGCGCCGTCTGGTCGGCCGACGATCCGTGTTCGGGCCACTGGAAGGAACTGGCGGACGGCTTGTCGGTGCACGACGGCTTCGCCGGCCGGTTCTTCGACGAGGCGCTGATCCAGGAACTGGCCGA
>Ga0190265_10002701_pt1 | contig 11947 bp, 5 predicted proteins | sample Popmic124T_FD_133135 | JGI IMG/M metagenome (GOLD analysis project Ga0190265, IMG submission 133135) | Populus adjacent soil microbial communities from riparian zone of Indian Creek, Utah, USA - 124 T | ecosystem: Environmental > Terrestrial > Soil > Riparian zone | place: USA: Utah | collected... | reverse complement strand
CGGCGCTCGTCCGGGTCGAGGATGTGCGTGTACTCGATGCCGACGGTGCGGCAGTAGGAGTTGCGCAGGACGCCGAGGATGTCGCGCAGCTTCATCCGCTCCTGCCCGGCGAAGCCGCCGACGGCGAACTCGCGGTCCAGGTCCCACAGGGTCAGGTTGTGGGAGAGGACATCGAGGTCCTCGTGGCGGCGCTGCCGGTAGTTCAGCGGGTCGGTGTCGGCCATCAGGTGGCCGCGCATCCGGTAGGCGTCGATCAGCTCGATCACCCTGGCGGTCTTGTCGACGGCGCCTTCGGGGATGTCGGCGACCCACCGGATCGGCTCGTACGGCAGGCGCAGCGACGTGAAGACGTCGTCGTAGAAGCCGTCGTCGCCGAGCAGGAGCTGGTGGATGTGCTTGAGGAACTCGCCCGACTCGGCACCCTGGATGATCCGGTGGTCGTAGGTGGAGGTCAGCGTCATTATCTTGCTGACGCCGAGGTCGACCAGCGTCTTCTCACTGGTGCCCTCGAAGTGCGCCGGGTACTGCATGGCGCCGACACCGATGATCGTGCCCTGACCCGCCTGCAGGCGGGGCACCGAGTGATTGGTGCCGATACCGCCGGGGTTGGTCAGCGAGATCGTGGTGCCCGCGAAGTCCTCGGCGGTCAGCTTGTTGGTGCGCGCCTTCTTGACGACGTCCTCGTACGCCTGCCAGAACTGCAGGAACGTCATGTTCTCGGTGCCCTTGATCGACGCGACGACCAGCGTGCGGGCGCCTTCCTTGCCCTTCATGTCGATCGCGAGCCCGAAGTTGACGTGCTCGGGGGTGACCGAGTGGGCCTTGCCGTCGATGAGCGCGTAGTGGCGGTTCATGTTCGGGAACTCGCGCAGCGCCCTGATCATCGCGTAACCGATGAGGTGGGTGAACGAGATCTTCCCGCCGCGGGTGCGCTTGAGGTGGTTGTTGATGACGATGCGGTTGTCGGCCATGAGCTTCGCCGGGACGGCGCGCACGCTCGTGGCGGTCGGGACGCTCAGCGATGCGTCCATGTTCTTCGCGATCGCGGCGGCGGCGCCACGGAGCTGCTTGCTCTCGGACCCGTCGTCCTTCGCGGCGGGCTTCGCCGTGGACTTGGCGGGCGGCTTCGTCTCGGCCTTGGCGGCCGGTTTTGTTTCGGTCCTGGCGGGCGGCTTCGCCTCGGTCCCGGCCTTCGCCGCGGGCTTCTGCTCGTCGGTCGGCTTGGGCTTGAACGCCTTCTCGGCCACGGCCCTCGCCTTGGCATCGGCCTCGTCCTCTTCGAAGGACTTCTCGGCCGGCTCGGGCGAGCGGGTCACCTCCGCCTTCCCGTTGGCCGACGGCGACCCCGGCGTCTCTCCGCTGTTGCGCGCTTGTTCGGCCTTCTGCGCCGCGTCCTGCGTCGGCTTGAAGTCTGCGAAGAAGTCATGCCATGCGGCATCTACTGAGGAAGGGTCGGCGAGGAACTGGTCGTACATCTCCTCGACGAGCCATTCGTTGGGGCCGAACTGTGACGCAGGGCTGCTGCTGGACACGGCTTGGACTCGCCTCTATCCGTCTCGATCTAACTTGTCCGATTACGCGCCTACCAGGCTAACCCCCTTGCTCTGAGTGGTGTGACCGAACTGGTCGTTGGGGGACCCGAGGCGTTTGGCGTTCGTCACTGAATCGATGCGGTTACCCGATCTACCAGATCAGTGATTTTTTCTGGACGCGGCGGACGCGACAGGGGAACCTGGCGGGACCAAGATCGGGCGGTGCCCGTTCTCGGGACGGCGAAGGGGAGACGACAGTGGCTGACCTGTCCGAGATCGAACGCATGATGGCCGACTGGGAGCGTGACGCGAGCGCGCGGGCCGCTCGCTATGACAGGGTGAAGCAGCAGGCCGAGCGCATTTTGATCACCGAGTCGGTGGCATCGGGGGCGGTGAGCGTCACCGTCGGGCACAACGGTCTTCCCACCGACGTGCGGATGACCGAAGCGGTGAAGGCGATGAGCCCCGACGAGATCGCCGCCAACGTGTTGCGCGCGATTCGGAAGGCCTACGCGAAGTACCCGGAACGTCTGGGTGAGATCGCTTTGGCCGCTGTGGGGGACGACACCACGACCGGTGCCGCCACGAAGGCGAAGGGGGCCCCGGCCGCGCCGCGCGAGGACGGCGAGGCGACGGACTTGTTCCGGCCGCTGTTCGAGGGGTAGACCCGGGCCGGGGGACGGCCACCCCGGCGGTGATGGCCGGTGGTGCTACTGGCGTGCCCACAGGCGCGCGTAGTGCCCGCCCGCCGCGACGAGTTCGGCGTGCGTGCCCTGCTCGACGATGGTGCCGTGGTCGAGCACGAAGATCCGGTCCGCGCGCGCGGCGGTGGCCAGGCGATGCGCCACGACGAACGTCGTACGTCTGCGGATCAACGCATCCGTCGCGCGCAGGACCGCTGTCTCGTTCGCGGGGTCGAGGGCCGCGGTGGCCTCGTCGAGCAGCAGTACGTCCGGGTCGACGAGTTCCGCGCGGGCGAGCGCGACGAGTTGACGCTGTCCCGCCGAGAGGGACCTGCCGCGCTCACCGACCTCCTGCCGGAAACCCGACGCAAGGCCAGCGACACCCTCCAGCGCACCGACGGACCGCACGGCCGCTTCAACCTCGGCGTCGCTCGCCGTCGGCTTGCCGTAGCGGATGTTGTCCGCCACGGTGCCGGTGAACAGATGCGCCTCCTGCGGAACGACGCCCATCCGCCCGCGCAGGGCGGGCAGGTCGTAGTCGCGGATGTCCACCCCGTCGATCCGCACCGCGCCGTCGGTGGTGTCGTAGAAACGCGCCACCAACTTCACCACCGTGGATTTCCCCGCCCCCGTCGCGCCGACCAGTGCCACGGTCGAACCGGCCTCGACGTTCAGCGACAGACCGTGCAGCGCCAGTGTCTCCGTTCCGGTGTACGCGAAGTCGACGCCGTCGAAGGAGACCTCGCCGCGAAGGCGTTCCGGCACGGGCACTGGGTTCGCGGCCGCGGGAACCGAGGTCGGCGTGCGCAGGAGGTCACCGATCCGCGCCAGCCCCACCTTCGCCTGCTGGTAGGCGTCGAACACCGAGGAGAGCTGCTGGACGGGAGAGAAGAACAATCCCAGGTACAGCAGGAATGCCACAAGGACGCCCGACGAAAGCGTGCCCTCTGCCACCCGGTAGGCGCCCGCCGCCAACACGATCGCCTCGGCAACACCGGAAAGCAGTGCCACGAAAGGAAAGTAGGTGGCGATGTACCGCTGCGCCCGTAACCGGCTGCGCCGGTAGTCGTCGCTGCGCGAGGCGAAATCCCTCGCTGAGCGCTCCTCGCGGCTGTATGCCTGCGCCACGCGCAGCCCGTTCACGTTCTCCTGCATGTCGGCGTTCACGACACTGACCCGTTCGCGGGCTTCCGTGTAGGCCGCCGACGAAAGCCTGCGGAAGATCACCGTCGCCACGATCAGCACCGGCAGTACCGCGAGTGCGTACAGGGCGAGCGAGAAGTCGGTGAGCAGCAGCGCGCCGCCGATACCGAGAATGGTCAGCGCGCTGACCACCGCCTGTGCCAACCCGGTCTGCAGGAAGGACGACAGCGCGTCGACGTCGGTCGTCATCCTGGTCATGATCTTGCCCGACAGTTCCCGCTCGTAGTAGTCGAGGCCGAGCCGTTGCAGGTGCGCGTAGCTGCGCACGCGCAACATGTAGAGCACCGATTCCCCGGTTCGCGCGGTGATCCTCGTCGATACCGCGATCACCGCCCAGTCGGTCGCGATCACCAGTGCACCGATTCCGGCCGCCAACCAGATCACCGAGGTGACACCCGCGGTGACACCGCTGTCGACCCCGTACCGGTAGAGCGAGGGAAGCGCGACCGTGGCGGCGGCGTCGGCGGCGACCAGTGTGACCACGAGCGCCAGTAGCGTCCGCACCGGCCGCAGCAGCCGGCGGAGCCGGAACCGGGGGTCCGGCTCCGTGGCGTCCACTTCGCCGAGGCGCGGCGAATCGGTCGCGGGCGGCAGTTTCTCGACGGCATCGAGGAGTTCCGGGGTAGGCGGCAGCTCGGCGGCCGCACGGGATCCGTGCGAACCTCCCCCCGAGCGGCTCGCGGCCGTGCCGCCGCGCGCGACCGCCAGGTCGCGAGCCCCAGGGGCGGGCGGCCACAGCGCGGAAGTGGTACCGGAGTCCTCACGCCGCAACGACCGCGGCCGATGCCGCTCCTCCATGTCGTCGCCCGGTCCGGAGATCAGCTCGCGGAACAACCCGCACCGCTGTTCCAGGTCCGCGGTGGTGCCGACGTCGACTACCCGGCCGCCGTCGAGGACGGCCACCCGGTCCGCGAGCGACAGGGTGGACCGGCGGTGCGCTATCAGCAGCGTCGTACGCGTTGCCGTGACAGCCCTCAACATGTCGTGGATCGCGGCTTCGGTCACCGTGTCCACTGCCGACGTGGCGTCGTCGAGCACGAGTACTCGCGGGTCGGTGATCAGTGCCCGTGCCAGGCCGAGCCGCTGCCGCTGCCCGCCCGAGAGGGTCAGTCCACGCTCGCCGACCAGCGTGTCGTACCCCTGAGGCAGTCTCATGATGAACTCGTGCGCCTCGGCGGCCTTCGCGGCGGCGACGACATCGTCGTCGCCGGCGTCCGGGTGGCCGTAGGCGATGTTGTCGCGTACCGAGGAGGAGAACAGGAACGCCTCCTCGAACACGATTCCCAACGACTTCCGGAGGTCGGCGAGAGCCACATCCCGGACGTCCATTGTGGACCCCGGTGCGCCGATCCGGACTGAGCCGGAATGGACGTCGTAGAACCGGGGCAGGAGCAGGGAGATCGTCGATTTCCCGGAGCCCGCGGTGCCGACGAGCGCCAGGGTCTCACCGGCACGTGCGTGCAGTGAGAGGCCGTCCAGCACGGGGTCGGTCCGGGTGTAGCCGAATCGGACGTCGGAGAAGCGGATCTCCAGCGGCCCTCCCGGCAGGGGCCGCCCGTTCGGGTCGTCGCGGACCTCGGGTTGCGCGTCGATCAACTCGTTGACCCGTTCGGCGCCCGCACGAGTGAGTTGTGCCTGCACGACCAGACCGGAGAGCATGCGGGCCGGACCGACCAGGGCCGACACGTACGTGGCGAACGCGAGGAACGTGCCGAGGCTGACCTGACCGCGCAGTGCCAGGTAACCGCCGGCCGCGAGCACCGCGACCTGGCCCGCGGCGGGCAGTGCCGAGGTGGTGGCCGCGGGCACCGACGCCAGGCGGGCAGCGCGCAGGCGTTCCGCGAACAACCGCCGAGCCGCTCCCTCCAGCTTGCGCACCTCGCGAGCTTCCTGCCCGAAACCCTTCACCACGCGGACGCCGGTCACGGTCTCCTCGACGTGCTGCGCGACATCCGCCGCGCGCTGTTGCGCCGACCATGTCGCCGGGAACAGCCGCTTGCGGCTGACGGCGACGGTGATCGCGATGGCGGGGGCGACCACCAGCGCGATCAGGGTGAGCAGGGGGGACATCCACAGCATCGCGCCCAGTGCCAGTACGGCGAACATCACCGAACCGGCGGAGAGCGGCACCTGCATCAGGATTCCGGTGACGAGTTGGAGGTCGGTGATCGCCCGGGAGGCGATCTGCCCGGTACGCATCGAGTCCTGCTTACCGCCGTCCAGCCGCGAGACCGCCCCGAACACCGACCGTCGCAGGTCGTGCTGCACGTCCAGCGCCAGCTTTCCGCCCACGTACCGCCGGACGAAGGACGTGCCGAAGGTCAGCACCTGCACCCCGATCAGAGCCGCGGCGAGTGAGACGAGGTTGGCCGTCTTGCCCGCGACCGCGTCGTCCACGGCGACCTTGATGAAAAGCGGGCCGGAAGCCTGGAGGCCGACGCCGAACACGGCGGCGAACAGCGAGAGCACCACCAGCCTCGGGTGCCGCCAGCAGGCCGACGCGAGCCGCTTGATCCAACCCTGCCCGGGTGCCTCGGGTTCGACGGTCGTGCGCTCGTGTTCCCGTGGCGGGGCGGTGGTGGTCACGAGACCCAGGTTATGCGCGGGCACCGACGGTGTGCCGCCTCCCGGCGCCGCACGTCACCGGGGCACGTCGCTCCCGACCCGTCGCGGTGCGGTCTCCCTGGTGAAGAGGATGACCACCAGGGTGATGATCGCGGCCGCCATGATGAAGAACGCGGGGGAGGCGTTGACGCCGGTCTGGGCGATCAGCAGCGTCACGAGGAACGGCGCGGTGCCTCCGAAGGCGGATACCGAGAGGTTGTAGCCGAGGGAGAACCCGCCGTAGCGGACGCGCGTGGTGAACAGCTCGTTCATCGCCGCCAGTGTCGGGCCCAGGAAGATCCCGAGTATCAGCCCGAGGCCGATGTGCGCGAGGACCGCGAGCGTGGGGCTCGCGCTGTCCATCAACAGGAACAGCGGGTAGGAGAAGACGGTGGCCAGCACGCACGAGGCACCCAGCACCGGACGTCTGCCGAGCCTGTCCGAGAGAGCGCCGGTCAGGGGGATCGTGAGGCAGACGATCGTCATGGAGATGACCGACGACACCGAGGACACGGTGTCCTCGTAGCCGAGTGTGTCGGTCTGGAAGGTCGGGATGAAGGTCAGGATCACGTAGAGGGCGGCGTTCTGGAACAGGGCGTACCCGGCGGTGCGAAGGATCGCCCGCCAGTGCTTGGTGATCGATTCGCGCAGCGGGTGCCTCGCGATGTTCCCGTCCCGGCGCAGCGCGGCGAACTCGGGCGTCTCCTCCAGCCTGTTCCTGATGTACAGGCCGATAACGCCGAGCGGGGCAGCCATCAGGAACGGGATCCGCCAGCCCCAGCTCTGCATCTGCTCGGCGGTGAGCGCGACGTTCAGCAGCAGTACCACGACGGAACCGAGCAGGAAGCCGAGAATGCAGCCCATCTCGACCCAGCTCACCAGGTAGCCGCGCCGTTTCGGCGGCGAGTACTCGGCGACGAACGCCGATGCCCCGCCCATCTCGCCACCCGCGGAGAATCCCTGGATGAGCCGGAGCAGCACGAGCAGGATCGGGGCGAGCAGGCCAATCGACGCGTAACTGGGCAGCAGACCGGTACACAGCGTCGCCACGGAAACCAGGAGGATCACCCAGGCGAGGGTCTTCTGCCTGCCGATGCGATCCCCCAGGGCCCCGAAGAAGATGCCGCCGAGCGGTCGCACCGCGAAGGCCACCCCGAACACCGCGAACGAACTCAGCAGCGCGGTCGTCGGGTTGTCGCTGGGGAAGAAGACGCCGCCCAGCACGCTGGCCAGGTAGCCGTAGACGGCGACGTCGAACCATTCGACGACGCTGCCGATCGTGGCACCGATGGTGGCTTTGCGAAGGGTGGCCGGGGATGGCGCGTCCGGCGGATTGCGGTCGGTGACCCCAGCTTCCACGGGGTTGGGGATGGCGTTCATTGGGGCTCCCGGTACGTCTGGACGGGGCGCGTGCTCTCCCTGGCAAGGAACTGACGCTAAATGATCGTCCGACGATATTCAACCGGTGACGGTGCGTAGAGACGTTAATGTCCGGTGAAATGGTCCCGCAGGAGGGTGTGTTCCGCGTCCTTCAGGTAGTCGTCGAGCAGGTCCGCCGCGCCCTCGATATCGCCGGAGCGCAACGTGTCCGCGATCTCGGCGTTGCGTTTGAGGAATGCGGCGTGGAAGACCTGGGTATCGCCCATGTGCGCGTAGGCGAGCCGGAACTCGGCGAGTATCTCGCTGGTCATCGCGTTGAGTCTCAGGCTGCCCGCGAGTGCGACCAGGGCTTCGTGGAAGTGGATGCTGGCCGCGGCGACCGCGTCCCACCGCTGCTCGTCCGCGGCGGTGTGGCCGTCCCTGATCGCCAGGGAGAGGCGGCGCAGTCCGGCGGGACTGAGCGTGCTGATGTGCCGTACAGCAGCGCATTCGACGATGCGGCGCACCTCGTAGAGGTCGGATACGTCCTGCCGGGAGAGCTGCCGGACGAAGACGCCGCGGCTGAGTTCGTGCACGAGCAGCCGTTCCCGGATCAACCTCTGGAACGCCTCACGCAGCGTGCTCCGGGAAACCCCGTGCGCCGCCCGTACCCGTTCCTCGGACAGCCGCGATCCCGGCGGGAGTTCGCCGTCGACGATCTGGTTCCGCAGCGCTTCGGCGACGCGGCTGGCCGCGCCACTGGAGTCCGCCATCGGGTGCTCCTCCGGAAGTTCAGGGGTCCCCCGGCCGGGTCCCAATGCGGCCCGGCCGACCAGGCCGACTGTACAGGTCGTCGGACGAAATCTTGAAGAATCGTCGGACGATCTGTAGCTTCAAGTCGTGGCTTCCGGGCGTACTCGGCGACCACGTGCGCACCGTCGCCAAGGGAGGTACCCATGCCCCAGACCCGCGCCCTGCGCGTCGGCGTCGACATCGGCGGAACCTTCACCGACATGTCGATCCTGGACGACACCGGGATCGTGGCCGTCGGCAAGACGCTGACCACCCACCGGGAACCGGCGGCGGCGGTCGAGGAGGTGCTACGCGAAACTCTCGCCGCCAACCGGCTAGACCCGGGCGACATCACCACCGTCGTCCACGGCACGACACTGGTGACCAACGCGCTGATCGAGCGGCGAGGATCCCGTACGGCGCTGCTGACCACCGAAGGGTTCCGCGATGTGGTCGAGATGGCGCGAGAGCACCGCTACGAGCTCTACGACCTCGACCTCGAACTGCCGCGCCCGCTCGTACCCAGGTACCTGCGCTTCGGCGTGCGCGAGCGCATCCTCGCCGACGGGACCGTCGACACCCCGCTGGACGTCACGGCTGTCAAGCGGCTCGCCGCCGAGCTGGCCGACGCGGGTATCGAGGCGGTCGCCGTGTGCTTCCTCCACAGCCACACCAACGGCGAACACGAACGCCAGGCGCGCGAAGCGATCGAGGCCGCCGCGCCGGGATTGCGGATCGCACTCTCCAGCGAGGTCAATCCGGAGATCCGCGAGTACGAGCGGAGCTCGACGACCCTGGCGAACGTCTACGTGCAGCGGCTGGTCGAGACCTATCTGGAGGACCTGCGGCAACGGCTGCGCGGGGTGGGGATTCCGAACGACCCGCTGATCATGCTGTCCAACGGCGGTGTCGCCGCGATCGACGTGGCACGCCGATTCCCCATCCGGATGCTGGAATCCGGCCCGGCCGGCGGTGCGCTGGGCGCCGTCGCGTTCGGCCGCACGGCTGCGCGGCCCGACCAGCTCGCCTTCGACATGGGCGGCACCACGGCGAAGCTGTGCGTCATCGAGGCCGATCGGCCACTGGTCACGCACACTTTCGAGGTCGGCCGGGTCTACCGGTTACGTGCCGGGTCGGGGTTGCCGGTGCGTGCGCCGGTGATCGACATGATCGAGATCGGCACCGGTGGCGGATCGATCGCGCGAGTGGACCCGCTGGGGCTGGTGACCGTCGGGCCGGATTCGGCGGGCTCGGAACCCGGCCCTGTCTGCTACGGGCGCGGTGGCCGCCTGTGCACCGTCACCGACGCCGACGTGGTGCTCGGTTACCTCGACCCCGGCCGCTTCCTGGGCGGTGACATGGCCCTCGACGCCGACGCAGCCACCGAGGCGATCAAGAATCAGATCGCGGACCCGCTGGACATCGACGTCGCGGAAGCGGCATGGGGCATCCACGCGACCGCCAACGAGAGCATGGCGAACGCCGCGCGCGTGCATGCCATCGAACGCGGGCAGGACCCGGCCGCGCTCCCGCTGTTCGTGTCCGGCGGGAACGGCCCGCTGCACGGGCCGGGCGTGGCAAGGGCACTGGGTTCACCGTCGGTCGTCGCGCCGCCGGCCGCCGGGGTGCTGAGTTCGCTGGGGTTCCTCTCCGCGCCGATGTCGATCGACGTCGTCCGCTCGCGGCACGCCGAACTTGCCACCGTCCGGCTCGACGTGGCACGGGAGGTGTTCGCGGCGATGGAAGGCGAGGGTGCCCAGGTGCTCGCCGCGTCCGCGGTCCCGGCGGCCGACGTGGCACAGGAGCGCACCCTGGAGATGCGGTTCGTGGGGCAGGGCAACGAGATCGAGGTACCGGTGCCGCATCTCGGCGACAACTGGCGAGACGAGCTCGCCGAGAGTTTCCGCCGGCAGTACCGCCGCCGCTTCGGCGATGTCGCACCGGAGGGCGTGGAAATCGAGATCCTCACCTGGCGGGTCACCTCGCGTGGCCCCGACCCGCATGCCCGGCTGCACCTGGAGTCCACATCGGACGGTTCGCCGGCGCTGCTGGAACACCGCGACGCCTACTTCCCCGAGTCGGGCGGGTACGTCGCGACGGCCGTCTATGACCGGTACCGCCTCGACAGGGGCACGGTCGTGGAAGGGCCCGCGCTGGTGCAGGAGCGTGAGGCGACGCTGGTGCTGGCGCCGGGGATGCGGGCCACCGTCACCGAGGACAGCAGCGTGCTGGTCGAGTTCGGCGAAGGAGACACCCGATGACCGCCGTCGACCCGATCCTGGTGGGCCTTGTCGCCAACCGCCTGCATTCGTTGCTGGACGAGCAGCAGGCCGCGCTGGTCAGCACCGCGTTCAGCCCGGTCGTGCGCGAATCGCTCGACCTGGCGTGCGCCGTCTTCGACTCGGCGGGCCGGATGATCGGCCAGTCCTCGGGCGGAACGCCGGGACACATCAACGCGATGGCCACCGGCATGGAGCACATCGTGGCGAAATATCCGCCGGGCGTGCTGGCCGACGGAGACGTGCTGATCACGAACGACCCGTGGATGACCGCCGGGCAGATCAACGACATCACGGTAGCGACCCCGGTCTTCCGCGGCGGCACGGTCGTCGCGTGGTTCGCGAGCTGCTGCCACTCGCCCGACATCGGCGGGCGCATCCTCTCCGCTGCCGCGACGGAGGTCTTCGAGGAGGGCCTGCGGCTGCCGATCCTGAAGCTGCGCAGCGCTTCCGGGCCGAACGAGGTGCTCGAGGAGATCATCCGCGCCAACGTGCGGACGCCCGAGGAGACGATGGGCGACATCTACGCGCAGGTCGCCGCGAACCAGGTCGGATCCCGCAGCCTCGCCCGGATGATGGACGAGTTCGGACTCGACGGGGTGGACGACGTCGCGGCAGAGATCCTTTCGCGGTCGGAGTTCGCGCTTCGCGCCGCGTTGCGGGAGCTGCGTGACGGCCGCTACGAGGCCCGCATGGCCACCGACGGCTTCGCGGGCGAGACCATCGAACTCGCCGTCGCCGTCACCGTCGACGGCGACTCCGTCCGCGTCGACTACGCCGGTTCGTCTCCGCAGTCACCACACGGCGTCAACGTGGTGCTCAACTACACCCGCGCCTACACCTCGTTCGCGGTGAAGGCGGCGCTGGCACCCGACGTCCCGCACAACGCCGGGTCGTTCCGTCCCGTCGAGGTCACCGCTCCGCGCGGTTCGGTGCTCAACTGCGTCGACCCGGCGCCCGTGGCGTCCCGCCACCTCGTGGGGCACTTCCTGCCGAGCCTGCTGTTCGAGGCCCTGCGTCCGGCTGTCCCCGGCGGGCTGCCCGCGGCGAGCGCCGACGCGTTGTGGATGACGGTGTGGCGCGGTGAGTCCGAGGACGAGGACCACCGGTTCACCCTCACCGTCTTCGGGGCAGGGGGGTCGGGTGCCCGGCCGGGCAAGGACGGGTTGACGACCACCGGCTTCCCCACCGGTGTGCGGGCGGCTCCGACCGAGGTGCTGGAGACGCTGACGCCGCTGGTGCAGCAGTGCCGCGAGTTGCGTGCCGATTCGGGCGGTGCCGGTGCCAACCGGGGCGGCCTCGGCCAGGTCGTGCGGGTCCGGCGGCGTGGCGGAGGGCGGTGGTCGGTCAACGCGAACATCGACAGGGTGCGCCATCCGGCCCCTGGTGCCCTCGGCGGCCTGGCAGGTGCGGCAGGCGAGTTCGTCGACGTGGCACGCGGCACGGAACTCGAACGGAAGAGACTGGTCCGCCTCACCCCGGACGCCGACGTGCG
>Ga0190265_10002700_pt1 | contig 11948 bp, 10 predicted proteins | sample Popmic124T_FD_133135 | JGI IMG/M metagenome (GOLD analysis project Ga0190265, IMG submission 133135) | Populus adjacent soil microbial communities from riparian zone of Indian Creek, Utah, USA - 124 T | ecosystem: Environmental > Terrestrial > Soil > Riparian zone | place: USA: Utah | collected... | reverse complement strand
TCGCGACCATGTTCAAGCCTGTCGTGACCGAGGACTACCCGAAGAATCCGGAGCCGACGGCTCCCCGCTGGCACGGCCGGCATCAGCTCAATCGGCACCCCGACGGGCTCGAGAAGTGCGTCGGCTGTGAACTGTGCGCGTGGGCCTGCCCGGCGGACGCGATCTTTGTCGAGGGCGGCAACAACACCGAAGAGGCGCGGTTCTCCCCGGGTGAGCGGTACGGCGCCAACTACCAGATCAACTATCTGCGCTGCATCGGCTGCGGGCTGTGTGTGGAGGCCTGCCCGACCCGCTCGTTGACGATGACCAACTTCTACGAGCTGGCCGACGACAACCGGCAGGACCTGATCTACACCAAGGAACAGCTGCTGGCCCCGCTGCTGCCCGGCATGGAGCAGCCGCCGCACCCGATGCGGCTGGGCGAGACCGAGCAGGACTACTACGTGCAGGGTCCGGAGCTGGCCCGGCAGCAGGCCGAGAGCGATCCGGTGGGGGAGCAGGTCCGGTGACCGCCGACGTACTTCTCTTCGCGGAGGCGGCATCATGATCGTGCTCGCGCAGGCCGCCGGGGCCGTGAGCACCGGCGAGGCCATCACCTTCTGGATCCTCGGACCGATCGCGCTGGCCGGGGCGCTGGGCATGATCTTCGTCCGGAACGCCGTGCACTCGGCCCTGATGCTGATCCTGACGATGTTCTGCCTGGCCGTGTTCTACATCGTGGGGCAGGCGCCGTTCCTCGGCTTCGTGCAGATCATCGTCTACACCGGCGCGGTCATGATGCTGTTCCTGTTCGTGCTGATGCTCGTCGGGCGCGACTCCTCGGACTCCGTGGTCGAGGTGCTGCGCGGGCAGCGGTTGGCCGGGCTCGCGCTCGGCGTCGGCCTCGCCGTGCTGCTGGTCGGCTCGATCGGTGGCTCGCTGTCCGCGGTGACCCCGGTCGGGCTGGACGCCGGCGGGGCCAACGGGAACGGCAACGTGACCGGCATCGGCCGGCTGCTGTTCACCAGGTACCTGTTCGCCTTCGAGCTGACCTCGGCGTTGCTGATCACCGCCGCGCTCGGCGCCATGGTGCTCACCATGGGGATGTCCCGCGGCCAGCTCAAGCCGGGGCAGCGGGCCACCGTGCAGGCCCGCTTGCGCGGCGAGCACGACCGCATCTCCCCGCTGCCCGGCCCGGGGGTGTTCGCCACCGGGAACTCGGTGGCCGTGCCCGCGGTGCTGCCCGACGGCTCGATCGCGCCGGAGTCCATCTCGGCGATCATCGACGCCACCCCGGCCGAGGTGATCGACGAGCACCCGGTCGACCCGCACGCACTCACCGCCGGCACCGACCCCGCCCGCTCCGCCGCCGACCCGTCAGGAAAGAGCCGGTGACCCCGACCTACTACCTGCTGCTCTCGGCGCTGCTGTTCACCATCGGCGCGGTGGGTGTGCTGGTGCGCCGCAACGCGATCGTGGTGTTCATGTGCATCGAGCTGATGCTCAACGCGGTGAACCTCACGCTGGTCACCTTCGCCCGGATCAACGGCACGCTGGACGGCCAGGTGATGGCGTTCTTCGTGATGGTGGTGGCCGCCGCCGAGGTCGTGGTCGGGCTGGCCATCATCACCTCGATCTTCCGCACCCGCCGGACCGCGTCGGTCGACGACGCCAACCTGTTGAAGTACTAGGAGCTCCCCGGTGATCTCTCCCCGTCCTGGGTGGCCGGCGTGAACGCGGTCATCCCCACCGAGCTGCCGGACGTCGCCGCGGCCTCCGGTGCCGCCGCGCTGGCCTGGCTGCTGATCGCGTTGCCCGCCCTCGGCGCGCTGGTGCTGTTCCTGGCCGGCCGCCGGGCCGACGCGTGGGGGCACTGGCTCGGTGTCGGCACCGTGGCCGCGGCGTTCGTCGTCGGGCTGGTCATCGTCTTCGACACGGTCGGCCTCGACCCCGAGCAGCGCACCCGCGAGCAGTCGCTCTACGACTGGATCTCGGTCGCCGGGCTGAACGTGGACTTCGGGCTGCGCCTGGACCCGCTGTCGCTGACCTTCGTGCTGTTGATCACCGGGGTCGGGTCGCTGATCCACCTGTACTCGGTGGGCTACATGAGTCACGACCCGGGCCGGCGCCGGTTCTTCGCGCAGCTCAACCTGTTCGTCGCGGCCATGCTGGTGCTGGTTCTGGGCAACAACTTCGTGATGCTGTACCTGGGCTGGGAGGGCGTCGGCCTGGCGTCCTACCTGCTGATCGGCTGGTACCAGGACCGCCCGTCCGCGGCTACCGCGGCCAAGAAGGCGTTCCTGATGAACCGGGTCGGCGACGTCGGGCTGGCCCTCGCGATCTTCATCCTGTGGACCCAGCTGGGCACGCTGGGCTACACCGAGGTCTTCGAGCGGATCGGCGAGGTCGACGGGGCCGCGCTCGTCGCGATCACGGTGCTGCTGCTGCTCGGGGCGTGCGGCAAGTCCGGCCAGTTCCCGCTGCAGTCCTGGCTGCCGGACGCGATGGAGGGCCCGACCCCGGTGTCGGCGCTGATCCACGCGGCCACGATGGTCACCGCCGGGGTGTACCTGGTGGCCCGCTGCAGCCCGATCTACAACCTGACCGGGACCGGGCGGCTGGTCGTCGCGCTGGTCGGCGTGATCACCCTGATGATCGGGGCGATCATCGGCTGCGCCTACGACGACATCAAGAAGGTGCTGGCCTACTCCACGGTCAGCCAGATCGGCTACATGATCCTGGCCGTCGGGCTCGGCCCGGCCGGCTACGCGCTGGGCATCCTGCACCTGCTCACGCACGGCTTCTTCAAGGCCGGGCTGTTCCTCGGGGCCGGCTCGGTGATGCACGCGATGAACGACACCGTGGACATGCGTCACTACGGCGGGCTGCGCCGGCTGATGCCGATCACCTTCGTCACGTTCGGCCTGGGCTACCTGGCGCTGATCGGCTTCCCGTTCCTGTCCGGCTACTTCTCCAAGGACGCGATCATCGAGGCCGCGTTCGCGCAGCCGGGCTGGCAGGGTTGGACGTTCGGCGGGCTGGCCACGCTGGCCGCCGGGCTCACCGCGTTCTACATGACCCGGCTGATGCTGATGACCTTCTTCGGCGAGCGGCGCTGGGAGCGGCTGCAGTCCGAGGACGGGCACGACTACCACCCGCACGAGTCGCCCACCGTGATGACCGCGCCGATGATCGTGCTGGCCGTCGGCTCGGTGTTCGCCGGGTTCGCGCTCACCCAGGGTGAGCTGCTGGCGCACTGGCTGGCGCCGTCGCTGGGTGAGCTGCAGGAGGCCGAAGGTGGCGCGCTGCCGCACGCCGTGATCCCCTTCCTGGTCGTCGCGGTGTCCGCGCTCGGCGCCCTGGTCGCCTACCTGACCGTGGGCCGGCACCCGACGCCGGTGCAGCGCCCCGAACCGGTGTCGCTCCCGGTGCGGGCGGCCCGCCGCGACCTGTACGCCAACGCCATCAACGAGACACTGATCGCGCGACCCGGCACCTGGCTCACCCGCGCGCTGGTGTACGTCGACAACCGCGGCGTGGACGGCGCGGTCAACGGCGCCGCGGCGCTGCTCGGCGGCAGCTCCGGGCGGTTGCGCCGGCTGCAGACCGGCTTCGTGCGCTCCTACGCCCTGTCCATGCTCGGCGGCTCCGTGCTGGTGGTCGCCGCGCTGCTGATGGTGCGGTTCACGTGAGCACCCTCCACCTGCCCGCTACGGAGGCGGCATGTTGCTCCTGATCCTCTTGCTGCTGCCGCTGGCCGGCGCGCTCGCGCTGTACCCGCTGCGGCACAACGTGGCGCTGGCCAAGCAGACCGCGATGGGCTTCGCGCTGGCCGAGTTCGTGCTGGTGGTCGTCGTGTGGTTCGCCTACTCGGTGCCCGCCGCCGAGGCCGGGACCCGGTTCCAGCTGGAGTTCGCGGTCGACTGGATCCCCGCGTTCGGCACCCGGTTCGCCCTGGGCATCGACGGCGTGGCCCTGGTGCTGCTGGCCATGACCGCGTTCCTGGTGCCCGGGCTGCTGCTGTTCTCCTGGAACGAGGACCTGCCGGAGGGGCGCACGCACTCCGGCTACTTCGCGCTGCTGCTGGCCACCGAGGCCACCCTGATGGGCGTGTTCACGGCCACCGACGTGTTCCTGTTCTACGTGTTCTTCGAGGCCATGCTGATCCCGATGTACTTCCTGATCGGGCGCTTCGGCGGGCCGCGCCGGCAGTACGCCGCGGTGAAGTTCTTCCTCTACTCGCTGTTCGGCGGGCTGATCATGCTGGCCTCACTGATCGGGCTCTTCGTGGTCAGCCGGGATCAGCTGGGGGCGGGCACGTTCAGCTGGGCCGACCTGCAGCGGGCCGCGGCGAACGTGCCGGAGTCCACGCAGATCTGGCTGTTCCTCGGCTTCTTCGTGGCCTTCGCGATCAAGGCGCCGCTGGTGCCCTTCCACACCTGGCTCCCGGACGCCGGTGCCGAGGCCCCGGTCGGTGCCGGTGTGGTGCTGGTCGGCGTGCTGGACAAGGTGGGCACGTTCGGTTTCCTGCGCTACTGCCTGCCGCTGTTCCCGCTGGCGTCGCAGCGCCTCGCCCCGCTGGTGCTGACCCTGGCGGTGATCGGCATCCTGTACGGGGCGCTGCTGGCGGTGGGCCAGTCGGACATGAAGCGCTTCGTCTCCTACACCTCGATCGCCCACTTCGGGTTCATCGCGGTCGGCATCTTCTCCTTCTCCTCGCAGGCGCTGGCCGGCTCGTCGCTGTACATGGTCAACCACGGGCTCTCGACGGGGATGCTGTTCGTGATGGTCGGCCTCCTGGTGGTGCGCGGCGGCTCCCGGCTGGTCGAGGACTACGGCGGCGTCGCGAAGATCGCTCCGTTGCTGGCCGGCTGCCTGCTGCTGGCCGGGCTGTCGTCGCTGGCGCTGCCCGGCACGAACTCGTTCGTGAGCGAGTTCCTGGTGCTGGTCGGCTCGTACCCGCGGGAGCCGGTGTACACCGTGCTGGCCACGGTCGGGATCGTGTTCGCCGCGCTCTACGTGCTCTGGTTCTACCAGCGCACCATGCAGGGCCCGCTGCGCGGCGCCGCGGTGCTCGGCGCCCTGGAGCGGGCGGTGCCGGCTGCCGCCGCCGCGGGACGGAGCGCGTCCGCGGGCGGCCCCGGCTCCATGCTGGACCCGGGCATCGCCGCGCGGCGGGACAGCAGCGGGTTCCCCGACCTGTCGCGGCGCGAGATCGCCGTGCTGACACCGTTGATCATCGGGATCATGGTGCTCGGATTCGTCCCCGGCCCGGTGCTCGACGTGATCAACCCGTCGGTGGTGGCCACCATGAACGAAGTGGGTCTCGCCGACCCGGTGGGAGGTACGGCCCGGTGAGGCTGCTCGCTCAGACGGCTCCGACGCAGCCCATCGACGTCCCGGCGATCGACTACGGCGCGATCGCCCCGCTGCTCATCGTGCTCGGCGCGGCCTGCGCGGCGGTGCTGGTCGAGGCCTTCCTGCCGCGGCACCAGCGGTGGCCGGTGCAGGTCGGGCTGTCGGTCGCCGCGCTCGGGCTGGCCGGGCTGTCCCTCGGCCTCTACGCCGGCAGCGCAGGCGCCGCCGGCATCACCACGCTGGCCGACGCGATCGCCGTCGACCGGCCCACGCTGTTCCTCTGGGGCACGCTGATCGCGCTGACCCTGGGCAGCGTGCTGCTCATTGCCGACCGCTCGGTGGAACCGGGCGGGGCCTTCGTGGCCGCGCTGCCGGCCCGGGCGATGATCGGCGGCCGACCCGTGGAGCTGCCGCCGGAGCGTGGCTACGGCTCCCCGGAGCAGGCGCCGACGATGCAGACCGAGGTCTTCCCGTTCACGCTGTTCGCGCTGGGCGGGATGATGACCTTCTGCGCGGCCAACGACCTGCTGACCATGTTCGTCGCGCTCGAGGTGCTGAGCCTGCCGCTGTACCTGATGTGCGGGCTGGCCCGGCGCCGCCGGCTGCTGTCGCAGGAGGCCGCGGTGAAGTACTTCCTGCTCGGCGCCTTCGCCTCGGCCTTCTTCCTCTACGGGCTGGCCCTGCTCTACGGCTACGCGGGCTCGGTCAAGCTCGCCGACATCGCCACCGCGGCCGCCGGTTCCACCCGCACCGACGCGCTGCTGCTCGGCGGGCTCGCGCTGCTGGTCGTCGGGCTGATGTTCAAGGCTTCGGTGGGTCCGTTCCACACCTGGACGCCGGACGTCTACCAGGGTGCGCCGACCCCGGTGACCGCATTCATGGCCGCCTGCACCAAGGTCGCGGCGTTCGGCGGCATCCTGCGGGTGCTGTACGTCGCCTTCGGGGACAGCCGCTGGGAGTGGCGTGGGGTGCTGTGGGCCATCGCGATCGTGTCGATGGTCATCGGGTCCGTGGTCGGTCTCACCCAGACCGACGTCAAACGGATGGTGGCCTACTCCTCGGTGGCGCACGCCGGTTTCCTGTTGCTCGGTGCGATGTCCATCACCGAGGCCGGCACCTCCGGCACGCTGTTCTACCTGCTGGCCTACGGGTTCACCACGATCGCCGTGTTCGGGGTGATCAGCCTGGTCCGCGACGCCGGGGGAGACGCCACCCACCTGTCGCAGTGGGCCGGGTTGGCCAAGCGCTCGCCGGTGGTCGCCGGGGTGATGACCTTCCTGCTGCTCGCGCTCGCCGGTATCCCGCTGACCAGCGGTTTCACCGCCAAGTTCGCCGTGTTCGCGGCGGCGCTGGACGACGGCATGGCCCCGCTGGTGATCGTCGCCCTGGTGACGAGTGCGATCGCTGCGTTCTTCTACCTGCGGGTGATCGTGCTGATGTACTTCAGCGAGCCGGCCGAGGACGGCCCGACCGTGGTGGTGCCGGGCGCGTTCACCACCGCGGCCATCACGCTCGGGGTGCTGATCACGCTGTTGCTGGGCATCGCGCCGTCGCTGGCCCTGGGCTGGGCGGCCGGCGGCGGCTTCGTGAGCTGACAGTTCGTAAGCTGAACCGGTGAGTACCCATGCGATCGCGGGGGTCGAGGTCTCCGACCCCGGGCTGGCCGAGCGGACCGCCGTCGACCTGACCCGGGTCGAGGCGTTGTTGCACGACACGGTGACCAGCAACTACCCGTTCGTCACCGAGACGTCGTTGCACCTGATCGACGCCGGCGGCAAGCGGTTCCGGCCGCTGTTCACGCTGCTCGGCGCGCACGTCGGCCCCCGGCCGGACGCCGACGATGTGGTCACCGCAGCGGCGGTGGTGGAGCTGATCCACCTGGCCACGCTCTACCACGACGACGTGATGGATTCGGCGACCATGCGGCGCGGGGCGCAGAGCGCCAACTCCCGCTGGGACAACACGGTGGCCATCCTCACCGGCGACTTCCTCTTCGCGCACGCGTCCCGGCTCGTCGCCGACCTCGGCCCGGACGCGGTGCGCATCATCGCTGAGACCTTCGCCGAGCTGGTGACGGGTCAGATGCGCGAGACCCGGGGCCCGCGTCCGGACGAGGACCCGGTGCAGCACTACCTGACCGTGGTCGCCGAGAAGACCGGCTCGCTGATCGCCACCGCGGGGCGCTACGGCGGCATGTTCTCCGGCTGCAACCCGGAGCAGGTGGAGTCGCTGCGCCGGTTCGGCGCGATCATCGGCACCGCCTTCCAGATCTCCGACGACGTGATCGACATCGCCTCGCCGTCGGACAGCTCCGGCAAGACCCCCGGCACCGACCTGCGCGAGGGCATCCACACGCTGCCCATGCTCTACGCCATGCAGACCGACGGGGCCGACGCCGTCCGGCTGCGCGAGCTGCTGGCCCGTCCGATCAGCGACGACGACGAGGTGGCCGAGGCGCTCGACCTGCTGCGCAAGGGCCCGGGGCTGGCCCAGGCCCGCACCGTCCTCGCCGAGCACGCGGCCGACGCCCGCGCCGAGCTGGCCAAGCTGCCCCCGTGCGCCGCGGTGGACGCGCTGTCGGCGCTCACCTCCTACGTCATCGACCGGACGGGGTAAGGCGGCTTCGCCGCCTGTGAGTGCCCAGCCGTGCTAGAGCACGGCTCGGCACTCACGAGCGGCGGAGCCGCCGTTTGCCTGCCGTGACAGGGCTCTCAGCAGCTATGCTTGATATAGTTAACGCAGGCGGGCACTATAGCTATCAGAGCTTCCGCCCGGAGGCACGCATCCGAGACCAGGAGGAACACCCGCCATGACCGCGCCCACCGCTCAGTTCACCGACTTCGCCAGCAAGGCCCAGGAGCAGATCACCACGGCCACCCGCACGTGGGCCGACGCCCTGCAGACCGTCACCGACGCGTTCACGGCCGAGCGCCCGGCCCTGGTCGAGCCCGCCGCCCTCGTCGACAACTACTTCGACTTCGCGCAGCAGGTGCTGAACAAGCAGCGCGAGTTCGCCCAGTCCGCCGTGTCGGTCGGCGCCGAGGCCGCGCAGTCCGTGACCGAGCGGGCCACCGCCGCCGCGAAGACCGTCGCCGGCACGAAGTAAGCACGACCCGCTCGATCCGATGGCCCCCTCCGGCAGCAGTTCCGGTGGGGGCCTTTCGTCATGTCCGGCTCAGCACGGCTCGGCGCTCACGAACGTCGCCGGGGTGTGCGCGCGCCGGGTGGCCCGGACCAGGTCGACCGTGAAGATGACCAACGCCACCCAGACCATCGCGAACCCGGTCCAGCGGGCCGCCGGCATGGGTTCGCCGACCACCAGCACGCCCCACAGGAACTGCAGGGTCGGCGTGATGTAGAGCAGGGTGCCCAGCGTGATCAGCGGCAGCCGGCGCGCGGCGGCGCCGTAGAGCAGCAGCGGCGCCGCGGTCACCGGGCCGGCCGCGATCAGCAGCACCACGTGCACCCCGCCGTGCCCGGTGAGCGTCCCGGTCCCGAGCAGCTGCAGGGCCACCAGGTAGACCGCGGCCAGCGGGGTGAGCACCACGCCCTCGGCGGTCAGGCTGCCCGTCGACGTCAGCGGGACGGTCTTCTTGAGCAGCCCGTACACCCCGAACGAGACGCCCAGCCCGAGCCCGATCCAGGGCACCGCCCCGTTCCCGACGCTGATCACCAGCACCGCCGCGGACGCGACGGACAGCGCCACCCACTGCGCGACCCGTGGACGTTCGCGCAGCACCAGGACGCCGAGCAGCACGCTGAACAGCGGGCTGGTGTAGTACCCGAGCGCGATCTCCACCACCCGGTCGACGGCCACCCCGTAGATGAACAGTCCCCAGTTGCCGGCGATGCAGAGGGCGGCGGCGGTGACGGTCAGCCAGCCCCGGCCCGACAGCCGGCGCAGCTCGCGCCAACCGTGCAGCAGCGACAGCACCGCGGCCATGAGCACCAGCGTCCAGACGACCCGGTGCGCGAGCACCTCAATCGGGGCCGCGGGGTCGAGCAGCGGCCAGAAGGCCGGGAAGAACCCCCACAGCACGTGGGCGCCGACCCCCTGCAGCAGCCCGCGGCTGTCCGGCCCGGGATGCGACGTCGCCACCCGTCGATCACATCACCGGCGCGGCAGGGCCGCCGTGACCAGCTGGGTGAGACCGGTCACCCGGTCAGCGCTCAGCTGCCCTTCGCGGTCAGGTAGGCGATCGGAGCATCCGGGCGCAGGTAGACGCGGGCGACCCACTCCGAGGAGGCGAGGGCCGAGTCCAGCTCCGGACTCGCCGTCCAGCCGTCACCGGTCAGGTGGCCGGACAGCGGCTCCGGCGGCTGCGGCTCGCTGCTGGTCCGGAACGGGTAGCGCTCGCGCAACGCTGCCGCGTCGGTCGGGGTCAACGTCACCGCCGCTTCGATGATGTAGGTCGACGGGCCGGGCGCCCGGTCGTCGCCGAGGCGCCCGCCCAGCCAGTGCACCTCGCTGAACGCGCCGAGCTGCGGGAACCGCTTCTGGATCGGCTCCCGATCCGTGCGCAGCCGGGCGTTCTCGATACCGGTGGCCGCCTGTTCCCCTGTCGGTTCGCTCGACTGGCACCCGACCACGACGATACCGGCGATCAGCACGGCCAGCAGCCGGCGCACGACCGCCACCGTCACCCGCTGCCGCCGACCGCGGCGCTCGGCAGAACCTACTCGCCCGCCACGGTCCAGGTGTCACGCCCGTTGAGGAGCAGCTGCAGGTCGGCCGAACCGTTACGCCGGGCCTGGTCCACCTGCGCCCGGGCCCCGTCGTCGTAGGTGAGCCGTTCGACGTTGCGGAAGACCCCGGTCACGGTGTGCGTGAGGTCCTGGTCGGACAGCCGGGACAGCGCGAAGGCCAGGTTGTGGTCGGTCGCGTCGTGCACCACGATCTCCTCGGCCCCGACCTCGTCGGTCTTGGCCACCCGCAGCCCGAAGCCCTCCTGCACGACCGCGTACCTGCCCAGCCCGTCCTCATCGGGCGGGCCGAAGCGGATCGGCTCGCCGTGGGTGAGCGGGATGAGCCGCTCGGCGGCCTCGTCGCCGCGGCGCAGCACGTCGAAGCTGCCGTCGTTGAAGATCGGGCAATCCTGGAAGATCTCCACCAGCGCGGTGCCGCGGTGCGCCGCGGCCTCGCGGAGCACCGCCGTCAGCCCGGCGCGATCGGAGTCGATCGCCCGGCCGACGAAGGTGGCCTCCACCCCGAGCGCGACCGAGATCGGGTTGAACGGGTGGTCGACCGAGCCCACCGGCGTCGACTTCGTGATCTTCCCGACCTCGGAGGTCGGCGAGTACTGGCCCTTGGTCAGCCCGTAGATCCGGTTGTTGAACAGCAGGATCTTCAGGTTCACGTTGCGCCGCAGCGCGTGGATCAGGTGGTTCCCGCCGATCGACAGCGCGTCGCCGTCGCCGGTGACGACCCAGACCGACAGGTCGGGCCGGCTGACGGCGAGCCCGGTGGCGATGGCCGGAGCGCGCCCGTGGATCGAGTGCATCCCGTAGGTGTTGAGGTAGTACGGGAACCGCGACGAGCAGCCGATGCCCGAGACGAACACCGTGTTCTCACGCCGGATCCCGAGCGTGGGCAGGAACTGGCGCACCGCGGCCAGCACGGCGTAGTCGCCGCAGCCGGGGCACCAGCGCACCTCCTGATCGGACGTGAAGTCCTTCGCGGTCTGCTTGTCGGTGGTGGTCGGGACCCCGTCCAGGCCCCCCAGCTGTGGCAGACCCAGCTCGACTGTGCTCATGTCGCCTCCGCGAGAAGGAGTACGTCAGCTGTGGTGGTCATGCGTGCACTCCAGACAGATGGTCCAGGAAGAGGTTCTGCAGTTCCTCGGCCTTGAACGGCACTCCGGCGACCCTGGTGTAGCTCTTGGCGTCCACCAGGTAGCGGCCGCGCAGCAGCAGCGCGAGCTGGCCGAGGTTCATCTCGGGTACCAGCACCGTGCGGTAGCGGCCGAGCACCTCGCCGAGATTGGCGGGCAGCGGGTTCAGGTGCCGCAGGTGGGCCTGCGCCACCGCGTGCCCGAGCGCCCGCACCCGCCGGCAGCCGGCGCCGATCGGGCCGTAGGTGGAGCCCCAGCCCAGCACCAGCAGCTCGGCGTCGCCGGTCGGGTCGTCCACCTGCAGATCGGGCACCGCAATACCGTCGATCTTGGCCGCGCGCAGCCGGACCATCCGCTCGTGGTTGGCCGGGTCGTAGGAGATGGAGCCGCGGCCGTCGGCCTTCTCCAGCCCGCCGATCCGGTGCTCCAGCCCCGGGGTGCCGGGACGCGCCCACGGCCGGGCCAAGGTGTCGTCGTCGCGCAGGTAGGGCCAGAACTCGGCGCTGCCGTCGGGGGCGTTGGGGCCGGTGGCGAAGTTCGGGTCGATCACCGGCAGCGTCGCGGCGTCCGGCACCTGCCAGGGCTCGGACCCGTTGGCCAGCGACCCGTCGGACAGCAGGATCACCGGCGTCCGGTAGGTCACCGCGATCCGCACCGCCTCCAGGGCCGCGCCGAAGCAGTCCCCCGGCGAGCGCGGCGCGATGATCGGCAGCGGGGCCTCGCCGTTGCGCCCGAACATGGCCTGCAGCAGGTCGGCCTGCTCGGTCTTGGTCGGCAGCC
>Ga0190265_10002699_pt1 | contig 11950 bp, 11 predicted proteins | sample Popmic124T_FD_133135 | JGI IMG/M metagenome (GOLD analysis project Ga0190265, IMG submission 133135) | Populus adjacent soil microbial communities from riparian zone of Indian Creek, Utah, USA - 124 T | ecosystem: Environmental > Terrestrial > Soil > Riparian zone | place: USA: Utah | collected... | reverse complement strand
GAGGACCAAGAGCGTCGCGCCTACGCCGAGGCCCACGAGTCCCGCCGCCAACCCGATGTTGGCAGCGGTTTGCATCATTCTTCCGCCTTCGATGTCACTGCGATGTGCTTCGTCTGTACAAGGCGTTTGACCACAATCAGCCTCGAGTTTGTCGTAAGCGCTTTTCGCGCCGAGACCGGCGATGGCGAAAAGTGCCAGACCCACCAGACCAACCCCTCCCGCGACGTAGCCGGCGGTGCGAAGCCCCGCGCCGTCGTCGGTACTGGGCGACGCGGCGGCCGCGGCGTTTTCACCCCCGGTAACGGGGGCGCCGAGTGGAAGCTTCGGCAAAGCGAGCGTTGCGAGTGTCCCCGTGCCTCGAGCGAGTGTGAACGTGAACGGTCGGCCGCTGATCGGCGTGGCAGGTGCCGCGAATGCCGTGATGGTCGCGGGCGCCGCTGCCTCGGCATCGTCGGCCGGCGACTGGGGCGAAAGATCGGAATCGTGCGACGTCGTTCGTTCGTCGTCGCCGCCGGCGGCACCGATGAGCGTCGCAACGGCGTCGCGCGCGGGAGCAGACTGCGCAAAACCAGGCGAGGATGCGGTCATTGCGCAAAGCGTCAGCCACGTGACTGGCGTGCGTGAAAAGGAGGTCGCGAGTCGGATGAGGCTGCTTTGCATTGCCAATATCGAAAACGGAACGGTGGGTTGTGGGAGGTGTGGGTATGAGTGTGGAAACAGCTTCGCCTTATAGCACTAGTCACTCTCGCTTTTGCAACAGCAGATCGACCCTCATTGCCTTTTGATCGCGACACCGCGCGCTCTTCTTTTTGGCGGCGACGGTTCATTGTCTCGGCTGCCTCTGGCAGCGGAATTTCTGGAAGCCTTCGGCGCGCGCTCGGGATGAGCGAAAAATTGATGTTCGGTGGCCTTCGACGGCGGATGTCTCGTCGCCGCTTCGTGAAGAACGTAGGTAGCGGCTTCTTGCCGCGGGAATTTTTCTCAGGCTTCCGGGCGCCGATTTCGAGTGGACCGCTCGGGCGTGTGATTGTCGATTCAGCGGCTCACTTCGGTGATCGAGATCAATGCACAGATTGAGCAACGCGCGTCGACCGCGGTCTTTGGGCCGATGTGAGCATGACAATCGAGCTCGCACGCACCCGAAGGTCTTAGTGCGCAAACGTTCGTTGCCATCGGAACATCGGTGCATTTCCCTATGCCTTGACGGGAAGGAGCGCGGATTGCGGTCGGAGCACGAACAAGATGGCCGCGAGTGCCGTGGCGAATGCGCCCGTTGCCGCGATAGCGGGCCCGAGGCCGAGCCGCGGAACGAGCAGCGTCGCGGCCATGGCGACCAGCGCGAGCTGTCGGGCCAGGTCGAGGGGTAGTGCCCAGCTTCGTCCTTCGATCCAGGCCGTCAGCACCAACGCCGAGAAAAGAAGAAGTGCCGCCGGCGCGAGCAGCAGCCGAAGAGCGTCACGTTCGGCCATGGTCATGAAGGCCGCGCCGCCCGCCGAGAGCAGGGCGAAATGCACGAGCACGTACACGACGACACGCTTGGGGGGCCGAGGGTCGTATTTGGTTTGTGTCGCACGCGTCACGGCCACGATGGGCATGGTCTTTCCCGACGCCGTATAGGCGGGATGGGCAAACCAAATGCGTAGCTTATTGGCAAGACCGGGCGCCTCGTGCGCTTTGGCCGCGATATCGCGGAATGGGATCAGGTTGGCCCATACGGGATTGTAACTACCGAGTGCGTGGGTCACGCCGTACGCGGGCGCTTCCTCTTCGGGCTGATAGGTGCCGAAGAGTCGGTCCCAGACGACGAGGATGCCGCCGTAGTTGCGGTCCAAATATTGTGGGTTGATGCCGTGATGAACGCGGTGGGAAGACGGCGTGTTGAGCACGAGCTCGACTGGGCCCAAGCGGCCCGGCAGCTCGGTGTGGATCCAGAACTGATAGATGAGGTCGATGGCGTAACACGAGGCGTAGATCCACGGCTCCACGCCGAGCAACGCGAGAGGCAGATGAAAGGGGATGATCGTAAGCGCCTCGAAGGCGGGCTGTCGCAAGGCAACGGCGAAGTTGAAGTCTTCGCTTTGGTGATGCACCGCGTGCACCGCCCACAGGACGTTGACGACGTGGCTCAAGCGGTGCCACCAGTAGTAGAGAAAGTCGATACCCACGAGACCCACCACCCACGGCCACGCGCTGCCCTCCCGGTAATCGAAGAAGCGGTACTGGTACACGAACGCGTAGATGGCGACGCCGACGGCTCGGAGCAAAACATCCCCCACCTGGGAAACGATGCCCACCTCGAGATCGGCCATGGCCGCCCCGAAACGGTACAATCCCGATCGCCGATAGCGGTCGACGATCAATTCGACCGCGATGGCGGCAAAGAAGACCGGGACGGCCGCGGCGATGAGGTTCGGGTGCATCGGAGTGCGCGCGCCCAGCGGCGAGCACCTCAGTTTACCGCGCCTCTGCCCGAAGCGCCGTCACGACATCGCCGCCGGAATCAATGCGTCGTCGCGAGGCGCCCGGCGTCGCGACGCACGAAGCTCGACAGCACGGCGATGTGAACGAGCAGCTTGGCGTTGGCGGGGTCATCCGGTGCGGGCAGCACATCCTGATGGCGCCCGTCGCCGCTCAGCTCGAACGTGCCCACCCGGCGACCCTCCTGGACTTGTGTGATGAGAAATCGGCCCCCGGTAAGGCGCGTCACGCGGTAGCGATCACCGTCGAGATCCACGACAGGGTCATCCGTGGTGTGCCGATAGCGCTCGGTCAGCAAGCTGCGCCGGGCGAGGTCCACACTCGTGCCGGCCTGGTGCTGCATCCACTCGCTCGAGCCCATGTTCGGCTTGGGGGCGAGCGACCGCCCGGTCAGCTTGTAAGAAATGAGCGTGCCGACCGCGATGACGATGCCGACCGCAGTTGCGCCGGCGACCGATAACACGGCGAGCAGAAAGAGGATCTGACCGAGGAGCATCTGGCGCTTTTTCCGTCCTTTTCGAGGTCTACGAGCGCGGCAGCTTACCCGCCGTCGCGCTTCATCACAAGCGGCCGCAAACACCGGGCGGGCGCGGCATGGCGAAGCACGCTAGAAATCAGCAGCTTGTACAAAAGCGGCCAGTCACAGCGTCTACCCCAATGCGTCGTCCGGAGTTGCGCCCCCTGCGAGGAGCTACACCATGAGATTGAAAGTGTTCATCGGGAGTACTTCGTGTGCGCTCGTGACTGCACTGACCGCACCCGTGTTCGCCCAGGGGACGCCATCGAGCGACGACCGCCGACCCGAGAATTCACCGCCGAGCGAACCGGCGGCCCCTGGCTCGACGGGCACGACCCCCGAGTCGGCTCCCACGGACACATTGCCCCCGCCGCCTGCGCCTGAAGCTCCGACCACAGCACCGTCCCCCCCCGCCTACGAGCCGGTCCCGCCCCCGTCGACCGCAGCCATTTTGTTGGATTCGGCAGAAATGGTCGACCCGGCGACCAGGAAAATCGGCTCGGTGCTGAGCCCCTTGCTCATCACGACCGGTCTCGGCTACGCGTACGCATCCGTCACCCATCCGGAGCTCCTTAGTCGCAGCCTGTCGGGCGCCTTCATCGAGATAACAGCGGGAACCGAAATCGAGCGGCGTTTCCGTCTCTCGCTCGCCTTCACCAGTTTCGAAACCAAGGTGCGCCGGACAGCGGCGGGATGGGAGGAGGGGGAGTTCTCGCGCGTGGCCCGCCTGGGGTTGCGTACGCAGGCGGACCCGGTCGATCCGTACACAGGCCCCGATGGGGGAGGCGTGGTCGTGCAAAAGGACTTTCTCGCTCATTCCCTCGGCCCGAGGATGGACTTTCTTCCCCTGGGCTCCCAAGGGCCGTACTTGGGCATGACTGCCGCACTCGGCATGATCCAGGGCCTCTCTACGTCCATGCGCTTCGGCGCCAATCTCGCGGCGCGCATCGGGGGAGAGTGGCGGCCCTTCCAATCCTTCGCCGTGGCGGTCGAGGCGGGAGCCCACGGTCAGATCTATTCCGACGCCAGGGCCGCCATCCCCTACGCGATGGCGCGCATGACGTTGCTGCTGGAGCCCTCAGGACCGAAAGGGGTGGGCTCGACCCGGGCCCCGACGACCGTCCTCCCCACGCAGCGCACGCTTCCGGCGCCCGTGCCGCGGTAGGCGTGCGCCGGGGTCAGTCTTTACCGGCCGCTCCTTTGAATCCGTCGGCCGGGTCGGCAAAGAGCACGTTGAACGTCGTGAGCGTGCCGTAGCAGCCGGTGATGTACTGCTGCATCGTCACCTTTTCCTCGGCGCTGAGCCCGCTGTGCGCGTTGATCCGCTGTTCCAACACGCGGAGCTTGTCGCGGATCATGACGATCTTGTGAAAGAAGGTCTCGATGGGGACCTTTTTTTCGGCCGTACCCTCTTTTCCCGGCTTCAAGATGAGCTCACCGCCCTCGAAGCGCGGTTGAATACGAGCCTCGGCGACGCCGAGCTCTTCGCGCAGCACCTCCTGCAAGATTGTGCGAAAGGTTGCGATGTCCATGTCGAGATCGATCTCCTCGGGCAAGGGTGGGCGACGCACGACGACGCCGGCGCTCGGTTCGCGCAGCGCCGTCTTACGCGTCTTCAGCGGGGCGAGCTCGTGACTGCTGCCGCGCGCGCGGTACTCGCTGCAGATGGCGGTCGCTGGCACGGGGTAGCTGATCATCCCCCGCGCGCACGAGCCGACGGCGCCGAGCGTGGCGTGCACGCCGTATTGCGTGAAGGCGCCGCATGAGCCGCATGACTTTTCCGGGCTTTCTGCCATGGCCACGGTTCGAAGAGCCGGGCTGATAGCCGACTCTCGGCCACCTTGCAAGTCACGCGACGGCGATCTCGCACGATGCGGACCAAGTGGTGATAGAAGTGGCGATATGACGCCCATCGTCCAGCCGGCCGACAGCCGTCCTCAGCCCGTCCGCTCGATCACGAAGGACAGCTGCGCAAGGCCGCGGGGCGCGCGCTTTCAGCCGGCACTGTGGATCTTCGTCATGGCGGCGTTCGTCGCCTGCGGCCCCGTGCGGCTCGTCAGTCCCTACGACGAAGCCCTGGACAAGGGAACGAGCGAGATTCACACCCGCGTCGTCGCCTTCCTCGAGAAGATGACGAGCCTCGCCGGCAAGCCCGAAGGCGCGTATTCCGCCAACGTCGCCTTCTACAGCGATCTCAAAGCGAGCATCGCCACCCTCAAGCTCCGCGCGGCGGCGCAGGGCAAAAACGAGATCACGGTTGCGCTGGTGGGCGAGCTCGCCACCAACATCGAGAATCTGCGAAAGTTGCACGAGAGCTCCAAGGATGCGGGGCTGCCCAGCATCCTCGCCTCGCCCGCGCTTTCCGCGATCGAGGTCAATTGTGCAGCCATCGTGAAGTTCGAGGTAGCCAAACGACGTGGCATCCAAGAATAGGAGGGTCTCGATGGCCATCGATACAGAAGCGCTCGCCAAAACCATGTTCCAGGCCGCGTGGACGGTGCTGAAAGAGAAAGCTCCCGAGGTGGAGGACTACGCGCAAGGCGAGTTCAAGAAGATCGCCGTGACCATCGCCACCATCGAAGGGGCGCGCCTGCGCGGGCAAATTGCGCCGGAGCAGGCGGCGCTTTTGCTCGACATGCAGAAGAGCGCCACGCGATCCGTCTTGCTGAGCTCTTCGGGCATCGAGCTATTGGCCGCCGAAGCGGCGCTCAATGCTGCGCTCAACGCCGGTCGCACCGCCATCAATTCGGCGCTCGGCTTCGCCCTCGTCTGACGTGGTTTGCTGCGAGAGATCGCCGGCGGGTTGGTGTTGCTATTTCTCCCCCCGGCCCCCCTCACGGATTTTCACGGAGTGAGGGGGCAGCCGAAGGCGGGGGAGAAGCCACAAGAACCAACGTCACAAGCAGGACGAGTGAGGCGGGGGATCAGCCGGGGTAGGACGGCGGAGGGGACTCTTCGAGCAAGCGGTTTCGTGTGACGATTTTTCGTTCGACGTATTCGGCCGTCCACGCCGAGACCAGCTGCTGGATTTCTTCGGGCGTGGCGCCGAGCGCCACCAGGACGTCGACGGCGTTGCGCATCGTTCTGGGCCGCGGCAGGCGAAGACCGCGCTCCCAGTGCGAGATGGCGGCGTCGGTGCAGCGCAGCCCTGCACGACTGAGACACGACTGCTTGCCGACCAATTGCTTTCGCAGGTTCTTGAACAGCTCTGCAAAGGAGGTGTTTTGGTGGGACGAAGTGACGGCGCCGGCGTCTGAGCTCGGCTTGATGCGACTCGTGTACATGCCTTCAGCATGCGGCCGGGAGTCTTACAACCGTCTTACCGGCCATCAGGCGCTTTCGTGACGCCCGCGTTCTCCGGCTCGCGTGGCCCGGCGCGCTTGCGGCCGAGGCTCCTGTTGCGCGGTGGGTCGGTCCCACCGGTCGCGGCCGTAACATCGGCAAAAAGAGCCTATTATTCCAACGGCTTCCGAGAGCGCGCCGCGGCGCCTCAGCTTGGCGGCCGGCTTGCGTTGTGCGTTAGCGCGCGCTCCACCCCTTCATCTCGATATCAGGGTGACTACGGAGGAATGCGCGCACGACCGGCGGGGGGCTGGCGAAGGGCGTCAGCAAGGCAGGAGTGGCCGCGGTTTCGACGACGGTCGACTTCGTGTACGAGCTGGAGCCGCCGCGCGTGCAGGCGTAGCAAGTGGGCGCGGTGAATTGCAGGCCGAGCACGAGTGTGCCGTCGGGCGCGAACCTCGGCAAAAGCTCGGTGAGCTCGAGGTTGTCCTGGGAGGGAACAAAGGCGTCGTCATCGAGGTCGGTCAGCTCGCCGATCGCGGTTTGGCGTTCAACATCGAGCGATCCGAGATCGGTCGGCGGAGCGATCGTCGTGCCGGTCGCGGCGTTCCAGATCATCGTGGCGACGCCGGTGTTGCCATGCGCGCCGCACGTGTACGCATAGGTCGACTCTTCGACGAAAACGTAAGGCCCGATCGACCCAACGATGGCGACATCGTGCTGCACATCGGCGTTTCCCATCAAATCGGCTCCCGGATCGACGATGATTTGCTCGGCGCCGCTGGCGAGGTGCCGGAGTGAGGCGCGCGTCGCGGTGCCCGGATCGACGGGGTCGCCCGCAAAGACGTGACCTTCGTCGTCGTAATGTTCGCAGGCCACGGTGGGGACCGATCGGTTCTCGACTTGCCATTGCCAAGATCCGGCGCTGGTTGCGATGACGATTCCGTCGAGCACTTCGACCAGACGTCCTCGGGCGTCGAGCCGGTAGGTGAGGGTGCGTTCTTCCCCCTCGCGGGTCCAGACGAAGAACTCCGTTGCCTGTAGCGGATCGATCTCGCCGGGCGCGCCATCGCGATCGATGTCGACGGTTCGCGCCGGAGCGGTGGGCGCGGCCGGCTTGGTGAGCGTTGCCGCCCTCGAGGGCGTGGTCTCGGCGGAACCGGAACAAGCTCCGAGCGGCAGGGAAAGAACGGCGATGATCGAGAGGGGGGAGATCCAAGTGCGCATGTCCTCCCTTCAGCACGCCTAGTGCCACCGCCTAAACTATTGAAATAACTACAATCGTTGGCAGTGCGCGTGGCTCGCTAGCCGCTCCGTGTTGACCAGGACCCACGTCTGCCTGGCGGCGTCCAAGCCCGAGATCGCGTGAGGCGGGAACCAGGTGCGCGCGGCGGGCACTTGGCGCGCTCGCGGATTACACCATCGGACGAGCGCAGCGCCGACGGGCAGCGAGCAAGAGCGCCAGGACGGCTACCATCGCGCCGGAGGGGCTGCCGTCGTGCGCAAGGCGGCACCCGCATCCACTCGAATCGGCGGCGCCGCCCGTCGGATTCGGCGGTGCCGCGTCAGGCGGCGCGGCGTCGGCGAGCGATGCGTCGAGCGATGCGTCGGCGAGCGATGCGTCGGCGAGCGATGTGTCGGCGAGCGATGTGTCGGCGAGCGCTGCGTCGGTCGGCGCTGCGTCGGACCGCGATCGATCGACGGCTGCGTCGGCAACCGACGCGTCCACGGATGGGGGGCTCGCGCCGTCGGTACCGCCGGCGCCCGCATCGCGTGGGGGGACATCGGGGCGCGCGGCGTCGGTCGGGCTCGATCCGCCGGCGCCTCCTGATCCATCGGGAGGCGCCGTTGCGTCGGTGCCCGCGTCGGAGGCCACGCCGAATTCGTACGCCCCGATGTCGATGATGCCGTCGATCGCGCGATCGACGGCGCCAGCCGGGTGCAGGTATTGGCGCGACGGGAGCAGAGCAAAGCCGGCGCCGGTGCCCGGGTCGCTGCCTGCGTTGATGCATGGCGAGCCGGGCGCGAGGCGGTAATCGTACGCCGCCCGATCGACCAGCCTGGGGTCGCCCTGGGCGAAGTTGGTCATCAGCATGGCGCTCGTCTGATTCGTGACCGTGCCTGCTCCGAAAAAAATATTGTTCGCGATGAACGCGGGGGTCGTGATCGCGCCGCCCACGCTGATGAAAGTGCCGCCGGCGGTGCGGTCGTTGACGAACGTATTGTTCACGACGAAGAGCGTGCGCCCCGGGTTCTGGGGCGTGGCGCCCTCGACGCCGTAGGTGACGAACGTGGCGTTCTGGGTCGATGGACCTTGCTGAACGAGATTGCCGATGATGTACGACGTGCCCGCGTTGGGCAGGTCGATCTCGTAGCTTGCGCTACCGTCCTCGCCCGAGATGCGGTTATAGAGAATGTAGTTCTCGGCCGCGCGCGACTTGACGAGGTGACCGACCTTGGCGCCGTGCGAATAGCTGTAACGCAGCGTGAAGCGGCCCTCGTGGCCGATGTACATGTTGTGCGAAAAACCGTCACCGAAGCCGTTGTTGGCAAACTCGCTGTACTCGATGAGGATCGCGGTCGTCGGCGACCCGCCGCTGAGAATGCCGTTCTCGTTGTCGTGGAAGTAGCAACTGCGCACGGTGAGGTTTTGCCCCTCCTGACGGATGCCGGCGCCGTTTTGGTCGGGCACGGTGGCGCCGGAGAACTCGATGTTTTCGACGGTGGTGTCGTTGCCGCTGATGACCCAGATCCCCTTGCCGCCGAAATTTCTGCCGGCCGCGTCGATCCTCGGCCGTCCTCCGACGCCGCGCAACGTGAGCCGGTTCTTCGGGATCGCGCAGACGTCGCCGGCGTAGCTGCCCGTAGCATCGATTTCGATGGTGTCGCCGTCGGCGGCGGCGGCGATGGCCGCGCAGGGGGCCGCGTACATCTTGCCCGGCCCCACCGTGAGCGTCGCGGCGCGCGCGGGCAGCGACGTCGAGGCGGCGAGGGAGAGCGCGAGCCCAGCGAGGAACGGCCGACATCCCATGTTCACCCTTTTACCTCATCCTCGGCCCGCGCAGAAAGACCGTGGGCCGGCCTCGGCGCGACGGCGCCTCCGGCGCTGATATAGTTGGCGCGCCATGCGACGAGTTTTCCCCGTTGTCCTTCCGGTTTCGGCCCTGCTGGCCCTGCTCATGACCATCGGCCAGGCGGCGTTCGCGCAAGCACACGAACCACCGCTGCCGCCCGGCGCACAGGCGCCCGCGGCAGCGACCTCCGGGGCGCCGGCGCCGGGACCCGCCGCCTCGGAGTGTTTCCCATCGTGTCGCGAAGGGTACGTCTGTCACCAGCGGCAATGCCTCTCGCAATGCAACCCCCCTTGTCCGAGCGGACAAATCTGCATGGGTGGGCGGTGCTGTGAATTCGCGGCGGCGGGTTTATCGCCGATTCGCGAACCGCCGCTTCCTCCTCCCGTGAAACCGTTCGACAACGCAAGCTTCGCGATGCTCGGATTCCACTACGGATTCTCGGGCAACGTCGAAGCGGAGCTCGGCTCGAGCCCGGCCGTATCGAACCCGCTGGCGTCGACGTACGGTTTCAATCTGCGCAGTGACATCCCCATCGAGCGCTTCTTGGTGCTCGGCCCGCTCATTCAATTCGGCACCTGGCGCCCCGACCAGAGCCCTGCTCCCAGTCGCAGCTACTACGTCGACATCGACCTCTACATCCGAGGGCGCATCCCCATCACCACGAAATCCACGAACTTCCAGGTGTGGGCCGGCGTGCCGATCGGCGTGACCTTCCAGCTGCTCGGTCCCGAGGTGCCGAACACTTCCGACGCTGGGCTCGGTTGGAACGTCGGTTTTTTGGGCGGCGGAGCCATCCACTTCACGCCGAAGATCGGCCTCTTCGCAGAGGTCGGCTGGATGCAGCACAAGGTGACCCACAGCGGCGACCCGGACAGCTACTACATCCGTCTCGCGCAATGGATTTTGAACGTCGGCTTCGTGTTCGCGCAGTGATGTCGGAGCTCTGCGTTCGCGACGCCGCCGCCAATCGACGCTCATGAGTGCCTACCAACACTTCGCTCAGGGCTTCTCGGCGATGCCCGAGCGTCCGTTTCTCGAAGACGAGGGCGGAGCCATCTACACCTACGCCGACCTCGAACGAGAGACGGCGCGCGTAGCCGCTTTCTTGTGGAAGCTCGGCCTTTCGCCGGGCGCGCGGGTCGCCGCGCAGATCGAAAAATCACCGGAAGGCGTCTTTCTCTACCTCGGTGTCTTGCGCGCAGGTTTCTGTTTTCTGCCGCTCAATACTGCCTACCAAGAAGGGGAGCTCGCGTACTTCTTGGACAACGCGGAGCCCGAGGTCGTCGTATGTCGACCGGAGGCGGCTCTTTTGTTCGAGCGCCTCGGCCGTGTGAAAGGCGTTCTGCGCGTGCTCACGCTCGACGCAACGGGCGAGGGCACGCTCGCGGTCGAGCTCGCCAAAATCCCGGCGACGTTTGCCACGCTGCCCATGGCGAAGGACGATCCCGCCGTCATCATCTACACGTCGGGCACGACGGGGCGATCCAAGGGGGCGGTCGTGACGCACGGAAACCTCGTCTCCAACGCCGAAGTCTTGCGCGAAGCTTGGCAGATCACGGCACGCGACGTGTTGATTCACGCCTTGCCGATGTTTCACGTGCATGGCTTGTTCGTCGCCCTCCACCCGCTGCTCTCGGCCGGGTCGCATCTCCTGTTCCAACGCAAGTTCGACCCGAAACAGGTGCTCGGCGCGATACCGCGGGCCACCATGCTCATGGGTGTGCCCACGTTCTACACCCGTCTTCTCGTGGAGGCCGAGCTGTCGCCAAAGCTCTGCAAAGCGATGCGCCTCTTCGTGTCCGGTTCGGCGCCGCTGCTCGAAGCGACGTTCCGCGCTTTCACCGAACGCACCGAGCACGTCATCCTCGAGCGCTACGGCATGTCCGAAGCCGGCATGATCACGTCGAACCCCTACGCGGGCGAGCGTCGCGCGGGGACGGTCGGCAAACCGCTCGACGGAGTATCGGTCCGCGTGGTCGACGAAAGCGGGCGCGCGCTTCTGCGCGGGCAGCCCGGCGAGATCGAAATCCGAGGGCCCAACGTCTTTGCCGGGTATTTTCGCATGGCCGAGCAAACGCGGCGCGAGTTCACCGGCGATGGCTATTTCAAGACCGGCGACGTCGGCATCATGAGCGAAGACGGCTACCTCTCCATCGTCGGGCGCAGCAAGGACGTGGTCATCACCGGCGGCTACAACGTGTATCCGAAGGAGATCGAGCTTGTCCTCGACGCTTTCCCGGAGGTGGAGGAATCGGCGGTGGTCGGCGTAGCGCACGACGACTTCGGCGAAGCCGTCACGGCGGTGGTCGTGCTTCGCCCGCGCGCCGTGCTCACCGAAGCGGAGATCGTCGCGCGGCTCCGGGCTGCAATCGCCTCGTACAAGGTGCCGCGGCGCGTGCATTTCGTAAGAGAGCTGCCCCGTAACGCGATGGGGAAGGTCGAAAAGAAGCGATTGCGCGATCAGCTGGCTGGACCGCTCGGTTGACGTTCCGCCGCGCGTCGCGCTGGTAGCCAAATACGGCGCGGTGGTGATAGGTTCCCCCCGCGCGGAAGCACGGAAGGCGCCGCTCACAGGAATGGGTATCGAGCCATGAACAAG
>Ga0190265_10002698_pt1 | contig 11950 bp, 8 predicted proteins | sample Popmic124T_FD_133135 | JGI IMG/M metagenome (GOLD analysis project Ga0190265, IMG submission 133135) | Populus adjacent soil microbial communities from riparian zone of Indian Creek, Utah, USA - 124 T | ecosystem: Environmental > Terrestrial > Soil > Riparian zone | place: USA: Utah | collected... | reverse complement strand
CTGAGCCCGCGCCCGCACCGGTGCCCGATCCCACCCCCGCGCCCGCACCGGTGCCCGATCCCATCCCCGCGCCCGCAGCTGAACCGCCGCCACCCCCCGAGCCACCGGCAGAGACGGCGGTCGGCACTGGCGACGAGCTGATCGTCGTGGGCACGAAGCTCAAGGAGACCGCCGGCTCGGTCGACGTGGTGCGCGCTGCCGAGCTCGAGCGCTTCGAGCACGACGACCCGCACGCGGTGCTCGCGGCCGTCCCCGGCGTGTACGTGCGCGGCGAGGACGGCTTCGGGCTGCGGCCCAACATCGGCCTGCGCGGCGCGAACCCCGATCGCAGCAAGAAGGTCACCTTGATGGAAGACGGCGTGCTGCTCGGCCCCGCACCGTACACCGCGCCCGCGGCTTACTACTTTCCGCTGATCACGCGCATGAGCGAGGTCCGCGTGGTCAAGGGCCCGGGCTCGGTCGCGTACGGGCCGCAGACCGTCGGCGGCGCGATCGATCTGCGCACGCGCGCGATCCCCAATCAGCTGGCGGCGACGCTCGATCTCGCGGGCGGTTCCTATTTCTATCGCAAGCTCGACGGCACGTTCGGCACCAGCTTCGATCGCGCCGGCTTCCTGCTCGAGGGCGTGCACCTCGCGAGCGACGGCTTCAAGGAGCTGCGCGGGCGGTCCGAAGACGACGAGACCGGCTTTTACCGCAACGAGTGGCTGGCCAAGGCGCGCTACGACTTCGGCGGCGACCTCGCCAACGAGCTCGCGCTCAAGCTCACCTATTCCGAAGAGCTCTCCAACGAGACGTATCTCGGCTTGACCGAGCAGGACTTCCGCGACGACCCGCTGCAGCGCTACGGCGTGAGCCGGCTCGACCAGATGCGCAACCACCGCACGTCGGTCGTGCTCACCCACACGCTCGACTTGAACGACGACGCCTCGCTGACCAGCGACGTGTACCGCCACGACTACTACCGCATCTGGCGCAAGGTGAACCGCTTCGGCGGCGCCGACCTGTTCAGCGTGCTGGGTGAGCCGGACAGCCCGCGCAACGCGCTCTTCCATTCGCTGCTGACCGGGGAGTCCGACTCGAGCACGGCGCAGGAGACGCTGTTCATCGGCCCCAACGAGCGCGAGTTCGTGTCCCAGGGTGTGCAGAGCCGCTTGCACTGGGAGCTGAGCAGCGAGCCGATCGCGCAGCGGATCGAGCTCGGCGCGCGCCTGCACTACGACGGCGTCGTGCGCCACCACAGCGAAGACGGCTTCGCGCTCGCGGGCGGCGAGCTGATCCCCGACGGCAACGCCACGCTCGACACCGCGCTCAACGAAGCGTGGACCTACGCGCTCGCGCTGCACGCGATGGACGCGGTGAGCTGGGGACCGCTGACCCTGACGCCGGGCGTGCGCCTCGAGCTGATCCGCTCCGAGCTCGACGATCGGCTCAACGCCAGCAAGGCCGGGCGCAGCGCGCACGCGCTGGTGCCCGGGATCGGCGCGTTCGTCGCGATCACGCAGGATCTCGGCGTGCTCGCGGGCGTGTACCGCGGCTTCAGCCCACCGCCGCCCGGCAGCGACAAGGCGATCGAGCCGGAGCTGAGCGCGAACTTCGAAGCCGGCGCGCGCTTCGTGCGCGGCGCGGCGCGCGCCGAGGTGATCGGCTTCTACAACGACTATCAGAACCTGACCGCGGTGTGCACGTTCTCGAGCGGCTGCAGCGACGCGGAGCTCGACCAGCAGATCGACGCCGGCCGCGCGCGCATCTACGGCTTCGAGGCGCTGGCCGAGCACGAGACCGAGCTGGGCAGCGGGCTCGCCCTGCCGCTGCGCGTCGCGTACACGCTCACCCAAACCGAGCTGCTGCGCTCGTTCCGCTCCGACGATCCGATCTTCGGCGAGGTCGAGCGCGGCGACGAGCTGCCCTACGTCCCCGAGCACGAGCTGAACGCCAGCGCCGGCCTCGAGCACGCGCTCGCCGGCGGCAGCGCGGCGGTCAGCTACGTGTCCGCGATGCGCGAACAGCCCGGCAGCGAGCCGCTCTCGCAAGTGCTCGCGACCGACGATCAGCTCAGCTTCGACCTGAACGTCTACTACCGCCCGCTGACCTTCCTCGAGCTCTACGCCAACGCGCGCAACCTGCTCGACGCCCACGACATCGTCTCCCGCCGCCCCTTCGGCGCCCGCCCCAACGCCCCCCGCATGCTCCAGCTCGGCGTGAAGCTGCACAACTGACGCGCCGTCAGCGCGCCAGCGCAGCTCGCGTGAAATCCGCGAGCGCGGCGCCTTCGGGACCGCCTTCCTGGCTCAACCCGGCGAGCACACCGGCGATGTCTTCCTGCGAGCGGTTTTGGCCGAGCTTGAACTTGCCCTCGAAGCGGTCGACGCGGATCTCGAAGCCGACGATGGACTTGACCAAGCGATCGATGTAGTCGGGCGGTTGATCGCTGGAGCTCCAGGGCGATGATCTCGACGACTCGTACTGGGCGACGAGTCGATCGATGATCGACCGCACGCGCACGGCATCTTCGACCGCGGCCGGCCGGCCGTAGGCATGCACGACGGAGTAGTTCCACGTCGGCACCGCGGGCGCGGTGGCGTACCAGGTCGGGGAGACGTACGCGTGTGGTCCCTGGAAGATCGCCAGCGCCTCGGCGCCGCCGTCGAAGTGGCGCCAGTGCGGATTCGCGCGCGCCATGTGCCCCAGCAGCAGGTCACCGGCTTCCGCGCGCTCCAGCAACAACGGCACGTGCGTCGCGAACAACCCCTGGTCGGTCTGACTCACCAGCACGGCAAAGCCATGCGCCGCGATGAAGCGCTCGACCCGATCGCGATCCGCGACTCGAAACGATTCCGGCACGTACATCCCGGTAGAACAGCATCGAAGGGTCGCCGAGACAACCTACGACTCGTGACCGAGGACGGAGTCGACGTGGGCGAGGAGCGCTTTGCGTTCGCGCTGCCGCTGCCGGCAAGCCTGCTACCATCCCCACCTAGATGAAACTCGTTCGTATTCTACTTGGCTGGTTCCTATCGCTCGCGCTCGTGCTGCTGCTGGTGATCGGCGTCATCGGCGCCGGCTACGAGCCCAACACGACGTTGCCGCCCGGCGCCGCCGGCCAGCACGTGCAGATCGCCGGCATTCCCCTGCGCGTGCTGCAGCGCGGCGCGGGCCGCGACATCCTGTTGATCCACGGCTCGCCCGGCTGCATCGAGGACTGGACACCGGTGATCGACGCGCTCGCCGGTGACTTTCGTGTGACCGCGTACGATCGGCCGGGACACGGCTACAGCGGAGACACCGGGACGTACTCGCTCGCACACAACGCGCAGGTGGCTTCGGCCGTGATCGATGCGCTCGGGCTGAAGCGAGTGATCGTCGCCGGCCACTCGTACGGGGGAGCGACCACGCTGACACTTGCGCTGCGCGCACCCGCCGCCGTCGATGCCTACGTGGTCGTGGACAGCGGCGCGTACACGCCGCCGCGCAAGCCTGACCCCATCTACGCGTTGCTCGCTCCGCCGTGGGTCGGGATGGGGTTCGCGACCGTGCTCGGATCGCGGCTCGCTCCCGAGCGTGTTCGGCAGGGTACGTTGGAGATCTTCGGCGGGCGCCCGATCCCGGCCGGCTTCGTGGACCTGCGCGCGTACCTCTTCAGCGCGCCCAAAGTCGTGCACGCTCTGGCGGCAGAGTCGCGCGGCGCGGCGGATTGGCTGGCGGCGCAGAGCCCCGGCTACCCGAAGATCGAGCAACCGCTGTCGATCATCGCTCAAGCGGACGACGCGTTCCGCCGTACCACCGCCCAGCGCCTGCAGCGCGAAGTGGCCGGCTCGTCGCTACACCTCTTGCCGAACACCGGACACTACGTGCAGATCGAGAGGACCGCGGACGTGGTCGCCGTGATCCGCGCTGCGGCCGGCGAGCGCTGATCGACGCTACAGGACGTACGGCGCGAAGACGATGGCTCCGATCAGCGCCGCACCGAGCGCGCAGATCAGCACCGCGCCGGCCGCGACGTCTTTTGCTTTCTCGACCAGCGGATGGAAGTCCGGGGACGCCACGTCGCACAAAAACTCGAACGCGGTGTTGAGCGCTTCCGCCGTCCACACCGCGACGACCGCCAAGACCAGCACGGTCCACTCGAGCCTGCCGACCTCCAGCGCGATCCCGACCGCAGCCACGCCCAGGGTCGCCGCCGCGTGGACCCACGCGTTGTGCTGCGACCGCAGCATCGTGCGAATACCCCTGCCCGCATACGCGAAGCTCCGCAGCCGCGCGCCCACGGAGAAGCCCTTCGACCCGACGCCCTTGCTCTCGCTCATGCCAGCCAGCGTAGCCGATCGCGTGGATCGGCAGGGACGCGCCCTTACTTCTTCGCGCCCAGCTTTCGGACGTAGGCCGCGAGCGGTGGGAGCTCTTCGTCCTTGATGATGCCTTCCCACTTGGGCATGCGGGTACCGGGCTTGATCGCGGGCGCGTTCTTGATCCAGGCGATCAGCGCAGCGTCGGTGGGGTAGTGCTCGCTCGCCTTGCGCAGGTCGGCGATGCCGATGCCGTCGTCGCCGTGGCAGCCGTAGCAGCCGTAGCGGTAGTAGAGCTGCTTGCCGTGCTCGCCGGCGGGAACGGGAGGCTTCGCGCGGGCGACCGCATTGCGGATCTTGGGGACGCTCGCGAGGTACGCATAGATCGCCGAGAGCTCGGCGTCGGTGAGCTCGGGGGTGACTCCCATGGGGAACAGGATCGGTCTGCCGTCGGGGCGCACACCCGAGCGCATCGCGCGGATGAAGTCGGCCTTGGACCAGCGCCCGATTCCGGTCTCCTCGTCGAACGTGATGTTGGCGGTCGGGACCACGCGGTGCGACAGATCGAGCACCGGGTTGCCCCCGCCGAGGAAGCCCGGAGTCTTCTCCGGCTCGAGCACGTTCAGGGTCTTGAAGTCTTCGGAGTGACAGGTCCAGCAGTCGAGGTTGGTCACCAGGTAGCGGCCGAAGCTCAGCTCGTCGCGCTCGTTCGGCAGCGGGATCGGCTCGGTCGGATAGGGCAACGGCCGGAACGCGACATGGGACAGCAGCTTGGTCATGAAGCTGGGTTGAGTGACCCCGGGCGGGTCGATGGCGGCCGCCGCGACCTGCGGGTCGTCGGAACGCAGGTAGGCGATGATCGAGTGCAAGTCCTCGTCCGCGAGATGCGGCAGCTTGGCCATGTACGGCGGGATGTATTGGCCGGTGCGCGCGATCCCTGTGCGCAAGAGGTACGCGAGCTCGCCGTCGCTCCAGCCGCCGACGCCGTGCTCGACGTCGCGCGTGATGTTGCGCGAGAAGATCGGCCCGAACTCGTCGGGCGCTTCACTCATGCGCTTGCCGGTGAGCTTGCGCGTGGTGGGGTCCATGTGACATTCGGCGCAAAGCAGGTTCGAGAGCTTGTGGCCGCGGGCGACCCGCTCGGGCGTGACCACGACCTTCAGCTGGACGGCGCCGGGCTCGTACTTCGGAATGCCGCGCAGCGCGACGAACGCCAGCAAGCCGCCGACCAACACGAGCAACGCCGCCACGGCGAGCCCGACGATCTTGAGTCCCTTCTTCATGCTCCTACGATACGCCATGTCTCCGCGCCTCGAGAACCGAAGTCGCGCTGCACCATTTTTGCAAAGTGCCCGCGCGCGCGCATGTAGACTCGGAAACCCTGAGCCACGCGCGAGCCGCGCGAGCTTCAGCTTCATAAGGAGAGCGCCGATGAGCTACGTCGATGGATTCGTGCTGGCAGTCCCGAAGAAGAACCTCGCCGCCTACCGCAAACAAGCGCGCAAGGCGGGCAAGGTGTGGAAGGAGCACGGCGCGCTCGCGTACGTCGAAGCGGTGGCGGACGACGTCAAGCCCGGCAAGCACACGTCCTTCCCGCAAGCCGTGAAGCTCAAGGCGGGCGAGGTCGTGGTCTTCTCGTACGCGCTCTACGAGTCGCGCGCGCAGCGTGATCGCATCACGAAGAAGGTGATGGCCGATCCGCGCCTGGCCGACATGATGAAGCCGGAGAACATGACCTTCGACGGCAAGCGCATGTTCTGGGGCGGCTTCAAGGCGATCGTGGAGCTCTAGCCGGGGGCAAGCTCCCCGTCGCACACGCTCGTCACCCCTTGACCGCGGCCAGCAGCTTCCTGCGTAGGTCGGGGTCGAGCTCGGGGCCGCTGCCGGCGCGGACGTTCTGCGCGAGGTGATGTGGTTTCGAGGTCGCAGGCAGCACGCAGGTGACGGCGGGGTGCGCGAGGATGAAGGCGAGAAAGAGCTGCGCCCAGCTCTCGAAGCCGCGCTCGGTGGCCCACGCGGGCACGGGCTTGCCTTTGACCCGAGCGAAGAGCTCGCCTTCTTCGAAGGGGCGCATCACCAGCACGGCCGTGCCGGTCTCGGCCGCGACCGGCAGCAGCCGCGCTTCGGCCGCGCGCACGCCGAGCGAGTACGGCAGCTGAACGCTATCGACTTGCTCGCTGCGCAGGATGCGCTCCATCTCGCCGAACGATCCCAGCGCGTAGTGCGTGATGCCGAGGTGCCGCACCTTGCCCTGTTCGCGCAGCGCGCGCAGCACGGGCAGGTGTGTCTCCCAGTCGAGCAGGTTGTGGATCTGCAACAGGTCGAGCCGGGCGCTGCGCAGCCGGCGCATCGACTCTGCGATCTGCGCCTTGCCGGCTTCGAGCCCGCGGGTCCACACCTTGGTGGCGAAGAACGCATCGTGCTTGCCGGCGGCTACGAGTTCGCCCGCGACCGACTCCGCGCGACCGTACATCGGGGACGAGTCGATCACCCGGCCGCCGGCGGCGAAGAACCCGCGCAACACCTCCGCGAGCGGTTCGCGCTCCACCTTGGTGTTGCCGACGTCGAAGGTCTGCCACGTGCCCAGGCCGATCACCGGGACGCTCGTGCCGGTCTTCGGGATCGTGCGCGTGCGCATGGTCTTTCCTTTCGCCGGCGGCGCGCCGACCGCACGGCTCACAGCGCTCGAGACGACGCCAGCGGCGGCGGCGCTCGCGACGAGCCGAATGAAACGGCGGCGGTCCATGGCTCTGGTTTCGCACGCCGCGCGGGCCTGCGCGAGCTTGTCCGGCACGCTCGTTGCGTCGCTGATCGACCACGGCTTCACCGGCGCCCGTGCCAATTGCGACGGCGCACTGGGTCGCCCAGCGCAGCAACCAGGAGGAACGATGGAAGCGATGACGAGGATGGCAGCGCAGACGGAGAACGAGTTCCGGGGTGACCGGGTGCGGGCGCACACGCCGGCAGCGGTGAACCACGAGATCGACGTGCTCACACGGGCACGCATCGAGGCGACGATCGAGCGCGGGCGCGACGCCGTGATCAGGCGCATCGCGGAGCTCGACGCCGAGTGGGACGTCGACCGCGCGCTGATGACCGGCTTCGCGGTGGTGGGCGGAGCGGCCTTCGCCGGCGGGCTCGCGCGCTACAGCGCGTCGCCCAGGAACAAGGGTCTGTTGTTCCTGTTCGGAGCCCAGCTCGGGTTTCTGCTGCTGCACGGCACGGTGGGATGGTGCCCACCCGTCGCGCTGTTCCGGCGGCTCGGGGTCCGCACCAGCCGCGAAATCGCATTCGAGCGTCAAGTCCTCCGCGACAGCCTGGAAGCGAACCAGCACTGAGGGCTGAAGCGCGGCGCGCACTGGCCAGCGAGAGCAGCTGATGCGGATCCGCCTGCGCGCGAGTCCAGTGAGGCAGCACGGCACGGCAAGCGCAGGTGACCGCGCCATGCCCGGGACGTTACCCTGGCAGCCATGCGCTCGGGGACGGCATGGCGCGCTGCGCCCAGGGGAGGGCCTTGAGCTCGAGCGACGAGGCGCGCACGACGGGCGAGCCCGAAGCGCCGCGCGTCGACGGGCGCTACGAGCTGCTCCAGCGTCTCGGCAAGGGCGGGATGGGTGTCGTCTATCGCGCGCGCGATCACGCGAGCGGTCGCGTGATCGCGCTCAAGCAGCTGCGCGTGCCGGAGACCAGCAGCAAGCAGCTGCAGCGCGTGGCGCTGTTCGAGCGCGAGTACCACACGCTGGTGCGGCTCAAGCACCCGCGCATCATCGAGGTGTACGACTACGGCGTGGCCGACTCGCGGCCCTACTACACGATGGAGTTGCTCGAAGGCGGCGACTTGCAGCAGCTCGCGCCCATGCCGGTGCGCGACGTCTGCATCCACCTGCGCGACATCGCGTCGTCGCTCGCGCTGCTGCACGCGCACCGGCTGCTTCACCGCGACATCAGCCCGCGCAACATCCGCTTCACGAGCGATGGCCGCGCAAAGCTGATCGACTTCGGCGCGCTGACCGCGTTCGGACGGGCGGCCGACGTGGTGGGTACGCCCGCCTGCATCGCGCCCGAGGTGCTGCGGCGCATGCCGCTCGACCAGCGCGCCGACCTGTTCGCGCTGGGCACCGTCGCGTACTACGCGTTGACCGGCCGGCACGCGTACCCGATGCGCGCGCTCGAGGAGCTGCCGCTGCTCTGGAAGCGCGGGGTGATCCCGCCTTCGGCGCTCAAGCCCGAGATCCCCGCCGCGCTGGACTCGTTGATCCTTTCGCTCACCAGCGAGGACTGGCTCTCGCGGCCGGTGCACGCCGCGCAGGTGATCGACCAGCTCAGCGCGATCGCGCAGCTGGAAGCCGTCGAGCCAGACCTGGCCGCCGAGAGCTACCTCGCGAGCGGCCGCATGGTCGGGCGCGATCACGAGGCGGACGTGCTGCGCCGGCAGATCTCGAACACGGTCGCAGGCAAGGGCGGCGAGTTCGTGCTGGAAGGCAAGGCCGGCTTCGGCAAGACGCGCTTCCTGCACGAGATCGCGCTCGACGCGCAGCTGCGCGGACTGGTGGTGCTCAAGGCCGACGCGGAGGCGTGCTCCGGGCAGTTCGGCGCCGCCACCGAGCTCGCGCTGCACCTGCTCTCGTGCGTGCCCGAGCTCGGTCCCGAGCTGGCACGACCGCACGCCGAGGTGCTGAGTTGGCTCTCGCCCGAGCTACGCAGCGCGCTCGCGCCGGCTGCTCCGCTGCCGTCGCTGGCCAATCCGGCCGAGCTGCGCGTGCGCATGCAGACCGCGCTGTACGAGTGGTTCTCGGAGCTCGCGCGCCGGCGCCCGATGCTGATCGCCGTCGACAACCTGCAAGCGGCCGACGATGCCTCGGCCTCGTTCCTCGCCGCGCTCGGGCACGAGGCGCGCAGCAGCCCGCTGCTCTTGCTCGCGACCTTGCGCACGGGCGATCGCGTGCAGGCGCCGCAGGCGGTACGCGCCCTGCGCGCTCGTAGCGGGCAACTCGAGCTGGCGGCGCTGAGCGCGAAGGCGTGCGAGCAGCTGGTGCAGTCGTTGTTCGGGGACGTGAACAACAGCGGCCGGATCGCGAAGTTGCTGTACGAGAAGAGCACCGGCAACCCGCAGCACTGCATGGACCTGGCGCAGCTGCTGGTGCGCAAACAGATCGCCAAGTACATGGCGGGCACGTGGATCCTGCCGTTCGCGGTCTCGAGCGCCGAGCTGCCGGGTCGGATCGACGAGATCCTCGCCAGCAAGCTCGAGGCGCTGGGCAGCCATGCGCTCGCGCTGGCCGAGGCGCTGAGCATTCAGAACAAGCCGATCTCGATCGAACGCTGCTTCTCGCTGGTCGACGGGCCCGCGGAGAGCGAGGTGCACGTCGCGCTCGATCAGCTCGTGTCCGAGCAGGTGCTCTTGCTCGAGAGCGGGCACTATCGCTTCTGTCAGGAAGCGCTGCGCGAAGCGCTGATGACCGGCCTGCCCGCCGAGCGGGCGCGCGCGCTGCATCGCCGCGCCGCCGACGCCGCCCTCGCCGGCGCCGGTGAAGACCTCGGCCGGCGCATGCAGGGCGGCTGGCATCTGCTGCGCGCGGGCGACGAGCTGGCGGGCGCCGACCTGCTCGCGAGCACTTGCCGCGCGTTCCTCAAGACCAAGAACGCGCGCGAGGACTCGCAGGAGATCGTCGCCGCGATGCGCGCCGCGCTCGACGTGTTCGAACGCCACGGGCGCTCCGAGCACGAGCGCGCGGCGCTGCTCTTCCCGCTGGTGCAGCTCTGTTACTACTCGCCCGACTTCCAGCTGATGCTGCGCTACGCGCCGATCGCGATGCGGCTCGGGCTCGACATCACCGGGATCGGGCTCGCTTACCATCTACAGCGCCCGTTCGGGCGGCGGCTGGCGCTCGAGGTCGGGCTGCGCATCGCGGGCGCGCGCTTCGCACGCGCGCGGGAGCGCGGGCTCGACTACAGCTTGCCGGAGGCGATCGGCGCGTTCAGCGCGCTGGTGCCGTCGTCGATGGGCGTGTTCGCGTGTTGCTACGACACCAGGGGCGCCGAAAACATGGGGGCGATGGCGGCTGCGCTGTCGTTGTTCCCGCAGGACCGGCTGCCGGCCGTGATGCACCTGTGGAGCGAGGGTCAGACCCACCTGGTGCACGGGCTCGAAGGCGACGCGCACGAGCGCTTCCTGCGCGTGCGCGAGCGCTTCGACGACCCGAAGATCCGCCAGGCCCTGGGCGAGGGCCACTACTGGTCGCTGCGCGGCGGCGCGCTGTTCGTGCTCGGGCTGCTGACCTGCTACCGCGCGAGCAACGACGCGATCGCGATCGCCGACGAGATCGACACGCTGGGCATCCGCTTGTGGGCGATGACCGCGACGCAGATCCGCATGCTGCACCACGCCTTCCGCGGTGAATCGGAAGAGGCCCAGCGCTATCGCCAGAGTGTCGAGCTGTTCGCAGTCCAGGGCGGCACGATGTGGCAAACCGAGCTGTACTGGCCGGCCGTGCTGATCAACGCAGACGCGTTGTGCGCGGACACGATCGCGCTGCGCCGTACCTACGAGCAGCTCGAGCGCCGGTCGCACGACGTGCCCTCGCTGCGCGTGCACGCCGACTGCGCGCGCGCCGCGTATCTCAGCCTGCGCGGGGACCACGTTCAGGCGATCGAGCTGTACGAGCGGATCGTGGCCGAGCTGGTGCCGCGCGTGACGATCGCCTGGCTGCCGATGCGCGGGCTGTTCGCCGCCGCGCTCAACCGCGCGGGCGACTTCGCGCGCGCCGCGCAGCTGCTGAACGAGACCTTCGAGCACGTGCGCCCGGCTGATCGCGAGGTGCGGATGCTGTGCTTCGAGCCGCGCCGCCAGCTCGCGCTGGCCCACGCCGGCCTGGGCGACCGAGCGCGCGCGAACGAGCAGCTGCGCGAGCTGCAGGATGAGTACTTCGCGCTCGACAATCCGCTGCTGCTCGGGCTGGTCCACGAGGCGCTCGCCCAGGTCGCGCTGGCCAGCGCCGACCGCGGTACCTGCCTGAGCCATCTCGCGCTGACCGACGACTATTACCGCAAGACGCGCAACCCGGTGCTGATCGCGCGCTGCAGGCGCCTGGCCGACGCGGCGACGCGGGCCGGGCTGCGCGATGCCCTACGCTTCTCGGTGCCCGAGCCCGAGCCGCCCCCGCACGTGAGCTCGAGCCGCACGCTGACGATGGGTGAGCTGGCCGCCGCGTCCGACCGCTGCGACTACGCGTTGCGGCTCGTGATCGAGCACGTGGGCGCCAGGGCCGGGTGCTTGTATCTGCTCGACGACGACAAGCTGCGGCTGGCCGCCGTGAGCGGCGTGGACGAGCCACCCGAGGCGCTCGAACGCGCGCTGGCCAAGCAGCTCGAGCTGGTCCACGAGGACATGCACACGGTGATCGACGCCGGCGGTGGGGACGAGTCGGAGACCACGCGCTTCCTGTCGAGCCCCGTCCGGCGGCCCAACCACAACCACCACGTGATCCTGCTCACGGCCCAGCGCGACGGCGTCGCGATCGGCTTCGGGGGGCTGATCCTGGAGCTGAACGACGGCGGCGGCTCGCCGCTCGACGCCGGCCTGCTCCAGGCGGTGGCGGAAGCCCTGTACGAAGCGAATCGCAGCGAAACGCGGCACTGACCGGCCCGGCGAACGCCGGCGCATG
>Ga0190265_10002697_pt1 | contig 11952 bp, 8 predicted proteins | sample Popmic124T_FD_133135 | JGI IMG/M metagenome (GOLD analysis project Ga0190265, IMG submission 133135) | Populus adjacent soil microbial communities from riparian zone of Indian Creek, Utah, USA - 124 T | ecosystem: Environmental > Terrestrial > Soil > Riparian zone | place: USA: Utah | collected... | reverse complement strand
GACACCACCACGCCGGTGCTGCAGCCGGCGCCGACCGTCACGATCCATCGCGACGCCGCCCGGCCTTCGTCGATCACGCTGCCGATCATCGAGTAGCGCGCGCTGGGCCGGCCAGGGGGACGCCTCAATGCCGTCACTCCGCTGGGTTGGTCGCGCCATGCTGCAGAGGATCGCTTGGTCCGAGGCTGGCAGCGCCGATGTCGAACCCGTGCTCGATGCCCATACCGGGCTTTCCATCTGGCCCCGTAGCTTGAGTAGTCACCCCGCCCCGGAGGCGAATAGCAACCGTCTGATCATCCAAGGGATGCGCTTCGAAATAGCTTCGTATGGTAATCGGAGCGGGCGAATCCGTCGCAACGTTCGCATCAACCAGAGCATCCAATGCGAGCTCTACAACGTCATCGGCCGTGACTGAGGTGTGAAGTGAGCTGCGCTCAAACCGTATTTGAGGCCATGTCCCACGGATGCTCCGCAAGGATCCGTCTAGGGCATAACTCATGACCATTCGGTGCGCTGGCACGGGCACGCCGCGAATCAAGCGAAAGCTAAACACTTTGTGCCCGACCTGTCTGGTCCCCGCGACCTTGTTTCCGAGGGCGCGTTCCGAGACGCCAAGTTTGACGGTTTCCTGTTCCACTTCTCGAGGATCGATCCCCATCGCACGCATGATATCGGTGCTGCTTACCGCCAGCATGGGTTGCGTTACATCAGCATCGAATTCCGACTCATATCCCTCGACGTGGGACATCTCGATAGTCCGCTGAGCTGCATCGATCCGTCCCGAGTGCGGCCCCCGGATCACATATCGAGCGCCTTTCGCGTCCTCCTGAGCTTCGATCGACGTGGCGCCACTCCGTGCCAATGCCGCTTGAAGGATCGACCAATCGAAGGGGCGTTGCTCGGGCAAATCCTCGTCGGAGGGCATTTCAATCTGCGAGCGAGCGAGGTCCAAGCGAGGACGATACGTCTCACGCCGAGCTGCCAACTCGGCAGGCGTCTCTGCGCCCTCGTCGAGTAATGCGTCACGCAGTGCTGGATCATCGGAGTTGCAGGCGTCACAGAGCAATGCAATGCCAGTGACAAGGAGAAAACGTCGCATCGATGGGTCGAACAGCTCAAACACGCCCGCGGTGAGAGCAGAATACATAGAACCAAAGGCTAGCATGTTGGTAGTGTCTCCCCGTCGTCAGGGTTGCATCCGCAAATGTATTGGATCGTGTAATAGGACCTGGAACCATTGTTGTGGAAGTCAAGCCAACCTGCGTTGTTGTAATAGTCGGCGGTCTCTACGGAATTTGCTCCCCAACCAAGTGAGGTTGGACAGTTATCCGGGCTGGCGCCTCGGCCATTGTACATATAGTCGAGCCATGCGTCCCCGACGCCGTTGTATCTTGCTGCTGCGGCGTATTGTCCCAAGCTCGTATTCGTGCCGGATTCCAACCATACGACTCCGTGAAAGCCGTTCAGCATATTGAACTGCCCACTGGCGTGAGAGAGAAGGTCGAAACCCCCACCGCTCCAGGCCTCATACTGCCCGCTGTAACACGACACGGATACGAATACGTCGGCCTCCTCTCCCGATCCGCCATTGCCCAATTCGGCATGCAACGTGGCATCGAAAGAGATGGTTGGACGACATGACTCGCCGGCGTTGCTCTGTCCCATCGTGAGCTGAACTTCATTCACGGAGGAAATCCAGGACCCATGCCCTGAGTAGAAGATGACGTCAGCGAAGTCCGTTCCTTGGTCGTCATTGCTATCCTGACCCCAAGCGATCTGAGTGGAGTCAGTAAAGTCCCGGCCGTCGACATCCTGGTTTACCCAGAGCTCGGACTGATCGTAAATGTTGAAAAAGTCGCCGCCAACTCCGAAGCGCGTGCAGTAGCTTTGGGCGGGCAGGTCATCGCACGTGCTGCAGCAGTATCCGCTTCCATGTTTCTTTGCATACCAATCGACGCAATGGGTGACGATCTCAGTATCGGCATGCGCATTGGGAGCAACTACGAAGACGAAAGACGCAAGGATGCTAGCCAGATACTTGACGCCTGGATGAGATCTTCCAGCGAGTCTATGTGGCATCGATCGAGCTCCTGTTGAGTGTTTTCGCGTCCTGAGCAGCTGAGGTTGCTCGGATACGATGCGAATCTGGCGACCGGTTTATTGCCCGAGCGGTCATTCGAACTGCGCGGATGAAGCACGATGCATGCCACCGCGTGATGCGGACGCCTTGCAGGGTTGCAGCGTTTGGGCTGCATCGAGGCGGGAGGTCCCGGATGGGACCACGGCGACCTGTGCGACTGACAAGGTCAGCTTCGCTTGAAGCGCCCGTAGCGCCAGAAGTGGCACGGTCGCCCAATCACTGGCGCCAAAAGTGGCGTGGTTACACCAGCAGCCGCTTACGTATCGGGTCTGTTCTTGGCGGCCCGACTGCGCCAACAAGCTCTATGCCGAGCTCGTAAACGAATCGCCAGTATCCATTCTGCGAACCGCGCCCCTGGAGGCGACCAAGAGCTCCCTGATGGCTCAGAACCGACCTCGACAGTAGCGCTCGCCCATCGACCGGAGCTGCATGGCCGAGGCTGCGGCGGCTCAGCTCACCACGCGCGACCACGGGCGCGACGTCGGGCCGGTGGGCACGTCGTCCCAGGCCGCGCGCTCGCGCCCGAGTGGATCGCGCTCGAGCGACCAGGCGCGGTCGATCCGCATCGTGTGCCGCTGCGGCAGGCCGTAGGGCTCCCAGTCGGGAAGCTCGGCGCCTGCGGGGCGACCGCTGCGCGCGAACGCGACCCAGCTCTGCTGCATGCGCAGCGCGAGCGCGGCGGCGTCCGGATCGGCCGCCACGTGCGGCACGGCCGCGAGCGTGCCGAACAGGAACGGGATCTCGAGCCCGTGGTAGGCGCCGTACTTCGCGAGTCGCGGCGTCGTCCAGCAGAACAGATACATGAACACGGGCGCGCCCGCGCCGCGCAGCTTGTGCTCGGCGAGGCGGATCGAGCGCAGCCGGAACTGCTCGGACTCGATCGTGAGCAGCAGATCGAAGTTCGACAGCTCGGGATGGAACGCGCGGTAGCGCGCGATCAACGCGTCGGCGCCCGCGTCGACGCCCGGGCTGACCCGCTCGCGCAGTTCGTCGGCGCTCAGCTCGGGCGGTGCCTTGCGCAGCTGCGGGTTGATCATGACCATGAAGCGCGCTTCGTCGAGATTGGTGCCGATCAGCAGCGGCACCTGCGCCGAGCTGCCGGCCGCGAGCGCCGGTTCGGGCCAGTCGAAGAGCACGTGCTGATCGATCGCGGGCGCGAACGCCATGCCGCCCGGCGAGGGGCCGCCGCCGGCGCCGAGCGCGACCTGCGCGCGCAGCAGCTGCTCGGCCGGCAGCTCGTGCAGCCGCGCGGTTCCCTGGCCGGCCGCGATCCCGAGCTGGGCGAGCACCTTGCCGGCGGTCGCGGTCGCGGCCGCGCGATCGGGGAATTGAAACGGCGGTCCGCTCTGGATGATCGCGCGCTGGAACAGACCGCGCGCCGCGGGCGCGGCGAGCAGCGCCGAGACCTTCCCGCCGCCGCCCGACTCGCCGAAGATCGTGACGCAGCCGGGGTCGCCGCCGAAGCGCTCGACGTTGTGCTTGACCCAGGTGAGCGCCGCGATCAGATCGAGCACGCCGGCGTTGCCCGAGCCGGCGTAGCGCTCGCCGAACAGCTCGTCCAGGTGCAGGAACCCCAGCAGCCCGAGCCGGTGATTGACCGACACGACGACCACGTCGCCGCCGCGAGCGAGCTGCGTGCCGGCGTACAGCGGGCTCGATGCGCTGCCGACCGAGAAGCCGCCGCCGTGCAGCCACACCATGACCGGCCGGCGACCGCTGGTGTCGGGCGTCCACACGTTGAGCACGAGGCAGTCTTCACCGACCGGCTGCGCGTCCGAGAGCGGGTCAGGCGGACGGTCGGGGTTCGCGCGCGGGCGGAGCTGCACCGCCGATGCGCCGTAGTCGAGCGCATCGCGCACGCCCGCCCAGGGGCGCGGAGGCCGTGGCGGACGGAAGCGGTTCTGACCGCTCGTGTCGTCGCCGTAGGGAATGCCGCGAAAGGTGCAGACGCCTTCCGCGCGTGTTCCGCGCACGCGGCCGGCGCCGGTCTCGACGATGACTTCGCTCGTCGCCATCAGAACTCCACGCCGGCGGCGATCGAGCGCGCACGCTCCGCGTCGGCCGGTGCGATCCAGCGGCCGGCCACCAGCCGGGCGAGCTCGGCGCCGAACCGCTCGCGATAGCGGGCGGGCGACCCGTACAGCGCGCGCAGTTTCGCGGGCTCGAAGCGCACCATGCAGCCCATCAGATCCGCGATGTCCACCGGATCGAGGCGCCGGCGCTCGTTCGGCCCTGACGCAGGCGCGGCGTCGGCCGCGCGTGGCGAGCTGTGCGGATAGTAGCTCGCGATCGGCACGTCGACCCAGGGCGAACGCACGCCCGCGACGGCATTGCCGTGCTCGTCGCGGCGCAGCGGCCGCGCCTCGTCGCGCCGGCCGCACCGGCCGCCGTCGCGCTCGGGCAGCACGACCAGGCGGTCGGCATGCGGGGGCGGGACACCTTCCGTGATCCAGCGCCGCAAGTTGAGCAGCGCTCCGCCGACCAGCATGTCCATCGGGAAGTCGCTGGCCTCCTCGACCACGGGCAGCGCGAGCGGTCCGGCGTCGTACGCGGTCATGTGGCTCGCGCCGGCCACCTCGTACAGCCGGTAGCGGCCGGGCGCATCGCTGTCCGGACGCCGCGAGGCCGGGTTGGTCTCGGCTTCGCCCTCGCTCAGGATCTCGATCACGGGGACGTCGAGCTCCGGGATCGTGCGGCGTCGATCAGCGGCCGGCGGCACGGGCGTTCCTTCGCTGAGCGGCGTGTAGCCGCCGAGCATGAACGCGCCCGACGAGATCTGGATCAGATAGCCATCGATCGCAGGCCCGCCATCCGGGCGGCGCGCGCGGCCATGGAAACCGTCCCCGATGAACACGCGCTGAAACGTCCCGGTGTAGGACGCGCCGGTCATGAACAGGTGCGAGACCCGCCACGGGCCGCTCGCGCGCAGCCAGCTGGCGACCTGCGCGACGATGTCGAAGCCCAGACCGACTTCAGGGATGTCGAGCTCGGCGTAGCGCACGGGGTCCTGCAGCTTCAGCGCGCGCAGCCCGGCCACGTCTTGGGTGACGCCGATGAAGCGCATGCCCTCGCGCAGGATCGTGCGGCCGGTACGCACCCAGGCCGAAGCCATGTCGCCCGCGGGATGCAGCGCTTCGATCACGGCCTCGCCGCTGGCGCGCGCGGGATCCTCCGGTTCGCGCACGATCGCGCGCGTCGTATAGGGCACCGCGCTGCGTCGAAGCACCGTGTTCCCGTCCGCGTCGTACGCGTACAGGTCCGCTTCGCCGCGGACCATATACTCGCGCTCCACGTAGCCCGCCGCTGCGAGCTGCTTGCGCACGCCGCGCGCGAGGCCGGGACGCGGTGTGTCGAATCGAAAGCGAGTGCTCACAAGCTGTCCCGCGAGATCGTGCACATGGTCGCACCTTGTCGCGGCCCAAGCATGCTGATCGTGACAGCCATCCTACTTCCGTCCGACAAGGCGCACGGTCGTCGAACGCGCCGCCCAGCGGGGAGGCGCGGATTCAGCGGCGCGAGTCAGCGCGGCGTTCGCGCAGCGATTTGGCGGAGCGGCGCAACGGCTTGTCGCCGCTGGGCTGTACGCGGGGTTGTGCGTCAGAGACCGGCGGGCGCGGCGCCGGGCTGGGTTCCCGCTGGTGATGAAGAGCCGGTCCGCGGTCAGGCCGCACGCGCACGCGCGGCTCGCGGGGATCCGGCTTGGCCACGGCTTGCGCGAAGCCAGAGGCGACCGCGCTGGCGACGTCGACCAGGGAGAAGTTTTCTTCGACCGTGATCGCGCCGATGTCCTTGCCGCGCACCCCGCCGCGCTTGCACAGCATCGCCAGCAAACGGTGAGGCGCCGCGCCCTGGCGTTCGCCCCAGGTGACGTGAAAGCGGGTGAAGCCCTGCTCGACTTGACCGTTGCCGCGCGCGTTGCGTTCGCGCGGTCCGGGGGCGCGCGACTCGTATTGCCGCGCCGCAGGACCGCGCAGGGCGTGCTCGCGTTCGGGTTCCTGGCCGTACGGGGCTCGGCCGCGCAGCGGTCGCGCGGGGCCGCGCGACATGTCTTCGCGCCCGCGCCCGCGCACTTGCCCGGGGCGGGGAGGCGGCATCGGCGGGCGGATCTCGCGCGGCTCGGTCACGCCGCCGGCGCGCGCGCGCGCGAGCAGCCGGGCCACCGCGCGTGCGGGCTGCGCGCTGCTCAGGACCTGGGCGGCCAGCGTGAGCAAGCGCGGGTCGTTGTCGGGAGCGTCGGTCTCTGCCTCGTCGGGCTCGCGGGTGAGCGTGTCGAGCACGCGGCGATCGCGGTCGCGTCGGATCGACTCGGCGCTCGGGATCGGCTCGACCCGGTGCGGCGCGTTCGCCAGACGCAAGAGCCGCGTGGCCTGCACGATGCCCGCCGGCGTCACCAGCAGCGAGCTGACGCCGCGCTTGCCGGCGCGACCGGTGCGGCCCGAGCGGTGTGTATACGAATCGGCGTCGCGCGGCGGCTCGGCGTGGATCACGCGCGCGATGTCCTGCACGTCGATCCCGCGCGCGGCGACGTCGGTCGCGACCAGCACGCTCAGCTGCTTGGCCTTGAACGCTGCGAGCGCGCGGTTGCGCGCGGCCTGGTCGAGCTCACCCGAGAGCGTCGCGACGGAGAAACCCGCCGCCGCGAGCAGCTCGGCGAGCGACGCGACGCTGGCGCGCGTGCGCGCGAAGATCAACGTCTGCGTGTCGGGCGTCGCGAGCAGCAGATTGACGATCGCGTCGACGGTGGCCCTCGGCTCGATCAGATGGATCACGTGATCGATGTCGGCGTTGGCGGCGCCCAGGCGCGTGCCCTCGACGTGCGCGGGGTCGCGCTGCACGCGATCGGCCAGCACGCGTACGCCGCGCGGGAAGGTCGCCGTCACCAGGTGCGTGCGCCGCTCCTTCGGGACGTGCTTGAGGATCGCCTCGATGTCCTCGCTGAAGCCCAGGTCGAGCATGCGGTCGGCCTCGTCGAGCACGACCGCGCACAGCTCGCTCGCGTCGATCGCGCCGCGTCCCAGGTGGTCGAGCAGGCGCCCGGGCGTGCCCACGATCACGGTGGGCGTGCGCTGCAGCGCGCGCAGCTCGTCGCGATACCCCGCACCGCCGGTCGTCGCCACCACCCGTACGTCGAGCTGCGCGTACAACCACTGCAGCTCCGCCTGGCTCTGATGCGCGAGCTCGCGCGTCGGGCACACGATCAGCGCGCGCGGCTTGTGCGCCCGCTCCAGCCCCTCGACCCACGGCCGCAAGGCAAAGCCGATCGCCAGCGTCTTGCCCGAGCCGGTCTGCGAGGTGATGCGCAGATCCCGACCGGCGAGCGCCGGGTCGAGCACCGCCTGCTGAACCGAGGTGAGCGTATCGTAGCCCTTGGTCTCCAACGCCGCGCTCAGCGCCGGCCCGAGCGCGTCGCTCAACTCACTGACTTGCATGGCGCGGCTGGTAGCACGCTTGGCGTGCCAGCGCCCGCTGGCGGCGTCGCGCCGGGGTAGCGATTTCGTCGTGAGCTCGTAACGAGTCGCATTCCTGAGCGGACTAGCGTCGCCCCAGGCAGGTGCGCTGCAGCGGGCGCTGCCGTAGGCCGCGAGGAGGGCAGCATGTCGCGAGGTACGGCGCGGGTTACGGCATGGGTGGCGTTGACGCTCGGTCTGAGCGCGCAGCTCGGCTGCGACGACTCGGGCGGCACGGAGGCCGACACGATGCCGAGCGCGCAGGCCGGCATGGGCGCGGCCGCCGCGCCAGGCGGCGGAACGGCAGGCGCGGGCGCCGGAAACAGCGCCGGATCGTCCGCCGGCGGGTCGGCACCGGCCGGCGGGTCGGCCGCGGGCGGCGCGTCCGGCGCCGGGGGCGGCGCGGGCGAAGGCGCCGGAATGGGCGCCGGGACGAACGCCGTGCCCGAAGCGCCGTGCGACCCGACCGCGGGGGGCAAGGTCTCGAGCCCGGGCCAGTACCAGGGCTACGGCGAAGCGCTGTACGACGGCAACGAGCGCAGCTCGCTGTACGTGCCGGTCCGCGACGGCACGCGCCTCGCGGTCGACCTGTTCCGCCCGACCAAGGCTGGGCAAGCCGTGAGCGACCCGCTGCCGGTGCTGTTCATGCACACGCCCTACAACCGGCGGACGTTCACGACCGGCCCCACCGCGGAGACGTATCCCGGCTTTGCGCTGCGGCTCGTGCAGTACGGGTACGTGGTGGCGATCGCGGACTTCCGCGGCCTGTACGCGTCGTTCGGCACCAACGTCGCCTTCAACCGCGGTGAATGGATCGACGCCGCGAGCATGGACGCCTACGACATCATCGAGTGGCTCGCCGAGCAGCCGTGGAGCTCGGGCAAGGTTGGCATGTGGGGATGCTCGGCGACCGGCGGCAGTCAGATGCAGGCGGCGACCACCGCGCCTCCGGCGCTCAAGGCGATCTTCCCGATGAGCTGCGAGTTCGACGTCTATCCGTTCGGCGTGCCGGGAGGGGTCGCGCGCGCGACGGGCAACACCAGCGCGCCGCCGATGAGCGTCCCTCCGGCCTTGCGCGACGCCGCCTCGGCCGCGGTGGACGGCGCGGACGCGGCCTTGCTGTCGCAGGCGATCGCGGAGCACTCGTCCAACATCGAGAACGCGGGTCTGGTGCCCTTCCGCGACAGCGTGTCGCCCACGCTCTCCGTGCCGTGGTGGCTCAAGAGCAGCCCGCACACCTACCATGATGCCCTGCGCGCTTCGGGCATCGCCGTCTACGCGGCCGCGAACTGGAACGAGGGCATGACCAAGTACGGCGCCCCCTTCACCTTCAACAACCTCGAGAACACCAAGATGGTGATCGGTCCCGCCGGGCACTGCGAGTGGACCAAGGTGAAGGACGACACCCAGTTCGACATCGTGGTCGAGGAGCGCCGCTTCTTCGATCGCTGGCTCAAGGACATCGAGAACTGCGTGATGCGCGAGCCGCCCGTCCACTACTACACGTACAATGCTGCTGCCGGCAAGGAGTGGCAATCCGCGGCGGCGTGGCCGCTCCCGAACGAGCAGCGCACGCACTACTACTTCGCGGAAGGGGCGTTGAGCACGGTCGCGCCGCCGGCAGGTACGGCGGTCGACACTGCCCAGGTCGAGTACGGTGTGACGCCGGCGAACCGCGCGACCAAGGGCCTGCTGTACGCGACCGAGCCGCTGGCCGCGGACCTGCAAGTGACGGGGCACCCGGTGGTCGAGCTGTGGGTGGCGTCGACCGCCACCGACGGCGACTTCGTCGTCACGCTCGAGGACCTGGCGCCCGACGGCACGGCGACCTCGTATTTCATGGAAGGCCGCCTGCGCGCGTCGCACCGCGCGCTGCAGGATCCGCCCTACGACAACCTGGGCCTGCCGTGGCATCCGTTCACGGAAGCGGCCGTGCAGCCGCTCGTGCCGGGCGAGCCCGTGCTGCTGTCGTTCGACCTGCAACCGATGTCGCTCGTGTTCGCCAAGGGCCACCGCATCCGCGTGGTGCTCACCTTTGCCGATGCCGCGACGCCGATGGTGCAGCCCGCGCCGACGGTGACCGTGCACCGCAACGCCGAGCATGCCTCGCGCATCACGCTGCCCGAGATCCGCTAGCCGCGCGCTGCTACGCAGGAACGCAGGAGATCACCATGCCGCAAGTCCGCAAGACGCTCATCGCCGGCGCAATCGCGGCATCGCTGCTGAGCACGGCTTGCAAGGACGAGAGCCCGTCGGCCGCAGGCCCGGTGCCGCCGCCAGCGACCAGCGGCGGCGCGGCCGCGCCGATCGGCGGTGCGCTGGCCAACGCTGGCGCGAGCACGAGCGCTGGATCCAGTGGCAGCACGGCAGCGACCGCGGGCAGCTCGGGCGCCGCGGGAGCTCCGATCGTCCCGCCGCCGGTGACGCCGCCAACGAGCGACGGAGGCCCGAGCACGCCGCCCGAGCTGGATGCCGGCATGACGGGTGGCCCGCCGCCAATCGACACGGAATGGCCCACGGGCAAGCCCGAGGACTACGGCCTCGACACGGCCGTGCTCGAAGCGGCTGCCAACAGCATCCAGCGCAGCACGGGCAATCGCTACGGCATGGTGGTGATCCGCAAGGGCGTGTTGATCTACGAGAAGTATTGGGATGGCACCGCGGAGGACCGCCACATCATCTACTCGTGCACCAAGAGCTGGGGTAGCACGCTGATCGGCATCGCGGTCACGAAGGGATTGCTGACGGTAAAGGACGAAGTCCGGAAGTACGTGCCCGAGCCCGCGACCGGCGTGTCGCAAGGCGCGCTGGTCGAGCATCTCCTCACGCAAAGCGCGCACACCAATCCGCCCGGCCAGTCCTTCCGCTACAACAGCGGCTACCTGCTCAACACCTTGCCGGAAGTGCTCGCCGCTGCATCGGGCATGCGCCCGCACGACTTCTACCAGGAGCTCCTGGCCAAGCCGTTGGGCGTGACGATGACGTGGCCACCCTGTCCTGCGGGCGGCTGCGCCGGCACGCGCTACCCGGAGGGCTACATCCAGTTCGGCAACCAACCTCCCGAGGCGCCCAACGCCGAGCTGCCTCAATCCACCGTCCGTGATCAAGCGAAGCTCGGCTGGCTATGGGCCAACAACGGGGTGTGGAACGGACAGGTGCTGATCGATCCCGCGTACATCGCGGCCGCATCCAAGCCAGGCCCTGGCTTCCGCGCGGACTACGGCTATCTGTGGTGGCTCGAGAACGACGAGCAGTACGGTGCGATCGGCGGCGTCGGGAACTGCTACGTGAACATCATGCCGTCGCGCCAGCTGGTGATCGCGGTGATGGGCAATGACGCCGGGCTAGGGCAGGGCGGCGGCTGGGCGGCCTTCGGGTCGGTCGTGAACGCGATTCAGGACTGACGCCGGCTTGGCGGTGAAGGATGCAGATAGCTGCGTCGGCTCACTTCACACCACTACGGGCCCGTGGTTTACAGAAGGCCGCGTCGGCCGGGCGCGGCCGCGGTTTTTCGCGCGAACAGGGATGTGGAGATGCGCGACCAGAAGCGAGCGACCTATCTCATCCAGGACCCCTACGACGACGACGCGCTGCAGTTCATCCGCACGATCTTCACGTATTTCGGGCTGCGTCCGCTGTGCTTCTACACGGATCGCAAGGGACGGTTCTATGGCGAGCGCCGCTTCGCCGAGCTGCGCGGCGACCGGATCGAAGCCTCCCTCGACGTCGATCTGAGCGACCTGCCTGGGTTCGCGCGCGAGGTCGCGCAGCGCTACGACGTGCTGGGGGTGATTCCGTACCGCGAGGACACGCTCGAGCTGGCCGCGGAGCTGTCGGGCTTGCTGGGCCTGGACTGGAATCCGGCCGAAACCGTCGCCCGCTTTCGCAACAAGCACGCGCTCAAGGCTTTCGTGAAGAGCCAGGACCCGAGCGTGCGCGTCCCCGCGTGCTGGCTCGTGCACAAGCTGGACGACGTCGTTGCCTGCCGCCGCGCTTCGTGATCAAGCCCAACGACGGCTTCGGCAACCGCGCGATCGGGATCTTCACGCCCAACGACCATGCCGCGATCGCGGCTCACCTGGCGAGCTGGCCCGGCACCACCTGGGTGCTCGAGGAGTACATCGCCGGGACCGAGTACCACATCAACGGCCAGGTGCGCGCGGACGGCGAGGTCACCTTGCTCGGCCTGCTGCAGTACGAGCGCGCCGAAGCCAACGGCTACTCCACGGTCTATCTCGCGGAGCGGCAGTGCCGCACCAGCCATCCCGAGTTCGCGCGCATCTGCGACTACGCGCGGCGCTTGATGCGCGCGACCGGCTTGCGCCGCAGCCCGTTCCACATGGAGGTCAAGGTCGACGAGCGCGG
>Ga0190265_10002696_pt1 | contig 11957 bp, 11 predicted proteins | sample Popmic124T_FD_133135 | JGI IMG/M metagenome (GOLD analysis project Ga0190265, IMG submission 133135) | Populus adjacent soil microbial communities from riparian zone of Indian Creek, Utah, USA - 124 T | ecosystem: Environmental > Terrestrial > Soil > Riparian zone | place: USA: Utah | collected... | reverse complement strand
GGACCTCGACGGGCGCGCCTTCCACCTCACCGACCCGAATCCGAAGACCGCCGGCGAGCTGCTCAACCTCTTCGCCAAGGCCGCCGACGCGCCGCAGGCGGCGCTGCGGCTCGACTCCGACGTCACCGACCCGGCGACGAGCCTGGTCCGGACCGGGCTGAGGTTCTTCCCGCCGGCAAAGCGTGCGATGAAGATGGGCCTGAACGAGTTGGGAATCCCGCCGGGGGTGCTCAACTACGTCAACTACCCGACCCACTTCGACTCGACCGAGACGCAGGCGGTTCTGGCGGGCTCCGGGATCGAGGTGCCGCCGCTGGAGTCCTACGCGCCGCGCATCTGGGACTACTGGGAGCGCAACCTCGACCCCGACCTGTTCAAGAACCACTCGCTTTCGGCGGCGGTGCGGGGCAAGGTCGTCCTGATCACCGGTGCCTCCTCCGGAATCGGAAAAGCGACCGCGATCAAGGTCGCCGACGCCGGAGCGACGGTCCTGCTCGTCGCCCGCTCGGCGGAGAAGCTGGAAGAGACCAAGGCCGAAATCGAGACAGCGGGCGGCGTCGCCCACATCCACCGCTGCGACCTCTCCGAGATCGAGGACGTCGAGCGGATGGCCGAGGAGGTGCTCGCCTACCACGGCCAGGTCGACATCCTCGTCAACAACGCCGGGCGCTCGATCCGGCGCTCGGTCGGGCTCGCCTACGACCGCTTCCACGACTACGAGCGGACGATCCAGCTCAACTACCTGGGCGCGGTGCGGCTGATCCTGGCGCTGCTGCCCTCGATGCGGGAACGGAAGTCGGGCCACATCATCAACATCAGCTCGATCGGGACGCAGACCAACCCGCCCCGCTTCTCCGCCTACGTCGCCTCGAAGGCGGCGCTCGACGCCTTCGGGCGGGTGATCGCCTCCGAGGTCTTCGACGACGGCGTCCACATCACGACGATTCACATGCCGCTGGTGCGGACGCCGATGATCGCGCCGACCCGGATGTACGACATGTTCCCGGCGATCACCCCGGAGGAGGCGGCGGAGATGATCGCGAAGGCGATGGTCGGCCGGCCGAAGAAGGTGGCGACCCGGCTCGGCACCTTCGGCGAGCTGCTCTACGCGGTCGCGCCGAGCGTCAGCGACCGGATCCTCAACACCGCCTACAAACTTTTCCCCGAGTCGCAGGCGGCGAAGGGGAAGGGCGAGGAGGCGCCCGACAAACCCCCGACCACCGAGGCTGTCGCCTTCGCCCACCTGATGAAAGGCGTCCACTGGTAGGGAGGCAGGATGCCTCTCTGCCGGACTCGCTCGCCACGTTCAAGGAGGAAGCATGAGAATCAAGGTGGTCATCGCGGTGGTTCTCGGGCTGCTGATGCTCGGAGGCGTCGCTCAGGCTCATCAGCTGCCGTTTGGCATTGCCAAGACCGAGATCAAACGGCTTACGGCGGATATCTGCGCGGAAACCGAAGGGTGCAGGAACTGGCGGGTCTCTCCGTGTGAGCGCAAATCCGAGCACCGGATCGACTGCGTTTCGACGCTGTTCACGCGCGAAGGGGGAAGCTGCGCTTGGGTGACGATCGCACGTGCTCCCCGCGACCTCTACGAGGTGAGGCTGAACCACAAGCGAATCTTCTGCTGAGTGCCTGCGAGTAGCGTTCACGACGTCGTGAACGCGCGAAGGCTCAAGCACTGGGGATGGGGGTACGAGGATCAGGCGCCTTCGAAGGAGGAGCTTCGGCAGGCTGCTGCCGGGATTCGGGAGCGGCTGGGATTCGGGGGCGAGATCGAGGAGGCGGTGCCGCTCGACGCGGTTGAGATCCGGGCGTCGCGGCTGAAGGCGCCAGGCAGCCTGGGGGACCTCTTCACGGACGATAAGTACGAGCGGGTGTCGCGGGCGCTGGGGAAGGCGTACCGGGACGTTGTGCGGGGGTTCCGGGGGGAGTTCGAGAACCCACCGGACCTCATTGCCTTGCCCAAGGACGAGTCCGAGATCGAGACGGTGCTCGCCTGGTGTGAGGCCGAGGGCGCTGCGGTTATCCCATTCGGCGGCGGCACCAGCGTCGTCGGCGGCGTGGAGGGGAGGCTGGGCGAGCGGCCCTTCGTCTCACTCGACCTGCGGCGCCTGGATCGGGTGCTTGAGGTCGATGCCAGCTCGCTCGCGGCGCGGATCCAGGCGGGCGCGACCGGGCCCGGGCTGGACGACCAGTTGCGCGAGCACGGCCTCACCCTGCGCCACTTCCCGCAGTCCTTCGAGTACGCGACCCTCGGTGGCTGGATCGCGACCCGGGCCGGCGGGCACTTCGCCACCCTCTACACCCACATCGACGACTTGGTCGAGTCGGTGCGGGCGATCACCCCGCGCGGGACCTGGGAGAGCAGGCGGCTGCCCGGCTCGGGCGCCGGCCCCTCGCCCGACCGGGCGCTGATCGGCTCCGAGGGCATCCTCGGCACGATTGCCGAGGCCTGGGTCCGAGTGCGGCCGCGGCCTGAGTTCAAGGTCTCCTGCGGGGTCGAGTTCGACGACTTCCTCGCCGCCGCGGGTGCGGTGCGGGAGATCTCCCAGTCGGGCCTGCACCCGGCCAACTGCCGCCTGCTCGACGCCCTGGAGGCCGGCACCACCGGGGCGGGGAGCGGCGAGAAGAGCCTGCTGGTGCTCGGCTTCGAGTCGCCCCACCACCCGGTCGACGCGCCGATGGAGACGGCCCTGGCGATCGCCCGCGAGCACGGCGGCGTCCCCGGCGAGGTGCGGGGGAATAAGCCAACCGGAGGCGACGCAGACGCCAGCGCGGTCGAGACCTGGCGCAACGCCTTCCTCTTCGCCCCCTACCTGCGCGACACGTTCGTCGCCTGCGGCGTCCTGTCCGACACCTTCGAGACGGCGATCACCTGGGACCGCTTCGAGGACTTCCACGCCTCCGCGATGGACGCGGTCCGTGCCAAGGTGGCCGAGGTCTGCAACGCCCCGGCCGAGGGACCGGGCGCGCCGCGGGTCAGCTGCCGCTTCACCCACGTCTACCCCGACGGCCCGGCTCCCTACTTCACCGTGATGGCGCCGGCAGTTCGCGGGGGAGAGGTCGAGCAGTGGGACGAGATCAAGGCCGCGGCCTCAGAGGCGGTGATCGAGGGCGGCGGCACGATCACCCACCACCACGCGGTCGGCCGCGACCACCGCCCCTGGTACGACCGCCAGCGCCCCGCCCCTTTCGCAGCAGCCCTGCGCGCTGCGAAGGCCGAGCTCGATCCATCTGGCATCCTCAATCCCGGCGTTCTCATCGACCCGTAGCGGGGAGGCGACCGCCCGGCGGCGCTACCCTCCCGCGACACACGATGGACACGATCACGTCAGAGCATCCGACGATCCCGGCCGAGGCGGGGGGCCAGGTCGTGCCGCGGCGTTCGCCGCTGCGGGCGGCGATCAAGACCGGGCGGCCGCAGGAGTGGATCAAGAACGTCTTCGTCTTCGCCGGCCTGCTCTTCTCGGGGCAGTTCAGCGATTCCAGCGCCGTGTTGGAGGCGGTCCTCGCTTTCATCTCCTTCTGCGCGATCTCCAGCGCCGGCTACTTCGTCAACGACCTGGTCGACGTCGAGCTCGACCGCAAGCACCCGAAGAAGCGCTTCCGGCCGTTGGCGGCGGGCGAGCTCTCCGAGCGCGCCGCGATGACGATCGCGCCGCTGCTCGCCGCGGCGGGCATCGGCCTCGCCTTCGCCACCGTCAACTGGGAGGTCGGGCTGATGGTGGTCGGCTACGGGATCGCCCAGGTGGCCTACAGCCTCGGCCTCAAGCAGATCGTGATCGTCGACGTGATGGTCCTCGCCGGCCTCTTCATCCTCCGAGTCGCGGCCGGCGCCAGCGCCGTCGACGCCCACGCCTCCGAATGGCTGATCCTCTGCACCGGCATGCTCGCCCTCTTCCTCGGCGTCACCAAGCGCCGCCAGGAGGCGGTCTCCGAGCTGCACCAGGGGACCAGCAGCCGCCCGGTGCTCGAGCACTACTCGCTGCCCTTCCTCGACCAGATGGTCGCCTTGGTCACCACCGGTACCGTGATCAGCTACTCGATCTACGCCGTCGACTCGCCCCTGGTCGGCAACGCAATGATGTGGACGATCCCCTCGGCCGTCTACTGCATCTTCCGCTACCTCTACCTGATCTACGACCGCGCCGACGATCGCTCCACCGCTGCCATCGTCGCCGAGGACAGGCCCCTGATCGCCGGCGTCCTCAGCTTCGCCGCCGTCGCCTTCCTCCTGCTCTACGTCTTCAACTAGCCGACTTCCATCTCCGGGCCCTGCGGCTGGCCCTCCATCAGGTAGAAGCGGGCGCGGCCGAGCTCCTCGTCGTTGACGTGGACGACGGCTGCGTGGGGGCCGGCGGCGGAGAAGGTGGTCCTCGTCCCGATCGACATCACCAGGCGCTGTTCCTGGCCGGCGGGCATGCCCGGCGGGCGGCCGGTCTCGAACTCGGCCGAGAAGCCCTCGCCCAGTTCGCCCCCGTCGGGGTCCTGGATATTCAGGCGCAGGCTGTGGAGGCGGTTGGTCTCGTCCCAGCCGACGTCGATGCCGAGCGCGATGTGGAAGCCCCATTCGTGGGGGAGCTCGGGCAGGCGGAGGACGTTCCAGCCACCCCCCGTCATGTAGAGCTTGCCGTTGACGGCCTCGCTGTGGTCGGTGAGCAGGAGGAAGCCGATCTTCACGGTTCGACTCCGACGTCGGAGACCAGTTCGACCTTGCCGTCGCGATTGAACTGGAGGTCGATCGTCTCGTTCTTGCGGTAGGTGCCGAAAAGCCCCAGGTACATCGCCAGCCAGCGACCGGTGCCGACCTTCTCCTTGACGATCTCGCGGGTGAAGACGATCTCGCCCGCTCGCAGGTCGTAGTCGACTCCCTCGCGCTGCTCGATGCCGTTGACGAAGACCGCGTACGGCGCTTCGGCGCCGGCGGGCAGCTTCAGCCGCCGCCCTGCCGCGTAGCTGCCCTTCGGGATCTCGGTGTCAGCCTCGGTCATCGTGCCCCAGCCTCGTCGCCCAGAGTCTTGCGCACCAGGTCGAACGGGGTGTCGTGGTTGCTCGGGTCCATCTCCTCGCGGCGCAGCCCGCCGCGGTAGGGCACGAAGGTGCCGTCTCCGCGCACGTCGATCCCCGCAACCGGCTTGCGCAGCAGCCCCCTGCCGGACAGCTGCAGCCTCGCCTGGACCTGGTCGGCGGGGCTGAAGTCGCGCAGCGCCGATACGGGCCCTGCCGGTCCCCCGGCACGGATCGTCAACGCTCGCCGCCGCATCTCGGCCACCGCCTCCGCCAGGTCGTCGAACGACTCGTGGGCCACGTCGGACCCGTGCCGGATCGTCAGCTTCCAGCGCGGCACTAGGCGCCGCGGCGCTGCCGTTTCGGCCGCCGCGCCGGCGGCCCGACGATTTTCTCCGGCCCCTGACGCTCGTCGATCGCGGCGTACTCGCGCTCGCGCTCGCCGGTGTAGATCTGTCGCGGTCGGGCGATTTTCTGCTCCGGGTCGTCGCTCATCTCCATCCACTGTGCGATCCAGCCGGCGGTGCGCGGGATCGCGAAGATCACCGTGAACATCTCGGTCGGGATCTCCAGTGCCTCGTAGATGATCCCCGAGTAGAAGTCGACGTTCGGGTAGAGCTTGCGCGACGTGAAGAACTCGTCGTCGAGCGCGTGTTTCTCCAGCTCGCGGGCGATCTCGACCAGCGGGTTGTACTCGGTGGCCTCGAAGACCTCCTCCATGTGCTGCTGGATGATCCGCGCCCGCGGGTCGTAGTTCTTGTAGACGCGGTGGCCGAAGCCCATCAGTTTCTCCTCGCGGTTCTTCACCCGCTCGAGGAAGTCGGGGATGTTGTCGACCGACCCAATGGCGCGCAACATGCGCAGCACCGCCTCGTTGGCGCCGCCGTGCAACGGGCCGTAGAGCGCCGCCACCCCGGCGGCCACTGCCGAGTAGGGGTCGACGCCGGAGGAGCCGACCCCGCGCACCGCGTTGGTCGAGCAGTTCTGTTCGTGATCGGCGTGGAGGATGAAGAGCACGTCCAGCGCCCGCGCCAGGCGCGGGTCGGGCTCGTACTTGACCTCGGTCTTCTTGAACATCATCGAGAGGAAGTTCTCGGGGAAGCTGAGGTCGTTGTCGGGGTAGACGTAGGGCAGCCCCATGTTGTGGCGGTAGGAGAAGGCGGCGAGGGTGGGCACCTTGGCGATCGTCCGCACCGCCGCCATGTAGCGCTCTTCGGGGTCGTCGATGTCCTTGGCGTCGGGATAGAAGGTGGAAAGCGCGCCGACCCCCGCGAGCAGCATCCCCATCGGGTGCGCGTCGTAGCGGAAGCCCTCGAAGAACTGCTTCACGTCCTCGTGGGCGAAGGTGTGGTGGGTGATGTCGTACACCCAGCGGTCGAGCTGGGGCTGAGTCGGCAGCTCGCCGAAGATCAGCAGGTAGGCGACCTCGAGGAAGGTGGAGCGCTCGCAGAGCTGCTCGATCGAGTAACCGCGGTGTTCGAGGACGCCCGCCTCGCCGTCGATGTAGGTGATCGTCGAGCGGCACGAGGCCGTGTTGGTGAAGGCGGGGTCGTAGGCCATCATCCCGAATTCGCCCTCGTCGGCTTTGATCTGGCGCAGGTCCATCGCCCGCACCGTGCCGTCGTCGATCGGCAGCTCGTAGGTCCTGCCGGTGCGGTTGTCGGTGACGGTGAGGCTCTCCGAGCCGGTGGCGGTCCCCCCGTCGGCGGCTGCGTCTCTGGTCTGCTGCTCGGTGGCCATCACCCCTCCTTCGAGTTCGGGCGTCTACGACTAGGAGGCCAGTATCGCAGCTCGGATCGCCCGGCCTGTGACCCTCCGGAGAAGGTGAGAGCGTCCCTGCGGGCGCTACTCGGCAGCCGCCGGAAGCGGCTCGAACCGGGTCATCGCGACGAGGTCGCCAAGGCGCTCGTCGATCTCTTCGCGGCTCAGCCGCGCGACCCGCTCGGTGCCGAACTCCTCGACGTTGAAGGAGGCGAGCACGGTGCCGTAGCCCATCGCCCGGCGCAGGGTGGCGGCGTCGAACTCGCCCTCCTGGCTGTCGAGGTAGCCGAGGAAGCCGCCGGCGAAGCTGTCGCCGGCGCCGGTCGGGTCGCGCACGTCCTCGAGCGGGAAGCCCGGCAGGGCGAAGAAGCCGTCCTCGGCGAACAGCGCCGCCCCGTACTCGCCCTGCTTGGCGACGATCGCCCGCGGGCCGCGCTCCATCACGGCGCGGGCGGCGCGGGCGAGGTTCGACTCGCCGGTCAGCTGGCGGATCTCGGCGTCGTTGACGATCACGCAGTCGACCTCGGCGATCGCCGCCAGCAGCGAGTCCTTCGCGGTGTCGATCCAGAGGTTCATCGAGTCCAGCGCGCAAAAGCGGGTCTCTCCGCACTGGGCGCGGACCTGGCGCTGCAGGTCCGGCTGGATGTTGGCGAGGAAGAGGACGTCGGCGGCCTTCGACTCGGCCGAGAGCTTCGGCTCGAACTCGCCGAAGACACCGAGCTGGGTGTCTTCGGTGTGGGCGACGTTGAGGTCGTAGTCGTAGCGGCCGCGCCAGAAGAAGGACTTCCCGCCCTGCACCCGCTCGATGTCGCCGGTGTGGATGCCGCGGCTCTCGAGCAGCTCGAACTCGGCGGGCCCGAAGTCGTCGCCGACGGGCCCGACCGGACGCACCTCGGTGAAGAAGCTGGCGGCCAGCGAGAAATGGACTGCGGTGCCGCCGACCATGCGGTCGCGCTCCCCGAAGGGGGTTTTGACGGAATCGAAGGCGATCGAGCCGACTACGGTCAGGGACATGCGGGGAGGGTATAAGGGGTCCTCCGACCCCTGCATCCTCAGCCGAATATGGTTGGCCGTCGTGAAGGCGATTCAGATTCAGGAGTTCGGTGGGCCGGAGAAGCTCGAAATGGTCGATCTGCCGGACCCCCAACCGGGCGAGGGTGAGGTCTTGGTCGATGTCGCCCGCAGCGGCATCAACTTTGCCGATACGCACGCGACTCGGAACGACTATCTGGCCGAGCAGGCTCTGCCGCTGATCCCCGGGGCGGAGGTCAGTGGGCGGACGCCGGATGGGCGGCGCGTTGCCGCGATCCTCGGCTCGGGTGGGTACGCCGAGAAGCTCGCCGCGCCGGAAGCCTTCTTGATCCCCGTCCCCGACGAGGTCGACGACGATCGCGCCGCTGCGCTGCTGCTGCAGGGAATCACCGCAATGGCGCTGGTGCGCCGCTGCGCGCGGGTCGAGGCAGGCGAGACCGTCGTCGTCGAGGCCGCGGCCGGCGGGACCGGCTCGCTCTCGGTCCAGCTGGCGAAGCGGGCCGGGGCGAAGGTGATCGGCCTCGCCTCCAGCGAGGAGAAGCGGGCGCTGGTCGAAGGGCTCGGCGCCGACGCGACGGTCGACTCCCGGGCCGAGGACCTGAAGGAGGCGATCCTCGCCGCCAACGACGGTGAGCGGGTCGACGCGGTCCTCCACATGAGCGGCGGCGACGCCTTCGACGCCGAGTTCTCAGCGCTGGCGCCACTGGGCCGGATGGTCGTCTTCGGGATCGCCTCGCGCGAGCAGCGCGAGGTCTCCACCGCCCGCCTGCTGCGCGGCTCCAAGGCGGTGATCGGCTTCTGGCTCGTCCACCTGCTGATGCGGCGTGACGAGGTCGCACCGATGATCGGCGAGCTGTTCGCGATGACCGCGCGCCGTGAGCTGGAGGTCGGCGTCGGCGAGGTCTACCCGTTGTCGGAAGCGGCTCGGGCCCACGAAGACCTGGTCGCTCGCCGCACCACCGGCAAGCTCCTTCTGGACCCGTCGAAGTGACCGCCTTCAAGGACCTCGGCCTCGCCGCGGAGATCCAGCAGGCCCTCGACGAGCTGGGCTACCAGGAGCCGACCCCGATCCAGGAGCAGGCGATCCCGGAGCTGCTGGGCGGCCACGACGTGATCGGCCAGGCGCAGACCGGGACCGGCAAGACGGCCGCCTTCGGGTTGCCGCTGCTCCAGCACCTCGACCCTGCCAACGACGAGGTGCAGGGGATCGTCCTCACCCCGACTCGCGAGCTCTGCATCCAGGTGACCCAGGCGCTGCGCGCCTACGCCGAGCACCTCGACGTGGAGATCGTCGCCGTCTTCGGCGGCGCCCCGATCCGCTCGCAGCAGTCCCAGCTCCGTGCCGGCGCCCACGTCGTCGTCGCCACCGTGGGCCGGATGATGGACCTGATGTCGCGCCGCTCGCTGGTCCTCACCGCGGCCCGCTACGTCGTCCTCGACGAGGCCGACGAGATGCTCGACCTCGGCTTCATCGAGGACGTCGAGAAGATCCTGCGGATGTGCCCGAGCGGCCGTCAGACGGCGCTCTTCTCGGCGACGATGCCGCCGCCGATCAAAAAGCTCGCCGAGAGCTACATGTACGACCCGACGACGATCCGGATAACGCCGAAGAAACTGACCGTAGACGCGATCGAGCAGGCCTACGTCGAGGTGCCGGCGAAGGAGAAAGCGTCGCGGCTGGTCGAGCTGCTGAAGCTCGAGGAGCCCGAGCAGGCGATCATCTTCTGTCGCACCAAGATCGGTGCCTCACGATTGGAGAAGACGCTCAAGGACAAAGGCCTCGACGTCAAAGCACTGCACGGCGACATGAGCCAGGGCTCGCGCGACGGGGTGATGATCGCCTTCAAGGACCATCGCCTGAAGCTGCTCGTCGCCACCGACATCGCCGCCCGCGGTCTCGACGTCGAGCACGTCACGCACGTCATCAACTACGACGTCCCCGCTTCCTCGGAGGTCTACGTGCACCGGATCGGGCGGACGGGTCGGGTCGGGCGGACGGGACGAGCCATCACCTTCGTCACGCCCACCGAGCGTGACGAGATCGGCCGGATCGAGCGCGACGTGAAAACCTCGATCGGCGAGTGGGAGAGCCCCGAGGAGCGGCTCGAGCACGCCCCGCGCCCGCGCCGCCGCGAGCGCGTCAAGGCGCGCGACGACAGCGCCGAGAAGGCCGAGGCGACTGAGAAGACCGAGGCGATCGAGAAGACCGAGACCGTCGCCGAGCAGGAGGGCGACGGGGGTGGCAACGGCAAGGGGACGAAGCTCTTCGTCAACCGCGGCGAGCGCAGCGGCATCACCGAGGAGGACCTGCGCTGGGCGCTACGTGAGGGTGCCGTCCTTCCCGACGAGGCGGTTCACGACGTCCGCGTCCTTCACCGCTTCTCCTTCGTCGAGGTCGCCCCGGACCACGCCGACCGCACCGTCGAGTTTCTCGACGGGACGAAGCTGAAAGGCAAGGAGATCCGGCTCGAGATCGCCAAGAGCTGAGCTGCGGGTCAGGTCACCTCGGCGATCCGGGTGAAGAGCAGCTCGAAGTCGATCGGCTTGTTGACGTAGCCGCCGATCCCCAGCTCCGTGTCGCCGTCGGCGTCGGCTCCCTGCTTGTGGGCGCTGACGATCAGGGCCGGAGTCTCGATCCCCTCGGCGCGCAGCTCGCGGAGCGCGTCGATGCCGGACTTGCGCGGCATCATCGCGTCGAGCAGCAGCAGGTCGGGTGCTCGCCCGGGGTCACGGCGGACGGCGTCGACAACCTCCTGGCCGTCTGTCGCCGTCTCCACCTCGTGGCCCTCCATCTCGAGCCGGGTCCGGAGCAGCAACAGGATCGTCTCGGAGTCGTCGGCGACGAGAACCCGTGCCATCAGCGCGCCTCCGCCGGGTCGGCAGCGGTTCGTTCGGCGATCCGCACCGTCGGCAGGCGGAAGCGGAAGCTGGAGCCGCTGCCCAGCCTCGACTCGGCGGCGATCATGCCGCCGTGCAGGTCGACCAGCGATTTGGAGATCGCCAGGCCGAGCCCGGTCCCGCCGACCCGCTGCGTCAGCCCCGCTTCGCCGCGGGTGAATCGCTCGAAGATGTGTTCGAGCTGCTCGGGTGGAATGCCCGGCCCGTCGTCGCTGACCGCGATCTCCACCTCGGCCCCGACGGACACGGCGCTCACCCGGATCGTCGCGCCGTCCTGGCAGTACTCGTTCGCGTTCGTGAGCAGGTTCACCAGCACCTGCCGGATCCTGTCGCGGTCGGCGTTGACCTGGGGCAGCCCGGGCTCGATCTCCTCGTTCAGCGCCTGGTTGCGAGCCGCGGTCTGGCTGCGCATCGTCCGCGTCGCCTCTTCGACCAAGCTGGCGACGTCGGTCGGGACCGGGGCTATCGTCAGCCGCCCGGCGTCGCTGCGGGCGAGGTCGAGCAGGTCGTTGAGCAGGCGCACGACGTGGCGGGTGTTGTCGAGGATGATCTCGACGGTCTCGGCCTGCTTGGCGGTGAGCTTTTCGCGCTCCAGCATCAGCAGCTCGGCGAAGCCCTGCACCGAGGTCAGCGGGCTGCGCAGCTCGTGGGAGGCAGTCAGCACGAACTCGTCTTTCATCCGGTCGAGCTGGTCGCGTTCGCCCGCCCGGCGCTGCAGCTCCTCGGCCATCTCGTTGAAGGCGGACCCGAGCTGGGCGGTCTCGGAGAGGCCGCCGATCTTGACCCGCGCTTCGAGGTCGCCGCCCGCTAATCGTTCGGACGCTTCGACCAGGTCCTCGAGAGGCCGGCGCATCGACGCGATCAGGCCGCTGAACAGCAGTGCCGCGCCGGTCAGACCGGCGATCAGCCCGGCGCCGACCAGGAGCGCGGTGTCGCGGGTCTTGTCGGAGATCTCGTCGCGCAGTTCCTGCCGTTCCCGCTGCTGGTTGAGGATCTGCTGACGCGCCTCGGCGGGCTCTTGGCCGCGGGAGAGGCGGTCACGTGCCTGGATCTCCAAGCGGTAGGAGCGGGCGGTCGCGTCCTCGAAGTCCTGGCGCTGCTGGAGGAAGCGGGCGACGCCGATCATCGCCAGCCCGGTCAGCACGGCAAAGGCGATCGCGAAGCCGATCGTCAGCCGGTTGGCGAGCGACGGGCTCAGCCTGAAGCGTCGTCGGGAATATGCTTGCGAGCCGATGGGCGACGAGGCTACAGGCACGGCG
>Ga0190265_10002695_pt1 | contig 11958 bp, 5 predicted proteins | sample Popmic124T_FD_133135 | JGI IMG/M metagenome (GOLD analysis project Ga0190265, IMG submission 133135) | Populus adjacent soil microbial communities from riparian zone of Indian Creek, Utah, USA - 124 T | ecosystem: Environmental > Terrestrial > Soil > Riparian zone | place: USA: Utah | collected... | reverse complement strand
TGGTGTTGGTTTTCGCCGCTCTCATCATGCCCGCTCCGATGTTGGCGCAGCAGGAACCCGCCACCGCCGCCGCGGAAATTCGATTGGGGCAGGCGCCGGTTGCGCCGCTTGCACCTAAGAATCCGCCCGCCCACGACCTCTCGGACCAGATTACGTTTCCGAATTTTCTCTTCATCACCAACCGTGAAACGTCGCGGCAGTTTTTCAATACGGTTCATGCCGCCTCGGATGGTGTGCCGATGGGTTGGTCGGGCAATTACGCCGGCTGCGTGCCGGGGACGAATTCAGATGCGTATCTCCAGGCGGTGGTGCGGCGGGAGAATTATTTTCGCGCCATGGCCGGTGTTCCCGCCTGGATTACTTTCAGCAATGAATACACGCGCAAGGCCCAGCTCAGTGCGCTCATGATGGGCGCGAATAACGACATCGATCATTTCCCGCCGCCCTCGTGGCTTTGCTACACGGCGGATGGCGCGGAAGCAGCGCAAAAATCCAATCTCGCACTCGGGAACGCGGGACCGGACGCCATGAATGCGCTCATTCGGGACAACGGAAACAACAATGCCGCGGTCGGACATCGTCGATGGATGCTTTACCCGCAAACGCGAAAGATGGGTTGCGGCAATGTGCCGGCGAACGGTCCCAGTCCGGCGATCAGTGTGCTGTGGGTTTTTGACCCGCACGTGGCAGATCCGCGGCCCGCCACGCGAGAATCTTTTGTGGCCTGGCCACCGCCGGGTTACGTGCCTTATCAGGTGACCTATGCGCGTTGGTCATTTTCTTATCCGGGAGCCGATTTCACCGGTACGACGGTGAGCATGACGAGCAACGGTGTGCCCCTGAGCGTCGCGCTGGCGCCATTGGCCGCAGGCTATGGAGAGAACACGCTGGTCTGGGTGCCCGCAAACCTGAATACACTGAATCTGAACAGCTTCTCGCCGCCCGCAACGGATACAGTTTATCATGTCACACTCAACAACGTCCGTATTTCCGGCGCGCCGCAGACGTTCAACTACGATGTGCGCGTATTTAATCCCGCGGTGCCGGGACCAGATTATTTCCCGCCGCTCATCAGCGGTCCGACTCAGGCACTCGTGAACGTTTCCACGGCGTTCAACTTCACGGCGGTGAGCAACGCAGCGTCGTATCAGTTCCGCCAGTCGCGTCTGGGCAATTCCACATTTACAGACGGTGCGGAAAACGGACTGGGAAACTTTGTCGTGCAGGCGGCGACGAATCTTTACGCAGTGCGCGACAGTGCCGTGAAGCAAAGTGGAGGTTTTTCTTTGCATCTGGCGCAGCCGGATGCGGCCCGCCAGCTCGTGACGCTGAATCGGTTGTTTCTCGCGGCCACCAATAGCGCACTCACTTTTCATAGCCGCCTCGGATGGGCGTCGAGTTTGCAGATCGCCCGGATGCAGATCTCACTCGATGAAGGAAACTCATGGTCCGACATCTACACGCAGGCCGGAACCGGCGGCAGCGGTGAAGCCGGCTTCACTTTGCGCACCGTTCCGCTCGCGGCCTGGGCGGGGCAAACCTTTCGTTTGCGCATCAACTATGACTTCACCGTCGGGAACTATTTTCCCCAAACCGATCCGGGCGTGGGCTGGTACGTGGACAACTTTACCATCACGAACGCGCCGGAAGTTCTCTCTTCCGTTATTGCCAGCACAGCCACGAGCAGCAGCTTTCATTTTTCGCCCACGAATGCAGGGTCCTATTTGCTCGAAGTTCGTCCGTTGCTTTTCGTGGACTATCCGGTCGCGTGGGGTCCAGGCCGGACCGTGAGTGTGATCCCCAACACGAACGTCGTGGTGAGCATCCGGAACATCGCGAACACTGGCGCGAACACCTGGCAGGTAAACTTCAATCTGCTGAACGGCAGCCCGACGGGATACGAATTGTGGTCGGCCATGACACTTCCGTCTGCATTCACGAAAGAAACAAACGCCACGATTCAAACCATCGTGCCCGGTTCGCAATTCCGCGCCACGATCACTTCGACCAACGCGAGAAAGTTCTTTCAGATCAAACCGCTGTAATGCTCGTCTGGCGCGGATCGCGCCGTTCAGCGGTCGCGCAAACAGTCGCTTTTTTTCGGGGTTTCTTTACGCTCGCCTCAATGATCCATGCGAGACTGCACAGAATTTGCGTGCTGTTCGTTGCCTTGAACGCACTCATCGCCTCCGCCGAGCCGCTCCAATGGGAAGCGGGCACTGGCCACCGGTTCGCTGGCGTTTCCCCGGCTCTCCCCGGAAAAACCGGCTTCACTCTGCTCGGAGCTGAACAAACGGGGATTCGCTTCACCAACATTCTAACGATCGCGTCCGCGGCGGCGAATCACAACCTGATGCAGGGCGCCGGCGTCACGGCGGCAGACTTCGACGGCGATGGCTGGTGCGATCTTTATTTCTGCACCCTGGAGGGCGGCAACGCGATCTACCGCAATCTGGGTAATTTCCGATTTGAAGATGTCACCCAGCAGGCTGGTGCTGCTGCGCCACCTGGAATGTTTTCCACCGGTGTTGCGTCTGCGGATGTGAACGGTGATGGCTGGCCCGACCTGGTGATAGGCGGCAACAATGCAGTGGCGCTATTGATGAATGCAGGGGCTGGTCGTTTCACGAATGCCACAACGGCGTGCGGCTTGATTACGAAGCCGCTCGGGGCCAATTCGGTGGCCCTCGGCGATCTCGATGGCGACGGCTCACTCGATTTGTTCGTCGGGAACTATGGCGACATCACAATCCTTCGATCGGGCGGGGCCATCAGTACCCGCACCGTCAATGGGAAACCGGTCGTCAGCGGACGCTTTGCCCGGCGCTGGAAAATCGTGGACGGCGTGCTGCTCGAATTTGGCGAAGCCAGCGTTGTCTATCTCAATGATGGCAAAGGTCATTTCAAACCCCTCTCATGGACCGACGGCACATTTCTCGACGAAGACGGCAAGCCGCTCCGCGAAGCGCCCCTCGATCTTACGCTGTCGGTAGTGATTCGCGACTTGAACGGAGATGGCGTGCCGGACCTCTACGCCTGCAACGATTTCCAGACGCCCGATCGTTTTTGGCTCAACGACGGCCAGGCCCGTTTCCGTGCGGCGCCGCGATTGGCCCTGCGAAGCATGAGTCATTTTTCCATGGGCGCTGATTTTGCGGACCTGGATCGGGACGGTCACGAGGACTTTATCGTCATGGACATGTTAAGCCGCCATCACACTTTGAAGATGACCCAAATGATCGCGACGAACTTCACCCCGGTGCTTCCCGGCGAGATCGACAATCGTCCGCAGATTCGCCAGAACACGTTGTTTTGGAATCGTGGTGATGGCACCTACGCACAAATCGCCTGCTTCGCCGGACTGGAAGCAACGGATTGGACATGGACGCCGGCGTTCCTGGATGTCGATCTCGATGGCTACGAAGATTTGCTGGTCAGCAACGGTCACGCCTTCGACACCCAGGACCTCGACACGGCGCAGCTGCCGTTCGACCGCAAAGACCGCGGGCCAGCCGCAGCCGTCCGACACCTGATGAGCTTTCCCAAATTGGAAACACCGAATTATGCGTTTCGGAATTGCGGTAACCTTGCCTTTGAAGAAGTTGGCGCGGCCTGGGGCTTCAATTCAAAGCAGGTGTGTCACGGAATAATTTTTGCCGATCTCGATAATGACGGCGATCTCGACCCCATCGTCAGTTCGTTGAACGCGCCGCCGCTGGTTTACCGAAACGATTCTGCGGCTCCGCGCATTCAGGTCCGGCTGAAAGGGAAAGCGCCGAACGGGCGTGGCATTGGCGCGAAAGTCGAAGTGCTCGGTGGCGCGGTGCCGAGGCAATCGCAGCAGATTGTGTGCGGAGGACGGTATCTTTCGTCAGACGATCCGATCCGCGTGTTCGCCGCGGGAACGTTGACGAACAGGTTGAAGATTGAAGTCACGTGGCGAAATGGAACACGAAGCCTGGTGAATGAGGCAACGGCGAACCATATTTACGAAATCGACGAAGCAGGAGCGCAGCCGGTCCAAACCACGCCGTCCAAAGTCCCGGGCCCGCCGCCCCTGTTCCGCGAGGTCAGTTCCCTTCTCAATCACAAGCATCACGATCAAGTCTTCGATGACTTTGCGCGCCAGCCGTTGCTCTCGAAAAAGTTGAGCCAGCTTGGGCCGGGCGTGGCGTGGATGGATTTTGACGGTGACGGACGCGATGAACTGGCGGTGGGCGGCGGACGCGGCGGCGCGCTCGCGATTCTCCGCTCTGATGGCAAAAGCGGCTTCGTCAAAACCGAAGTCCCGAACATCACCAGCGACGATTTGCTGGGACTCGCGCCCTGGGTGAGCAGCAATGGCAGTCGTTCATTGCTCGTGGCGCGGGCGAACTACGAGTCCGGTGGCGTTCCGTCGCTTTTGAAAATTTCCGCGTCCGGCGGCGCTATCACCGTTTTCACCCAGGCGCTGCCATTGGCCAGTTCCCCGGGTCCACTCGCCGTTGCCGACATCGACGGCAGTGGTGTGCCCACACTGTTTGTGGGGGGTCGCGTGAAGGCCGGCCGTTATCCGGAATCAGTCTCGTCGCATTTACTCGTGGAGAGGAGCGATCAATTTGTTCCCGATCCTCGCAACGCCGGCGTGTTGCAACAGGCCGGTCTTGTGAGCGCCGCGGTCTGGAGTGATTTGAACGGCGACGGTTTTCCAGAATTGATTCTGGCTTGCGAATGGGGGCCCGTGCGCATTTTCGAGAACGAACGGGGCAGGCTGCGCGAGGCCACGAAGGAATGGAAACTGGATCCATTCACGGGCTGGTGGACGAGCGTCACGACGGGTGACATTGATGGTGATGGCCGGCTGGACATCATCGCTGGAAATTGGGGGCTCAACGGTTTGTATCGCGCCACACCGCAGAACCCGCTGCGACTCTACTATGGCGACCTGGCTGGCGACGGCAGTGTGCAACTGGTCGATGCCGCGTTCGATTCCGAAATCGGCAAGCTGGTGCCGCGCGAGAATCTCACAATGCTGGCGCCAGCCATGCCCTTTCTGCGCTCGAAATTTCCGAGTTATGCTTCGTTTCGAATGGCAAGTCTTGGCGAAGTTCTCGGCGAGCGGATTCACCTCGGCCAGGAACTCCTGGCCGCGACACTTGCTTCGATGGTTTTCTTGAATCGCGGCGATCATTTCGAAGCGGTGCCGTTGCCGGCCGCCGCGCAATGGACTCCGGTCTTCGGCATCAGCGTGGCGGACGTTGATGGCGATGGCGCGGACGATCTGTTTCTGGCGCAAAACTTTTTTGCCACGCGCAAAGAAATTCCACGTCTCGATGCCGGCCGCGGTTTGTGGTTGCGAAATGATGGCAAAGGAAACCTTCACCCGATCACTGCTGCAGAATCTGGAATCGCCGTCTGGGGCGAGCAGCGCGGTTGTGCAGTCGGCGATTTTGATGGCGATGGGCGCGTTGATCTCGCCGTGATGCAGAACGCGAACGAGACAAAAGTTTTTCGCAATGAAGGCGCGAAACCGGGATTGCGTGTCCGGCTGAAAGGGCCGGCCGGAAATCCAGACGGCATCGGCGCCGCCCTGCGGTTGAAATACGCGAACGGCGCGGGGCCGCTGCGGGAACTCCACGGCGCCTCGGGTTATTTATCGCACGACAGCGTGGTTGCGATAATGGGAATGCGTGCGCAACCGACACATGTCGCCGTGCGCTGGCCCGGCGGAAGATTGACGGAACACCCCGTCGCGCCCGGAGCAAAGGAGATGGTGGCCGGGTTCACAGAATAAACTGAGGCCGCGCGACAGGTTCTTACTTTTCTGCCGTCGATGACATCGGGAATGTGACCGTGAGTTTCGTGGCCTGGCCGGGGGTGCTGGTAATCGAGAGATGCCCGCCGTTCAACTCCGTCAAGCGCCTGGCGATGGCCAGGCCGAGCCCCGCGCCTTGCTGCTCGTATTTCTCGCGCTCAAACTGAATGTGGGGGCCGACTTTGGCAATCTGCTCCGCCGTCATGCCGCGCCCGGTGTTGATAATGTTCAGTGAGAACGTCTGTTCCATCGCGCCCGCCAAGACCCGCACGGAAGTTCCCGGCTCCGAGAACTTGAAAGCGTTGTCCACGAGTTCCTCGACAATTTTTTGCAAGTTGTCTGCGATGGCCGGCACGGTGCAGGGACGCACATCGAGCTTCAGATCGGTTTCGCGTTTCCAGCGCGCCGCAATGGCGCGTGAACAGTTGGCCACGATGGGACCTGATGCCGTGGCGCTGCCGCGGGCCGTGCTGAGGATCGCCTTGGCGTCCTTCGCCATCAGCTCGATTTGCGCATAAGCCAGAAAGTTTTCAATCAGCCGATGGAGCCGTTCGGCGGAAAGATGAATGAAGCGCGCGTTTTCCAGAATTTCTGCCGGCTTCATCACCGCATGGTCCTCAATGAAAATCTGCGCGAGGCCCATGATTCCATTCAACGGGGTGCGCAATTCATGCGGCAGCGCCAGCGTCATCTGGCCGCGAAACTCGTCCAGCTTTTTCTCCGTCTTGCGCTCGAGTTCCGCCTGTTTTTCCAGCCGCGCATTCACCGCCGCGAGCAGTTCGGATGGTGTGAACGGCTTGGTGAGATAATCGTCCGCGCCCAGTTCCATGCCGCGGCGCACGTTGGGGCGCTCGACCGCGCCGGAAAGAAAAATGAAGGGAATCGTGGCCGTCCGCTCATCTTCGCGCAGTTTCGTCAAGGTGCCGAAGCCGTCGAGCTTTGGCATATTCACGTCGCAAATGATCAGATCGGGCAAATGTTGCCGGGCCATCTCGACGCCGCGCTCACCGTCTTCAGCCATGACCGTGCCGAAGCCGAACATGTCGAGCGTCTCCTCGATGATCATTCGGATCTCGGGTGTATCGTCGATAACGAGAACTTTTTTCATCCAATGTTTCCCGGCAACTCTAAGCAGGTGGAAGCCTGAGTGACAAACGATTCGTTCAGATCGAACAAAAATTCGGCGAGCAGCGCGGGCTTGACAACTAACGCTGCCTCAACGAGGCCGCACGCGCAACCCCCACGGTTCAGTGGCCGTGCGAAATGACATCACACCTCGCTCTGAAGTCACTCCGGCAAAAGGATCGTTCGTGATCAGCGCGTTGCCGTCGAGGTCGAGCCAATCGGTGAGTTCCGCAAGATGCGCGCCGGCGGCAGTGAGAACGCTCGACTCGATCATGCAACCCAGCATCGTTTTCAATCCCGCCTTTCGGGCGGCGGACAGCGCTTCAAAGGCGCGCGACACACCGCCGGTCTTGCCCAGCTTCACGTTGACGCCATGAAAACAATCCGCGCAAAGCGGCAGGTCCGCCACACTCATATACGATTCGTCGGCCACGACCGGCAGCGGCGAACGCTCTTTGAGCCATGCAAAATCTTCCGGCGAACTTTCGGCCGGCATGGGCTGTTCAATGAATTCAATATGTGGATCACCGGCCAGCCATTCGATGCGGCGCAACGCTTCTTCTTTAGTCTTCCACCCTTCATTGGCGTCCACACGCAATGTTTTAGTGGGGGCGACTTCACGGACGGCGGCGAGGTTCGCCTCGTCGTTGGGCGCGCCCACTTTGATCTTCAAAATCGGAAACGGCTCGGCCTCCTGCACTTTGCGGCGAATCATTTCCGGAGTGTCGATGCCAATCGTGAACGAAGTCACATGTTTGCCTTCCGTGAAACTGAGGCCAAGAAATTCATGCAGTGGCTGACGATCCTTCTTCGCCGCGGCGTCCAGCAACGCGGCGTTGACTGCACATTTCGGGGCGAAATCCTTCGGCGCGATCGATTCCACGTAGGCCATGCTTCCAGCCACATCATCGAACGAAAGCCGGGAAGCATCCACGCGCTCTAAAAACTCCAAACAAGTCTGCGCCCTTTCGTTGTAACGATTCGAAGGCGCGGCTTCGCCAAATCCCACGACACCATCCCCGTTCTGCAATTCAACGAGCACCGCCGGATAAATATCTTTGCCGCCTTCCGCGAGGCTGCTCGCCACAGTCCACTTGTGTCGGAGCCGCAAATCAAACCGGCGAAATGTTAGCTTCATTAAGTTTTTTTCCGATCACTTCTGCTCCGCCGGCATCGGCACCTGCCCCGGGCTGCGCAAATATGCGAGCAGGTCACGCGCTTTCGCTTCGCCGATCGCTTCCAGCAAACCCTCGGGCATCATCGAAAGTTCCGTTTGCGTCACCGTTTTCAGTTCATTGCGAGGAATCACCAGCGTTTCATTCGCGGTCACGATTGTGATCGCACTGTCATCTTGCTTCGTCACGATTCCCGTGATCGAACGGTCGTCCTTCGTGTCGATGTTCGAAGTGCGATAGTCATTCGGAATCACCGCATTGGGATCGATCACGTTGTGCAGGATGTAATCGAGGTCGCTGCGATTGGAGCCAGTAATGTCCGGCGCCACTTTGCCTCCTTCGCCAAACAGCATGTGGCACTGCTGGCAGGCCCGCGCAAAGACCCCGCGGCCGCGCCGCGCATCACCGTAGCCTTTGTCCTGCACGATCTTTTTGAACCGCGCGATCTCCGCAAGCTTGTCGCCTTCGCTTTCCCGTGCGACGCCCCACGTCTTCGCGACCTGTTCGTTGATGGCCGTGTCCTTCAAATTCCGAAGCTGGCGAAGGATGTCAGCAGATAAATCGTTCGCCGGAATTTTCTTTTCCCCGATCGCGTTGAGTAACGGCTTCGCATACACCACGCGCGAAGCCAGCGTGTTCAACGCATCTTTCTTTTCCGCCGGACTGAGCGAGGCATACACCTCGAGAATCACCGCCGCTGTCCCGGCATCATCGTAAGCCGCGAGTCCACGCAGCGCGCCGCCGCGCATCACCGGATCTTTGAGCAACTGCTGCAATGACACGGGAAGCTGGGGATCTTTTGCGCCGAGGAGCGAAACGAGCGCATTGCTGCGCGCGGCCGGCCCCGCGCTGCCATCCACCAGAGTTTCGCGCAACGCCTGCAACGCCGAAGCGCTGCCAAAGGTGACCGACAGCGACTGCGTGAGTTCGCGCACTTGAGCGTTCGGACTTTTGGCGAGCTTGTCCGCAACCTTGTCCCAGCCCGCCGGCATCTTCACGCCACGCCGGCCTTTCAGCCCCTCGCTCATGCCTTTGAGAAGATCGAGCTGGAACTGCGGATCGTCGGTTGAGCCGAGCAACTCAGTCAGCGCGCCTAGTCCGTCGTTGGAATCATCATCTGCCGCGCGGCTGAACGGCCCGCTCGTGCTCCACGCGAGCAGGGCAGCGCAAAAAATAATCGTGAAACGGCGAATGCTCATGATTGATGCGGCTTTGCATACGCTGTGAATGCGGCTCACACAAGCACCGCTTCCACGCCCCCGATGGAACTTTTGGCCCATTGCCAGGCTCTGAAGAAAAGTGCAGCACAGACTGGGTCCCGAATTTGTTTCACCTTTGATTCAAATTTCCTTTGCCGTTCGCTCGCCGGGGAACTATTCGTCTGAATAGTGACTGCAAGGGTCGTTCAACTGCGCCAATTACTGCGGGAAAAGTTTCCCGGGTTGGCGACGCACATTGATGAACGGCCGGTGCATGGGCGTGCGGGCTGGCCCACGGGCATTGCAAAACTCGACGAGCGGTTGAGGGGCGGGTTTCCCAGGAGCGCCATCAGTGAAGTGATCGCACCCCGCCCCGGCTGCGGCAGCGCGCTGCTGTTGTTGCAACTGCTGCGCCGGGCTGCGTCACGAAATCAATTCACGGCTTTGGTCGATGGCCATGATTCGTTCGAGGCCGCCGCGGTCGAGCAGGGCACGCTGGCGCATTTGCTCTGGATACGCTGTCACAACGCGGACGAGGCGGTGAAAGCCACTGATCTTGTCCTGCGCGATGGCAATCTTCCGGTCGTGTTGCTCGACCTGGCGCTGAATCCCGCCGCCGAGTTGCGCAAAATTCCCGCGCCCACCTGGTATCGCTTCCAACGCATTGTCGAGCAAAGCACTGCGACGTTTATCGTGCTCACGCCTCGCGCAATGATTTCGCCCGCCGAAGTCCGCGTCACGTTGCGTTCACGTTTCAATTTGAGCGCCGTTGAAGCCGACCCGTTGAAACTCACGCGGGAACTGGACTTTGACGTGAGCGAAGCGCGGGCGAGTGAAGAATTGCTGCTCCGCAGCGCGTAATGAGGAGGCCGCATGTTTGCCGTCATCTGTGTGCCCGACTTCGCGTTGCAAGCGGTGCTGCGGCGCGAAGGATTTTGTGCAGCCGATCCTCTCATTAACACCCGGTTTCAACCGGGTGATTCTCACACGACAATATCGAACAGCCGTTTCAACGGTTTGGATGCGCAGAAAGAAACCATTGAAATGGTTTCCGAACGCCACGTTGCCAGCACCCGGCTGAAGCCGGTTGCTAATGAAATAGCGTCAGCCGCTGTCGCATTGATTGATTTCACGCCGCAAAACATTTCCAAAGCCGTCGTGCTCGAATGCACCGAGGCTGCCAAGGCTGCTGGTATTTGCGCTGGTCTCACCGCGCCGCAAGCGATGGCGCGTTGTGCTGGGTTGATTTTGAAATCCCGTTCGCTCGCAGCAGAGCAGGAGGCCGCGAACATTCTGCTGCAAACGGCTTATGCGTTCACTCCGCACATCGAGCAGACCGCGCCTGGTGTTTGCACTATCGATTTGCGCGGATTGGGTTTTGAACAAAATAGAAATGCCAAGGCAGGGCGCGCTGTTCTCAGCGCGCCGTGTGCTAATGACCGGGACTCGCGGCGCGGTGGGGACACCGCGCCCTACCACACCAAGGGCGATCAGCAGAGTTTTGGATTTCTGAATGACGCCGTACAATTACGTTTTCCCTCACCCTCGATCCTTACTCATGAACTACAGGGTAGGGCAGCGCTGTCCTCAGCGCGCCGGGCCGCGGATTGGAATACTGCGACAATGGTTGTCAGCGACGCGCGGCGCGGTGAGGACACCGTCGCCCTACCAACTCAGGCTATGCAAGGGAGAGAGAAGCATACGCTCGTTCTCGATTGGGCCAGGGCCATTCTTTCCGCGCTTCAAAAACTCAATCTCCATGCCCGCATCGGCATCGCTTCCAAGCCGAACATCGCGTTGCTCGCAGCACAAACGACGGGAGAGAAGCCGGTCATGGTCGTCGATCAGCCGGCAGAGTTTTTCGCTCACTTGCATATCGAAGCACTCGATCCGTCTCCGCACGTGCTCGGCATTCTGAAGCGCTGGGGCATTCACACTGCCGGCGCCTTTCTCGTGTTGGGCAAGGACGCCATTGCCGAACGACTCGGGGCCGCGGCGCTGGAATTATTCCAGCGCGCCGACACGGACACGGTTCGCCCGCTGAACATCATCGCGCCGTCCGACACCTTTGAGGAGCAGGTGGATTTCGAGGTGCAGATCGAGACGCTTGAACCGCTGCTGTTCGTGTTGCGACGCTTCGTGGAGCAACTCGCCGCCCGCATCGCGCTCACGTATCGCGTGGTGGCGGAACTTAAACTGCAACTCACGCTCGAATCCGGCGCAGCCTGCGAACGCACCTTCAAAGTGCCTGCGCCCACAGCAAATGTGGAAACGCTTTTCCGAATGCTGCACACGCACCTGGAAAATCTGCATACGGACGCGCCCCTTATTTCGTTGCGGCTCAAGGCCACGCCCGTGCGCGCCGAGTCACAGCAATTCGGTTTGTTCGAGTCCGCGCTGCGTGATCCAAATCACTTTCACGAAACGCTGGCGCGGCTGACGGCCTTGCTGGGCGCGGACCGTGTGGGCACGCCGGTCGTTGCAGCGACCCACCAACCCGATGTGTTTCGAATGCAGACGCCGGCCTTCGCAGATAGCCAATCGCCCATAGCCGATCGCAAAGTTGAAATCCGAAATCCGAAATCCGAAATCCGAAATGCTTCCGGGCTTTGCCTGCGGCGCTATCGTCCGGCGATTCACGCCGATGTCGAATTGGAACAAGGCC
>Ga0190265_10002694_pt1 | contig 11959 bp, 9 predicted proteins | sample Popmic124T_FD_133135 | JGI IMG/M metagenome (GOLD analysis project Ga0190265, IMG submission 133135) | Populus adjacent soil microbial communities from riparian zone of Indian Creek, Utah, USA - 124 T | ecosystem: Environmental > Terrestrial > Soil > Riparian zone | place: USA: Utah | collected... | reverse complement strand
GATCGTGAACGACGACGAGAACGAAGTCCCGGGACTGGCGCACGTGTGCCTCGGTAGCGCCCTGCCGCGCGACGCGAACGGAAAAGTCACCTGTGAGGTGCGCTGGTCGCTGCGTGCCGGCAGCGCCGAGCCGCCGACCAGCGCGCCCAGGCGTTGCAGCGAAGCGACGTTCCTCGAGCCGCTCGAGGAAGATGTCGACGACGTATGCGTGGTCGCACAGCTCACGGCGGAAGAAGTGGGCGCCGGTGAGGACGGGTGGTTCTACGAAAACAGCAACGACAACTGCAAGTCGGACGACCCCGCTGGCATCCGCTTCACCGATGGCGCGCGGCCTCCCAGCGGCACGAGGCTGGTGGTCACCTGTTCGCGAGCGCAGACGATCAACGAGGGCAAGCTCGTGAACGTCAGCGTCGACGAATGCGAGCTGACGGACTCCGAATCCGTCAGCGATGTCGGTGCGGCGTGCCTGCCGCGGGCAATTCCCGCGCGCGGCTTCGATCCGCGCACGGCGAGCGTGGAAGTGCGCTCGGACCAATGTGAGAGCGAGGCGTGTCTCGTCTTCGGACTGTACGGTGACCCACGCCCCGAGTGCGTGGCCAGCGAAACGGTCCAGTGCCCCACCGCAGAAGAGGTCGAGCGTAGCATCTACTGTAGCTGCCGCTGCGACGCCCCGGAGGGCGATCCCGGTTCGCTGTGCGAGTGCGGCGAAGGCTTCAGCTGCACCCCCACGATCGAAGGCGCGCCTGCGGGGATCCGCGGTAGCTACTGCGTGCGCACCGAAACGCTGCTGCCGCAGTGATCACCCGGGACGTCAGCGGCGCAGCGCCGTGACCCCGTATTGCTCGTGCACGCCCACCGCGCGCAACACCGCGGCGGGCGTGCTGCTCCCTGCCAGCAGATCGCGGTACGCGCGCAAGGTCGGCGCCACCTCCTCGCCGCGCTCCCACACGAACTCGACGCGGAAGCGGCGCACGCCGAGCGCGAGCAGCTCGGGCACGAGCGGGGCGGCGCTCTGCGCGACGGCATTGAAGACGGTGTTGCGGCAGCCGACGTCGACGATCACCGGATGGTCGTGACCCGCGAAGTCGCGCAGCGCGACCCGGTGCTGCTCGCACGGCCGGCCACAGCTGCGGTAGTCCTTGCCGTCGCTGAGCAGGTGCGCGTAGACGCAGTGCGAGTTGTGAAAGGTGGGGATGTGGTGATGGATGGTCACCGCGATGCGCCCGGCCGGTACGCGCCGGAGCAGCTCGAACAGCTGAGCGCGATCGAGGTCGTGCGAGGCGGTGACCGTGCGCAGCCCGAGCCCGAGCAAGTGGCGCGCGGTGATCGAGTTGGTGACGTTGAGCGAGAAGTCGCCGTGCACGTGCAGGCCGCGCGCGGCGACGTCGGGCTCCGCGAAGTGCATCAGCGCGCCCCAGTGCCGCACCAGCACGGCGTCGGGCTCGAGCGCGGCGATCCGGCGGTCGTAGCTCTCCTCGCCCGGCTTCTGCACGCGCACGGTCGCGAGCGTCACGCGCAGGCCAGCCGCGCGCGCGACCCGCACCGCGTGGCCCAGGCCGACCAGCTCCATGAAGTCGAGCTCGACCTCGCTGTCGGCGGGCGGCTCGCTCGCGATCAGCGCTGCGAGCTGCTCGAGCGTGCGGCAGAGCGCGACCAGCTGCACCGGGTCGTGCGCGCCGTCCGCGCCGCTCGGCGCGTGCGCCTGCTCGGCGCGCAGCGCAGCCAGGCTATCGTCGGGCGCGTGGATCGCGCGCGGGCTCGCCAGCAGCTGCGCCTGCAGCGTGGCGACCAGCTCGCGCCGCAGCTGTTTGAGCTCGGACACCGACACGTGCAGACCGCCGTCCAGCCCGGTCAGATCGAGCCCGCCCCGCGCGTCGAGCGCGAACGGCGTGCCGCCGAGCGCGCCCAGCTTCTCCTCGAGCAACGCGGCGTCGAGCCCGCCCGCGCGGGCCGGCGCGAGCAGCGACGGCGTGGCGGCGCTCGCGCACAGCTCGCGCTCGGCGAAGCGCGCGCGCGCATCCACGGCCAGCGCCTCGCCCGCGCGCCCGCGCACGCGCAGCGACAGCGCGATCCGCCCGCTCACCTGCGCCGCCACGCGCCGCTGCGCTTCACGCGTCAGCTCGGGATCGCCGGTCAAGCGCAGCGCGGTGCCCGCGCGCACGCGCGTCAGATCCGGACCCGGCGTGCCGAAGCTCAGCTCGAGCTCGGGCTTGGACTCGGCCTCGGGCTCGGAGAGCCAGCGCAGCGCGAAGATCGGCCCGCCGGCGGCGGCGTCGGCTTCGGGATCCCCGACCTCGAACAGGACCCCCATGCCCGGGCGCAGCAGCGAGCGAACGTCCGCGCCGGCGTCTTCGAGCGCGACGCGCACGCGCGGCCCGCGCACGTCCGTGACCCGGCCGAGCGCGAGGCCGCGGTGCTTGGGGTTGGTGCCGACGACCAGCGACTGATGGTCGTCGCCGAGCAAGAAGCCCGGCGACGCGCCGCGCGAGAAGGTCAGCTGCGTGCGCTGCAGGTCCGTTCGTCGAACGGTCGCGCTCGGGTCGCGGGCCAGCGCGTCGCGCAGGTTGCGCACGGCGTCCACGGTGGTGCTGACGTAGGCGGCGTTCTTGTAGCGGCCCTCGATCTTGAAGCCGTGAACGCCCGCGGCGGCGAGCTCGGGCAGCGCGTCGTACGCGGCCAGGTCCTGCGGGCTCAGCAGGTAGCGCTGGTCGCCCAGCTCGCGCCGCTCGCCGTCCACGATCAGCTCGTAAGGCATGCGGCAGGCCTGCGAGCACTGGCCGCGGTTGGCGGAGCGGTCCGAGAGCGCTTCGCTGGTCAAGCACTGCCCGCTCCAGGACATGCACAGCGCGCCGTGCACGAACACCTCGCTCTCGAGCGGGCTGCTGGCGGTGAAGCGCGCGATCTCGCGCGTGCTCAGCTCGCGCGGCAGCACCACCCGGCTCACGCCGAGCGTCGCGGCGAAGCGCGCGCCCTCCGCGCTCGAGATCGTCATCTGGGTGCTGGCGTGCACGCGCAGCTCGGAGCAGATGCGGCGCGCGAGCAACGCCACCGCGGGGTCCTGGACGATCAGCGCATCGACACCCGCACGCGCCACGTCGGCGAGCAGCTGCGCGACCTCGGGCAGCTCGCGCTCGAACACCAGCGTGTTGAGCGTGAGGTAGAGCTTGACCCCGGCGCGATGCGCGCTCGCCACCAGCTCGGGCAAGCCTTCGCGGTCGAACGCGGTCGAGCGCGCGCGCGCATTGAAGCCTTCGGAGAGGCCCAGGTAGACCGCGTCGGCGCCGCTCGCGAGCGCCGCGCGGAAGCTGTCGAAGGTGCCCGCGGGCGCCAGGATCTCGGGGCGATGGGGCGACGTGCGGGGTGACGTGCGGGGTGACGTGCGGGGTGATGTCACGGCCGGTCCCACACGTGAGCGTGGAGCTCGGCCAGCGAGTCGAGCAGGTAGTGCGGGCTCGCCCCGCGCAGGCGCTCGACGTCGTGGCTGCCGTAGGTGACCGCGCAGGTACGCGCCCCGGCCGCGTGCCCCATCTCGATGTCGAACGTCGTGTCGCCGACCACGAGCATGCGCGGCGCCGGCAGCTGCATGCGCTGCGCCAGCACGTGCACCAGCTCGGGAGCCGGCTTCTTCTGCACCGCGTCCTCCTCGCCGAGCACGTCGCTGAAGAACGGAGCGATGCGCAGCTGCTCGACCAGCTGCAAGAGCACCACCCGCCCCCGACTCGAGGCGATCCCGAGCGGAATGCCCGCGGCAGCCAGCGCTTGCAGGCAGGCGAGCACACCGGGAAAGAGCTCGACGCGCTCGGCGTTGCCGAGGAAGCGCGCGCGATAACGCGCCACCGCGTGCGCATGCAGCTCGGCCGGCACGCCCGCGGCGACGAAGACCTGCACCAGCGGCAAGCCCATGCGCACGACGATCTCTTCGGGCGCGAGCGGCGCCACGCCCAGCTCGCTCAACGTCTGATCGACCGTGGTCACGACCGCGTGGCGCGTGTCGGCCAACGTGCCATCGAAGTCGAAGGCGACCGCGGCGATCGCGGACAGGTCACCGGCGCCGGCGGCCGCACCGGGGTCAGTCGGACGGGAAGCGCTCACGGACGCGTCGTAGCGCGCAAAGCGGGTCGTCGCTAGGCAGCTTGTTGCAAGGGTAGGGATAGGGATAGGCGCAGGGGCAAGGGTCGAGGGTCGCGCGCAAGCGCAAGCGCAAGGGCAGGTCCAGAGATGTGCTGAGCTGTTCGGGCGCGAAACGGATGACCGCGGTCTCCTGGCGAGTGCTTGCAGCACGCTCACATGCCCGTGCGCCTGCGCTTGCGCGCGACCCTCGATCCTTGCCCCGGCGCCTACCCCTGTCCCTTCCCCTACCCTGAGTATTCATTGCCGCCCCCCCGCGGCCGTGCTTAGAAGACCGCGCCTCGCGTGTCCTCTTCATCACCGGCCGTCCCCTCCAGCAGCCCGCGCCTCGGCGTGTGGCAGCTGGCCTGGCCGGCGGTCGTGATGAACCTGCTGCAGTCCACGGTCGGGCTGGTCGACACCAAGGCGGTCGGCACCTTGGGCTCGGCCGCGGTCGCGGCGGCGACCGCCGGTCATCGCATGCAGTTCCTGCTGCAGGCGTTGCTGCTCGCGGCCAGCGCCGGCACCACCGCGCTGGTGGCTCGGGCCTGGGGCGCCAACGATCGCGACGAGGCCGGGCGCGTGATGATCGCGTCGCTCGCGCTCGGCTTCGGCATCGCCCTGGTAATGGCCGTGGTCGGTCTGCTGATCGCCGAGCCGTTCGCAGTGGCGTTCGGGCTGGACGACGAGCCGGCGCGCCTGGCGGCCACGTACATCCGTTGGATCAGCGTGTTCAACCCGGCGCTCGCCGCGGGCTTCGTGCTCCTGGCCGGGCTGCGCGCGGTCGGCGACACGCGCACGCCGCTGCTGGTCGGCGCCACCGCCAACGTCGTCAACGTGATGCTGCTGTACCTGTTCGTGTATGGCGGGCTGGGCTTCCCCAAGCTCGGGATCGCGGGCGCGGCGCTGGCGGGCGGGCTCGCCTTTACCACCATCAGCGTGCTCTCGGGCGCGATGTGGCTGCGCGGATGGCTCGCGTTCGCGCCGCGCTTTGCCGGCGCGCTCGATCGCGCGCGCTTGCGGCGGTTGATCGCGGTCGGCTATCCGGCAGCGCTCGAGCAGCTGGTGTTCCAGAGCGGCTTCATCGTGTTCACGTTCCTGATGGCGGATTACGGCACGGCGGCGCTCGCGGCCTACGGCATCGGCGTGCAAATCCTGTCGCTCTCGTTCGTGGTCGGGTTCGGGTTCTCGATCGCGGCCTCGACCCTGGTCGGGCAGCACCTGGGCGCGCGCGATCCGGCGCGCGCGACCGCCAGCGGCTGGCGCGCGATGCGCTTCGCGGTGGGCTCGATGTCGGTGCTCTCGGTGCTGATCATCGCGCTGGCCGAGCCGATCGCGCGCAGCATGATCGACGACCCCGAGGTGGTGCGCCTGACGGTCGCGTTCATCTACACGCTGGGCGTCGCGCAGCCGCTGATGGCGGTCGACTTCGCGCTCAGCGGGGCACTGCGCGGCGCCGGCGACACGCGCTTCCCGCTGCTGACCACGATCGCCAGCCTGATCTGCGGCCGCGTGCTGTTGGCCTCGTTGTTCGCCTGGCGCGGCCTGCGCGTAGAGTGGATCTACGGCGCGCTGCTCGCCGACTACGTGATCAAGGCCACGTTCATGATCACGCGCTTCCGCTCCGGCCGCTGGCAGACGGTCCTGAGCCAACCCGCCGACTCGGACGCTCCCGCGCAGGCCGCGTGAGCCAGGCCCAATGACCCGAAGGGTCGAGATCGCGCACTATGTAAGGATGAGGGCTGCGAGCGCGGTGGTGGTGTGGGCTTGCGCGGTGATCGCAGCGCTGGGCGTCTGCACGCCGGCGCCTGCCCGGGCCGACGAGCACTTCGTGGCCCCCGATGGGGACGACGACAATGCGGGGACGATGGCGGCTCCGTTCGCCACGATCGAGCGCGCGCAGACCGAAGCCGGGCCCGGCGATACCGTCTACATCCGCGGGGGCGAGTACAGCTTCAGCGGGACCACGGACACGATCGGCGTCGAGCTCACGAAGAGCGGACAGTCGGGGCAGCCGATCAAGTACTTCGCGTATCAGGCCGAGCTGCCGGTGTTCGACTTCTTCGAGCTGCGGCCGCAGGCGCGCGTGACCGGGATCGACGTGCGCGCCAACTGGGTGCACGTCCGGGGGATCGAGATCCGCGGCGTACGCCAGCTCGTGGTCGGCGACTCGTGGGGCGTGCGCATCCGCGGCGACAGCAACGTGATCGAGCGGCTGAACGTGCACGACTGCGAGGCGCCGGGGATCTTCATCACCAGCGGGACGTCGAACCTGATCCTCAACTGCGATTCGCATCACAACTACGACCCGCTCGAAGACGGCGGCAACGCCGACGGCTTCGGCTGCCACTCGACCGGCGGGGACAACATCCTGCGCGGTTGTCGCGCGTACGAGAACAGCGACGACGGCTTCGACTTCATCAACGCGGCCGGGACGTGCATCGCCGAGCAGTCGTGGGCGTTTCGCAACGGGTACATCCCGGACACGACCATGACCGGTGCCAACGGCGCAGGCTTCAAGTCCGGCGGCTACGGCAATCCGCCGACCATTCCGGCGAGCGGTGTTCCCCGCCACGTGATCCGCGGCAGCGTCGCGTTCGGGAACCGCGCGATCGGCTTCTACGCCAACTACCACCCCGGCGGCCTCGACTTCTTCAACAACACCGCGTTCGACAATCCCGCGAACTTCGACATGCGCATCCCGACCGGCGGCGCCATGTCGAGCCACAAGCTGCGCAACAACATCGCCGCCACGCCCGGCCGCGACATCGTCAGCTTCAACGGCGGCAGCGCCGACTTCAACTCCTGGACCTTGCCGGTCGACGTGTCGAGCGCCGACTTCACGGGCATGGACAAGGCGCAGGCGCTCCTCCCGCGCCAGGCCGACGGCAGCTTGCCCAACGTCGCGTTCATGCGCCTCGCCGACGGCAGCGATCTGATCGATCGCGGCGAAGACGTCGGCTTGCCTTTCACCGGCAGCGCGCCCGACCTCGGCGCTTACGAGTTTGGCGCTGCACCGCCCGCCGAGCCCACGGACGGCGGCGCGCCGGATGCGGCGACCACGACGGACGCAGGAACGCCGACCGCCGGGGCCGGCGCCGGTGGCTCGACCGCGCAACCGCCGAGCGCAGGCAGCTCGCAGCCCGCAGCGGGCGGGACCGCGCCCCCCGTGTCGACGGCCGGGACGGCAGGCGTGCAACCAGCGGGCGGCAGCGCGGCTCCGACCGCGACGGCAGGTGCCACGGCGCCTGCTGCAAGCGGCGCCGCAGCTGAACCGGACAGCGGTTGCGGATGCCGCGTGCGTCCGTCGCAGCCCGTCGCCAGCAGGTGGCTCGTGCTGCTCGTCGCGCTCGGGCTCGCGGTGAGAGCGCGAGCGCGCACCCGGCTCACCAGGCACTGAAGGGTCGCTCTTTTCGCCAGCAGCCGGTGCCCCGGAGTGCGTGGGGGCCTGAGCACGATGACACGCTCGACAAAGCCAACGTGGCCCACCTGGCCCACAGCTGAACTCTCATGTGATCCGGGATCGGATCTCGGATCTGAATTCGATCCTGAATCTGATCCTGAATCTGGATCTTGGTTCGCGTGCTAGCTCGCGATCTCGATCACGAGCTGGCCCTGCGCGTGGCCCTCGCCGACGTGGCGCAGCGCGTCGGCGACCTCGCTGAGCGGGTACTGACGCTCGATCACGGGCTTCGCCTTGCCGGCCTCGACCAGCTCTTTCAGAACCAGCAGATCCTTCGCGTTCGGAGCCGCCATGAACGTGACCAGCTTCTGGCTCGTGAAGCGCGCTGACAGCAGCATCCAGGCGATCCGGCCGAGCCAGCGGGTCGCGGACGGGCCACCCCCGCAGGCGACGAACGTGCCGTTGGACACCAGCACACTCCTGCACTCGGAGATCGAGCGATTGCCGACCGCGTCCAGCATCAGGTCGAAGCGCGGACCGCCCTTCACGAAGTCGTCCTTGGTGTAGTCGATCGCGTGGTCAGCGCCGAGCGCGCGCACCAGCTCGAGGTTGCGCGTGCTGCACACGGCAGTCACCTCGGCGCCGAGCGCCTTGGCGATCTGGACCGCCCACGTGCCCACCCCGCCCGATGCGCCGTTGATCAGCACCTTCTGGCCAGGCTTGCAGTCGCCAGCGTCGCGCAGCCCTTGCAGCGCGGCGAACGCCCACGGCGTGGCCGCGGCCTCTGCGAACGACAGGTTGCGCGGCTTGGGCGCGATCAGCTTGGCGGGCACGACCATGTACTCGGCGTACGCGCCGGTCGTCGCTTCACCATAAACCTCGTCGCCGGGGCGAAACGCCGTGACGTGGGCACCGACCGCCTCCACGACGCCGGACATCGCCTGGCCGGGCACTCGATTGCGCGGGCGCGGGAAGCCGCCGAACGGGCTGAACCGGATCAGATACGGCTGGCCCGTCACGACCAGATAGTCGCCGATGGCCGCGCACGCCGCGTGCACCCGGACCAGCACCTCGTCTTGGCTCGCGACTGGACGCGCCACCTGCTCGAATGCGAGCCCGTCGGGCAGCCCGTAGTGCCGATGCACGATCGCGTGCATCGTGCGGCTCACTGCCTGCGCCGGCGTGGCTGGGAGGGCTGCGCTGCTCTCGTCGATCGCGTGCATGGCTCGTTCTTTCGCTGGAGGGGCCGCGCTTCGTCCGCTATACTTACGCCGTAAGTTACGGGCGCAGCACGCGCCTGTCAAGCGACACTTACGGCGTAAGTTGGAGCGGTCCGAGCGAGGGAGCAGAATGGCGAAGAAGCCCACCAGGAAGGCCGCGCGGCGCGCGCCGCTGAGCCGCGAGAGAGTGCTGCGCGCGGCGCTGCAGATCGCCGACAAGCGCGGCCTGGACGCGCTCTCGATGCGCAAGCTCGCCCAGACGCTGAAGGTCGAAGCGATGTCGCTCTACAACCACGTGACCAACAAGGAGCAGATCCTCGACGGTCTGGTCGAGCTCGTGGCAGGCGAGATCGACGTGCCCGAGATCGGCGGCGACTGGCGGCAGGCCATGCGCCGGCGCGCCAGCTCGGCGCACGCCGTCCTGATGCGCCATCCGTGGGCGACGATGTTGTTCGTCTCCCGCATCGGCCTCGGGCCGAACATGCTGCGCTACGTGGACGCGACGATCGGGTGCCTGCGCGAGGCCGGCTTCTCGTATCCGGCGGCGGATCACGCCTGGAACGCGATCGATGCCTACGTGTACGGCTTCACGCTGCAGAAGCTCAACTTCCCGTTCGAGCCCTCCGAGTACGCGAGCGCGGCCGAGCAGTTTCTACCGCTGATCCCGGTCGAGCAGTCTCCCTATCTGCGTGGATTGTCGGAAGAGGTGATCGCAGGGCGGCACGACGGCGGGCACCAGCTCGAGCTCGGCATCGACCTGCTGCTCGACGGCTTCGAGCGGCTGAGGCAGGAGAGCTGAGCATGGCCGACATGCCCAGCCGGATCGTGCATCAGACCGACGCCATCGCGTGGCTGCAGGCCGCGGTCTTGCCCGCGGACCACGCCCTGGTCACGTCGCTGCCCGATAGCTCGGAGCTGAACATGTCCTTCGAGCAATGGGAGACCTGGTTCACCCAGGCTGCCGAGCGGGTGTGCCGCAGCGCGGCCAAGGACGCGGTCGCGATCTTCTTTCAGACCGACGTGAAGCGCGAAGGTCAGTGGGTGGACAAGAGCTTCCTGGTGCAGCAAGGCGCGCGCGCGGCCGGGCTCCGGCTGCTCTTTCACAAGGTCGTCTGCCGTGCACCGGCCGGCGTGACCACGTTCGGTCGCCCCGGCTACGCGCACTTGCTGTGCTTCTCGGATTCGCTGCGCCTGTCACCTGCGCAGTCGAGCGCGGACGTGCTCCCGACCTTGGGCAAGATGACCTGGGCGCGCGCGATGGGCGTGGACGCCTGCAACGCGACCTGCCGCTTTCTGCTCGAGCACACCCCCTGTCGCACCGTCGTCGACCCGTTCTGCGGCGTCGGCAGCATGCTCGCCGCGGCCAACGCCCACGGCCTCGACGCGATCGGCGTCGAGCGCTCGGAGAAGCGAGCCGCCCGCGCCCGCACGCTGACGCTGAGCCTGCGGTGAGCCGCCAGCAGATCCAATATCAATACCGAAAATTGACATATGTGTCCAAATTTCGTATTCATTATGCGTGGTGTTTTCGCCCCGTCAGAGCGTCGAGATCTTCCATCTCGTGTTTCTGCGTGCGCTGGTCGCGAAAGGCGAGGACAAGGCCCTGATCGCGCTCAAGGGCGGCTGCAATCTACGCTTCTGCTTCGGGAGCGCGCGCTACTCGGAGGACATGGACTGCGACGTCGCCGTGATCGCGAAAGGCACGCTCAGGAACAAAGTCGATCGCCTGCTGGCCTCGCCGCTCGTCACGACGCCGCTCCGCTCGAAAGGCATCGAGTTGATCGAGCACAGCGCGCCCAAGCAAACCGATACGACCCAGCGCTGGAAGATAGGTCTGCGGGTCGCGGGCACGAATGCGCCGGTGCGCACCAAGGTCGAGTTCTCGCGGCGCGCGGTGATTGAAGGCACCACACTAGCAGTACTCGACTCCGAGGTCATGCGTGCCTACGGCCTCACCCCGTTCGCAGCCACGCACTATACGGTCGGCGCTGCGATCGCGCAGAAGATCCAGGCGCTGGCCGGTCGCAGCGAGCCACAGGCACGCGACGTGTTCGATCTCGATCTGCTGCTCTCTCGCTCGGACGCTGCTCCCCTGAAGCTCGATGCCTCCGCCAAGCGCGGGGTCGCGGACGCGATCGAGCGCGCGCTGAGCATTTCGTTCGACCACTATCGTTCCCACGTCGTCGCATACCTTCACTCCGAACAAGCGGAGCTCTTCGCGAGCCGAGCCGCCTGGGACGCGATGCAGGAGACCGTGATCGCGCGCCTGCAGGCGTTGCAGTGACCGCCGCGCAGGCCTTTGCATTGCTGCGCGAGCTGGGCATGCCCGCGGTCACGACGTCCGATGCCGCGGCAGCGCTCGGCTCGTCCGTCACGGCCGCGGCCAAGACGCTCGCTCGCCTGCAACAATCGGGGCTCGTGACCTCCGTGCGTCATGGCCTGTGGTGGCTCGATAGTCACGTCGATCCCTTTCGCCTGCCGTCCTATTTGACCGCGCCGCTCGAGAGCTATCTGTCGCTGCAGACCGCGCTGCACTGGCATGGCGTCATCGAGCAGATCCCGGAGGTCGTCTACGCGGTCTCGCTCGCGCGCACGCAGCGCATCACGACCCGAGCCGCGACGTTCTCGATTCATCACGTCGCGCCCGAGCTGTTCGGCGGCTACGACCGGGCGCAGGGCGGCGTTCATCTCGCTACGGTCGAGAAGGCATTGTTCGATTTTGCCTATCTCTCGGCCGGGCGATCGCGGCTCTTCACCGCCCTGCCCGAGACGGAGTATCCGGCGGGCTTTCGTCACGCCGAGCTCAGGCGCTGGCTCGCCCGGATCCGTTCGGCGCGCGCGCGCACCATCACCGCGAACAAGCTCGAGCAGCTGCTGGGCTCTGCAGCGAAGCCACACGCGCGCACGCGCCGGCGGCGCTGAGCCGTCACGTCGCGATCCGTCTCCGCCGGTTCGCAGCCGGAGCGCGTACGGGTGAGCGCTTACCGTATTACGCGCGCGGTATACGGCATTGCGACGCGGGGGCTGGCACGCGGCTCGAGCCGCTCACACACTGCCAGGAACGAGCCGCGCGCTCGCCGTCGAACGTAGGGGTCCATGAATTGCCAGCCAGATCTGCCGGGTGCGCGCCGCTTGGCAGGGAGGCTGCTCGTGCTCGCCCTCTCGGCAGCGGTGCTCTGCGGAGTTGCATGCGACGCGACCGATCCGCATGACGCGTCGGACGCCGGCG
>Ga0190265_10002693_pt1 | contig 11960 bp, 11 predicted proteins | sample Popmic124T_FD_133135 | JGI IMG/M metagenome (GOLD analysis project Ga0190265, IMG submission 133135) | Populus adjacent soil microbial communities from riparian zone of Indian Creek, Utah, USA - 124 T | ecosystem: Environmental > Terrestrial > Soil > Riparian zone | place: USA: Utah | collected... | reverse complement strand
GTTCGAGTCGTTGATTCGGCGCATGCCCCAACTTCGTTGGGTTGGTTACGCCATGCACGCTCTCGCTCACGCCACAACTCACTTCGTTCGTTGTGAGCGTGGACGAGTCGTGCAGGGCGCACCATTTCATTTCAACAACTTAGCAAGACGGAGGGCTTACTTCGGCCAGTAACTATGCCAAAAAGTGTGCCCACCCACGCCCTGGTGCAGCAGGCGAGGCTTCTGGTTGCAGTTCCGGTTTCAGCTGCCTAACTCCTCGCCGTTGATCAGGGTGTACGGCAAGCCGAAGAACTGGCAACAGCGCCTCAGTCGTTCCGCGTTAGTCGCGCGCCAACCGCGAGCACGCGGCGGCACGCGTTCACCGACGACGTCGGCGGCCGACACTCGACCATGGCACCCAGAACACGTGGGCGAGCATGGTCAGGTGGAAGAACGGCCCCACGGTCACGGTGATCCCGATCAGGATCGCGAGCATGACCGGCACGACCGTCCAGCGCGCGGCGCGGACGAATAGGGCCAGCGGATAGAGTAGTTCCGCGAACTGCGTGATCACACCGAGTGCCACGCCAGCCCCCGCGTGGATCTGCAGCAGCTGCGCCCCGACCGGCCAGAGCGCCCGGTTCCGAGATGCATACCAGTAGTGTCCGACCAGCAAGTCCCGCGTCGTCTCGTCCGACAGCATCCACTCAGGAAAGCCGGTCTCGCGGATCTTCGACACGCCGGCGGCGAAGAATACGTACGACAGGAACGCGCACACGAGCCGGGCGGGCCAGCCGTACTCTTCGGTCGGCCGGTTGATCACCTGCCCGCGCCGCCGGCGACGCCACGCATCGACGGACAGCACATCGCCGCAGTACGACACCGCGAGGATCGCCGGCACGAAGACCCCGGCCGTCACCGCACGGCCGAGAAACTCCGGCGCATCGATGCCGAAGAGATAGAGACTGCCGAGGCAGACGATGGCCGCCGACGTCCTCGAGTACCAGCCGACTGCCAGCGTCACCATGGCACCGAGCCAGACGAACTCCATCCCCTGAAGCACGCCGGTGCCCAGGATGGGAATACCAAGCAGGCGCAGGAAGTCGGCCGGCTGGTGAAGGAAGGCGGGGACCTCACCCCATTCGTGGATCGGTCGAGACAATCCGACCAGGAGCATCCCGGCCGCGAACAGGATCCGGCAGATCGCCAGGTCCTCCGCGCGCCGCGGTGCGAACCAGAAACGGTCCCAGGCGGCCGCGAACCTCACTGAGCGGGTCGATCGTCCGATGGGTAGTAGGATGCGATGAGCGTGCGGCGCGGCGTGCGAAGGTTTGCGAGGTCTGGACGAAGCGTCCAGTTGAACCGATATAGGTGAAGCCGTCGCAGCGGCGGTGCACTGGAGAGGCCTTGCCGCCGCCGCCGCTCGTAGAACTCGTAGGTCTCGCGAAGGTGCTCGTCGAGGCCGTTCATGCCTGGCCGGGCGCGGTTACTCCCGAAACCGTTGTTGATGACCATCGGCGAGACCTGGTGGCTCAGGTATCCTTGGCTCTCGAACCAGATCTCCCCGCCATCGACAGGTTCGCCGACGAGCGCGAGCGTCTCGAACGTAAGTTCGCGTGCCCTCGCGAACATGGGGTACGGCGAGTACGGCCAGAGTTGCTCGTTGAAGATGAAGGACGCCAGGTTGCCGCCGAGGATGAGGGCAACGAGACCGTACACGACCCAGCGCCGCCTGAACGACATGCGGGCGGATGGTAGCATGTGGTGCATTTCTCCAGCTGGCGTGACATCGTCATCGTGGGTCGGTCGCAGGCGGCTTCGGTGATTCGGCGCGTCAGCGGACGCCCGGCCGTGGATCGTGTGACCACTTCTGTGGCCAATCGTGGTGGCATTTGCTAGCAAATGATCGGACTGCCGAAGGCTGGTACGCGGTGCCCAGAGGCGCTCCGCAACTACCAACCAGGAGGTCGCACGTTCGTGCAGGGCGCACCAACCCCATTCGAGGCTTTACGGCGCAGCCTCAAGCCGCCTGGCTAACTTTCGGGAAGAGTGACGAAGTCGATCTCGTCGAACGTCAGTCGGATCGCCGAGTTGCCGAACGACTCATACCGTTCCATTCGATTGGAGGAGATCAGGTCGTAGATGACATCACGCTCTTCCTCGGAGACGAAATGGACCTTACCGACCACGTCCTCGCCGTTCTTGCAGCGGATTGGGACCGTTTGTTCGATTCTCGCCTTCAGTAATTCGACATCAGTAGGAGTCATCTACGATTGTGCCCTGGGATTCGCGGAGGCCCGGCACAAAGGTTGATCGTCTACGCGCCTGATCAGTAACGAAGTGCGCAGCCTGACTCTTCTTCGGCGTTTTGAACGCTAACGCGGGCCGCTCACAAGCGGCCAGTTCCGCGTGGCAGGCGCGCGTGGCAGGACTGAGACCGCGCAATAGAAACAGCTTTCAAACAAGTCGGGGGCGTGGCTACGAACCAGGAGGACGTACGCTCGTCAAGACTGCCTTCGGCGGCAGGAGCCTCCTTGCTCGCGGGCGACGCGAATGCTATAAGCACGGTCACTTGACACAGCAGTCTTCGACCACCAGACAAGAGAGTGTCCGACTCCGGGGTAACCATGACTCGTTTTGGGTTTCGCAAGCGTAGCGCCTATCTCACGGCCGTCCCCGCCGTCGCCGGCGCGCTTGTCGCAGCGCTGTGGGTCTCGACCACCGTGGCCGGGCAGTCTGGGGGAAGCGGGTCCAAGGGCGACATGGAATGGCGGTTCTTTGGTGGCGACACGGGCGCCATGAGGTACTCACCGGCAGGTCAAATCGATGCCGGCAACGTCCGCGACCTTCGAGTGGCCTGGCGCTGGTCGGCTCGGAATTTCGGTCCGCGGCCTGCGGCTCAGATGCAGGTCAGTCCGCTGATTGTCGATGGCGTGATGTACACGACTGCGGGGGTCAACCGCGACGTCGTCGCGCTCGATGCGGCTACAGGGCAGCAGCTATGGCACTGGCGCCCGACGGGTGAGCTCGTGCGATGGTTCGACATCATCGAGCGGCTCGCGAGAAGCTCGGGCCGCGGCGTCACGTACTGGACGGACGGCGCGGGCGACGAGCGGATCTTCGTCGTGATGAACAGCTACATGCTCGTGGCGCTCGACGCGAAGACCGGGCGGCAGGTGGCCAGCTTCGGCAAGAACGGCGTCGTTGACATGGCCGAGAACCTGCGCTGGAACGAGCGGCCGGGGTTGCCTCGTGAAGGCCGGGTTGCCAATACCTCCCCCCCAGCGATTGTGGGCAATGTCCTGGTCGCTTCGATCTCGCTGCACACGGGCTCCACGCCGAATCTGCCCGGCGCTTCGATCAACGAACAATGGCCCATGAACATCCCGGGCGATGTCGTCGCCTACGATACGAGAACGGGCAAGATGTTGTGGCGCTTCAACGTCATTCCCCGCCCGGGTGGAGAAGGCGCCGAGACATGGCTCAAAGCGGATCCCAAGGTCTGGGAGGTCCCCGGCGGACTGAACCCCTGGGTGAAGGACCGTCCGGGCCTTCTCGAGTCGTCGAACCTGTACACGGGCAACGTGGGCTTCTGGGCGCCCGTCACCGCGGATCCCGAGTTGGGGATGTTCTACGTGCCGACGGAATCGCCGACGAGTGACTACTACGGCGGCTACCGGCCCGGCAACAACCTCTATGCCAACTCGTTGGTGGCTCTCGATGCGAAGACCGGCAGGCGTGTCTGGCACTTCCAGATGACGCATCATGACATCTGGGACTACGACCCGCCCACGGCGCCGATCCTCGCGGACATCACCGTGCAGGGCCGTCCGGTCAAGGCGGTCGTGCAGCTGACGAAGCAGGGGTTCGCCTTCGTGTTCGACCGCGCGACAGGCAAGCCGGTGTGGCCGATCGAGGAGCGGCCGGTCCCGAAGTCGGATGTGCCGGGTGAGTGGACGTCGCCCACCCAGCCGTTCCCAACCAAGCCCGTCGCACTCGACGTACAGGGGATCACCGAGAATGATCTCGTCGACTTTACACCGGAGATCAAGGCCGAGGCGACTCGTGTCGCCCGCCAGTTCCGTCTCGGACAACTCTACGCGCCGCCATCGCTGGCGGATGCGGCCGATGGAACTATGGGCACCTTGACGGCGCCATCCGCAGTCGGCGGCGTCAACTGGCCGGGTGGCGCCGTCGACCCGGTCGACGACGTCCTGTTCGTCACAACTCAAACCAGTCTGTTTCGCGCGCAGGTCGCGGAGGGGTCGCCGAATACGGGAGTGCTCTACCACGACACCCGCGGCCAATCGATCGGGCCGCCGGCGACGGCCTTCGGGCTTCCGCTCATCAAGCCTCCCTATGGGCGCGTCATGGCGGTCGATCTGAAGACAGGTGAGCGCTTGTGGATGGTGCCGCACGGCAGCACACCCGAGTCGATCACAAAGCATCCGAAGCTGCAAGGCGTGGAGATTCCCAATACCGGGGCGCAGACGCGCGGCACGGGGCTGCTGGTGACGAGCACGCTCCTGTTCGGAGGCGAGGGTGGCACGAACCCGGTCCTCCGCGCGTGGGACAAGAAGACCGGCAGTGTCGTGGCGGAGATCCAGTTGCCGGGGCCGACCACCGGATTCCCTGTCACGTACACGAAGGCAGGGCGGCAGTACATCGCCGTGGCGGTGCGGGTCGGCGACGCAGTGGAGATCGTGACGCTCGCGCGTCAGGCCGCCACGGCACCAGGCGGCCGTTAGCGAGAGAAAGCAGCGCGTCAGGTCACCTCTCGCCTCGCTGCGTTCGGCGAACCCGTGATCGAATCGTTGACCGGCGCACCCCTTACGGACGAGGCAATACCTGAATCCTGCGTCTCGCTGAGCGCGCCGGGGCGGTAGCATCTACCGCGAGGGCCTCGAGTCCTCCGTTCGGCGTTTCGCGCTGACGGAGCCGGAGGATCGGCTCCGCAAGGCCGAGGATACGCCCGTCACGCTCGGCGTGCGGCCATATCCGCGTGGCAGGCGAGCGTGGCAGGACTGAGATCGAGCAGTAGAAGCGGCCCTGAAACACCGCGGTGGGCATGGCTACGAACCAGGAGGTCGCACGTTCGTGTCGTGCAGGGCGCACCAACCCAACTTCGTTGGGTTGGTCACGCCCGCACGAATCTGGGTCATACCGCTCCTCGGGTTCGCCTCGGTGCGAGCATGTGCGAGTCGTCGATTCGGCGCACCTTGTCAACTAGGTTGGGATGGTTAGGTCGCACGAATCGATCCACGGCCGTGGAGAGGTCGCAGTCGCTGGTGGCCCGTCAGTGCAGGTTCATCGCTTCGAGAATTCGCTGCCCGGAGGACCGCAGCAGCGAGATCTTGCTTGGAAGTCCTTCAACCAACAGCGCCCCCGACCGTTTTCGCCAGTGCCCAGCGACCATGACGTGTTCGATGTTTGCAAGACTCGTTTGCATGACCACGGTGGAAACGGCATCGTGCAGCGGCTGCATGTTGATGGCATTGCCGTCGATGAGCACTAGGTCGGCTTGCTTTCCCGGCGTCAGCGACCCGATCTGATTCTCCATCTTCAGCATGCGTGCGCCCTCCATCGTCACCCAAGAGAGCGCCTCGCGAGCTGTAACGGTCGACGTTGGTGGGATAGCTCCGGTCGTTGCGCGGGAATTGGCGTTGTCAAGCGCTCGCTGCATTCCGAGCGTTATGCGGGCCGAAGTGAGCATCTCTGCAGAGATGACGGACTCGAGGTCGATACCCAACGATGGAGCCCGTCCCAGACTGCGAAGGCGACCGGTGATCGGGAATCCGTGCCCCTGGGTCATCTCGTTCTCGGGCGCGATTGAGAATGTCATGCCGAGATCGCAAAATCGCGCCAGTTGATAGTCGGTGAGATCGTTTCCGTGCACGACGTTGACGTCGGGACCGAGCAGCCCCTCTCGCTCCAAGGCTGGCCATCCTTCAGGCGTGCGGGCAGCGCCACCGCCCTGATGCATGGACGCGATTAGTCCGAGTTCTCGCGCCATCCGGAAATCGTGGCGCACTACTTCCATCGTGGAGTAGTGAGGGCCAAGGATCGCGGCTCCAAGGCTGATCAGGCCGCCGACACGATGCTTCTGGAGCCGTTCCAGTTCGGCGCGAGGATGAGGAGTTTCCCAGAACCCCTTTTGGCCTGGCTTGGGGTCTGGCTTTGGCGTCCCGTGAAAGAATGCCGCGCGGATGCCCGACTCACGCAGGGCGTCGATACTGGCGTCGTTGTGGGCGGGGGTCGGATTGTTGTGGCACCAGTCCACGAGCGTCGTCGTCCCGCAATTGACCTGGTTCAGTGCGCCGACAAGCGTTGCGATGTGAAGATCTTCTGGGCGGAATACGGTCGCGAGTCCGGCATGCATCTTCCCGAAATACTCCAGAAGCGTCCAATTCGACGCGACGCTTCGGAGCGCCGTCTGCCACGTGTGCATGTGGGCATTGATGAATCCTGGAATCGCGATCTTGCCGCGGCCATCGACGATTTCCGCATCGGGCGTCTCGAACTTGCCGGAAGGGCCGATAGCTTCAATCCGATCTCCGTGGATCACGATGTCGGACTGTTGAAGATCGCCAAGGCGTTCGTCCATGGTGACCGCCAGGGCGCCACGAATGATGATCACGATGGACTCTAGTCGAGATCTCGAATTGTGACGCGTCTACCGGATGGCGAGGGGGCGAACGGGCGACCCAGTTGCGCCGCGAATACGCTCCGTGAGGTTGACATACAGGAACTCGTAAACCCGATCGCGGGCCAACTCCCTCAGGTCCATGTTCTCGAGCATGATGACGCCGCCGAAGAGCAGCTCGTGGTGGACATTCCCCAGTTCCGGACGCGTCGGCGGCTGGATCGTCACGCAGCAGCTGTCGGCGCCGACCATCGACGCTTTCTTCTCCACCGCCCACCGGGCGACCTCGACGCCGATGCCTGGCGAGCCCTGGTTGTCGCCGACGAAGAAGCGTGCGTCGTTGTACTTCGCACCGTTGCCCCAGTGGACCGCCCAGCCGTAGTTGAACAGGATCGCATCGCCCGCTTCGACGCTGTCTTCGCGGACACCCTGCCGGGCCAGCGCGCCGCGCACATCGGCGAGCATGATCTCATAGCGGCTGTCGAGAGCCGCCACACCCTTGTAGCCGGCAATGTCGATCAGGATCCCACGGGTGATGATCGGCTTCACCTGCTCGACGCCGAGTGCCTCGAGCCCGCCGACGCCGCGGTTGCGCCCCGTGAGCTCGTCCTGGGTGAAGCCGTTGTAGTACACGTTCTTCAGTGTGCCGTCCGCCATCCGGACGCTCTTGCCCTGATGGCCGAAGGCATCGAATTGCGTCCCCATCTGGCCGATGAAGCCGGTGAAGTAGTCCTGCTGCGCGACACCGCTCCCCTCCTTCTCGGGAGCGGCCGCGGGAATGATGGTGAGAAAGTACGGGCGATAGCCGTACTGGGGCATGTCCGCCTCATAGATCCGGCCCAGCTCGTAGGTTTGGCCGGTCTTCGGAATCCGCAGCGACTTGAGAATCTTCTCGGCGGTGATGTAGTTGGAGTTTCCCGCCTGGTCCTTCGCCCGATGTGGCGAGGGCCACCACGGCCCCTTCTCACGCGACTGCGCACCGGCGTTCGACGGGGTCACGATCCAGCACGACACGAGGATGCCGACGAACAAACGCGCTGCCTGCATGCTGTTCCTCCGCGCCCGATCCTAGCCCACCGCTGCGACTTCGGCTCATGAGCCTCGCTATGCTCTAAACTTCCCCTTGGGAACTGAATGGCTCTGATATCGAGCGCGAGTCAGACGCGGACTCTACGAGCGCGCCAGGCGGTGCTGGTCCTCGTCCTGCTTGCTGGCTCGTCGAGCCTGGAGTCCTCGCCGCCCGCCCAGGCAAATTCCCCGACGGTGCTCTTCAGCCCGAGCGCGGGAACGTTCGTCGGCAGCGAAACGGTCACCCTCAGTGTCCAAGCCAGGGCCTCCATCCACTACACGCTCGACGGCTCGTTGCCGACCATGATGTCGCCCATCTACCGGGGGCCCGTCACCCTCGACAAATCGACGCGCCTCCGGGCAGTCGCCATCGTGCCTGACGCGGGGCTTCAGGGACCCGTCGCCACGGAGATCTACCTGCGCGTGGACCCGGATACGCGGCACTTCACGAGCCACCTGCCAATCATCCTGATTCACACGTTCGAGTCGAAGACGCTGGATTCCTTTGGGACTGAACACGTTTCGGCGGCGCTCCAGGTGTTGGAGCCGAAGTCAGGCACCAGCCGCATCGTCGGCCGCGCCGCGCTCGATGCCCGCATCGGCATTCACGTGCGCGGCCAGACTTCGCGCAACTTTCCGAAGAAGCAATACGCCATGGAGCTGCGCGCCGACGACAAGGAGACCGACAGCGATCAGCCGATGCTCGGGCTGCCCAGCAACGCCGATTGGGTGTTGTCCGACTCGGTCTTCTACGATCGCGCGCTGATTCGGAACGCGCTCGCTTTCGCGCTCAGCAACCGCGCCGGGCGTTACGCGCCGCGCACGCGCTTCGCTGAAGTGTTCATGGTCGACGACGGCGGTGACGTGCGCGCCGGAAACTTTCTCGGGTTCTTCACGCTGGTCGAAAAGATCGAGCGTGATCCGCAGCGCGTGAACGTAAGCAGGCTCCCCAAGTCGGCCGCAAGCCTGCCGGCGATGACCGGCGGCTACGTCCTGCGCATCGACAAGGGTGTGCCCGACTTCGATGCGGCGGGAAGGTGGCTCCAGTTCGTGTATCCGGACCCCGAGGACATGAGGCTTCCGGAACGGAGGCCGCAGCTCGACTTCATCCGCACCTTCATCGACGGCTTCGGGCAAGCCGCGAGCGCCGCGGACTTCAGGCATCCCTCCACCGGCCAGCACTACTCGGAGTTCATCGAGGTCGATGCCTGGATCGATCACAACATCATCAACGCGCTGACCAAGAACGTCGACGGGTTGCGCATCAGTGCGTACTTTCACAAAGACCGCGCCGGTCGTCTGGCGGCGGGTCCGGTGTGGGATTTCGATCGCAGCATGGGCACCCCGTACGACCCGCGTGCAACTGAGCCCGCTGAGTGGAACCAGACGTGGAATGCGGCCGACTACTTCAACGAGGGATGGTGGCGGCTCGTGTTTCGCGATCCGGACTTCAGGTCACGATATCGGGCGCGCTTCAAGGCGCTGCTGAACAAGGAATTCTCGGCCGACAACCTCGACCGCATCGTCGATAGCATGGCCTCCGAGGTCGGTGACGCGGCGGATCGAAACTTCCGCCGCTGGATGCAGTTCCCGCCGCGAGACAATTCCCACGCGGCTGAGATCGCCCTGCTGAAGGATTTCCTTCGCCGCCGAGTGGCCTGGATCAAGACCCAGTTGGACACGAATTTCTGACCGCGCGTCGCCCGGTCCCATGGGCACGAGTTCGATTTATGGAGAATCTTCGTTAAGGTAAGTAGGAGGCGAAAGATTCTCTGTGCAGGTGCTCGAACACGTCTTCCCGAACCTCGTGATCCTCGAACCCACGGAAAGTCTGACCGTGGAAAACGAAGCGGATCTGAAGGATGCCGTTCGCCGGCAGCTCGGCGCGGGACGGCGGCATCTGGTGCTGGACCTGGCGCGCGTGCCGTATGTGGACAGCTGCGCCCTCGGCACGATGGTGCAGGCCTATGTGTCGGCCCATCGCGCCGGCGGATCGGTGAAGCTCCTGAACGTGGCTCCGCGGGTTCGTCAACTGCTGACGATCACGCGTCTGCTGACAGTCTTCGGACTGTCTCAGCCCGAAGCGCAAGCTGCGAGCGGTGGGAGCGTAAACATTCCGCCGCCCGCGACTGAGATCAAGGCAGGTCTTTCAGATCTTCCTCACTGATGCACAGTTCCAGGGGTCCATAGTTCGACCAATGCACCTTGGAACCATCCTGCGTCAGCACCAGTCTTGCCGTGATGACCCTGTCGGCTCCTTCCAGCCAGACGGGTCCGGGATTCGCGTTGTCCTGATTCGGGGTGTCCGTGCGAGAGCGAATCGCGCTCTTTGGCGCGAAGCCGCACGCCTCGATGACATCGCCTGGTTTGAAGGAATCCTTGTTGAAGCCCCTGCTTTCGAGCACCCGAATCGGCGAGGAGCTTTCGAGGGCCCAGCGAATCGTCCTGCCGTCTTCCGTCTTCTGTTCCACGATTATGGCGGAGTGGGGATTCGCCCACAGATAACGTACGACGGTGCCCTTTACCCGGATCGGCGTCGTGGTCTCGAACATGCGGGCGGCGTGATGTGCCGACAGCGGGCCTGACAAGACAAGCCCGGCAAGCACCGCGGCCCAGCCGGCTAGGATCCTGGGATTCATCTTTCCCTACTCCACGAGATTGACATTGCCGTTGCTGTCCACGGCCACTCGCTGCATCTTGCACACGCGCGACTGGCTCGTCAATGATGAGCACAAGTCGTTCGCCGATACCGATCCGGTCGCGCGCAACGGCTCCCCGAGAGAGACGTACGCGCACACCGCATTGTCCGAGCTGTCGGCACACCGGAGAACCGCAAACTGGTAGTTCTTACACACATACCCGATGCCATCGTCGACCATCATCAACCGTGACGTTCCCGCTGGCGGCGTCACCGGACCGGCCGGTTCTGGCGCCGGCGCGCCTCGGGCGGCTCCGCCGCGGGCAGGCGATGGCGGAACTCGATCGTCGGCAGTTGTCGTCGCTCCGTTGACTCGCAGCATCGAGCAGGGCGTCGCTCCGCCGATCACCGACAACCTGCCTGGCGTATCGATCTTCAACCCGAGCAGCTGGACGAGGCTCTTCTGCGGCAGGATGTAGATGATGCCGTCCTTGCCTTCGCGATAGCTTGCCGGGCCCAGGTCGGTCGCCCCGTCCCCGTCGTGAAGCACCCAACGATCCGCGCGGAACTCCACGGCCCCGTTACCAAACAGGATCGCACATACCCCGTTCGTCAACATGTTCGCCAGGCCCGCGAACGGATCATCCGTCGCGCCGCGCCGTGCCGGCATCGCCCACCGCCCGAGAATCCGGTTGCGCGTCGCCGGCAGCGCCGGCTGCTTTTCCAGCGCGGCCCGCTGCCGGGCAACGTCCTGGGATTGGCGCGCCAGGTTCTCGCCCCTGCTCCGCGCCGCGTTCGACTCCTCCTGATCGCAGCGGAACTTCCAGTCGGCGTTGGATTCGCCGATCTCTCGTGGGCAGACGAACTGATTCGGCAGGTTTTGCGCCGCAGCGGGCGCTGGCGCGCCTGCGGCGATGACGGCAATCGTCGCGAGAACCCAGATTAGTGGTCGTGTCATGGCCTAGATCCCAACGGATGCCGTCATGCCGCCCACCGCGGCGCGTTCGTCTGTTCGCACCGGGCTAGTGTAGGCGATGAAGGCGGCATCGATGGTGGCCAGGTTGGCCACCGCGCGCCGGCGCAGCCACCAGCCGGCGAGGGCGCTCGGGATGCCGACCACCGCTCCGACGATCGTCAGCGTCATCAGCGCCCCCACGATCATCAAGGCGAGCCCCAGCAGCTTGTGCATCTTGGGCACGCCTTCAAGTTTGGCCCTGGCCGACGCCAGCACGTCCAGATCCCGCGAGCCGGTGGCTTTCAGAGTGCCCGTGACCGTCTGTTTATCGAGCAATGCGAACGGGTTTCCCGTATACATCTGTCGTCCCTCCGCGGCGAAGGCGGGCGGGGGAACCGACGGGTTTCGTGCCATGATTCCCGTCGCCGCCCGGGCGAATTCGCCGTTACCCCGCAATGCGCAGGAGTTCAGAAAAAACCGTCATGCCGCCCGTCGATTCCTCAAAAAAGCTCGATCCGGCGGCGGACGGGGGGAACCTGGAGTCGCGGCGGGAGCTCGATCACCTGTTCAGCCTGACCTATGAGGAGCTGCGCCGGCTGGCGGCCACGATCCGGCGCGGCGGCAGAGATGGCACGCTGAACCCCACGGCGCTCGTCAACCAGGTCTGGCTGAAGCTG